>Ga0066705_10000286_pt1 | contig 12874 bp, 9 predicted proteins | sample GraSoiAngelo_154_FD_66506 | JGI IMG/M metagenome (GOLD analysis project Ga0066705, IMG submission 66506) | Grasslands soil microbial communities from the Angelo Coastal Reserve, California, USA - 14_1009_13_20cm | ecosystem: Environmental > Terrestrial > Soil > Grasslands | place: USA... | reverse complement strand
TGCTATCAGTTGTATTTGTTGGGCGGGCGTGAAGCCGCTGAAGGTGCGATTGAACGGGCTCGGGCTGCGGGTTACTCAGCATTGGTAGTTACAGTTGATACTGCCGTGGGGGGAATGCGCGAGCGGGATTTCCGCAATGGCGTGACCGAGCTGATGGGCGACAGCATTTTTGCCAAAATTCCGTTCTTGCCGCAGATTCTGGCGCGTCCAGGATGGTTGAAGGATTTCTTGCTTGATGGCGGCCTGCCGCAATTGCCGAATGTTGTGATTCCGGGGCAGGGAGCGATGCCTTTGCAAGATGTCAGCACCTCGCTGGCGCGCGGGGCCGTTACCTGGGAAGACCTAATGTGGATCCGAAAATGTTGGCCCGGTTCGATCGTGATCAAAGGCGTTCTTACGGGAGATGATGCGCGGCGAGCGGTGGATGAAGGCGCTGTAGCAGTCGTTGTTTCCAATCATGGCGGACGCCAGCTTGACGGCGCTCCAGCAACTTTGCGAGTGCTGCCTGAAGTGGTGAGCGCGGTGGACGGGCGAGTCGAGGTGCTGATGGATGGCGGCATTCGTCGCGGCAGCGATATCGTCAAAGCCATTTGCCTGGGAGCCCGAGCCGTGCTCGTTGGGCGAGCTTACGCCTACGGACTGGCGGCAGCCGGGGAGGCGGGCGTCGCACGCGCGCTGGAAATTCTGCGGGCTGATGTGGAGCGAACCCTCAGGCTGCTCGGGTGTCCCTGCGTTGCCGCGCTGGACAGTTCTTATATTTCGACGAACTGGCACAACTAATTCCGTAAATCTCCGCGATACCACAAATCGATTTTCTGCATGGCCCCTCCCCGACATGGCAACCGCCATATACGCGTGAAATGACGATTTCTGTCGAGATCCACTCGGCCAGAACGGGTTTGCCTCGGTTACTTTCGTCATGCCACAGCAAGATTGGAATCGACTTAGAATCACGCAGCTATGGCTTTTAGGCGCTGGTTGCTGATCTTGGTGTGGGTTGCGGTGATGTCGTGGGCCGCCCAAGCGAAGCAACTCGCGGTGATCGCGGATACAGCGAATCCAACGACGAATCTCACCACGGCTGAGTTGGTGAAAATTGTCAATGCGCGCACTCAGACTTGGTCCGATGGAAGGGCGATCAAGTTAATCGTGCGCGACCCATCTTGCGCCGACATGCAGTTGGTGGTGCACAGGCTGCTGGCCATGACGCCTGAACAAGCGCACGCCTTTATTCAGGGGCATAGAGGCGCGATCGTAGTCGCAAATTCTGACGATGCAGTGGTTAAGGTTGTCTCTACCACGCGCGGGGCAATCGGCATCGTCGACCTGTATTCACTTACCAAGGATGTAAAAGTTTTGAAGATTGACGGCAAGTTGCCGGTTGAGCAGGGCTACGTGCTGAGGGGGAACTCGCAATGATAAGAATGAGCGGCAAAGTAACTGCGCTACTGGTTAGCATTGTTCTGCTAGCGGTCACCAATGCTGCGACTGCACAGTCAGCGATACGCCATCCCGGCGTGTTGCCGCTCACGACTAAATCTCCGGAAGCTCGCCGGCTTACGGAAGAAGCGATGATGCTGGACCTGGACCAAGTGGAGCAGGCAAAAGCGATCGAGATGCTGCGGAAGACAGTCAAGATCGATCCTGACTTCGCCATGGCACATGAGTTTCTAACCCAGATCAGCCTTGATCCGGCGGAGCAGGTAAGCGAGCAGCAGAAAGCGTTCGCCACACGCGGCCATGCCAGCCCCGGAGAGCGGCTGGCGATCGAGTGGTACCAGGATGCGATGGACCACAAGCTTATCTCCGCGATCGTGAAGATGAATGATCTACTCAGCCGCTACCCGCATGATAAGTGGGTTGTGTGGATGACCACATGGTGGCTGACGACGGAAACGCAGTATCAGCGATCGATCGAGATTTATGAACGCTCAGGGATTTCAGATTCTCCTGGCCTGATGAACAATATGGGCTACTCGTACGCGTACCTACGGCAGTTCGATAAAGCGTTTGCACAAATGGACAAATACGTGGCGGCGTTGCCCCAGGATGCGAACCCGCGGGACTCCTATGCTGAGATTCTGCGCCTGGCCGGACACTTCCCGGAGTCGATCGAGCATTACCGGGCGGCTCTGGCGATTAATCCTGAATTTTATTCATCGCAGTTTGGAATCGCGGATACGTATTCTTTGATGGGAGATCAGACTCAGGCAAGAAAAGAGTATGAGATCGGGTTTCGGAAGTTCTCGCTCCCCGAACTGCACAGGGTCCAGTGGCAGACGCGGGAAGCGATTACCTATGTCCGCGAAGGCGATTATCAGGGAGCAGATCGCGCCTTTCACGCGATCGCCGGCTACACGCACTCCAAGAACATGAGCCAGGTGGAAGCCGATACATACCGCCAGATGGCAATGTACCAGCAGAATACAAAGCATGGGCTCGCATTTTTAAAGAAAGCCGATGCCGCCCTGCATGAACACAGGAACGCTACTCAGGCTGCGATCCGGCAGGAGTCGGCGCAGATCCTGCGCGCACGCGTGGAACTTGCACTGAAGGCGGGGAATAAAAAACTTGTCAGCTCCACCCTGGCAAAGCTCGGGGAGTTGTCACAAAGCTCAAACGACAAAGTAATTGACGCGGCATACCACGGCGCAGTCGGCGCAGTGGCGTTCTCTGACGGCGAGTATCAGGAAGCCGTCACGCATCTAGAAGAAGACGAGAACAATCCCCTTTCACTCGAGTTGCTGGCCGCGGCTTATCAGAACAGCGGAGACCGTGCCCAAGCGCAACATACGGCCGAGACACTGGCGAACTTCAATGATCCCAGCCTGGAGCAGGCCTTGGTTGTCCCGACCTTCCGCACTTGCTATCAGGATCCATCCTGTAGCGGAAGCATTAAGAGCGGTGAAAAGCAGCAGCCCCGCCGACGATCTCATCCGCTGCTTATGTGAGGTACCAGCCGTTACGCTCGCAGCTGTCCTGTACCCGACCGCTGCATTCTTGTTAAAATATAAAGTTCTGATATCATTCCGCACGTTTCAAGGGAGACAGGAATTCTATGACTTATGTAATCGCAGAACCGTGCATCGGGACCAAGGACACCGCATGCGTGGACGCGTGTCCGGTGGACTGCATCCATCCGAAGAAGGATGAGCCCGCCTTCGGCGAAGAAGAGATGCTCTACATTGATCCGGTCGAATGTATCGACTGCGGCGCTTGCGTGCCGGTCTGCCCGGTGTCGGCCATCTTCGCGCTTGATGATCTGCCGGAGAAGTGGAAGAGCTTCACCGAGCGTAACGCCAAATATTACGGCAGGTAGCTGCCGCAGCTTTTTCGGAGTGAAGGCGCACGTCTGCGCGAGGGGCGTGCGCCTTTTGCGTCTGTTTATCTCGGAGTGCAAATTCTTTTGACCGCAGAGGTCGCGGAGAAGGTCCGCGAAGAACGCAAAGAATACGAGGGCGGCGAAGGACGCCGCACAGCACTGCCTTTTAATCTCCTCTACGCTCCGCTACAATCGAAAATTAACTTGTTGAGCTGCGATGGCGCTGAAGGAGTCGGAAGCGATCGTTCTGCGCACGTATCCCCTGCGTGAGGCCGACCTGCTGGTCACGTTGTTTACACGAGCGGAAGGTAAAGTGCGCGGGGTGGCGCGCTCGGCGAAGAAGTCGAAACGACGCTTCGGCGGGGCACTGGAACCACTGACTTACGTCCGCGCACATTATGAAGATCGCGAGAGGCAGGAGTTGGCGCGGTTAGACTCGTTTGAGGTGCTGGAGTCACCTCTAGCCGCCGAGATGAGCTATCCGCGAGCCGTGGCGCTGGGGCATGTGGCGGAATTGCTTGATGAACTGCTCCCCGATCGCGAAGTCAACGATGCGGTTTTTCGGCTCGCGCTTTCGGTGTTGCCGGCGCTACGGGACACAGATGTTTGGATGCCCATCACTTATTTTGAGCTGTGGATGACCCGGCTGATGGGCTATCTGCCGGAGCTTTCCGAGTGCATCATGTGCGGCGGCGGGCTGAACGGAAGCCGGGCTTATTTCCACGTGCTGGTGGATGGACTGATGTGCAAGGATGACAAACGGCTTGCTTCCTCAGAGATGTCAGCATCGTCGCGGTCCATGGCTGCGCAGATGTTCCGCTCACCAATTGAGAGCTTCGCTGGCCAGGCTTGGACGAAGGCGAACGGCGCCGATTTGCGAAAATTCCTGACACAGACGTTGCAGCGGCACATTGAGAAGAAACTGGTGACAGCGGGAATGCTGGAGAAGATCAGCAGTTGAAGATCTTAAAACATACCAAACGCCCAAATGGCAGAGGCTTTTGGAGTCTTCTGTGAGGTCTGTGCCCTCTGTGGTTAGTTTTTAACTTCGTTGACTTCCTCTAAATCCAACTCGCCGACTTTCCAAGACCTTATCCTTCGCCTTCAGACCTTCTGGGCTGAGCGTGGATGTGTTCTGCAGCAGCCCTACGATGTAGAGGTCGGCGCGGGCACGATGGCGCCAGAAACTTTTCTGCGCGTGCTTGGACCCAAACCGTACAAAGTGGGTTACGTGCAACCGTCGCGGCGTCCTGCTGACGGCCGCTACGGGGAAAATCCAAATCGGTTGTACAAGCATATGCAGTTACAGGTGATTCTGAAACCGCCTCCGGATGACGTGCAGGACTTGTATCTGGAGTCGCTGGGCGCAATGGGAATTGATCTGCGGCAACATGACATTAAATTCGAGGAAGACAACTGGGAATCACCCACGCTCGGCGCATGGGGCATCGGTTGGCAGGTGATGCTCGACGGCCTGGAAATCACGCAGTTCACTTATTTCCAGCAATGCGGAGGCGTGGATCTAGAACCAATTTCGGCTGAGCTGACCTACGGACTGGAGCGCATCGCGGCGTTTCTCCAGGATGTCGATTCCATTTATGACATTGTGTGGGCGCGAGATCCGGAGACGGGCAGTGTGACGACTTATGGCGATGTGCGCCTCGCAGACGAGTTGCAATTTTCTGTTTACAACTTCGAAGCTGCAGATATCGAGAAAACGTGGAGGCACTTTGAGCTTTGCGAGGCCGAGTGCAAAGCGTTACTGGAAAGATATGCCGCAGTCAGTAAGGACAGAACTGGGGATGGAATCGCACCCGCAAGAAAGCGGTTTCCGTTGCTCGCCGCTTACGATCTTTGCCTGAAGTGCTCGCATCTGTTCAATATTCTCGATGCGCGTGGGGCAATTTCGGTGACTGAGCGCGTAGGGGTGATCGCCCGCGTGCGCGCCCTCGCTGTGGGAATCGCAAAGGCATGGGTGGATCAGCAGAAGAGCGGAGTGATTTCGGACGAAGACAAACAGGAAGAGGAAAAGCCCACAGCTAAGAGACTAAAAACCGAAAAGGTCAGCGCGATTTCGTAGCGCCGCCGTCCCGGCGGCTGTCCGGAGGGCCTCCCCGCCCGCCGAGGCCAGACGCCAATATAATCGTCACGAGAGCAAATGTCAGATTTTCTGCTAGAGATCGGTTGCGAAGAGATTCCGGCGCGAATGATTGATGCGGCATCGCAGGAACTGCGGCAGCGCGTCAACGATCTGCTGAATCGGGAGCGTCTGAAAGCTTCCGGCACAATCAGCTGCTTCGACTCTCCGCGTCGGCTTGCCGTCCTTGCCTTGGGAATTCCCGCTGCGCAGGTGGACGTAACTGAGCAGATCACCGGTCCGGCAATGAATGTTGCGTTCATAGATGGGCAGCCCACTCCCGCTGCGCACGCATTCGCAAAGAAGTCTGGCGTCGGTGTTTCACAATTGGAACGAGTGACGACTTCCAAGGGGGAATACCTTTCTGCCAAGGTCACGAAGAAGGGACGGGGTGCTGCCGAGATTCTGGCGGAATCGCTTCCCAAAGAGATTGCCTCCATTTACTGGCCCCAAAATATGTACTGGCGTAAACGCGGCGAAGTTTTTGTGCGTCCGGTGCGGTGGCTTGTGGCCATGCTCGATGAGGAGGTGATCCCGCTTGAGGTGTTCGGAATCAAGGCAGGAAATCGGTCACGGGGTCACCGGATCTTGGCGAATCGTGATATCTCGATACCCCGTGCTGGCGAGCCGTATGTTAGTGCATTGCGCGACGCGAAGGTGCTGAGCCGCGGCGCCCGCGAGCAGCAGATTCGCGAAGCTCTCGATGCCGCCACCCGCACGATCCCTGGCGCGCGCTGGCGGGAAGACAAGAATTTGCTTGATACGGTGGTCAATCTTACGGAATTTCCTTTCGCTGTACTCGGTGGCTTCGATCCTGATTTCCTTGGCCTTCCTGAGGAAGTTTTGGTCACAGTGATGCGCGATCACCAGAAATATTTTGCGGTTGAAGATGCTAATCACAAACTGCAGCCGCACTTCCTGGCGGTGTTGAATACCGATGGAGATCCGCAAGGGATCATTCGCCACGGGCATGAACGTGTGCTGCGGGCGCGCTTCAACGACGCGCGATTTTTCTGGGAGGCCGACCAGAAGCATTCGCTGCGTGAGCGCGTGACCTGGCTGAAGCACGTGACATTTCAGAAAGATCTAGGCAGCTACTACGAGAAGACACGGCGCGTGCAGCGGGTTTGCAGTTGGCTGGCGGAGAGAATTCGCGATAGCGGCATCGCAATCCGTCCCGGCGTGCTTCACAAAGCCGCATGCCTTTCGAAGACTGATCTCACGACCGAACTCGTCAAAGAATTTACGGAACTGCAGGGAATTGTCGGCGGCCTCTACGCCCGTGTGCAGATCCTCGATTACGACTTGAAGGAGGATGTGCGGCAGGCTATCGCTACCGCCATCTACGATCATTACAAGCCCGAGTCGATGGAAGACCCGGTCCCGCGCACGACTGAGGGAGCGTTACTGTCGATCGCCGATAAGGCTGACAGCATTGCCGGGATGTTTGCGCTCGGCCTGCAACCAACCGGATCAAAGGATCCGTTTGCTTTGCGACGCCAGGCAAACGGAATAGTGAAGATCATCGCTGAAACCAAGTTGCCGCTAAATTTAACGCAGTTGTTCGAGTACGCTCGCGAAGCGTATCGCGGATCAGCCGCGGAGAAAAAGTTTTCCGCCAGCGTTGATTATGCCGAGGCCGTGCGGTCGTTCTTTCGCGAGCGACTGGAGTTCTATCTGCGAGATGTGCTCGGATTCAAATATGATGTAGTGAATGCGGTGCTGGTCGCTGGCGCGGACGATGTCGTGGATGCTTTAGCTCGGGCTGAGGCCGTCACTCAGGTCCGCCCATCAGAAGACTTCGAATCAATTTCTGCGGCGTTTAAGCGAATCAAGAACATTTTGCGACAGGCCAGCGAGACCCAAAAGCAAGTCGCCGCTTCAATTGATTCGAATCTATTGCGAGAACAGGCTGAACGTGACCTGGCCGCAGCCATTCCGCAGATCGCCAAGAAAGTAGAAGAACTGCGCGGTGGGCGCCGTTATCAACAAGCGCTTCTGGAGATTTCCCGCTTGCGGCCTGCGGTAGATACATTTTTCGATAAAGTTATGGTCATGGTTGACGATCAGCATCTGCGCGCTAACCGGCTCGCGCTGCTGCAGACCTTATTAAAGGAATTCTCAACCATTGCCGATTTTTCAGCGATAGTGACGGAAAAAGAGAAGGTTCAATAGCCTGCCGTGAAGAGAAATTTTTAGAAGAGCCTGTCCCTAGTTCTCAGTTGAGGCGGGTCCGGCACCCAGATAGCGATTAGAATCTCTAAAAGGACTCATATGGCGACTACAACTCTCCCTGAAGCAGAAGTGCAGCCGATCAGCAAAAGCGCAACCAAGTACGTTTACTTTTTCGGCGGCGGCAAGGCTGATGGCAACGGCAAGATGAAGGACGAACTCGGCGGTAAGGGCGCTGGCCTGGCTGAAATGACTAACGCCGGCCTTCCTGTGCCTCCCGGTTTCACCATTCAAACCGAGGCGTGCCGCGAATACATGCGGCACAATGGCGTTTCCCCCGAAGTAGACCGCCAGATGGAAGAGGCGCTGGCGCATCTCGAACAGTTGCAGGGCCAGAAGCTTGGCAAGGGTGAGAACCCGCTGCTGGTGAGCGTGCGCTCGGGCGCAAAGTTTTCCATGCCAGGCATGATGGATACCATTCTCAACCTCGGCCTGAACGACCAGAGCGTTGAGGCACTGGCAAAACGTAGCAACAAACCACGATTTGCCGCTGACTCTTACCGGCGGCTCATCCAGATGTTCGGCAATGTAGTCCTGGAGATTCCCAAGTCCGCTTTCGATGAAGTCTTCGATGCCAAGAAGAAGCACAAGAAAGCCAAGCTGGATACCGATCTCGATGCCAAGGCGCTCAAAGAAGTTATTGAGGAATACAAGAAAGTAGTTAAAAAACACACCAAGCGCGATTTCCCGCAGGATCCGCACGAGCAGCTCGTGATGGCCCGTGACGCCGTCTTCCGCTCATGGCAGAACGAGCGCGCTAAGCATTATCGCCGCATTAACAACATCTCTGACGATCTCGGAACCGCCGTGAACGTACAGGCCATGGTTTATGGCAACCTCGGCGATACCAGCGGCACAGGTGTGGGCTTCACACGCAATCCAGCTACTGGCGCGAAAGAGTTCTACGGCGAATTTCTAATGAACGCGCAGGGCGAGGATGTAGTTTCCGGCGTGCGTACCCCGGTGCACATTTCCGAACTGCACAAGATCATGCCGGAGGTCTACGACCAGCTCCGCGACATCACGACGCGGCTGGAAAAGCACTACAAAGACATGCAGGATTTCGAATTCACCATCCAGGAAGGCAAGCTCTACATGCTGCAGACCCGCAACGGCAAGCGCACCGGGTTGGCGGCAGTAAAGGTTGCCCTGCAAATGGTGGAAGAAGGACTGATCACGCAGGAAGAAGCCATTTTCCGTGTCGAGCCAAATCAGCTCTATGACTTTCTTGTTCCACGGCTCAATGAAAAAAGCGGCAAGGTGGAAGTGCTTGCGACCGGCCTACCGGCATCTCCGGGCGCAGCGGTCGGTCAGATCGTGTTCACTGCGGATGATGCGGTTAAGAGAGCTGGGCACGACAGGCGCAATTCTGTCATTCTGGTTCGCGCGGAGACGACTCCGGAAGATATTCATGGTATGGAAGTAGCCGCGGGAATTCTGACTTCCCGCGGCGGCATGACCAGCCACGCGGCAGTAGTCACTCGCGGCATGGGCAAATGCTGTGTGGCGGGCGCGGGCGACATCCAGGTGGATGAAAAGAAACAAGAAATGCACGTGAAAGGGCAGGTGTTCAAAGAGGGCGACTGGATTTCACTGGACGGAACCACGGGCCGCGTGATCAAAGGCAAACTCGACACTATGTCGCCAAAGGCGGACGACCCTGAATTGCTTCAATTCATGAACTGGGCTGAGCCATTCCGCAAGATTGGAGTTCGCGCGAATGCTGACATCCCGCGCGATGCGATTCAAGCTCGAGCCTTCGGCGCCGAAGGCATCGGACTCTGCCGCACCGAGCACATGTTCTTCGAGAAAGATCGCATTCCGCACATGCAGGCCATGATCCTTGCCGACAATGAGAAAAATCGCCGTGCTGCTTTGAAGAAGCTGTTGCCCATGCAGCGCGCCGATTTTATCGGCGTGTTCAAGGCGATGGATGGATTCCCGGTCACCATCCGCACCCTCGATCCGCCGCTGCACGAGTTTCTGCCGCGCAGAGAGGAGCTGATGGTGGATATCGCCGTGCTCCCATACGCGAACGCCAAGGAGAAGAAGTCCTTGGTAGAGAAATACCGGCGTTTTGGAACTAAGTCGGCAGGGGATCTGAAGAAAGTCGTGCCCGCGCTGCTTCGTCGTGTCGAAGAGCTGCACGAGTTCAACCCCATGCTCGGACATCGTGGCTGCCGGCTAGGTATCACCTATCCGGAGATCACTGAGATGCAAGCGCGGGCCATCTTCGAAGCGGCGGTGGCGGTGGCGAAGGAGGGCGTCAAAGTATTTCCGGAAGTCATGATTCCACTTACGGCCACATTGAAAGAGACGGCGAATCAAGCAGCCATCGTGCACCGGGTAGCGCAGGAGGTCTTCAAAGAAAAAGAAAAGAAAGTAGATTATCTGGTCGGTACCATGATCGAACTGCCGCGCGCGTCCTTGGTTGCGGATGAAATCGCGAAAGAAGCGCAGTTCTTCTCATTCGGCACTAACGATCTGACCCAGACCACGTTCGGATTCTCGCGTGATGATGTGAACAAGATTCTGCCGACGTACTTGGCGGAAGGCATTCTTAAGCAAGACCCGTTTGCCGTGCTCGACCGCGAAGGCGTGGGACAACTCGTCAAGATGGGGACAGAACGTGGGCGCAAAACTCGCCCCGACTTAAAGGTCGGAATCTGCGGCGAGCATGGAGGCGACCCGAGCTCAGTCGAGTTCTGCCACCAGATCGGCTTGAACTACGTTTCCTGCTCACCCTTCCGCGTACTGACGGCGCGGCTGGCGGCCGCTCAGGCCGCAGCCACGGATAAGCTGAAAGTAGAAGGCGGACGAACGAAGTAAGACCACGGAGAGGATAGAGGCACAGATGAAGGAAACTTCTCTGGTTACTGCACTTTTTGCAAGCGAGCGATCAGTTTCTGCGCCAAATTTTCTTCTGACTCCGACCACAGCAGCCGCGCGTTGGCGCCTGAACTCGTCTCTACTTTGCCGGTGAATTCGATCAATTTCTGCACATTAGCGCGCACTTTCGCTTCCGCCTCGGCGGTGAGCTTTACCTGTTCCTGCAAAAACGGCGTGTCCAGTCCAAAGTCGATCTGAAGGTGTCCTTCCTGCTCGAACACGCCATCGTCGAACTCTAGGCCATGCATAAGAAATTTTACTTGTGAAGCCTGAAGTGCCCACTCGCCAGTCGTATCGGAGTAGGTCCACAAATCCCAATGTGCTTCGAATAAATAGGCATAGTCTTCGTGCAGCAAATCGGACGCGATCTGCACCGCTTCCTCGGGTGAAATTCCAGACCTGAATCGCTGCTCGAGGATCGTAGGCTCGTTCCATGAAACCGGATACAGCGCCACATAGGTAATCCCAGGCTGCTGCGCGGAAAAGGGGAATTGCCGCAACACCGCAAGAGCGCGGGGAAGCATATCGTCAACGTCGAAATCGGGAAACCAGAGGCTCAGGAAGAGAGGATCGGCCATGGCGAACCCAGAATATCCAGCTACACAAACTTCATTGTAATGCGGAGCCGCGGATAGGTGGAACGTCGAGCCTGGCTCGAGACCTCGCCATCACGCAAATTCGAGATCCGTTGGCTCACGAATGTCTTTGTTATTGGTACCGTCCTCGTTTCATAAACCACAAAGGGCACGAAGGTACACAAAGGGTGGGTCCCAAAGGTCCTTCGTCCGTCTCGTGGTTGCCGCAATTGATTCGCTTTGGCTCAACTTCCGTCTACAATTCTCGTGCCGCCATGTCCTCCTTCCCCAAGACCATCTTCCATGTTGACATGGATGCGTTCTTCGTCTCCGTGGAAGAACTTTACGATCCTTCGCTGAAAGGCAAAGCAGTAGTAGTTGGAGGACAACGCCACGAGCGCGGAGTGGTTTCAGCAGCTTCTTATGAAGCGCGCAAGTTCGGGGTGCATTCTGCCATGCCGTTGCGGACCGCGGCCAAGCTTTGTTCGCATGCGATTTTTGTCGATGGCCATCCGGACCGCTATCGAGATTATTCAGAAAAAGTTTACGGAGTGCTGAACTCATTTTCGCCGCAGGTGGAAATGGCTTCGATTGATGAAGCTTATCTCGACATGACTGGCACCGATCGACTGCACGGGCCTCCGCTGCGGGCTGCGCATGCGCTGCATCGCAAAATGAAGCTGGAGACGCAGCTCAATTGCTCAATTGGAATTGGAATTTCGCGTCTGATCGCCAAAGTTTCTTCGGCGAAGGCCAAACCGAACGGGGTGCTATGGGTAATTCCCGGGCAGGAGTCGAAATTCCTGGCGCCCCTGGATGTCCGCGACATTCCTGGAGTCGGCGCCGTGACGGAGAAAAACCTGCACGGACTAGGAATCTATCGTGTCGGCGATCTGGCGCGCTTTGACGATTCATTTCTGGAACAGCAATTCGGAAAATGGGGCTTGGCTCTCGCTGGCAAAGCACGCGGTGAAGATGCGGGCGGCTGGTTCGATTCCGCAGTCGGCGAAGATACACAAGCCAAATCGATAAGCCACGAGCACACATATAACGAAGATACTGCCGATCCGCAGCAGCTTGAATCAACATTGATGCGTCTCTCAGAGATGGTGGGACGGCGGCTGCGTGAAGCTGGAGTGTTTGCCCGGACAATTCAGCTCAAGCTGCGCTACAAGGACTTCTCGACGATCACGCGCGCGCATACTCTCGCTGATCCGACGCAGATCGACACCGAAATCTTCGCACAGGTGCGAACATTATTTCTTAACAACTGGCGTAAGGGCGCGGAAGTGCGTTTGCTAGGGGTGCATGCTTCGTCGTTCGACAATGTGCCGAACCAGGCCAACCTGCTCGATGGCGATCGCCGGCAGCGCTGGCAGCAGGCACTCTCGGCCGCTGATCACCTCCGCGACCGCTTTGGCGATTCGAGCGTGACGCTGGCCAGCGGAATGAACGCTGGCTTCCGCGAGCGCACACATGAGAATCCTGCAGGATTGCCAGGCAAACATAAGAGGCATGATTGATCACCCGCCAACTTCCCCTGCACTTTGGTGCTTTCCGATGCCTATGACATCTAATCTACTGTTTGACTTCCCATCGGTTCCTACCTAGATTGGAAGCAGTTCTTTGAATGGTCCATCCCAAATTGGGGGCGTCACGGCTTCGACGGAGATGCTTGCGGCCAAGAGGCATGCCGGGGTGCACACACCCGTAATCGCG
>Ga0066705_10000283_pt1 | contig 12899 bp, 11 predicted proteins | sample GraSoiAngelo_154_FD_66506 | JGI IMG/M metagenome (GOLD analysis project Ga0066705, IMG submission 66506) | Grasslands soil microbial communities from the Angelo Coastal Reserve, California, USA - 14_1009_13_20cm | ecosystem: Environmental > Terrestrial > Soil > Grasslands | place: USA... | reverse complement strand
CCCCAACGGGCTGGCACTCGCTTCCGACATCGGCCGGCTCTTCGTCGGCACGGCAATCGGCACGGTGGCGATCATCGACGAGAAGACCGGTTCTCTCACGCACGACCACGTCATCGGTGAGGTGCGGACCGGCGCGAAAAAGGCTGACCTGCTCGATTACGGCGCCAACCGGCAGCGCCTCTATGTCGGCAGCAGCACGGAAGGCAAGATCACGAGCATCGACCCGGCGACCGGCGCGGTCAAGGCCACCTTCACCATCGGCTATGCGGTCGAGCAACCCCGCTACGACCCCGTCGACGGGATGGTGTATGTCACGAGCCCCGACGCGAATGCCCTGTTCAAGGTCGACCCCAATGACGGCTCCGTCACCAAGATCCCTCTCGGCGGTAACTGCCAGCCGACCGGCATGGCGATCAACCCGAAGACGAACACGGCTGTGATCGCATGCTCTTCGTTCATCGTCAGCTGGGACCTCGCCAACGCCACGGCCCAGACCTTCACGCAGGTGCCCGGCGGCGACATCGTCAACTACGACGCCAATGCGGATCGCTTTCTCGTCGCATCGCCAAACGCGGCCCTCGTCGGCCTGTTCGGAGGCAACCCCGTGGATTACATCGCGTCTGTCCCGACGGGTTCACACGGCAATTCGGCGGCTTATGACGAGACCAACGGAATCGTCTACACGCCCGACAGCCGGCCCAACACGGTCGGCATCGCGAGCTTCCGCCCACCGACCACCACTCCCAGCTGGGAGACGTCTTTGCTGACCATCGGCCCATTTGGACTTGGGCTTGCGGTATTGGTGTTGCTGGTGTTCGTGACCGTTGGGCGGAACGCGGACCCGGTGCGCCGGCAGGCGCTCGCCCTCGAACAGCCTGGCAAGCGCCGTCTAAACTGATTCGAAAGCCCGTCGCGGGATAGCTGCCCCGGCATCGTGCGGAACGCTCGACCACCGGTGCCGTTGTTTACCTGGAGACGTCCTGATGATTCATCGCGCGCGCACGTTCGCCCTCGCCTGCCTGCTGGTGCTGGCCGGCGCCTGCCAGGCAGGTCCTGAAGCTGCGGCCCCCAGCGCCACGCCATCGCCGGTGGCCAGCGCGACACCGCAAGACTGCGCGCAGCAGACGCTCGCGAGGCTGACGGCGAAGCAACGCATCGGCCAGCTCATATTCGTCGGCCTCATCGGCAACCAGCTTGGCCCGGCGGAACGAGCGGCGATCGAAACGAACGCGGTCGGCTCTGTATGGTTCACAGACTTTTCGACCGAACCGGTGGCGAGCGTCGCCCAGGTCAGCACGCAGGTCCAGGCTCTCGCTTCGCCGGCGGCAGCGCACGTCGGCTTCTTGATCGGCGCGAACCAGGAAGGCGGCCAGATCGATCAGTTTCGAGGTCCCGGCTTCAGCGCCATCCCGAGCGCGCTCCAGCAGGGCGCCGAAGACCCTGCGGCGCTCCAGACGCAGGCGGCGCTATGGGCAGCCCAGCTCAAGGGCGCCGGCATCAACCTCGACCTGGCCCCCGTCATGGACACCGTGCCGGCGGGCCAGGACGCATCGAACGCGCCGATCGGAGCCCTCCAACGCGAGTTCGGCCACGACCCCGGCACCGTGACATCACATGGCGTCGCGTTCATCGCCGGCATGCACCAGTCGAAGGTGCTCGTGACTCTCAAGCACTTCCCCGGCCTCGGGCGAGTCGCCGGCAACACGGATTTTTCGTCAGCGGTCGTCGATCGAACGACCACAGCCGCCGATCCCTACCTGGTCCCGTTCCAGCAAGGCATCAACGCCGGCGCCGATATGGTGATGGTCTCGACGGCCACCTATACGCAGATCGACACACAGCATCTGGCGGTCTTTTCGCCGGCGATCATGATCGATCTGCTGCGCAACCAACTTCACTTCGGCGGCGTCGTCGTATCCGACGACCTCGGCGCCGCGGCCGCCGTCGCCTCTATACCCGCGGGAGATCGCGCGGTCGATTTCATCGCCGCGGGCGGCGACCTGGTCACGGTCAAGAACGCCAACGTCGTGGCGCCGATGACCACGGCGATTGCGAATCGAGTCGCGAGTGATTCGGTTTTTGCGGACCAGGTCAACGCCGCCGTCACGAGGGTGCTCCAGCTCAAGATCCGTGCCGGACTGGTGAGCTGCCCAGTCCCCTGACCGTCCTGACATACGATTCGGTCGGTGGAGCTCGTCACCGGCCTCGACACCAGAATTACCCGGGTTCGATGTCGGGTCCTTGACCTCCCGCTCCCGGCGGATTTCCATCCGGCGTGGGGCCGAAACGAAGTCCAGCGCTCGTTCCTGATGACCCTCGTGGAGGTGGATACGGAGTCGGGTGTCACGGGTGTGACTGCGGCCGAGGCCGGCGCTGAGGCTGCGATCTCCATCGATCGCTTCGTCACGCCGCACCTCATCGGCCAGGACGCCGCCGCCCCGGAGCGATTGACGGGCATCTTGAAAGACGCCGAAATCCTCGGCTCGCCGGTCTACTGCGTCGAGGTCGCGCTATGGGATATCGCGGGCAAGGCTGCGGGACTACCCGTGTCCAAGCTCTGGGGCTCTTCGACGGATCGTGTTCCCGCCTACTGTGCAACTGGCGAGGTCCGCTCGCCTGAACGCCGCGTCGAAGATTGCCATCGCATCCTCGATCAGGGTTTCAAAGCGGTCAAGCTGCGTTTTCACTCCGACGACCCGCGCGAAGACATCCGGGTGGTCGAGGCTGTGCGGCGCGCCTGCGGCAACCGCCTGGCCGTCCTGGTGGACGCCAACCAGGCCGGCGTGTTGCCTGGCCTCGGCGGCCACCACCAGTGGACCTTCCAAACAGCGCTCGAGGTTGCGCTGGAGCTGGAGAGGTTGGGAGTGGTCTGGCTCGAAGAGCCACTGCCGAGACATGACTACACCGGGCTGCGGCGCCTTCGCGAGCGCCTGGGCACGCTTCAGCTCGCGGGGGGCGAGAACAACCACGGCGTCCACGAGTTCAAGATCCTGATCGAGCAGGGCTGCTACGACGTGCTGCAGCCCGACGCGGTGCTGTCGGAAGGCATCTACCAGCTCCGCAAGGTCGCCGCCTTCGCCGAGTCCGCCGGACTGCTGATGGCGCCCCATACCTGGACGCATGGCGTGGGGCTCCTCGCCAACCTCCAGCTCGTCGCCTCGATCCCAAACTATTCGTGGTTCGAATTCCCGCACGAGCCGCCGTGCTGGCCCGCCTCCGCGCTGAGCCAGATGCTGACCGAAAAGCCGACCATCGACGGCGACGGGTTCCTGGCCGTCCCCGACCGCCCCGGCTTTGGGTTCACGCTTGACGAGGCGCTCATCGAGCGGCATACGGTCGCCTCGTTCGGCTAGAGAGCGTTGACAAGATAGCCCCGGAAGCCATACGTTGGGCGGCGATTTGGAACGCTCCAATTCCGCCATCCGAATTGGCCTGCTGACGGACGCGATGCCGGACCGCAGCCTCGAAGAGGTGGCGAGCTGGGCGGCCCGCACCGGCCTCGTGCAGGATGTCGAGATCGGAGTCGGCGGGTACTCGGGTGCCCCTCATTGCAACGCAGCCGAACTGGTTGCCAACCCCCGAAAGCTCCGCCAGTGGCAAGCCATTCTCGACCACGCCGGCCTCGGCATCTCCGCGCTCAACGTCTCCGGCAACCCGCTGCATCCGAACCCGGACATCGCCCAACGGCACGGCGACGACCTCCGCCTCGCCATCCGGCTGGCGGCCGCCCTGGGGGTCAATCGCCTCGTCGCCATGTCCGGTTGCCCTGGGGCCGCGGCGGCAGATCGATCGGCCCCGCACTTCTCGGGCGGAGGCTGGCTGCCAGACCTCGAGCAGATCGCCGAGTGGCAGTGGCGCGAACGCGTGGCGCCTTACTGGACCGCGGTGGCCGCCTTCGCGCGCAGCGAGCACCCGAAGCTCATGGTTTGTTTCGAGCTCCATCCGGGGACCTACGTCTTCAACTTCGAGAGCTTCAGGCGCATCCAGGAGCTGGGGCCAAACCTCGGAGTCAACCTCGATCCAAGTCATTTCTTCTGGCAGTCGATGGACCCGCTTGCCATGATCCAGGCGCTGGGCGATCGCATCGGCCACGTCCACGGGAAGGACACCACGCTCCACCAGCATCGAATAGCCCTGAACGGAGTCCTCGACAGTCGTTGGCCCAACCCGCCCGACGACATGCCGTGGAACTTCGCCACCGTCGGCAGGGGCCACGACCAGGATTGGTGGGGCCGGTTCGTCGGGCTGCTGCGCGACCAGGGTTTCAACGGCACCATCAGCATCGAATACGAGGACCCGTTCGTGGGCGCCGAGGAATCGGTGCTGGAGTCAGCTCAGCTGCTGGCACCGCTGGCGCGCGGGTGAAGATCGACCGGATCACGTGCCGGGTCGTCGACTTTCCTCTGAAAGGCGAGTTCCACCCGGCGTGGGCCCGCGGGCGCAACCAACCCAACCTGCTCATGGTCTTGATCGAGGTCGAGACAGACGACGGCGTGACCGGCATCGGGGCGGCGCACGCGGGGCTGGAAGCGGCCATCACGATCGAGCGCTTCGTCGCGCCCTACTTCATCGGCCAGGACCCGATGTATGTCGAGCGACTGGTACCGATCCTGCGCGACACGGAGATCCTGGGCGCGCCGGTGTACTGCATGGAGATGCCCCTGTGGGACCTGATCGGCAAGGTCGCCCGCGTTCCGGTCGCGAGGTTGTGGGGCGGCTACTCCGACCGGGTCCCGGCGTACTGCGCGACCGCGGAGCTGCGCTCGCCTGAGCAGCGCGTCGAGGATGTGCGGCGCATGATCGCCGAGGGATACCGCGCGGTCAAGTTCCGGTTCCACCTGCCAGATCCTCGCGACGATCTCAAAGTCGTCGAGGCCGTACGGGGAGCCGTCGGCAACCAGATCGAAATCATGGTGGACGCCAACCAGGCCGGCGTCGAGCCGGGCCATGGCGGCCATCGCAGCTGGGGGTTCCCGCTCGCCCTCGAGGTCGCGCGCGAGCTCGAGCGGATGAATGTGCGCTGGCTGGAGGAGCCGCTGCCACGTCACGACTACGACGGTCTACGCCGGCTGCGAGACCGCCTCGATACGCTGCCGCTCGCGGGCGGCGAAGACAACCACGGCCTGCACGAGTTCAAGCTCCTCATCGACCGCGGGTGCTACGACATCCTCCAGCCTGACGCGCTGTTGTCAGAGGGCGTCGGGCAAATGCGCAAGGTCGCGGCGCTTGCCGAGCTCGCCGGGTTGGAGGTGGCTCCGCATACGTGGGGCAACGGCATCGGCCTCATGGCGAACCTGCACCTCGCCGCCGCGATTCCAAACTGTCCATTCCTGGAATTTCCTCACGACCCGCCCAGCGGCTGGACGGCAGCCGCGCGCGACCAGATGCTGCTCGAGCCTCTGGTCATCGATGCGGAAGGCTGCGTTCGCGTTTCAGATCGCCCCGGGTTCGGACTGGTGCTCGACGAAGAACGGATAGCCCACCACACGGTGAGCACCCACGTCGTGAGCGCTAGGGACTAGCCTCGGCGGCGCTTCGTCCCACCTCGAGAAGCACCCGCCCGTCCTGGATGCGGACCGGGACGACTTTCACCGCGTAACCCTCCTCCCACAACGCCCGCCCTCGTTCGAGGTCGAATTCCCAGCCGTGCCACGGACAGGCGATGATCGGAGTCTCGTCGTCGACCTCCATCGACCCGGGCGCGCCGCCGTGCAGGCGGCCGCTGACCACACCCAGGCACAACGGTCCCTTCTGATGCGGACAGCGGTTGTGGACCGCAAAGAAACGATCCTGCCACCGCAGGACGCCGATCTCATGGCCCGCCGCGTGCACGATCCGGAAACGGCGCTCAGAGAAATCCGAGATGGGTCCGACGTCGTACGTCACGTGGCTTTCTCGGCCGCCGCGGCCGGCCGGCCCAGCTCTTCGGCGTTCCAGCCGTATAGACGGCAGGCATTCTCGAGGAACACCTGCCGATGCCATTCGGCGGGGAGCCGCGACGACAGGTAATCGATTTCGTCCGCATCCCAGTGCGGGTAGTCCGATGCATAGCAGAGCTTGTCCTCCAGGTGCATCGAGCGCAGGAGCTCCACGACATGCTCGCGCTTGGGCGAGATCTCGAGCGGCTGGCTGCTGACCCAAACATGCTCGGCGAAGTACTCGCTCGGCAATCGCTTCAGCCAGGGAACCTCGCGGCGCAGACCCTTGAACTCGGTGTCAAAGCGCCACAACAGGCTTGGGATCCAGGCCGAGCCGCCTTCGATGAGGATCAGCCGTAGCTTCGGATATTTCTCGAAGACCCCGTGCGCGATGAAGCTCACCACGTGCGTCTGGATCGCCTGCGGCCACAGCGTGTGCGTCTCGAAGTATGTGTTCACACTCCCACCGCCTGTGCTCGGCGGGTTAGCCCATCCGCCCGCGCCGCCGTGAATGGCGACGGGCCGGTTGGTCTCCTCGGCGGCCGCATAGATGGGATGGAAGATCGGGTGGCCGAACCCGTAGCCGAACGGGTTGTCCACGAGCATGACCTGCACCATCCGCGCGTTGGCCGCGTGCCGGTGGATCTCCGCGGCGGCCAGCTCGGGCAGCTGACTGCCGACCATGATCGACGAAAGCAGCCGCGGGTCGCGGGAAAGCCAGCGCTCGATGCTCCAGTCGTTGCACGCGCGCGCGATCTCGTTCGCGAAGTACGGATTGTGATGGCCGGCCAGGTGGCTGTCGTCACCGAAGGTCAGGATCGCCCGGCGCACGTCCGATGCATCGAGCAGCTGGGCGCGCATGGTCGGGTAGTCCGCCCCCGGCTCTCCCCCGCCTTCGGGGTATGTGTCCGCGCGCATGAACCCGTGCGGGTTTGGAAACCCATCTTGAACCGTCAGGGGCACGTTGCCGGCTCGGCCGCGGTCGGTCACGTACTCCCTCCACCCACGCGGTAGGAACTCGATCAGCTCGGCGTCGCTGTTCCGAGCGTGGTGGACGTCGCAGTCGACGATCGGTCCGGAATACATGCCTAGACCTGGTCTCCTCTATGTCAGGCGACGGGGCGGACCGAGCTCCGCCCCGTCATGGTTGCCCTCCTTAATGCAGCGTCTCGACCTTATCGGCGCCGACCTGGTTGGCGACAGCGTCGTGCAGGATCTTGATCGCCGCGTCGACGGATGTGTTGGGATCCGTGGCGATCTGGCCCGTAGCCTGGCCGATGCCCTGGACCCATGCGGGATAGCCCTCTTGCTCCGAGGGAACGAGCTTCGAGTTCGGCAGCGCATCGCCAAATGCCTTGTTGAAGGGAGGCGCGAAGCTCAAGAAGCCGTCTGACTTCGCCACCTTCTGGCTTGGCGGGACGAAACCAGCCCGGTTGGCGATATAGGTTTGGTTGTCGTCGCTTTCCATGATCTTGAGCAGGCCCCACGAGAGCTCGGGGTGCTTGGTGACCTTGGAGATCCCGACGGCCCAGCCACCCAGCGTGCTTGCGCTGCCGGGAGCCTGCCCGGTGGAGGTTGGGAGCGGGACTGCGCTCGCCTCCTGGGCCGCGTTCGCCCAGTGGCGGTTCTGCTCGGTCCACGCGTCAGCGAACCAGTTGGAGCCGACCGCGATGGCGAGTTGGTGATCCTTCAAGAGGACCACGGGCCGCCCGACGGCCTTGGGCGAGAAAAGGTCTGATGTGGAAGCGCCGAGGTGCTGGCTGTACACCGATCTGTAGAAGTCCATCACCTGTCGGAGTCCCGGGCTGTCGACGACCCATTTCTTGGTGTTGTAGTCGAAGATCGTCGGCGTCGACGATCCGTACACCATGTTGGCGGCCCCTTGGAGGACTCCGCCCGCACCGGCGCTGGTCCCGGCGCCGACCCACAGCGGGATGACGCCGGCCTGGTTGCTGGCCTTGACCGCTTTGGCGGCGGTCAGGATGTCGTCCCAGGTCTTGGGTTGCCATGGGACCGTGATGCCGGCCTTGGTCAGCATCGCGTTGTTGTAGTAGATCGCGGTGTTGTTCTCGCCGGTGTTCACCGCGTAGACCTTGCCGTTGATCTTGCTCTCGTCCTGGATGACCTTCGGAAACGACGACCAGAACGGAGCCTTGTTCGAGTCGTTGACGAATGAGTCGAGCGGCAGCAGGTAATCCGAGCCGACCCACTGCCCCACGTAACCGGACGGGAGCATGAACACGTCGGGTGTCGTCGAGGGGTTCTTGTACTCGAGGGCGACCTTGTTGACGAGGTCGACGTCTGTGCCGTTGAACCCCTGAAGGACGAGCTTTGCCTTCGGATACGCCGATTCGAACTCACTCTTGACCTTGTTCCACCAGATCACCGACGTGTCGTCGGAGTCGAAGACGTATGTGGTGGAGTAGGCCACCGTGATCGAGCCCGTCATGTCGTCTGTTGTTGCCGTCGGCGTGTTTCCCGAGCCGCAAGCGACCAGGAGCGCCGGCAGCATCGCGACGATGACGGACCACATCCGGATCCGTTGACGCGGGTTCCTCAATCCACTACCTCCCTGAATCAAACTTCCTCTGACTGGGTCGGCACCACCGGTGCCTGGGGACGAAGGTCACGCCCGGCTGACGACTCTTCGATCCACGCCTCCCTCGCGGATTTGAGAGCCTCAGCGCTGCCGGCCACGGGCCGCTGGAGGATCGATTCGCCAGTACGGGCGTCGAACAGGTGAAGACGAGCGGGATTCAAAGCGAGGTCGACCCTCTCGCGGGTTCGCACGCCCGAGCGAGGCGGGAATCGAGAGGTCACCGTGTCGCCGGCGCACAGGACGGTGACATAGGCTTCGTGACCCATCGGTTCGACCACATCGACCTCTGCGGAGAACGTCAGCGACGAGTCCGGTCCGGCCGCCTTGCGCCACATCATGTCCTCGGGTCGGACGCCGACTGTCACATCGCCGTCGGCGGTGTCGCCGATCAGCTTCGATGAAGAGCTCAATGGCACAGTCGCACCCATGAACCTCACAGCGGCCTTGCCGTCCCTCGTGGTCAGCACACCCTTGATGAAGTTCATGCGAGGCGAGCCGATGAAACCTGCCACGAAGAGGTTCACCGGGTTGTCATAGAGCGTCTCAGGCACGTCGACCTGCTGCAGGCGCCCGCTGTTCATGACAGCGATGCGGTCGCCCATCGTCATTGCCTCCACCTGGTCGTGGGTGACGTACATGGTCGTGACACGAAAGCGCTCATGCAGGCGGCTCAACTCGGCGCGCATCTGCACGCGCAGGCCGGCGTCCAGGTTGGAGAGAGGCTCGTCCATCAGGAACACCTGTGGCTGGCGGATGAGAGCGCGGCCGAGCGCGACGCGCTGGCGCTGGCCGCCGGACAGCTCGGACGGCCGGCGCTTGAGCAGGTTGCCAAGACCCAGGACGTCCGCGGTCTCCTTGACCCGCTGCTCGACCAGCGAGGAGGCTGCGCCGTGAGCGCGCATGCCGAACGCGAGGTTGTCGTGCACGTTCATGTGGGGATAGAGGGCGTAGCTCTGAAACACCATCGCCACGTCGCGGAAGCGTGGCGGCACGTTGTTGACAAGCCTGTCGCCGATCAGGATGCGTCCGTACGAGGGCCGCTCGAGCCCGGCCAGCATGCGCAGCGTCGTCGTCTTGCCGCATCCCGACGGTCCGACCAGGACCATGAACTCGCCCGCCTCCACGGAGAGGTTCAAGTCTTCGACAGCTGTTTCAGTGCCAAATATCTTGTGGACGCCCTCGAACTTGACCTCGGCCAGCATGTCAGCCCCGCACCGCGCCACTGAAGCTGAATGCGCCGCTGAAATATCGGGACATGAACAGGTACAACACGATCACCGGCAGCGAGAAGAGCAGCGAGAACACGGCCAGGTCGCCGAATTTGAAGAGCCCGTGCGAACCCATGAAGTTGTAGATCTCGACCGGGCCCGGTTGGTCATCCGGGTTGCTGTTGAGGACGAACGGGATGATGAAGGCGCCCCACGCGTTGATGAAGGTGTAGATGGCCGTCACGGCGATCCCTGGGACGGTGAGTGGCAGCACCACCTGCCGGAGAATGCGGACGGTGCCCGCGCCGTCGATGGCCGCCGCGTGTTCGAGCTCGGCCGGCACCGCGTCGATGAAGTTCTTCATCAGCCAGATCGCGAAAGGCAGCGAGCTAGCGGCGAGAAAGAGAGCGGTCGTGTAGAGCGAGTCGAGCCAGCCAAGGTACACGTAGAGCTGGTAGACCGGGACGACGAGCATCGATACGGGCAGGCCGGATGCGAAGAGGATCGCAAGCATGAAACCCCGCTTGAACGGTATGTGCATGCGCGACAGCGGGTAGGCGGCCAGGACCGCGAGAACTGTGGTGACGACTGTGGTGGCGCCGGCGAGGATCAGGCTGCTTCGGAAAGAGCTAAGCGCCCCGGCGGTGCCGATCACGTCTGCGAAGTTGGTCAGCGTCAGCGATGGCAGCTTGATCGCCCAGTCGGGGTTGGCATCGAGCGACGCGAAGATCATCCACAGCATGGGCAGGACGAAGAAGCAGCCGAGCAGGACGAGCACGATGTTGGTGGCGAGCGCGGCCACCGAGACACGGCGGTACGGCACCACGATCAGGCTCGGATCCGCCTTCATCCGTTTTGCCTGCACAGCGCTCACGCCTGGCTCCTGGCCGCCCGCACGAAAAGGAGCGAGAAGACGGCACCGATCAGCACCAGCACGAGCGAGATCGCGGTGCCATAACCGAGCTGGTGGAAGACGAACGCCTCCTGGTAGACATACAGCGGGAGCGTCATCGTCTCGATGCCCGGACCGCCCTGGGTCATGGCGTAGATCAGGGTGAACTCTGAGAGGTTGAGAATCGTGACCAGCAGGAGGTTGGTCAGGATGGTCGGCTTCAGCAGCGGCAGGATGACTTGCCGGTAGCGACGCCAGACCGAAGCGCCCTCGACCTCGGCGGCCTCGAGCACCTCGGTGGGAAGGTTGCGCAGGCCGGCCGAGAAGACGAGCATCGAGAAGGCCACGTTCCGCCAGAGGTTGGCGAGCGACACGATGAGCATCGGCACCACGACAAGGAAGTTGGTGTCGCTGTGGCGGAGGAGGATCGAAAGAGTCCCGCCCGCCTGTGAGAACGCGTACCAGACCAGGGCGACTGTGATCTCGGGCAGGACCCACGCGACGATCACGATGGAGCCGACGATGAGCCGGATCGGAACCACCGCATTGCGCAGCAGCAAGGCCAGCGCCATGCCGAGGACGGACTGCCCGACGATCGCCGAGCCGACGACGAATATCAGCGTCAGCCAGGACGACTTGACGAAAACGTAGTCGCCGAGCATCCGGACGACGTTGTCCAGGCCGGTGAAGCTGTAGTCACGCGATCGCGCTCCGACCAGCGCAAGGTTGGTGAATCCCAGGTAGCCGGCGTACAGGACCGGGAACACGAACAGAAGCCCGAGCAGGGCGAGCGCCGGCGTGAGCATGGCCAGACTGCTCCACTGAAACCGTTCGCGGTCGAGCCGCGGTCCCAAACCGGCGACGACGACGGCCAAGCTCAACTCCTCCCGCAAGCCAAGATCTAAGAGGGACGCTGCGCTTTGGAGCGTTCCAGTGGAACGTTCCGTAATTCTCTCGGCGGGCGGCCTGACCGTCAAGTCCCCGGCTCGCGGCCGGGTTTAAAGACCCTCGGGCGGCGGGCCGGTCGACTGCCTGGTGACCAGGCTGACGCCGACCAGCGTGGTCCGCGGCGGGCCCTTCAACTTGCGCTCGATGCGATCCGCGATGGTCGCGATCCCGAGCTTCGCGAGCTCATCCCGAGGCTGGGCAACCGTGGTGAGCCCGATTCGGGCGAGGCCGGCCATGGGCACGTCATCGAACCCGACGATGGAAAGGTCCTGGGGGACGCGGAGCTTCACCCTGTCGGCAAATTCCTGGAGCGAGATCGCCGCGACGTCGTTCGAACCGAATGCGGCCGTCGCGCGGTCCGGGCCGTTGAAAACCTCGAGCAGCTTTCGATCCACACCCGATACCAGAGCATGGTCGGATGGAGGCGACCAGCTGATGCGGATCGGCGGCTCGATCCGTGCTTGCTCGAGCGCCTCGCAGTAGCCCTGCCACCGGGCGACGTCGGATTGGTCCTCGAGCTCCGGGATCGAGATGTAGGCGATTCGGCGATGCCCGGCTGCGATCAGATGGCTGGTGCCCAGCCGGCCGCCGCGGACGTCGTCGACCGAGACGACATCGCCCCAATCCGCCTTGCAGCTCAGGAACACGACCGGCACCTGGTGCTCGAGGGTCTCCTGCATGGTGCGGGATTCGCCCGAGAAGGCCAGGAACACGATGCCGGCGACGCGATACTCCAGCAGCGTCTCGACGCCGGCACGCTCGCTCTGGCTGTCGCCCTCTGTGTTGCAAAACATCGCCGTGTACCCGCGCGCCGCCGCGTGCCGCTCTACGGACTTCGCCATCTCGGCGAAGAACGGGTTGGCCAGGTCGCCGACGACGACGCCGAGAATGCTCGTTCGCTGCTGCACGAGCTGGCGCGCGAGCACGTTCGGACGGTAGCCAAGCTGTTCGATCGCGGTGCGAACCCGCCGTCGGGTAGCATCCGAGACGCCAGGGAGTCCGCGCACGACGTTGGAGACCGTGGACTTGGAGACGCCCGCCTGCGAGGCAACGTCGAGGATGGTCGGCGGCCTTCTGACTCTCTGGGCGGGATCCTGGTGGGCCGCCATCGAGGGCAATGGTATGCGGCTCATGTGGCGGTCACGCGCCGAGCCTCGGGTCCATGAGGACCTTCATCGTCCCATCCTTCTGGGCGAGCTCAACCGCTTCCGCCGCACGCTCCAGCGGCATGCGATGGGTGATGATCTCGGTCAGCGGAAGCCTGTCGAGGTTTCGCGCAAGCAGGTTCATCGCCGGCACGTACGAGGTCGCGGTCTCGCCCCCGACCCCGATCA
>Ga0066705_10000282_pt1 | contig 12908 bp, 11 predicted proteins | sample GraSoiAngelo_154_FD_66506 | JGI IMG/M metagenome (GOLD analysis project Ga0066705, IMG submission 66506) | Grasslands soil microbial communities from the Angelo Coastal Reserve, California, USA - 14_1009_13_20cm | ecosystem: Environmental > Terrestrial > Soil > Grasslands | place: USA... | reverse complement strand
TTTGTTTTTGCATGCGACGCTGCACTTCGGCCTTGCGCCAAGAATTTGCACCTTAAATTTCTGACGGAAACTGTCGCTTCCTCACGGCAAACCGCCAGCCGATAATGCTATATGGGCCTCGACCTCGATTCCGCCACGCGCCGCCGCCTAGGTTATCGTCTCATCGATCACATAGACGCTTTCTTCTCGTCCCTTTCCGACCGCCCGGTGCAACTTCCTGTCGACCAACGGACGTACGGAGTGCTGCAAGATGCCCTTCCCGAATCCGGCGACGATCCCGCCAAAGTGCTGGACGAAATCTGCCGGGAGATGACAGACAAAGGCTTCAACGTCCCCAGCGCCAACTACTTTGGGCTGATGAATCCCACACCGACTTATATGGGGGTTCTGGCTGAGGCACTCGTGGCTGCGCTGAATCCGCAGCTCGCGACCCTCGCACGGTCGCAATTGGCGTCAAAGATTGAAATCGAAACTGTTCGCTGGATCGGCGAGCGCGTAGGCTGGCCAGGCGAATCCAATGGAACGTTTACCAGTGGCGGAAACGAAGCAAATTTCAGCGGCTTGGCTCTGGCGCTTGCGGCGAAGTTTCCGGACGCAATTGAACACGGCATCGCCTCGATCGGCGCACAGCCGGTAGCTTATGCCTCTACCGAGTCACATCACTCGCTGGATAAATCAGCCGGGCTACTGGGAATCGGTCGCAAAGCATTGCGGCGAATTGGAGTGAACGCGAGCGCCCAACTCGACCCAGATGAACTGGAGAAGGCGATAGCCGCCGATCTCGCCGCTGGCCGAAAGCCATTTTGCGTGATCGCGACTGCCGGTACAACGAATTCGGGCGCGGTAGATGATCTGGTTGCGATTTCCGACATCTGCCGGCATTATGATCTCTGGCTCCATGTGGACGGAGCCTACGGCGCGGCAGCAATTTTTTCTAACAAACATCGCGATCTGGTACATGGCATCGAACGAGCCGATTCCCTGACGATAGATCCTCATAAATGGCTCGCAGTCCCCTTCGCTGCTGGAGTCATTCTCACCTCTCACCCAAAGATTCTGGAGCGCGCCTTTTCCGTGGCGGCGCCGTACATGCCGAAAGCCGCCGGAGCAATGTTGCCCGACAATTCGCGCATCAGCACGCAGTGGACACGCCGCATGAATTCTCTGAAGCTGTGGCTTACATTGCGCATTCATGGCCGCAAGGCGTACGAAGAACTAATCGATCGACAGCTCAAGCTCGCGGCAAGCTTTGCTGCATGGATCAGGAATTCTGATTTTGAGATCGCCCTGCCGCATCCTCTTCCAATCGTGACTTTCCGGCTTAAAGCGCCTGAGCTATCTGAACCCGAGATCGCCGAGGCGCATAATCGCATCGTAGACGAGGTCACGCGCGACGGTCAGCGCTGGATTTCTGAAACAATAGTGAACGGCAGAAGCGTGCTGCGCATGATGGTGATCAGCTATCTCACGGAAGAACGTCATCTTGAAGCATTGCAGGCAACACTCGCGCAAGCTGCCCGTAGCGTCAACGCTGAAATAAGATCTGGCGAGAAGAAGGCCGTTCGCTTATGAGAATCAGTTTTCAGTTGTTAGTTCTCAGTTGCCAGTAACCTAAACCTCAGAAATATAAAAAACTCATGAGCAAGAAATTCCGCGTTTTTGCTACGTGCGATATTGGAGAATCCCTCGAACTGCTTCGTAAGCGGGCATACGAAGTGGAAGTCTATCCCGAACCGCAAGCGCCGCCGAAAAAGCTGATTATCGAAAAAGTGAAGTCCGGAATTGATGGCCTGATCACGACCTTACGCGATCCCATCGATGCCGAGATCTTCGCCGCCGGCAAAGATACCCTCAAAGTTGTGGCGCAAATGGCCGTTGGTTTTGACAACATCAACCGGGCTGATGCCAACCGTTACAAACTTCCCTTCACCCATACTGCTGATGTTCTTACCGAAGCCACGGCCGAGTTTGCGTTTTTCATGCTGGGGGCCCTGGCACGCAAAATGTGGTCCGCCGAGCATCTGACGCGTGAAAACAAGTGGAGTTTTTGGCATCCCTATTTGCCCTTTCTTGGGGACGAAGTCACAGGGAAAACGATTGCCATAATCGGCACCGGACGAATCGGTTTAGCGATGATCAAGAAATGCTGCGGATTCGATATGAATATCCTGTGCTACGACCCCGCATATCAGAATCACGAATACGTGAAGGCGATTCAGGAGACGATGGATCTCCGCCACGCAAAAGGAATTCAAAAGGAAAAAACTTGGATCAAGTACACAAGTTTCGAAGACGCGCTGAAGCAAGTAGATTTTGTCAGCGTGCACGTGCCACTGCTGAGGGAAGGAGAGAGTGAAACGCCAACTTACCATCTGTTCAATGAGAAGAATCTGAAAATGATGAAGCCAACGGCTTTCCTGGTGAATACTTCACGCGGTCCGGTCGTCGATGAAGCTGCGTTGGCAAGGGCGCTCAAAGAAAACTGGATTGCCGGGGCTGCTCTCGATGTATATGAAAAAGAGCCACTGCCTGCAGATTCTCCGCTACGCGATCCTGCGATTGAAGATCGCTGCCGCCTTTATCCGCATTTCGCCAGCGCGGGGAAAATTACCCGGCTCTCGACCGATCCCAATAAAGGTATGGCGGGACGCTGCGTGCAAGGGCTGATCGATGTCCTCGAAGGCAATTACGGTGGAGATATCACGAAGATGCCATATGTGGTAAATAAAGAAGCGTTTGGAAAGCTCACAAATATCGCTAGTTAGTGAACTGCCTGTTTGCTGAACTTTACGGGGACATTGAGCATGATGAAGAAAATAGCTCTACCGGCATTGGTTATCGGCTTACTGGTTCTGCTCCCGGTTGGCACGTGTTTCGCGGATGAGACACGAAGCACAAATAGTTCGGCTCTCCGGTGGCCTACGCACGGTTGGCCGAAGGCAACACCGGCAAATCTCGGCCTCGACGAACAGACCCTGTTAGGTTTTGATGCGGACTTGGCCAGCGGCAAATTCATGCTCGTTGATAGCTTCCAGGTTTTCCGCTGTGGAACGGAAATCTTCTCGCGAAAATATGCCCATGATTACGATCATATCTACGGAAAAGAGGCAAAAACAAAAGGACCGCTGAACGCGCGCTTGATCGGTCGATACAACTATTTCGATCCCGACTGGCACCCCTTCTATCACGGTACCGACATGCACACGATGCAATCAGTCAGTAAGACCGTCACGTCAGTGATTTTCGGCGTGGCCATCATGCGGGGCGATTTCAAGGCCGGATTGAACACCCCTGTGTTGAAGTTCTTCGATGTCGCGAAAGTCAAGAATGTGGACGACCGCAAGCGCCGCATGACGCTTAAGAACGTTCTAACCATGACCACTGGCTTGAGTTGGAATGAGAAGGTTCCCTATGACGACCCACGCAGCGATTCGAGCCTCATGGAGGCAACGGATGATTGGGTGCAATACGTGATTGACAAACCAATGGCTCAAGACCCGGGGAAAGCTTTCAACTACAGCAGTGGGGCGACGGAGTTACTTGCGTACATCTTTCAGAAAGAGACGGGACATTGAGCTTGGCAAGGTAGGGCCGAAGTCCGTCGGCCTGCGAAGGACACCGTGTTGGTAGTTAAGGCCGCCTGGCAGCCATGTGGCGCTTTTCGCGACGAGCAGCGAACCGAAATACCAGACTTCCGCTGACACGAATGTTGTTTTGCGGCTGCACGGTAAGAGCCGAGCTCACAAATCTCGTGCGCAGGTAATCAACATTAAAGCGAACTGCGAATGGCCCGGAAACGTTGTGTTCGATCCCGGTTCCTACTGCCCACGTGAAGCGCGTCAGCCATCCCCGGTAAAACAGTTGATTCACCGGAACGGAGCCATCTACCAAGCCCACGCCCGCGAGGGCACGAACGAGCAATCGGGTGTTCTCGTTCTGAGCCGGAACAAACACTGGACCTGCGAGAAAACTAAGGACGTAGCTGGCATGGCCGGAGCCGGGGTCCCGGCCCGCACGAACATAGCTGGAATCCAAGGTCGCTCCCCAACGCCGAGTGTAGTCGCACGATCCGCTCAGATCAACGCCATTCATATTGACCGTTGGCTTTCCTGAAAAATTCACGGCACCGTAGCTGTAACCGACAGCGACGTCACATTCAGGACTTTTGACCGCGGGGATCGCGCCACGGAATTCAGGTTGCCCCAGTAACGGGCTGGCGCATAGTAACGACACGATGGACAATCTTATTGAAAATCGCAAAGCACTCAATTTGATCACCATCTTGCGGTCTGTCAGTAAACCGTCAGAACAGCTGTTCCGCTCAGATCATTCATGGTGGCTGTCACAGCAGTCGTTCCAGAACGAACGCTCGTGGCGACGCCCTTGGGAGTGACCACTGCCACGCTTGCATTGGAAGACGTCCAGGTCACCCAGGAGGTGACGTCTTTGGTGGTGCCATCGCTGAAATCAGAGAGGGCAGTGAACTGTGTGGAACCGCCTTGTTCGAGATTTGTACCTGTGGTCGATACCCGCAGTGAAGTGGGCGTCGCGCTGGTGACGGTCAAAGACGCCGTTCCAACCTGCCCATCGAACAATGCCGTGATGGTTCCCGTTCCAGGTTGGAGTCCAGTAGCCTGACCCATTGTTGCCAGCACGTTGCTAATGGTGGCAACCGATGCCGGCGAGGATGTCCACAACACCGACGTCGTGAGGTCCTGAGTATTGCCGTCTGCGAACCTGCCGGTCGCCACGAAAGCTACTTCAGTCTGCTGGGGTATGCTTGCGCTTTGTGGTGAAACTTGTATGGACGTCAGTGGGGAACCGTCGACCACAATGGCCGAATTCGCGCTCAGCGTGCCGAGTAGTGCGGTGATAGTTGCATTTCCTGCGGATCGTGCGGTCACTTGGCCACCGTTGACACTCGCCACGTTCGGTGCGGATGACGTCCAATTGACGAGGTTGGTAATCACCTGAGTGCTGCCGTCGCTGAACGTTCCGGTGGCGACGCAGTTTACGGAAGTGGTTGGCGCGAGTACGGCGGTTGCCGGAGCCACGGAGATCGAAGTGAGCGTGGCGGAGCTGACATTCAGCGCCGAGCTGCCCGAGACTCCATCAAAAGTGGCAGAAATGTTGACCGTACCGGGGCCAATCGCGGTAGCGGTGCTCTGCCCTCCGACGGTGGCCACTGCAGGATTGTCAGAGGCCCATGTCGAATCTCTGGTAATCACCTGTGTAGTGTGATCGCTAAATACGCCGGTCGCGCCGAAGGTCAACTTGGTGTTCGGAGCAATGGTGCGTCCTGAGGGAGTGACGGAGATAGATACGATCGTGGCATTCGTGACGTCGAGTGTGGTCGAGCCGCTGATAGAACGAAGCGTCGCAGTAATGGTCGTGGTTCCCGGAGTCAGAGCCTTCGCTAGGCCCCTGACTCTGATGGTGGCCACGGCGCTGTTGGATGAAGTCCAAGACACCTGTCCGGTCACATTGTGAGTGCTTCCATCGGTGTAGGTGCCGATTGCCTGAAACTGCTCGCTGGTAAGAGGCGCGATTTTCTTGCTTACAGGCCGGACCGTGATGAAAGATAGGACGGCAGACTGGACATTCACCGTCGTGCTTCCGGTGACCGAGCCGGAAGTGGCGGAGATCGTAACCGAGCCCAGAGCGAGAGCTGTTGCCAGTCCACCTCCAGCGATCGACGCCACGCTTATGTCCGACGAGGACCAGGTGACGGAGTCAGTAATGTCCTGCGAGCTGTGATCGGAATATGTACCGGTAGCCGTGAATTGTTGGAGGGTGCCGAGGAGCAAGGCCGCATTGACGGGTGTTATAGCGATCGAGACCAGGGATCGTGACGGACCACCAACGCCCGGACCGAGGCTGCCGGCGCCACAACCACTGAATAAGCTGAGGCACACCAAAACAATTGGAGCTCGATGTGGCTTCATGGGGGAGTCCGTCTTGTTGCTTGGGCCATTTGCAGGAGAGCGTACCAGTTCAAGTGATCGTCTTTCGATGCAAATGCTTTCACTGCAGGTTGGTTAGGCAGCATGGCAATCAATGGCCAAGCACAACCGCCAAAGCTTTCGCTTTGTAGGTACCACGAGGGGAAGTCAGATCCAGAGCGCGGCAAATGCTTTAAGCACGCGGCACTCTGTCAGCGGCCCCGCATCAACCTCCTCGGATCCGAGGTTGGCCGTAAGCTTACTGACGGCCTCCTTCGCTTCCGGATCTTTCCCGCAGCATGAAAGGATTGTTCAAGACCAACGCGAGGTGCCGGCGTGGTCGGAGCGACCGCTATTGGTGCCACAAGCTACTCAATAGTTCGCGTGGCCGGAGGGTCCAAGTGACCTTCGGTTGGTCCTTAATTGGCGAAAAATCCCTATAGCACTTATTGGATTTTGTGGCGAAATTGCCTATTCGGTGGACGGGCGCTACGCCGGTTGCACCCGATTGGGTTTGATCTTTTCCCGCCGGACGATCTTACCCTTTACGACTTCCCCGTCAGGCCATTGAATGAATAAATCCTCGCCATCGACTCGCGCAGGAATGCCTGCTATTGCGCAGAGGTGTGAGATTTTGTCGTCTCGTGTCACGGGTGGGTCGTACACGGCAGTGTAAAGCGTACCGTCGAGTATGACTGAAACAGCGCGGATCACTGGAACGGGGGCAGTCTGGACAGAATTACCGTTCGCGCTTGCCACATTTGCAATGCCGATCCCCTCATAAAGCGGTGGATCAAGATCAAAGAATATCGCGCAAGCAAAATCTTTGGGAGCACCCTTGCATTTCACTCCTCTGATTTGGTCTAAATGAACTTCGATGGTATAGGTCTGCGAAAGCGCCAGTCCAAAGAGAAGGAAAACGAGTGCCGTATGTTTCAGCATACCCTTGGAGCGAATCGTCTCACTGGTTGAGAGCTAAGTCAACGCAGGAGTTCGCAAGTTGGCGTAACATCGCGATTACGCTCACTGACGGCTGAATGGGTATTTATGAGATGGCGCCTGTAGTGACTGTTCTTACTCCGGTACGCTCTGCTCTTCGCTGTGGGCGCGAAGGACGCGATCGACAGAATAGGGTGCGCGCCGCGTGGGCTCGTGATAATGCCGGACCTGCAATTCGCCCAATAAGCCGACTGCTAATAAATTCAATCCTGCCAGCAGCAGAACGGCGGCAAAAATCATCAGCGGGCCGTGAGTCGCCATTACAGAGGCATGGCGAATGAATTTTTCAATGGCCAGCCAACATGTGAGCCCCATGCCCGCAAAAATTCCGAGCATCCCGATTGTGCCAAAGAAATGAAGCGGGCGAGAAAGATACCGTAGCAAGAAACGAATCGTAATCAAGTCAAAAAACACCCGGAACGTCCGCGAAATGCCATAGTGAGACACACCGCGTTCGCGGTTCACGTTGCGAATCGGGACTTCAACGATAGATGCGCCATGCCACGAGGCAAGCGCGGGAATAAATCGGTGCAGTTCACCGTATAAAGGAACCTGCTCAAGGATGTCCCGGCGATAGGCTTTGAACGTGGTGCCGAAGTCGTGAATGTCAACTCCGCTCAGCTTGGCCATCAGCCAGTTCGCGCAACGCGACGGAATGCGGCGCAGCCAGAGATTATCAATCCTCTCTTTGCGCCAGCCGCTGACAATGTCGTAGCCTTCGGCAATTTTCTCCAGAAAGATGGGAATGTCGGCCGGATCGTGTTGCAGGTCGCCATCCATGGCGATGATGTATTCGCCACGCGCGTGATCGAATCCGGCTGCAAGCGCCGAAGTCTGCCCAAAATTGCGGCGGAGCCTTACTACCGTCACACGGCTATCCACCGCCGCGATTTCGCGCAGCAGATGAAAGCTACGATCGGTCGAGCCGTCGTCGACCAGCACGATCTCGAAGCTTTCCCCGTTAAGCTCCATAACCGCTTTCAGGCGGTCATAGAGATCGGTCACGTTCTCCCGCTCATTGTGCAGGGGTACGACGATCGAATATCTGGGCATGAAGGGGTTATTATACGGGATGCACAAGATTTGGTGATGATTACCGAGGCACAGCCTCTCCGGGCGCAGGCACCGTGCTATAATCCTCTTTCGCCTGCACCGTTTCGAGGCATCCTGTGATCTCTTCTTACGGGCGAATCCAACGTATTGAGATCAGCGCCATCAAAGTTCATTAGATACGAGGTATACCCATGTCCGGCCACTCAAAATGGGCCACAATTAAGCACAAAAAGGGCGCGCTCGACGCCAAGCGCGGCAAGATTTTCACTCGCCTGATTAAGGAAATCAGCATTGCCGCCAAAAGCGGCGGCGATCCTGATACGAATCCGCGCCTGAGAACCGCAATTGCCGCTGCCAAGGCCGAAAACATGCCTGCCGACAATATCAAGCGTGCCATTCAGCGCGGCACGGGCGAACTTCCCGGCGCGACCTATGAAGAATTCTCTCTTGAAGGCTACGGTCCAGGGGGCGTAGCGCTGCTGATCGACATCAATACCGACAATCGCAATCGGACGGTGAGCGAAATTCGCCACGTCTTTGGAAAAAATGGCGGCAACATGGCCGAAGCCGGTGCGGTCTCCTGGATGTTCCACAAGAAGGGAGACATTGTTATTCCAAAATCAGCAGCAAAAGAAGACGATCTTATGGGAGTCGTCCTCGACGCGGGCGCCGACGATCTGCGCGACGACGGCGAGAACTGGGAAGTCCTCACCAATCCCTCTTCGTATGAAGCCGTGCTGGAAGCGGTCAAGAAGGCGGGCATCACTCCTACGTCTTCCAGCGTGGCCATGATTCCTCAAAATTACATAAAGCTAGAGGGCCAGCAAGCCACGCAGATGATCCGCCTGGTCGAAGCGCTGGAAGAACACGACGACGTGCAGAACGTGCACTCCAATTTCGATATCGACCAGAAACTGCTGGAAGAAGTGGCGACGTAGACTAAGATTGAGCGTGGAATCGGAGCCGCCCGCGATGGGCGGCTTTGCTGTTTAGGCGTCGCGACAGTTTTCAACACTCCGGTGCAAGATTCTGTGGAAAAACGGCAAAGTACGTCCCTAAGTAATTAAGCCAGAGTAAGTTCAGCACCTTGCACTGGCTTGGTTGCTGGCACTTTGGTGTTAGCCATCTGCCCTGAAAGACAACTTGAAGCTTCGACTCGACAAATTGCTTCTGGAACGTGGGCTGGCAACCTCACGCGAGCGCGCCCAGGCGCTCATCATTGCCGGCAAAATTCTGGTGAACGGACAAAAAATCGAGAAATCAGGTGCTGTAATCGATCACGATGCCGAAGTCCGGCTTCTCGGAGAAGACTTGAAGTACGTGAGTCGCGGCGGTCTGAAGCTGGAAAGAGCCCTTGAACATTGGAAAGTCGACGTCGCGGGGAAAACTTGTCTCGACATCGGCGCTTCTACTGGCGGCTTTACAGATTGCTTGTTGCAACATGGCGCGACCCGAGTGATCGCCGTAGATACAGGTCGCGGCCAGATCGATTTTCGCCTCCGCCAGGACCCGCGCGTTCGGCTGCTGGAGAAAACTAACGCTCGTTATCTGACGCGGGAGCAGGTCAAACAAATAGTTGACCTAATAGTGGTGGACGTTTCGTTCATCTCCGCCACGCTGGTTTTGCCTGCAGTGATCTCGGCCGGTTTTAGACAAAACACTTCCGAGCGACGAGACCGGCGCGTCATTGTTCTCGTAAAACCTCAGTTCGAGGCAGGCCGCGAGCACGTTGGGAAAGGTGGAATCGTGCGCGACGAAGCGGCACAGTCCGCCGCGGTAGAGAAAGTGCGAGAGGCACTCATAGCTCTCGGTTGCACACAAACGGATGTTATCGAATCGCCGATCCGCGGCGCTGAAGGCAACCGCGAATTTCTGCTTTATGGCGTATTCTGAGCCTCTGTGCTGAATTTGATTTCCTTCCTCGGCTACATCCTTTCAATAGCCGTCTCCGGCGGTTCGTGTGGGGACGGGCTTTGCCCCCGTCCGGGCGGGTCAGAGACCCGCCGCTACACAATCCCTTGTGCCCTCTGTGGTTTCAAGGTTTTCGGAAGACTTCTGTACAATTCCATCTTCACATGAGCACAACGCCCAAGGCAGCGGGAATCATTTCCAAACCGGGCAAGCCTGAAATTGCGACAATCGTTCCCGACCTACTTACATGGTTCCACGAACACGGATACGGCATCGTTGTGGACCACGAAACCGCGCCTTATGCCCACGGGACGGAAGTCCTTACACGCGACGAGATGGGGCGTCGTTCGTTGAATTTTGTCGTCGTCCTCGGCGGCGATGGAACTCTCTTGTCGGCTGCGCGCGCCGTTTCTAAGGCCGGAATTCCAGTGCTGGGCGTGAACCTTGGCTCTCTGGGATTTCTCACCGAAGTGCCGCTAGCCGATCTTTATCCGACGCTCGAGGAAATTGAAAAAAACTGCTGCAACGTGGAAACACGTTCCATGGTGCACTGTGATGTGGTTCGTCAGGATTCGCAGATTGCGCAGTATGATGCGCTCAATGACATTGTCGTCGGCAAAGGTACAATCGCGCGCCTGAATCACTGCGATGTGTATATCGACCGAAACTTTGTCTCAAGTTACCAGGCGGACAGCCTGATCGTCTCCACGCCGACCGGTTCGACCGCGTATTCTTTGGCAGCGGGCGGTCCAATTCTTATGCCATCGGTCGAAGCCTTCGTCATCACACCGGTGTCTGCGCATTCGCTAACTCATCGAACCCTCGTGGTCCGCGACACCTCAGAGATAGAAATCGTCGTCAGAACCGGGGATGAGGAGGCCTACTTGAGCGTCGACGGCCAGGTGGGCATGCCCATGCTCGACGGAGACCGTCTACAGTGCCGCAAATCCCAATACCAGGTGAAACTGCTTCACACGCACGGGACATTTTTCGACGTGCTGCGTACAAAGCTGAAATGGGGACAGAGATAGCGGCGCACCTGCTAGTCTTGCCACACCTTCGTGTTCTTCGTGGTTCATGCTCTTTTCTTTTTTCGAAACCACGAAGGACACGAAGTCACACGAAGTAAATTGGTCAATAGACCTCGGAGAACCATGCGAAGACCTATCTGCCTTGCTGGACTAATCATATTTCTCGCGTGTGCTCTTGTAACATCAGCCCAGACCAAACCATCTGCCCACCTCATCGTCACCAATGCAAAGGTCTGGACGGTAGACAAATCCAATCCAACGGCCCAAGCGGTCGCTGTTCTCGGAGACCGCATTGTCGCAGTCGGATCCAATTCTGATGTCGATAATTGGCGCGGCCCTAAAACGCGTGTGATTGACGCCCAGGGCAGGCTTCTTCTCCCCGGCTTCAACGACTCGCATGTGCATTTTGTCAGTGGTGGCCTTGCTCTCGATGCAGTCCAGTTGAACGATGCCACGAGTGCCGAGGAATTCGCCCACCGCATCGGCGAACGCGCCAAGCAGACCCCTAAAAGCCAATGGATCATGGGCGGCGACTGGGATGAAACCAAATGGATTCCGGTCAAGCTGCCCACGAAAGAACTGATCGATCCGGTCACACCAGAATCGCCGGTCTTCGTGAGCCGCTATGACGGGCACATGTCGCTGGCTAACTCGCTTGCGCTGCGTTTGGCTGGAGTTACCGCGAAGACTGCCGATCCGCCGGGCGGAGTCATCGTCCGCGATGCTCAAGGAAATCCGACCGGAGCTCTGAAAGATGCGGCCATGGATCTGGTCAACAAAGTCATCCCTCCCCTTACGCATGATCAGCGCATGAAAGCTGTCAAGCGCGCTCTCGCCCATGCCGCCTCGCTTGGCGTCACCAGTGTGCAAAACATGAATCCGGAATACGAAGATATCGCCGTTTATTCCGAGCTCGTGGAAAAGGCCGAGCTTACCGCGCGCATCTACGCCGCGCCGCTTATCACACAGGTTGACGACCAGACAAAAATCGGAATCCGCCATGCCTTCGGCGGGCCGTTTCTTCGCATTGGCGCAGTGAAGGCTTTCGCCGATGGCTCGCTCGGTTCAGCTACGGCTTATTTCTTTCAGCCTTTCGATGATCTGCCGGATAACCACGGAATTCTCTCCGACGAAATGCATCCAGTTTCGCTGATGCGCGACCGCATGATGAAAGCCGATGCCGCCGGGCTTCAGCTCTGCACCCATGCCATCGGCGATCAAGGTATTTCGATGACTCTCGACATTTATTCCGAGATCGCGAAAGCCCATGGCGAAGCTGATCGCCGCTCCCGCATCGAGCACGCGCAGCACATGGCCGCCAAAGATTTCGAGCGCTTCGCTCAGCTTCACGTGATCGCCTCCGTGCAGCCGTATCACGCAATCGACGACGGCCGCTGGGCGGAAAGGCGCATTGGACACGACCGCGCCAGCCGCACCTACGCATTCCGTACTTTCCTGAACCACGGCGTTCGCCTCGCCCTCGGCACCGATTGGGATGTTGCACCGCTCAATCCCATGCTCACGGTGTACGCTGCGGTCACCCGCGCCACTCTGGACGGCAAAAATCCCGGCGGTTGGTTTCCCGAGCAGAAACTCACGGTTGAAGAAGCGATCGAGGCCTACACGATGGGCTCTGCTTATGCGGAATTCCAGGAAAACGACAAAGGCTCAATCACGCCCGGGAAACTGGCAGATATGGTTCTGCTCAGCGACGATATTTTCTCCATTGCTCCGGGGAAAATTCGCGATTTAAGGATTTTGAAAACGATCGTGGGCGGAAAAATTGTTTGGGATGCCAGATAGTAGAATCCTGCGGGGGCTGGCCCAGCTTTGCCGGGGGTCACCACGAAAGCGGCTGCCCCACGCTTCTTGGGGTTCGAAGCGTGGGCATTCCTGCTGCTGACATCAGGAGACTTGGTTCACTCGCATTTCCGCTCTCCGGGGCTCATTCATCAGCACGGGTCCGGCGTCG
>Ga0066705_10000281_pt1 | contig 12908 bp, 13 predicted proteins | sample GraSoiAngelo_154_FD_66506 | JGI IMG/M metagenome (GOLD analysis project Ga0066705, IMG submission 66506) | Grasslands soil microbial communities from the Angelo Coastal Reserve, California, USA - 14_1009_13_20cm | ecosystem: Environmental > Terrestrial > Soil > Grasslands | place: USA... | reverse complement strand
CCACTCGCAATTGGTGTCGCAGACTCCCTATCCTCGTTTGCGGTTTCATGCGGCGCTTGCTACATTCGAAATCTTGAAAAGGGTCGGGCGGAGCAACACTTGAAACCCAGGGAAGTGCTCTTTCTCTTATGCCTCATGCTGGGAGCACTGCTGGTACACGGCTATCATCCTTGGGCCGAAGATGCTGAAATTTATCTTCCGGGTGTTGAGAAGACGCTTCACCCTGAGTTGTTCCCTCACACCTCGGAGTTCTTTGCGCCTTACGCCCGGCTGAGCCTCTTTCACCAGCTGATCGCCATTTTCGTGCGCGGCACGCACCTCCCGCTCGCAGTCGCGTTATTCATCTGGCAAGTCGCTTCGATCTTTCTCCTATTGCTGGCCTGCTGGCGTCTGAGCGGCAAATGCTTTAACGACCCGGCCGCGCGCTGGGCCTCAGTAGCCTTGGTGGCCGCGCTGCTGACGCTGCCCGTAGCCGGCACCTCGCTCTATATCCTTGATCAGTACGTAAATCCGCGTAACTTAGCTGCGTTTGCTGCAGTTTTCGCAGTGGTCGAAGTGCTTGAGGAGAAGTTCGTCCGGGCTGGGCTTTGGCTGATTTTTGCGGCTTCCGTACATCCGCTGATGGCGGCTTTTGCATTTTCATATTGCTTCTTGCTTGTATGCGAGAAGAAGCTTGCCTTGGGCGCAAACTGGCTGGCCGGGCTGCTGCCGATCGAATTCTCTTTTCAGCAGCCTTCACACGCCTACCACGAAGCCGCGCAGTACCATGCGTTTCACTACATCCTGCGATGGCAGTGGTATGAATGGCTCGGCATTGTGGGACCCATGCCGATTCTGTGGTGGTTTGCGCGCCTGGCGCGCGCCCGGGAGTCGCGCGATTTGGAGCGCATGTGCCGCGCACTGATCATTTACGACCTCGCCTATTTTGCCGCTGCCCTGATTATTTCTATCCCCGCACGGTTTGAGAGCCTGGCACGGATCCAGCCTCTGCGGAGTCTTCACCTGCTCTACATTCTATTGGTGGTCTTTAGTGGGGGCTTTCTAGGGGAGTACATCTTAAAAAACCGGATTTGGCGCTGGTTGGTTCTGTTCATTCCACTGTGTGCAGGGATGTTCGTTGCGCAGCGCTTACTGTTTCCTCAAACTGCGCACATTGAATGGCCGGACGCCGCGTCGAAGAACCCTTGGGCGCAGGCATTTTTTTGGGTCAAGCAAAACACACCCACCGACGCCTTCTTTGCCCTCGATCCTCTTCATATGCGGATAAGGGGCGAAGACACTCAGGGCTTTCGCGCGATCGCTGAGCGCAGCATGTTGGCGGATGCAATCAAAGACAGCGGCGCCGTATCTATGTTTCCGCCGCTGGCGGAGGAATGGTACGCGCAGGTACAGGCACAGAGCGGATGGAAAAATTTCAGGCTGGGGGATTTGCGCCGTCTGCGGACGCAATACGGCGTGAGCTGGGTAGTGCTGCAGCAGCCTGGAGTCGCCGGCCTCGATTGTCCATATAAAAATGCAGCTGTTTTGGCGTGCCGTCTGAATTGACTTTACAAACTTCATCTTTGCCTAAAGGTCTGTAGAATAGAAGGGCTATCCCACAACCCAGGATTGTGAAAGGGGACATTAATGTCCTGTGCGCCAGTACTCGAGAAGGCCTCTGTTTTTTCATACCTTAATAGAAGCGCCGAGCTCCCAACCCTAGCCCGACGGTATCGGGAGAACAATCCCTTTCCGCATATCCGGCTGACTGACTTTCTGAATCCTGAAATCGCCCAGATAATCTGCGAAGAATTTCCAAAACCAACTACCGCCGCCTGGACACAATACAAGCACCACAATGAGAACAAGTTGGGACTGGCCAAGCGTGACCTCTTTCCGCCTGGGATTAGAGAAGTGGCTGACGAGCTGAATTCTCCGGAGTTCGTGAGCTGGCTTTCCGAGCTGACGGGAATTCCAGGCCTGTTTCCTGATCCGAGCCTTGAAGGTGGCGGGCTACATCAATCGGCGCGGGGCGGGTTCCTGAACATTCACACGGATTTCAGCATGCATCATTACCATAAGAATTGGCGCAGGCGTGTGAACCTCATTCTGTATCTGAATGAAGGATGGCAAGACGAATGGGGCGGCGCCATCGAATTCTGGGAAAAATCAATGCGCCGATGCGCCGCGAAATATTCGCCGATGCTCAATCATGCTGTCGTCTTCACTACGGACGAACGCTCGCTGCACGGATTTCCCGAGCCTCTGCAGTGCCCGGAGAACGTGTCGCGCAAAAGCCTTGCCCTCTATTACTACACCCTAGAGCCGAGAGGCGAAGCGGTTGTGCGCTCGACCAACTACCATGCCCGGCCAGGGGATGGGGTTCTGAAAACTGCGATGATTTGGCTGGATAAAGAGGCTGTGGATCTGTACTCAAGATTAAAGGCCCGCTTCGGGTTTTCTGATGATTTCGCCAGCAGAATTCTGGGGCTGATCTCTGGAAGGAAGTAGCGCGTTATCCCTGCTGACCACCTGCCGTGCCTCGGGCGTAGTAGGTCACATACCCCGGTTCCAGGCGCCGTCCCTTAGGACTGAACAGCCGGAACCGCGCAATCCCCAACTTCTGCAGGGCGAACTGCAAGGTGGTCCCCAAGACTCCTAGCCCGTAGGTAATGCTTCGCCGGAAGTTGATCGAAGACGCTTCCGCGAAGTATTTCGTTGGGCAGGAAACCTCGCCGATGCGAAATCCGAAATAAACGCATTGCGCCAGTACTTCATTGTCGAAGACGAAGTCATCGGAATTCTCAAGCAGTGGCAGTTCCATCAGAACCTTGCGACTGAAAACGCGATACCCACTGTGATATTCCGAAAGCTTCACCCGCAGGAACATGTTCTGGAACGCGGTAAGCATGCGGTTGAAAACGTATTTGTAGAACGGCATGCCACCCTGCAAAGCGCGGCCTCCGATGATGCGCGATCCTAGCACCACGTCATATACGTCGTAGGCCACCATGCTTGCCATCGCAGTGGCGAGTAATGGTGTGTACTGGTAATCCGGGTGCAGCATGATGACAACGTCCGCGCCTTCAGCCAGCGCCTCGCGGTAACAGGTCTGCTGATTGCGTCCGTAGCCGTAGTTCTGGTCGTGTACGTAGAATTGCAATCCTAAGCGCTTCGCGACTTCGACCGTTCGGTCGGAGCTGTGATCGTCCACCAGGATGCGGATGTCGACCAGATCGGGCAATTCCCGAACAGTCGCTTCCAACGTCTTCTCCGCATTGTAGGCGGGCAGAACTACAGCAATCCGTTTCCCATTAATCATTCCATTCCTTTTGAAACGGCCTGGCGCAATGGCTCTCGACGATGGCGACTACATTTATGATAACCCGGCGCCGGATATAAAGCCGCAACTAAAGCGCGGCACGTGAGCCTCCTCGATGACCAGCCGCTTCGTGCCCGGATGAATTTTATTGGTAAACTATTCTGGCGCAGGAAATTGCAATAGCTATTTGGTTACATGGCGGAAAAAGGCACACTTTTCGAGAAAGTTTGGGACGATCACGTCGTAACCGCGCCGGCCGGGCGATTGCCGCTGCTGTACATCGACCTGCACTTGGTGCATGAAGTGACCTCGCCACAAGCCTTTGATCGGCTGCGAGCAGCCGGGCGCAAAGTGCGCCAGCCGCATCGCACGGTTGCGACCGTGGATCACAATGTTCCGACTACACCCCGGGGCACTCCCATCACCGATCCTATAGCCGCCCGGCAGATTCAGGCGTTGCAGCAGAACTGCAAAGAGTTCGGAGTGCCTCTGTTCGATATGGATTCTGCCGAGCAGGGAATTGTGCACGTGATCGGGCCGGAGTTGGGCTTGACCCAGCCGGGAATGACGATTGTCTGCGGCGATAGCCATACCAGCACGCACGGCGCTTTTGGCGCACTGGCGTTTGGGATTGGCACGTCGGAAGTGGAACACGTTCTGGCAACGCAATGTTTACCACAGCGGAAGCCAAAGACAATGCTGATCAGCATGCGCGGAGAGCTGCCGGAAGGCGTCACTGCAAAGGATCTGGCGCTCGGAATTATTGGGCAAATTGGAACAGACGGAGCTGCGGGCCACGTTATCGAATACGCTGGCGAAGCGGTTCGGACGCTCTCGATGGAAGGTCGAATGACGCTCTGCAACATGAGCATCGAGGCGGGAGCGCGCGCCGGGATGGTTGCTCCGGATGAGACCACGTTCGCGTATGTAAAGGGACGGCGCTTTGCTCCGCGAAATGGCGAATGGGAGCAGATGCTCGCCCACTGGCGCAGCTTGGCTTCTGATCCCGGCGCGCAATACGACAAAGTCGTTGAGATCGACGCATCCAAGCTGGCGCCGTTTGTGACCTGGGGAACCAACCCAGGAATGGTTGTGCCGGTGAGCGGCCATGTTCCTCAACTCGCCGAATTGCAGAGCAATGGAGAGCGCGAGGCCGCGCAGCGCATGCTGGAATACATGGGGCTTCAGCCCGGGACTCCGATGCAGAAGATTACTGTGGACCGGGTGTTCATCGGGTCTTGCACTAACTCGCGGCTAGAAGATCTGCGGGCGGCGGCGCGTGTGGCCCGCGGATATCGCGTGAATCCGAAGGTCCGGGCCATGGTTGTGCCTGGTTCACAGGCGGTGAAGCGCGAGGCGGAGCAGGAAGGACTGGACAAAGTTTTCCAGGAAGCGGGATTCGAGTGGCGAGAATCGGGATGTTCGATGTGCCTGGGAATGAATCCGGATATCTTGCAGCCCGGTGAGCGTTGCGCGTCGACCAGCAATCGCAATTTTGAGGGACGGCAAGGGCGGGGCGGACGCACTCACTTGGTCAGTCCGATGATGGCCGCCGCCGCTGCGATTGCCGGACACTTCACTGATATTCGCGAGTGGAAGTTCCAGTAAGTGTGGCGCGGGCGCCCCTTCGACTTCGCTCAGGGCAAGCTCTCGCCCGCGAGTAGACGATCGGTCATGAGTGAAGCGAGCTTATGAAACCATTCAGAGTTCACAAGGGCAAGGTCGCACCGCTTGAGCGGGCGAACATCGATACCGACCAGATCATTCCCAAGCAATTTCTGAAGCGGATTGAGCGCACCGGCTTCGGCGAATTTCTGTTTTACGATTGGCGGCACTCGCCGGATGGGAAGCTTGATCCCGCATTTCCTCTCAATCAGTCCCGCTATTCTGGCGCCAACATTCTCGTCAGCGGTAAGAATTTCGGCTGCGGATCATCGCGTGAGCACGCCGTGTGGGCGCTCGAGGATTTCGGGTTCCGCGCTGTGATTGCGCCGTCTTTCGCCGATATCTTTGCGAATAATTGCGTTAAGAATGGGGTGTTAACGGTTATCTTGCCAGACCATCAAGTTGGCGACATTGCCCGCCGCGCAAAGGAAACCGACAACTACCAGATCACAGTCGATCTGGAGCAGACCAGAGTCTTTGATGACCAGGGCTTCTCAGCTAACTTTCACCTCGACGAATTCACGCGCTATTGCCTGCTGAATGGACTGGATGACATTGGGCTCACGCTCCAGCATGAAGGGGAGATTGCGGCTTACGAAGCTAAGCATCCTGTGAGTTTTTCTCCTTAGCACGGGCCGCTGATTCGCGTGCATCGCCGCGGGTGCACTTCGCATGCAAAAGTTAAAGATCAAAACGCATAAGAAAAAGGAAGTACTCGATATTACTGAAACGGTCGAGAAGACGCTTGGGAAGCGGCAGTCCGATGGGTCCGGCATTTGCAATCTATTCATTCTCCATACGACGGCAGCGCTGACCACCGCCGACCTTGATCCCGGGACCGATCTCGATATGCTGGACGCATTTGAGGAGATGATTCCCAAGTTGCGCTACCGGCATCCACATAATCCGGCGCATGTGCCGGATCATATTTTGTCTGCGCTGATTGGGACTTCGGTAGCGCTGCCGTTTGAGAAGGGAAAGATGTTGCTCGGGACTTGGCAGCGAGTCGTTCTGATTGAGCTCGACGGGCCTCGCGATCGCGAGATCGTGCTTGCAGTGACAAGCGAGTCGTAAGAGTGGAAGGTCAAGGGTGTTCTCTGTGGTCTCCGTAACTTCGGTGGTTGAAAATCTAAAAACCATTACCACAGAGGAGCACAGAGTAAAACGAACCCGATTTCGTCATCGAAGGACCGCTTGGCTCTTGGAACTCGCTCCTTCGAATGCTCCCGGTGGATCCAAGGAACATTTTTTTAGGAATGCGGCTTGCGCCAGGCTTCCGTCCGCCCAATGGGCAATATCGTCTAAAGCCGCTGCAGCCACCCCTCCGCGTTGGTCGAGAAAGATGACCACAATGCCAGCGACCGAGTTCTGCGAATTGTGCGAAGCTTCGCGGTAGCGCTCTCTGAAAATACTCTCCGCAAAACGCAACTTACTTCCCGCGGTATTCAGGGCTGAACCCTCCGGTCGCGCCCAGATGTAGAGCGCCTGTTTGCCTTTCAATCGCGGCCAATCGCCGGAAAAAGTGGAGGGCACTTCGCGAATGATGGTGAATCCTCGCAGGTTCGTAGAGCCGCTTGCCTGTGCGGCTGCACGGTTGGATTTCATCAGCGCGCTCTTAACCCAGCCGCTTTGAGAATCTTGAAGCCGAACTCGCAGCCAGGGGCCGCGATGTTCAAGCACCTCAAATTCATCTTCGGCCTGAGTTCGCAGGAGCACTGAGGCCCGCTCCTGCGGCCCGCTCAGTATGGCAATGGACGCTTTTGGCGCAGAAACATACTCACCAGGATCAGATTGCGTTTTCGCGGCGAGTCCTTGCATTTGCTTCTCAAGTTCCGCAACATGGCGTTCCCCTTCGGCACGCTGCCGGCGGACCCCTTCGAGTCGTCTCGCAAGCTCTTGCGAATCAGTGATGATTTTCGATCCGTTGTTGGCTAGGTAATCGGCCAAGCGATCCAAGAGATCATTTTCCAAGCGGCCGTTTGATTCCAAAGTTTGATATCCGGACTGATGACCATCGGGATCCTCGTACCAAGCTGAAACATTCGCCTTAAGTTTCACGAGTGTGTGATCCGACGGCGCGGGCGCAAGCTCAATCTTGTATTCGTAGTATGGGCGCTGGTAATGCGGCAATTGGGCGCGTTCGGTCTTTATGAAGCCATCCAGGCTGGGGAGACGCGATCCAGTGTAAGCACCGAGTTGGCGAAGGGCGGTCTCAATGACCGCGGATGGATAAGAAAAATCGCGTTCCTGCGTTTTGGGCGCATCTTGGGCGGCTGCGCAAGAAACCAAAATCAGTAACACGGCAATCCGAGTTGCCGGCCTCACGGAGTTACCTCTAGCATGAGCCGGTAGACCCAGCCTTGCTCACCGCTGGCCGTTTGCACCCGGAGCCACGCGGGAGTCTCCACTAGTACTGTGAGCTGGTCCCCCTGCGAGAGCAGTCGCATCGTCTTCGATTTGTTGTACGGCTCGGCCTTCAAATCTGCGCTGGCGCTCTTCACTCGCGCGGTGTGTAGACTTTGCTGCTGTTGCATCTGATGCTCGAGCTGCTGCTCTTTTGCTGTGACCTCCATCAACTGCGTTGTTTCCTGGTCCAACTGAGCCTGAAGTTCTTCGAGCTGGCGCTGCTGCTGATCATGCAAAAGCTTTTCCCGCCCTTTTGCATCGGCCTCCTCGAGATCCTGCATTTTGGCGGACACTGCCTCAAATTCGCTGTTCTCGACCTGACCGTCGGAGGCGTGGCGTTTGCGCAGCGTGGCTTCGACGAAAACGGCATCGATTCGCAGGCGAGTTCCCGAGGGAGGGAGTGGTTCAACGATGTAACGAACGGTCACCGTGCCTTCATCGTTGCTCTGGTAGAAATGCTCAGGCGACAATGTGTGCGGGCGAATCTTGTAGAGAACCTTGCCTTGTCCAGTCCATGACGAAAAAGCGCTGGATGAGTTCGCGGATTCCGCTCCATCTAGTTGTTCGGTGCCTTTGTATTGAAAAGTACCGCGGATGATGCCGTCGTTCGTGATCTGCTGCACGACATCGAGGACTTTTTCATACGGCTGCGTCAGATCGATAGAAAATCCTTCACCATAATGCTCGTGTTTGCGGGCGTGACTTCGATCCGCGGCTAGCAGGAGCACAGCGCATATCAACACGCTCGTGCTCAAACCGTGTTTACTCATAGGCATACAAACCGAGGAGCAGGCGAGCCGCTGGATCTTACTATTTGCACGCGGCCATGATTCCGAGTACCACAGGCAGGTAAATAACTGAGGCATGCACCACGCGGCCAGCCAGAAGTTTCGAATCAGACGCGGCCAGCTTCCCGGTGTAATACAGAAAGAAAGCGCCTGCTGCGGACATACAGATCGCAAACGTCACTCCACCGTGAGCCAAGAAAGGCAGCAATGTTGCAAGTACCAGAAAGACAGTGAAGACCAAGATTTCTGCCTTCGTGAATCTCCCTTCCGTATCAAAGGCCGGCAACATATGGAAGCCGGCGCGCGCGTAGTCATCGCGATACATAAGGGCGATCGCCAGAAAATGCGGAAACTGCCAGAGAAAAAGTATGGCAAACAGCAACCAGGCCTGCCCACCGATGTTGGCCGAGGCACCTGCCCAGCCAATCAGAGTGGGCATGGCGCCGGGAATGGCCCCGAGCGCGGTACATAGAGGAGTCTTTCTCTTTAATGGCGTATAGACGAGGAGATAACTAAGCAGTGTGGAGCTTGCAAGGCCGGCGGCGAGAGCATTTACTGCCAGCGTCAAATACAGAGCACCGCCAACGCTCAGTAAGATCCCCAACCAGAAGGCTTCGCCCGCACCCACACGACCGGAAACCAGCGGCCGGCTGGCAGTGCGGCGCATTTGCGCGTCGAAGCGGCGTTCTATGAATTGATTCAGGGTAGCGGTCCCGCTGGCGACAAGAAGAGTTCCCACAAGCGTGCTGATGAGCTTTCGTGTGTCGAACACCCCTCGGCTTCCCAGATAATAACCCGCTGAGGTCGTCATCAAGATCAGAAGGTTTACTTCCGGCTTGGTGAGCGTGTAGTAATCCTGGAGCTTGGATTTAAGCGTCTGCAAAGAAGTTGGATTTACCATCACGTTGGTGGTCGCCATTTTACCAGTCTTGGCCGGATTCGTCGCTGTACTCCGTCCGTCGAACCTGATTGCGCTTGTGATGCACGAGAAAAATCATGCCAATGGTTCCGAGCGTAGGAGGGATGATTAGGATGAGAATCCCGCTGCGCAATGCCTGAATCATCCTCGCCCCCGCGGAAGCCGCCTGCGTATAGCAAAGCGCACAGCTCTGCGAAAAAGCTGGAAGAGGGATGGCGAGCATGGCAAACGCTAGTAGTCCCAGAGCTATTAGCCGCAATGTTCGCATAGTCACTGCTGCACTACTCCCGCCTTGGGCTGTGAATATGGAGCGCCCACTTCCATCCGGTAGCTATCAGTCCAGCCATACTGCATCGCCAGCAGCACAAAGCCCGTAAAGACAACGACAAACAACAGGAATCCCCGCTTCTCCGCCCACAAATGCATGAAGAACATCAGCGCGAGTCCCGCTTCGGCAAGGGCTACGAACAACATACGCGCAAACATCGCTGTTCCGTCGATGCGGCTGTACGCGATGACGAACTGAAACGTCGCGAGGGCCAGGATGCAGAGATAGATCACAATGTATTTTCTGATCGGATCGGTGTATCTTGCCTCTGGTTCATGTGGTTGCACATCGGGTGTATGCATAGTCGTTTGCTCCCAATTTTCGATCTCAATGAGCCAGATTCAAAAGATAGACGAACGGTACAACGAACATCCACACCAGATCTACGAAATGCCAGTACAGACCCGTCACTTCCAGGTCATCTGCATTGTAACGGCCGCCCCTATATCGAATTCCCACTGCGAGCAAAGCGACTACGCCGCCGGTCACGTGTAGCAGGTGCAGGCCGGTGATGCAGAAGAATGACGCGCCGAACAATCCGGTCCCCCAGGGATTGTGGAACAAGGTCATGCCTTCCGCAATCAGCGCCAGCCACTCGCGAACGTGCAGTAACGCGAAAAGAATGCCGCCTATGGCAGTGATGATCGTCCAACGAAATGCACCCGCTTTGTCGCTGGTCTTGGCTGCTCGTACGCCGAGCAGCATGGTCAAGCTGCTGGTCAAAAGGATGAACGTCATCAGCGCAACGTTGGTGATGCTGTGGAATGGTCTCGGCCAGTTGGGGGCGCCATTTCGCAAGAAGCCGTAGACGACCAGGCACGCGGCAAAGGTCGCGGCGTCGGCGATGATGAACAGCCATATCGCCATCTTTTTAGCGGGTATTGAGAACGGTGGGATTCCGGTCGTCAAACCCGCTGGATGTCCTTCCATCGTCAAATCGGCTTGGCTCACGGGGCCTCCTGTCGAATGCATCAAAGTTTCATCAACAGCAACACCAGCAGGTACACCCAGAGAACATCCATAAAGTGCCAGTAGCGCGACGTCGCGTCCAATGTACTCCGCCGCAGAACAAACTGGTTCAGTTTACGAATCACGCGAGCCAGTCCGCCCAGCCCTCCCAGCACGTGCAATGCGTGCGCCGCTGTGAACACATAAAAGAAAGAGCTGCTGGGATTGGTCGCAAGATAAAGGCCTTGAGCACTCAATTGCCGCCAGGCGGCGTACTGACCGGCCACGAAGAGTAACCCGAGAGACAAAGTGACGTAGAGCCAGCGGGCTGGGTTTGCAACTCTGCTTCTCAGGCCACCCATGAAAGTGGCGACTCGGCGGCGCGATATTTCCAGAGTCACACTACTGGCCAGCAGCACGAGCGTATTCGCATAAAGGATGGACGGCAACGTGAAATGCCGCCAGTCCGGTGCTCCGCCCTTACGAACCACCAAGGCGCTGGTGAGCGCCGCAAAACTCATAGTGATGGCCGCGAGGGCCACCCAGATGCCGGTTGAGGCTGGCGGCGGGGCATACTCCTGCACTGAACGCAGATTCCCGCCCGCAGGCACCAAGCCGCGGCCGCTACCATTGCCCGAGCCGCTTATCGGCGATGGATGCCTGCGCTCTTCGATTCTGGGCGGTTCGTGAATTGTTGTTGCCATTCTCTACTCCCCTCGCAGTTTGCTGCTCATCCTTCGTCTCGCACCGTTTCAATTTGCTCTGGGGAATCCTGCATCACATAGTCACCGGTCGAACCTTCCACGCCATATTGGTATGGATCGTGGTAAACCACCGGCAGCTTCCCGCCGAAGTTATCGAACGGTGGCGGCGAAGATGGAGTGCTCCACTCGAGCGAGGTAGCCTGCCAGGGATTCTCCGGCGCAGGCTCGCCCCAGAAGCGACTGTGAATCAGGTTGTACAGGAAGATGAGCTGCGCAGCGCCCGTAATTAGAGCAGCCACTGTGATGAATCTGTGAACCGGAACGAGGGGCTGCATGTAGTCGACGACAAACGCCTGATAGCGGCGCACATTGCCAGCTAGCCCCAGGTAATGAAACGGCATAAAGATGCAATACGTACCGACGAAAGTCAGCCAGAAATGGACCTTGCCCAAAGTTTCGTTCATCATGCGCCCAAACATCTTTGGGAACCAGAAGTACGTCCCGGCGAAAATCCCAAACATTGCCGCCACACCCATCACCATGTGGAAATGTCCCACAACGAAGTATGTAGCGTGAAGCATGATGTCGATCGAGGGCTGCGCCAGGAAGAAGCCGCTGACTCCGCCACTAATAAACATGGAGATGAAGCCCAGCGCGAATAGCGATGCCGTGTTGATGCGCAACCTCGCACCGTACAGGCTCCCCAGCCAGATCAGCACAAGAATGGTAGAGGGAATCGTAATAATCAGCGTGGGGAAGGAGAACGCAATCGACGAAACCGGATTCATCCCGCTGACAAACATGTGGTGCCCATAAACCATGTAACTCAGCACCGCCAGTGCGCCAAAGGAGTAAATCAGAGTTCTATGGCTGAGCATTGGCCTGCGCATATTGGCGATCAGAACATGCGAGATGATCCCCATCCCAGGGACTATTGCGATGTACACTTCTGGGTGCCCAAAGAACCAGAATAGATGCTGCCACAGAAGCGTCGATCCACCCGAGTGAGGTTGCACTTGGTCGCTGATTACCAGGTTCGAGGGAACGAAGAAGCTGGTTCCCGCCACATGGTCCAGAATAAGAAGTATGCACGCCGGCATTAAAACAGCGAATGCAGTTAATCCCATCACGGAAGTGATGAACCAGGCCCAGGTGCTTAACGGCAGCCGCCAGAGGCTCATGCCCTTGGTGCGCATGTCGAGAGTGGTGGTGATGAAGTTCAAAGATCCGAGCAACTGCCCAACACAGAAGAGAGCAATCGAAATAGCCCACAGAACTACGCCACTCCCTTCGCCTGGGCCAGCCACTGATCCAACTGCGCTGAGCGGTGCGTACTGCGTCCAACCACCCAGCGTTGGTCCGTCACCGACAAAGAATGAGGAGACCAACACCACGAAGCCTGCGAATGTGATCCAGAAGGACATCATGTTGAAACGGGGGAAGGGCATATCCTCGGCGCCCACCTGGATCGGTAAAAAGTAATTGCCAAAAGCGGCGAAAGGCGCCGTGGTCAGCACGAAGAAGACCATGATGGTGGCATGCATGGTCATCAATTGCAGGTAATATTCTGGCGTCATCACGTTCCCGGGCGCGCCGTTGCTGGAAAGCAAATGCAGCCCAGGGATCGTCAGGTTTGTCCATCCCAAGTGGAGACGCATCAGCCAGGAAAGAAACATCCCCACGAAGACCGCCAGCAAGGCCAAACCGTAGTATTGCTTTCCGATGACTTTGTGGTCCAAGCTGAAAATATGCTTCCGAATGAAACTCGTCGGTGGCGCGTGATGCGCTACGTGGGCGTGCGCTGACATGTCGTGCATAGCTCACCTCGGAACATTGTTTCCGTCCGCAC
>Ga0066705_10000278_pt1 | contig 12931 bp, 9 predicted proteins | sample GraSoiAngelo_154_FD_66506 | JGI IMG/M metagenome (GOLD analysis project Ga0066705, IMG submission 66506) | Grasslands soil microbial communities from the Angelo Coastal Reserve, California, USA - 14_1009_13_20cm | ecosystem: Environmental > Terrestrial > Soil > Grasslands | place: USA... | reverse complement strand
GGGCGAAGTTGCCGGAAGGGTATTCAACGTGGCTACCGGCCAGCGTGCCGACTTGAACGAAACCTTTCGCGTACTGAAGAAGCTGACTGGCTACACCGGAGAGGTTAAATACGCCCCAGAGCGTGCAGGAGATGTAAAGCACTCGCTGGCCGACACCTCTCGAGCGGAAAATTACCTCGGCTACAAACCGAAAATTGACTTCGAGGAGGGCCTGCAGCGGACCATCGAGTGGTATCGCAGCCAGGAAAATGTGGCCGGAGGCCGTCCGGCACCGGACCTCGGAGTTCCCAGCCGCATTTAAAGATCCCGAAGTCCGACACCCAAATTACTTTGGTTATCTGTGGCCGACCCGCGCAGCAGACTAGAGTTGCGGTCATGACGCTTTCATCAGTAGTGATCTCCCGCGATTGGCCAGAAGTCAGCGTGCTCGAGTGCATTCTCGGTGGCCTGCATATCGGGGTCGATGTCATATGCGAGCCGGAGCGGGCGCAGGCGAAGCTCGCGAAATCGAAGATCGATGCGCTGATCGTAGATTGCGACCTGAATGGCGCGTCGCGGTTCCTGCGTGACGTGCTCAACGGCACGATCCGGAATTCTGTACCACTGGTTATTGTCAGCGGTTCGGAGGGACGAGACAGCCTCGAAGCCAAGGGAGCGTCGTTCATTTTTCAGAAACCGATTTCTGTCGAGCAGGCCGTTCACACGCTATCGGCGGCGCGCAACCTCATTATCGAAGGCAGACTGCGCTATCATCGCGAGGGTCTAAACGCACCCGTGTCCCTGGACTGGAATGCAAAAAGCCGCGTAGCAGCGCACCTGCGCAATGTCAGTCAGGGAGGAATCGGCATTCGCCTGCGGCGACCGGTTCCACTGAGCGGCCTTGTTCAAGCTCACTTCGCACTACCCGGAACGAAGCGTCGCATGAAGGTTCTAGGCGAGATTGCGTGGACCGGCCAGGAAGGAAATGTGGGGATTAGATTTGTCGATATTAAACCGCGAGCCAAACGCAGTCTTCAGCTCTGGCTGGAGCGGCAGTACTTCACCCACTAGACCCCTCCACATCCTTACTCTGGGGTCCTTAGTTCGTTGGCCAGCTACTAGGCAAATGACTACAAACGACCGCTCTACCGAAATCGCGGTCGGTCCTCTTCCTCCAGGTGCATTTCACCTGAGCGGCAAGCGAGTTGAGCTAGACTTGCTCCCGGTGTGGCACCAATCCAAAAGTTAAACAAGAACCCGTACAGGCACGCAATAACGCTCGTGAGCACCGCTACCATAACTAATGCCGTCGGCCAACTCGGGATAATGTGTGTTATCGCTATGCCGACTATGCAGAAGAGCAGCACGGCCGCGAGCAAGATCAGGCCATCCAGCAATCGTGAAAGCACGTGAGGCTGAATGCCGACGCGAACTCCTAATATGCGCAACGTGGCGCGTCTCGCCTCATTCGACACCAACTCGGTGGAGACGCTTGCTGGTAGCCGTATCGGCGGGCGTGCCACAGCCGAGAATTGCAACTGAGACTCTGCGCCTGATTTGCCGTTGGTAAAGAGCGTGTCCCATGCAGCGTTCTGCGCCGAGCTTAATAAGTGCGTGAAAAGCCAATCTTTCAGCAAGCGATGAGAGCGCCGCGGCAGCGCAGTAAATTCAATACCAGCCTGTCCGCCAGAATCTGCCCAGGCAACCCGGCCCATCGTTTCCACGCGAAGTCGCGGACTCACCAATTCGAATCGTAGCTGCACTTGCTCACTGGCTTGCAACGGAGCAACGGCTTGAATAGCAATTCCGGTTTCGGCGAGGTCGCGAATAATCCCGCCATTACCCTGATTGACATTGACGTAGGCCAAACTGCTGACCTGATGGCGAGGATGCCGCCGTTTGCGGCGCGGCGCAACCGCAGCTGCCGCCAAATAGGACGAGGCTATTGGGTCAGGCCCGTACTCCATGACCAAATCTTAGCCTCGGCAACACACGCCCCTCAGTGACGTTGCTGGTTCTCATGCATTAGCGATGTGGGCGCGCTCTCGCAATACCTCGCGACGGGTCCAACGTATGGTTCGCATTCCAATAAAGGTTGAAGTTTACGCAGGACGCTGCTCGGAAGATTGTCCCTGGTCACGATCCCAGCTGATAAGCCGATTCAGATCGTATTGGTAGGGTCCGTAGCCGCGGAACGCCTTTTCGTCAAACAGACGCTTGATGCCGCAGCCTAGGCATACCTGATAGCAATAACCTTGGGCGCGTACCGGCCAGCTCATCTTGCTATGCCAGCAGCCACGAAACAGCACTACGCCGGCCCCCGCCAGGCCCGTAGCCACTAATCCCAAGGGCCATTTCCAGCCCAACTTCTTCTTTTCGTCACTCACCTATTCCACAACCTGTAAGAGCCTGAAAATTAAGAATATGACCAAACCCAAGCGGAACGCAATGGCCCGAATGGTACGGCTTACGAAAGAGAATATTCGATCTCCCACTTTCGTGCCATGCCGAAGTATTGCGCTTCCGGGCAAACGACTGTAATTTACACTGGGCAGATGTAATGATGCTCGCCCTGGTGTTGCGGGGATGTGCGCAACTCGTGAATTGACAAGAAGTTCCCTTGTGCCACACTGAGGGCTGGCGAAGCGTAATCCACAGATATTTCCACCGTTCGCATGAGCGCGACTCCGCAAAACGCTGCCGTCGGCTTCAATCCTCAATCAGCGGACTTGGGCATTTCAGCAGCGCGCAAAGCAGCAACTTCCCCTGTCACTTACCCGCCCGGACATGAGGCTCTGCAGGCGCTTCTCGCTTTTTCCTCTCTCCACGAGCAAATCAGACAGCGCAAAGCCCTCGAGAACCGTTCTGGCGAGGCTACCGAGGACGTTTGGGAGTTGGAGCAGTTTGTTCTCGACGAAGTGTTGCAACTGGTTGCCGAACGCGCCCTGACGATTACCGGGGCCAACGGAGTTGCCATCGCGCTCGCCCAGGATAACGCAATCATCTGCCGTGCCTCTGCCGGCACCATCGCGCCGGATCCTGGGATGCGCTTGGATCCGAACTCTGGATTTTCGGGGGCGTGCTTCCGTACTGGGCGGATCGTCCGCTGCGATGACGCTGAGACGGATTCGCGAGTGAATGCGCAAGCCTGCCGCCGTCTCGGCACGCGCTCCATGGTGGCCGTGCCGCTTGCCGGTCAACGAACCGTGATCGGCCTTCTGGAAGCCTTCTCAGGCGAGCCCTATGGATTCAACGACAGTGACGTTCGCAGTCTGAATCTGCTTGGGGAACTGATCCTCGCCGCCATGAAGCCGGAAGAAGAAGACCGAATGGCGGAGATTTCGCAGCGAGTAGTTGCAGCGAGACCGGAGCCGAGGGTTGAACATGTGCCTCTGGCCGCGCAATCGAAGCCGCTTGTACACGAAGCGATAGCTGCGCCGGATTCTCAGCACGATCCGATTCCCGCAACTTTACCGCTAGTCACGAAGCCCGAGCACATCAGGCCAGGACTAGCGGTTGTCATCTTAGTACTCGCGATCGCCGTTGCAATCGGCGGTGGATTGTGGTGGAAGATTGCTAGGTCATCAGGAGCGCAGAGGTCCGAGCAGCCTCCGTCAGCTGTTCACAGGCCGTCGCCAGCGACTCCTGCGGCGGAAAACGATTCTTCATGGTTCTCCGAGCCGTCCTCGCCGGCTCGCGAGAAACTGTCTGTTCTTCCACAGATAACCGGGATTCAGCACACGTCCTCATCCCACGCCAGCATCGTGACAATCAGTCTGCAAGAACAGGTTCAATATGAAGCGCACCGGCTCAGCGATCCTGAAAGGATCTACTTCGATCTGCATGACACCGCGCTCGCGCCTGGACTCTTCGGCAGGGACATCCAAATCAACGACGCCCAACTGACGCGGATACGCATTGCGCAACCTACGCTTGGGATCACCCGAGTGGTGTTGCAAACAAAAACGGCCGCGGATTTTTCAGTTCGCATGGAATCGAATCCTTACCGGCTGGTGATTGAAATCGGCGCTTCCCCGAAGCCTGAATCCAGGGCAGCGCCGGATATCTCAGGCCCGCCCAACGGATCACGCCACCCCGAATTAAGCCCGCCGGCGGTTGCGGCGGCCTCGAAGCTCCGCGTGGTACTCGACGCCGGGCACGGCGGATGGGATATGGGTACCATCGGACGCAAAGGGCTGATGGAGAAGGATCTCGTTCTCGATGTCGTCAGCCGTTTGGGCAAGCTCATCAGAGAGAGGCTGGGCGCAGAAGTTGTTTATACACGCAAGAACGACACCTATGTGGCGCTCGAAAAGCGGGCTGAGATTGCGAACGTCGCTCAGGCAAATCTGTTTGTTTCCATCCATGCCAACTACAGCAGTTTTTCTTCTGCGCGTGGTGTGGAGACCTATTACACGGACACATATTCGTCCGTGAAAGCAAGAACTCGCGGAGCCGGAGCCCCGGAAGAGTTACAGAGCATCGATTGGACGAGTGTTGACATCCGCGAGAAGGTGCAGGAATCGCGACGCTTTGCCGCCAGTGTGCAACGTGCGCTCTACGGTATGCTTGCGGCGAAGACACCAGGCATTCGGGATCGCGGCGTGAAGAAGGCGTCCTATGTTGTGCTGACCGGCACATCCATGCCGGCGATCCTGGCCGAGATTTCCTTCGTCAGCAGCCCCACTGACGAAGATAATTTGCAGAGCGAACTGTATCGCCAGCAGATTGCGGACGCGCTCTTCAAAGGAATCGAACAGTACACCGCATCCCACCAGGTGCACCTCGCCAGTACGCCAGCCAAGACGGCCAATCGCTAAACTTTTTCTGCTAGGCGGCGGCGTCAGCCTCCTGCCTATGCGAATGCCTGCGGCGTGTAAGCCCAAAGCGAGGCTCCATGGCTGCTATGGCACTCAGCACATAGAACAGGGCGGCATTGGCAGGAATCTGCAGATTGAAATCGAAAAAGCTATGCACGAGGATGCCAGTGATGCCCAGCGTAGCCGCAAGCGCCGCAGCACCATTCACGTCGTGCACCCACTTGCCCATCTTTTTGGCTGCCCGGCGATAAACGACCACGAGAAACCAGAGCATCGCGATAAATCCAAAGGCTCCCATCTCAACCAACAATTGCAAATAGTCATTGTGGGCAGCATTCACGAAAAGATCAGAATAGAAACTGCGAAACTCAGGATATACATCTGGGAACACACCCAGTCCCCATCCCAATAGCGGTTTCCGCATAAACATTTTCAGTCCGTCGCGAGTGATGTCGAGCCGCGTTCCGCCCGACAGTTCGGCGCGCGCTTCGGTCCGGATGCTGGCCATGCGCTTGGTCAGTTCACCCCCGCCCAGCCAGGCGAGCAGCCCAACCGAGACAGCGAGGAACGCGCCCACCACAAGAGCCAGTCGCCTGCTCTTGCGTTGCCTTAACAAGATGCCGGCCAGGATTGCCATCTGTATGGCCAAGGCCACCATGCCACCGCGCGATCCGGAGAGAAAAATCGTGCTGGCCATCACCGCGGCCGCGATCGCCGCCATGGTTCTGCGCGGACCGCGCGCATAGCGGCTCAGCGCAAACACCAATGGTATCGGGACCAGCATTTCCATCAGCCCGGCATAATGGTTGTGGTTCACGTATGGACCGTAGATCCATCCGCCCGATCGCGGAGTTCTAACCCAGTAGAGTTTGCCGCTCGATGACGTGCTCTGTAGAAGCGCGAAGATCGCCATCGCAAAACCGTAAGCTGAGAACAAGACGGTCAGGGATTTCACTTGCGAAGTTCTGCGTAGCGATTGGACGACTACGAGAATCAGAGCGCCATACGCGAAATACAGGAGCGCGACCCTGAACGTTTGATAGCGATATCCAGTTTGACCCGCGATCGACTGGAATCCCACAAGAGCCACAAACAACAGCATCGGTGCGAAGAGTGGGCTTTTCATGATCACCAGTTCGCCCAATTGCACTTGCCGGAAGGCCCAGAGCAAGAGCAGGGACGCGCTGCCCGATTGCAACACGAAAATTGACCACGGTTCGGTGGCGCCAAACGCCAGCGGACCAAATAGCAGGAGACCGAACGCCCCATAGAAGATCACCTGATCGAGTGGGGAGCGAGACGGCTGTAGTGCGACGACTGGCTCAGTGATCGGCGGACACAGAACGGCAGAGGTCAATGGCTAAGATCCTTCATATTTCGTCTGTACCAATCGAAGGTCATCAATCCAAAGCTTTCCCCGAATCGGGCTTCTAGCCGGCACGCGCTGCACACGGAAGATCAGCAGCTTGGTTTCCGAGCCAGTAGTAAACATTCCGGATACCTGTTTCCATGAAGTCGAATCCTTCAAATCAGCGCTGCTGAAGTAGGTCCGCCCGGTATAAAGGTCCTGAATTGCGAGTCGCGGCCCCCCGGCGCCTTGAATATCGTCGGCCTTGAAGTATGCGGAGAAATCGTATTCCGTATCCGGCCGCACCGGAATGAGTTGGTGTATGCCGGCGTCCTCAAGAGCTCGGGCATCGAAATTGATTAAAAGGGATCGATGGCCCGCACGAGACTGCGTCGGATCGAGGGCCAGGGAAACGTCATTCGATTGCCGATACAGCCAATCGAATCCGCCATTCAACACACTCAGGTTGAAATCACCGTTGACGATCAGATTTTCGGGCGATGGCTGATATGCGGCTAGTCCGGAAAGATTGGCTGCCTGCTCCCAGACCAGTCGGGCCTGATCCACTTCCTGTTGGCCAATCAGGTAACGCATGTAATCAAAAACATAACGTCTTTCAACCTGCTGATGAAGCGCCGCAAGTTGCGTCCATACTTTTGCCGCGCTCTCAGTCTCTTTTCGCGAAGTCAGAAACTCCAGAAAGCTGGTATTAACTGTTGCGATCGGCGGAACCACATCCCGCAGCAGAACGTCTATGTCAGGCTTGATGCGCCAACAAAGTTGCAAGGCAGCAGGGGGCAGATAAGGATCGTGCTCCAGGACGATACGCAGCCTCTGTAACGCAGGGCCGGTGTTCCCCATCACAGCGTAGAGATTCGCTGCATCCCACGCGACAGATGTGCTCGTTGGACCAGCGGCCAGCGCTTGCTCCAGTGCATCATTCTCTTGTTGCGCGGATCCTTGCACTTGATATGCATTTGCCAGATCAACCCAATAACGCGGCTGATGGGGATGCAGCGAAATAGCTGAAAGATAAGAACGAATCGCATTGTCGGGGGAATTCTCCTGAAAGAAGAAATGCCGTCCCAGCCGATCACGGTACTCCGCATTCCAAGGCTGGAGTCGAACGGCTCGCTGCAGGCTCGCGAGGTCGGTTCTTTGTGAAAAGCAGGCAGCCAAATAATCTGTCAGCGAAAATGCCAGGTATGCGAGCACAACAGCCGAAGAGGCGACCAGAAGCAGTATCCTTCTGCCCGGACTAAGTGCAATTCTCATGCGAATTATGTGGACGGTTGGGAAACCTAGGCGCTTCCGGCTCTCACACTGGGAAGTGATGCTCCTCCGTTATCCATCTCTTCTTCGCGGTAGTAGCGGTGCCCGTATTTTCCCTGGTATTCGTAATAGTAGTAATAGTCCGGAGAATTCAGATCGACCGCGTTCAACAGCACTCCCGCAATGCGAGCATTCACCTGCATCAACAGGTCTCGTGAGCGTCGCAACGCTTGCTTCGTGGTTTGACCGGAGCGAATCACCAGCACGACCGCATCGGCCCGCGTCGACATGACAACCGCGTCGGTCACGGATAATGTCGGCGGCGTATCCACCACGATGTGGTCGTACTGCTCGCGCAGTTCCGCCAAGACGTCCTTCATATTGGAAGAGGCCAGCAATTCGGCCGGGTTGGGTGGAGGCGTGCCCGCCGGCAAAATGAATAATCCAGGCAGAATGCTCGAGCGAACGGTAGCCTGCTGTAGTGTGGCATTTCCGGTGAGTACGTTGCTAAGCCCCGTCTTCGGCCCCATGCCGAGCGTCTTGTGAATGCTGGGACGCCGCAGATCGGCATCAATCAGCAACACCCGGACGCCCTTCTGCGCTAAGACAATCGCTGTGTTGATGCTGGTTGTGGTCTTTCCCTCCTGGGGAAGCGCGCTGGTGATCAGAATAACCTTCGGCGGCGCGCCCAATGAGGTCAGGAGCAGCGAAGTTCGCAGAGCACGATAAGACTCCGCCATTTGTGATTGTGGCCTTGATTGGGTGATCAACTCGACTACTTCTTTTGAAGAAGCCACCGAAAGCCGCTGTTTCATGCTCATCTCAACCCCAGCTTTTAATCCGAGCGGAATCAATCCCAGCGAGGGCAGCGCGGAAAGCGCTTGCGCCTGCTCCGGGGTGCGTACCGTGTTATCGATGCCTTCAAGCAGAAATGCCAGCCCAACACCCGTAGTCAGACCCAAGGCGAGTGCAAAGGAAAGATTTCGCGGGACGTTCGGCTCAGCCGGGTACATGGGCACGCGAGCCTCATCCACGGGCCGGATGTTATTCGATCTCAATCCAGCGGTGACTCCGGCTTCCTTCAATTTTTCCAGCAGGCCTTCGTACAGTGTGCGGTTCGTCTCGACATCACGCTTCAAAAGGCTGTAGTCAATGGCGCTCTCGTTTAATTTATTGGCTTCCTGTTTTTGCTTATCGAGCGCGGCGCGCAGCATCGTCTCGCGCTGTAGCGCAGCGAGATAGTCGCTGCGGACCCGCGACACAATTTTCTTCATTTCCACCTGGATCTGCGCATCCACCTCTTTCATTTGACTATTCATTTGGGCGACCTTCGGGTAGGAAGGCCCGAACTGGGTGCTGAGCTGCGCCACCTGAATTTTCAAATCCGCCTGCTGTTCCCGCAGCTTTTCGAGCAAAGAAGAGATCGCCGCTCCGCCGGGCGCGGAGGCGTCTGCGCTGGTCGCCGCCGCTGCTGCCGTGTCCGCATCCCCTGACTGCACCAGGCGGTAGACCGATTCCTTCTCCATCCGCTCTGACTCGGCCGAGGTCAACTCTTTATTCAATTCGTCCAGTTTGGAGGTAATGATGTTCTGCTTTTCATCGATGCCGAGGATCTCATGCTCCTTCTGGTACTTGACCAGCTTCTCCTGCGAGGTCTCGACCTTCATCTGCAAATCGATGAGTTGCTTGGAAAGCCAATCCGAAGCCTGCATGGTCGATTCGAATCGAGTTTTGAAATTCTGCTCGATGTAGGTGTGGATCAATGCGTTCACTGCACGCGCGGCCAAATCTTTATCGGCGCTGCGGTAATGAATATCAATGACGCGCGTATTGGGCCGCAGCGAAACCTGCAAGCTCCCCTTGAACGCAGCCAACAATTCCGAGGTGCTGGCAGAGTCAGGCTGGAGCGCGTCCGTGGTTAACTCCAGGGAAGAAGGTTGAGTATCTCCGCTGCCACCGAATTCTGGCCGCTTGTCCAGATTTAGCTGCTTGATGACCTGGAGGGCCAGCAAATCACTTCTCAAAATACTGACCTCGGTATCCAAATCAGAGGGATCGTAGTCGATCGCGCCGTTTGCGCTGTCTTTCAGATTGAGCACCGCAGGATCGATTTTGTTTATAGCGATGCTGCCTGCGGCATCGTAAATTCGTGTGGTCCTCATAGTCGCGATCGCGACTACCCCAAAAATAATAAGTACGCTGCTGATGACGATCCACTTACGTTTTATGAGAACGCGCAGATACTCCCGCAGCATCGAATCCTGTGCCTGAACTTGGGGGTAGTAAGTGGACGCTAGCTGGCGGTTAAGTTCGATGGGTAAAACCGGTGGAGCTTCGCGCAGAACCTGGCCATTTCCCGGGATCATCGGTGAAGCATCCATCCATGCTCCTTAAAACAACCAGCGCCAGCCTCTTGCCATCGCGGCGGGCACCGGCCGCCAAAATAGCCGACAAACAAATTTTCTGCTGAATAGTCGTGCGTATCTTAGCAGCGGCTAAACAGCGCTGATCGTAATCAGGCTGGTTCCTGGCGATGAGTTAGCCGCTGAACGTGCAAAGCGCAGCACACATCTCCGGCTATAATCCGACTCAATTCAACGAGGCTGAATGATGAATTGGTCGGAGCAGGTCGTGCTCGTTACCGGAGGTACGGGTTCATTCGGCAGGAAATTTGTGGAGCTCATGCTCCACGAGTACCATCCGCAAAAGCTCATCATCTTCAGCCGCGACGAACTCAAGCAGCACGACATGCGCGCCGCTGGGTTTGATGATCCCAGCTTGCGTTACTTCATCGGCGATGTGCGCGACCCGCAGCGTCTGGAGCGCGCGCTCTCCGGAGTAAGCGTGGTTGTTCATGCCGCTGCCCTCAAGCAGGTGCCGGCCTGTGAATACAACCCGTTCGAGGCGATTCAGACCAACATCATGGGTGGCCGCCACGTCATTGATGCGGCCATTAATCAGGGTGTGCAGCGAATTCTGGCGTTGAGCACGGACAAAGCGGTGAACCCGATTAATCTGTACGGCGCTACAAAACTCTGCGCGGAGAAAATGTTCGTGCAGGCCAATGCCTACGCCGGCGCGCAGAACACGCGCTTCAGTTGCGCACGCTATGGGAACGTCGTTGGCAGCCGAGGCAGCGTGATTCCTGTATTTCTCGAACAACGCAAGCGCGGCAGAATCACCATCACCGATCCGCGAATGACGCGTTTTTGGCTCACACTCGATCACGGAGTCAGATTTGTTGTGAATTGCATCGAGCGCATGCACGGCGGAGAAATTTTTGTCCCGAAGATTCCCAGCATGAGCCTGCTCGAAATAGCCGAGGCCGTCGCTCCTGAATGCGATGTCGAGTACATCGGCATCCGCGCAGGAGAAAAATTGCATGAGGTGCTGGTGTCAGAAGACGAAGCACGCCACACGCTGGAAATAGAAGATTTGTTCGTTATCCAGCCAGCGCATTCCTGGTGGCGGAGAGAAAACTGGAGCGATGCGCGCCCACTCCCGGATGGATTCCGCTACACCAGCGACTCGAACCCGCGCTGGCTTAGCCGCGAGGAACTGCAGGAATTAGTCGATGCCGGTTCGCCGGCTTCGGAAAGAATCCGACTTCTCAAGCCGCAATGCGCGACCGCATGAGGACGGCATGAGCGTAAACGCGCCTGTCCGCGAAACGCTGGCTATTGATGGTGGACAGCCGGTGCGCGAGACCCTGCTGCCTTATGGCCGCCAGTCGATCGATGAAGATGACATTCAGGCGGTTGTGGAAACGCTGCGCTCAGATTGGTTGACCACCGGACCCAAGGTTGACGAGTTCGAAGAAGCTTTCGCGGCATGGGTGGGCGCCAAACATGCGATCAGCTTCAGCTCCGGGACGGCAGCGCTGCATGCAGCCGCGTTTGCTGCCGGATTGCAACCGGGCGATGAGGCAATCACTTCTCCACTGACTTTCGCCGCCACGGCTAATTGCCTGCTCTACCAGGGCGCCAGGCCAGTATTCGCCGATGTTTCTCCGGATAGCTTGACGCTCGATCCCGAGCAAGCGGGTTCCAAAATAACTTCGCGCACACGCGCGATCGTACCGGTTGATTACGCCGGCCACCCTGCCGATTTGGATTCCATTCTCCGATTGGCAGAGCGTTACGGATTAGTGGTGATCGAAGATGCCTGTCATGCGCTTGGCGCAGAGTATCGAGGAAGGCGGATTGGAAGCATTTCCCACATGACCGTGTTTAGCTTTCATCCGGTGAAGCATTTGACGACCGGCGAAGGCGGCATGGTTACAACTGAGAACGCCGAATTTGCAAAAACTCTGCGTTGCTTCCGCAATCACGGAATCAGCAGCGACGCGCGCCATCGCCAAGCTGTGGGCCAGTGGCATTACGAAATGGTTCTGCTGGGATTCAATTACCGGCTCACGGACATCGCCTGTGCCCTCGGCCTTCAGCAACTGAAAAAGCTGGGAGCGAATCTGTCACGACGAAAGCAAATTGCCGCTCGTTACGACGCGGGGTTCCGCGAAATTCCCGAGATTATTTGTCCTGCGGTTCGCCCGGAAGTTAATCCAGCCTGGCACCTGTATCCCATTCGCCTAGATTTGAACAAACTGAACGCTAGTCGAGGCGAGATTTTCCGCGCTATGCGTGCCGAAAACATCGGCGTGAATGTTCATTACATTCCGGTTCATCTTCATCCCTATTACCGCGATCGCTTTGGATATCAGGGAGGAGAATTTCCGGTGGCAGAGAATGCTTACCAGAGCCTGATCAGCCTTCCGATGTTTCACGGGATGAACGACGGGGATGTGGAGGATGTGATCCAAGCGGTTAGGAAAGTTGTAGACCACTATTCGTCTTAGCAAGCACGTCGGACCCACAGGCAGAGGATGCTGCGCGCGCGGCTCGCCACTGCGCTATTAGGAGGCTGAAATGTCGAATGGAGCCATCTACGTGATTACCCAGGATCAACGATACTTAGATCTATTGCTCACGTCCGCAGCCAGTCTGAAACGCGCGATGCCCGATTTGCCAATAACCGTCTTCTCGCAATTCCCAGTCGAGAGTACCTATTTCCAAAACGTTGTTTTGGTCAGACCGAGTCACGACGGTTTTTTCGATAAGGCCGACCTGATCAGGCGATCGCCTTATGAGCGGACGCTGTTCATCGATGCTGATACGTACGTGGTCGAATCCTTTCCAGAGCTGTTTTCAGTATTGGATCGCTTTGACCTTGCGGCCACGCACGAAGAATATCGCAGCACCGATTGGTTCAACCGGTACCCCCAGCCAGACATTCCTCTCAGTTTTCCAGAGTTTAATACTGGAATCCTGCTGCTCAAACGTTCAGATAGGATGGACGGCGTGCTTCAGCGCTGGAGTGATTTGTACCGAGCGTATCTGTCAGAAGAGCCGGATCGTCGGATGAATGATCAGCCTTTTTTTCGAGCTGCCGCTTACTACGGCGATGTTCGCGTGGCAACACTAACCAGGGAATATAAGTGCAAATTTCGTGGGCA
>Ga0066705_10000277_pt1 | contig 12932 bp, 9 predicted proteins | sample GraSoiAngelo_154_FD_66506 | JGI IMG/M metagenome (GOLD analysis project Ga0066705, IMG submission 66506) | Grasslands soil microbial communities from the Angelo Coastal Reserve, California, USA - 14_1009_13_20cm | ecosystem: Environmental > Terrestrial > Soil > Grasslands | place: USA... | reverse complement strand
CAATGCATAGATCCTTCCCCCTTCGCTGCGCTCAGGGTCAGGATGACATCTCGAATGACGATGTATTGGAACAGGACGCTAGCTGAGGATTGTAACCAAACGCGAGCGGCGATGCGGAGAGAAAGGATGATCAGTGATTTGCCCCTCGAACTTCGGCGCCCAACGGCCGGGAATGGATGTGTTGCACGATGGGCAGCATCCTTCTGGAGTGAGACGATAATCCTCGACGAAATAGCCGTAGCGCTTAATCAGCATTTTCCCGCAGTTGTGACAACGGGTATTTTCCAAATCGCCGACCATTCCCGGCAGATTTCCGGCGTAAATGTATTTCAAGCCCGCCTGCTTTCCGATTTCAGCTGCACGCTGCAAATCTTCGGGTTGTGTGTTATCAGGATCGTCCATCTTGTAGTCTTTGTGAAACGCGGTCACGTGCCACGGGATGAATGGAGAGACGCTGGCGAGAAACTCGGTTAGGCCACGCAGTTCGTCTTCGGAATCATTAAATCCGGGGATGAGCAGAGTAACGATCTCCAGCCAGAAACCCATCTTATGCAGGCTGCGAATGGTTTCGAGAATCGGGCCGATGCGGCCACCGAGTTCGTGGTAATGACGATCGTCGAAGCTCTTGAGATCAACTTTATAAAGATCAATCCAAGGGCGAATGTATTCGAGCACTTGTGGCGTACCGTTGCCATTAGACACGAATGCAGTGAGCAAACCAGCAGCTTTGGCTTGTTTGAAGATGGCCACCGCCCATTCAGCCGTGATTAGCGGTTCGTTGTAGGTGCTGACCAGGACTTTGCCGCCTTGGCGGAAGGCGTCTTTGACTAGGTCTTCTGGTGAGGCTTGTAGCGGCGGCGAGATCGCGTTCGGATCGCGTAACGCTTGCGACGTAACCCAATTCTGGCAATAGCCACAGTGCAGATCGCAGCCGAGCATCCCAAAGCTGTATGCCAGCGCGCCGGGATAGGCGTGAAAGAACGGCTTTTTCTCAATAGGATCGCACTGGATGCCGCCGACGTACCCCCAGGGTACGTACAACGTTCCCCCTTTGTTGTAGCGGACCTTGCAGACGCCGGGCTGGCCTTCAGGGATTGGGCAGCAGTGGCCGCACGCATAGCAGCGCACGCGGCTGCGGTCGAGTTTTTCGTACAACTCCCCCTCGCGGACGTTTTCGTAGACGATGTCGCGGAGGGTGGACATGGGAGACCTCGGAAAAACTGTTATCTATATTGTAAAGCTTTTTCTTTGTGTTGCTCTTTGCCGAAGTCTTTGCGCCGGAACGTAGTTCTCATTGCCGGGCAGGGGATGGTTTGCTGAGAGCTCCCTGATGCCGCTGCAGCCATTGATTGGCATCTTCCTGAGCGGCGACAACTTGGCTGCGGGACATGCGCGAGGTGAGAACAGCGACCCGATACTTGCTGGCCTGGTCGCCTCCAGCTTGAGCAAGAATGGACCAGAAGTATGCTTTGGTGAGGTCCTGCGGAGCGCCTCTGCCCGCCCAGTAATATGCGCCGAGTGTCGCCTGGGCTACGACATGTCCCCGTTCGGCGGCCATGGTAAACCAGCGAACGGCTTCGGCGTAGTCCTGCGGAACGTCCTCTCCGGTGGCATAGTGCGCTCCCAGCGCGAACTGGGCCGCGGGATCACCTTGCTTGGCCAGGCGGCGCAGACCTTCCAGGCTGGTCGAGTCAGGCAGATCTTGGGCGGGAGCCTTTGTCGCTGTCTGCCCGACTTGTCCTGCTGACTTGGAGGCCACAGGTGCGCGAGAGGGCATTCTCGCCTCAACGGCAAAGAATAGTGAGATGAGGACCAGCACGGCTGCCGCAGCGAGAAGGACCCGCAGGTGCTCGCGAACCCACGAAGGTGAAGTCGGCAGTGGGGTTTCCGGAGAAGACTCAGGCTGCACAACTTCCGGCAGAGTGGGCGAGGCGCTGATCCCGGCGGCGACGCGGGATGCGCCATCTACGGCTATTACCGCCGCCTCGGCGAGATGGCGGAGGATTACGTGGTCATCTGCACTGAAGGTGTTCGGCTGCGGTGAGAAAAGCTCCAGTAGGCCAACGACGGAGTCTCCCACCTGAATCGGAATTGCAATGATAGAGCGAATTCCGAGCGCGCGGCAGCTCTCTTGATCCACACGTGGGTCGGATTCGCAATCGTCACAGCGCAGCAATCTAGCAGAGCGAACACACTCGCCGGAGAATCCGGAGCCGACCTGAAGACGCGCGCCCAGTGGCGGCGCATCCTCGCCAGCCCGAGCCAGGCAGATCATTTCCGCACCGTGGGAGAGAGCGATGGCAGCTCCACTGGCGCGCACAAAGACCAGAGACCGTTCGGCAATCAGTTGCAGCGCGGCGTCGAGATTAGGCCCGATTGCCTCGACCTCTCTCTTGACCGCCGTGAGCCCCGCCAGAACCGAGGTATAGTCAGGATTGGCGGTGACTTCGCTTTGGAACTCCGCGGGAGCCTCGTGGGCATCTTGCGGTGGGTGCCCAGATGGTTCCAGGTGGTGCGACACTCGATAATCACAGCCGGTGAGCGCGTTCACGAATTGCCATTTCTTTAATTGGTTGAGCGAAGCTTCTGGCATCGCTGGAAAGCGGATTCCCACTCTTCCAGATGGATTCGACCACACGACCTGACCGGCCGTGTGGATGTAGGCCTTGGTTTCGGAGAGATCGAGGCAGAGATTCAGATTGGTGTTGGCCTTCAGAGGAGATGAAGCCTGAATCGACATGCCGTCTTCACTGATGTCGAGAATTTCGCTGAGATCCAGCACCATTCCAGTGTCAGAGCTGTCCACGCTGCAGTAAGCAGGAATGTGGACCTTATGGCGGATACGGCGGCGTCGGTCGTTGGGGATAGGCGTCTGTGGCGGGATTTCAGCCGTCTTGGCCCCGGCGGGATGCATTTCCGTCCGCTCCATATTACCCCAGCTTGGCTTTGGAAAAGTGCCAAAAGCGCAGGATTTGGGGGTAACCTTTCGTTACATCTGCGAGGAGCGGTAGTCCGCCCGCAGGTTCGAGAGTCGCGAGATGGCGGCAACCATCATGCTGGAGAGGAGTTGCATGGTGGCGACGTCCCCGCCGTCAAAGGCATGGGGCGTAGCGGAGAGCACTTCGAATAGGCCGAGCGTCCGGCGGAAATGGCGCAGCGGTGCGGCTAGGATCGAACGAACTCCCAGACGACGACAACTGGCGAGATCGACGCGAGGGTTTCCCTCGGCATCATTGCAAAGCACAACTTCGCCGGTTCGGACGCAATCGGCCGAGATACCGGATTCCGTCTGCAGACGCGCCCCAAGATCGGGAGCGGTGCGGCCGGTGCGGGCGCGACAGACGCTCTCATTTCCCTTACGCAATGCGATGGCAGCCCCGGTGGCGCCGGTGAGAGCCTGCGCGCGTTCTGCGATCACACTGATAGCTGACTCCAGATCAATCTCCGCTGGATGGATTTTTGCGTTGCGATCCCAGGCCGGAGCGCCGGGCACTGCATGGGATTTCCCTCTTGCCCGAACGTGATGGCGATTGGGCGTGAGGGCTGCGAACGAATCCGGTACGCGACGGTCGGAGATTGCGGATGGAGATGCGGAAACCGTGCAAACCAGCTCGCGGACCAAGCGATTAAGTTCTGCGTCTGCGATCACGTGCGCGGCCTGCTGGCCCCGCAACGATCCGCCAAGTACACGCGACAAGCTGAGCACCGCCTGGCTTCCACATGCCAGGCAATTGGGCGTGTTGTTCTCGCTGATCAGCTCACACCCGACGCAGAAAACCGCTGTTTGCAAGGAGAGGAAATTAATGTCCTGCAACTTGACCCAACCCATATGACGGAACCGCCTCCGATCGAGGAAGGAGAAAACTAAATGGAAGTGCGCCTAGGTGAAAGTGTCATGAATGGTTCCAAGTGCGGAAAGTGCGCTACTCAACTCGCCTGAGCGGGGACAAGCTCCGGCACTTGTGCGACTGAAGGCATCTCTTCGATGCGTGTATCCAGTACGCGATCGAGCGCGTCGGCCAGAACACCAGGAAAAACGGATGTCAGAAGATTTACGTCGAGCTGCAAGTCACGTTGGGTGTAGACGCGATAAATTGTCATGGAGCCGCGCTGGCGGTTATTGGCCGCGACCAGATCAAGCGTCAGGTGCCACATTTCATGGCTAAGGCGGCTCCCAGGTTTTCTCCAGCGGAGAGCGGGATCGCTGCAGGAGATGCCTTCTCCTGCGCGGATGCTAGTCGATTCCGGACGGGCATGGAGACGCAGTTCGAAGCCGTCAAAATCATTCGAACTGAACGCGGCAACGAGAATCCGGCAAATTTGCTGGTAATCCGAGGCGACTTTCAGTTCCTCAGTCGCGCGCCGAATTGCAAGATTGTTGACGAAAATCTGGCGCTGCTCAAACGTGCGCTGAGCGACTCGCCGCAACTCACCAAATTCCAAGTAGTTGAGATGCTGAACACCGATCCAGACCCCGGTTCCAAGCACAGCCAGCACCAGCCCGAGGGTGCTCCCGGTCGGCCACAGCAGAAAGAGGCTTAGCAGCGCGAACACGGCTGAAACTGCGTAAAGAATAATAACTACCTGGCGATGCGAGAGTCCCCGCTGCAACAGTTTGTGATGAATGTGTTCGCGATCGGCGGTGAACACTGGACGTCCGCTGATAAAGCGGCGCACTACCGACAACCCCGTCTCAAGAATTGGCAGGCCGAACGACACAACGGGAATTGCCACTGCGATGATCGTGGGCGCTTTTTGTGCACCCTGCAGCGCGAGAGCGCTCAGCATGAAGCCGATGAACAGGCTGCCGCAATCTCCCAGAAAGATCGTGGCTGGATTGAAGTTGAAGCGGAGGAATCCGAGGATGGCACCTGCCAGAGCCAAGCTCGTCAGAGAGATTAGCGGTGAGCCTCCGAGCAGCGCGACTACAAAAACCACCAAAGTGGAAAACAGCGCGGAGCCAGCGGCAAGGCCGTCCAGTCCGTCAATAAGATTGAATGCGTTTGTAATCGCGAGCACCCACAAGATGGTGAGCGGCAGGCCTACGATCCAGGAGAAGTGGTGCCCGCCGAAGAGGACCGGCAGATCGAGAATTCTCAGCCCGCCGGCAAAGAGCAGGGCGCCGGCGATGGCTTGAACCGCAAATTTCAGGTAAGGACTGGCGCCGCGCATGTCGTCATAGACGCCAAGCAGGAAAATCAATAGGCCAGGGCCGAGGATCGTCGCCAAGGTTTCAATTGAAGATCCCAGGCTTAATCTTGACCGCAGAGAGCTGACCAGCAGAGCGATCCCAAGGCTAAGAAGAAAAGACAGGAAGATTGCGATGCCGCCTAGCCGTGGCAACGGAGTGATGTGCAAATGGCGATCTTGGGCCGGCGGAGCGACCCATCCGCGAGCATTGGCCAAATCCCGCACATATTTTGTCAGCACGAAGGAAAGTATGAGCGAGGCCGCGAAGATGACCAGATAGAAGAGTGCCAACTAGCTTCCCTCTCGCTAGAACCACAAGCCGACGAACATCCCATCTATAACGTCGCTGGCAGCGCGCGGCAATCATCTTTCCTGGTTCCTCCGGAATTGCGGACTCGACAGAGTTAACAGGGAGAACGCCGGATCCGTGTCGTGGCTTCAAACGGCCGTGCTAGACTTTTTCTCTCGCAACAATGCTAAGAGATTTTGCAATGTCGTCTTCGCGATCGGGCTTTTGTTGCTCGTTCATCCTGACAACTTCAGCCTTTCTAATTGCGCAGACTCAGCCGGTCCAGTCACCTGAAGTTTTTCCGAGTGCTGTGCCCGCAACCGCGTATTCATCCGTAGCGCGGCAATCGGAACACGAAGCGGTTGCAGATTCTACGTTGCGGCTGGGAATCGGCGATCTGCTCGAATTCAGCGTGTATAACGTTCCGGAGCTTTCCACCAAAACCCGCGTCGGCAACAATGGAGACATTTATCTCCCGCTGATCGATTATGTGCACGTTGCGGGGCTTACTACTGAAGAGGCTCAGGGAATCGTTGAGAAGCGTCTTTCGGATGGCGGCTTTCTGAACAATCCGCACGTCACGTTGTTCATTGATGAATACGCCTCGCAAGGGGCCAGCGTGCTCGGAGAAGTCGGACATCCCGGCGTATATCCTGTGCTCGGGGACCGGCGTTTATTCGATTTGATTTCGGCTGCGGGCGGGTTTACCGATAAAGCCGGCCGCAGCATCGTGGTGACTCACCGCAATCAGCCGGATAAACCTGTGACCGTTCCGCTGACGAGGAATCTGAGTGACAGTCCCGACAGCAACATCGCGGTTTTTCCCGGCGACACAATATCGGTGCGCAGAGCCGATGTAGTATACGTGGTCGGAGAGGTAAATAAGCCGAGCGGGTTTTTGATGGACACCGAAAACCTGACGGTTTTAAAGGCCATTGCGTTGGCTGGCGGCACAAGTCGGACTGCGAGACTGAGCGGGGCAAAGATTATCCGCAACGGACCAGCCGGAATGACCCAAACCTCCGTGCAGTTGAAACGAATTCTTCAAGCCAAGGCGCCTGACATGCCACTCCAGGCGGAAGACATCTTGTTTGTTCCCAGCAGCGCCGCTAAGCAGTTTACAGGCCGCACGTTTGAGGCTGCTATGCAGGCAGCAACTGCAGTCAGCATTGTGGCGGTCAGACCGTAGACAAGGCGTCATCGTCGTCAGTCGGTCTGCGCCTTCCCCGGCGATCGAATCCTCGTGCGTTGATCTCACGCAGCTGCCGCCTGATATTTACTAGTCCTCCCCAAAACTGTTTCCAGAACGGCGAGATAATTGCCAGCAGTCTTGTCACGCGAGAAATGCTGAGCAATGTAGCGGCGGCCGTTCCGACCTAGCAACTCGCGGAGATCGATGCTGGAGGAGAGTTGGATGATTGCGCTCGCGATCTGCTCGGGGTTCTCCGGCTCGACACAGATTCCAGCCTGCGCGTCCTCGATAATCTTGCGTGCCTGCCCGTCTACACCCACGATTACCGGGCGAGCGCAAGACATGAATTCCAGCATTTTGGTGGGAATTACAGTTTTGAAAATTTCGTTTTTCTTCAAGGTTACGAGGCACGCGTCTGAGGCGCAGATGTGGGCCGGGATCTGCTCGCGGGGTTGCTGATCGAGAAAGCGAACATTGTTCAACTGGCGCTCGCGTGCAAGCGATGTGATACGTGACTTTTCGGCGCCGTCTCCAATCAGCAGAAACACGATTTGCGAGGCATGGCGGAGACGGCTGGCAGCCTCTAAGACTGATTCCAGTCCATGAGCCATTCCGAGGGTTCCGATGTAAGAGACAACAAATTTACCTTCGATGGCGAGGCGTTCACGCAAACCTGGATCTGCGCTTTGCGGACTAAACAGATTTGCTTCCACTCCATTCTCGACCGTGGAAACCTTGTCTGGAGGCACGCCCCACTGAGTGATCAGATGATCTTTGAACGCAGGGCTGACCACCACAATGTGCTGGGAGCTCCGATAAAGAAAGCCCGCAACCCGCGCTAGAGAACGGTGCAGCCAGGAATTGTGATTGCCGACTCCGACAGCGACAAGGGACTCAGGCCACAGGTCGCGCACTTCGAAGACGAAGGGTACTCGCTTGTAATGAGCCAACCACCAACCAGACAGTCCTACCAATAATTGAGGAGAAGTGGCAATGATCACATCGGGGCGCGAGAGGAACATTCCCGTGCTGGCCGAGGATACGCAGAACGAGCTGTAGTTCAGCATCCGTTCATGCGCTTTGCGGTTGGGGAAAGGGAAGAGCCAGGTGCGAACCACGTTCACGCCATCGATCAGCTCCCGGCTGACTAAATGGCGGAACTTGACGCGATATTGCGGTGGAACTATTCCGGTCGGATGATTTGGAAAACCGGTCAGCACTGTGACCTCGTGCCCTGCTCCTGCCCAATGACGCGACAGTTCAGAAACACGAGCAGCTGGCGCTCCCATTTCTGGAGGAAAATATTGTGAAACGTAGAGAATTTTCACAGATTCCTAGTAGTAGCAGAGCTTGAACGCGCTCTTATAACAAAGTGCGCGCGTACGTTTGCTGCGACTGCGCGCGTAGTTCTCCCAGCGATCGGCATAATCGGAGAAGACTTCATCGCCGGTAAGCTGACGAGTCACGCGCAATTGAACGATGTGCAAGCGATGATAAAAAGGGCTGGCCAACATCGGCAGCCACGTGCCGGATTGCTCGTAGAGCGACCAAAAGCCAAGGTCATAGCGTTGCAGATTGCTGCGCAGGGTCTGAACCGCTCTCGAGAACAAATCTTTTGCCGCCGGATCATGGGTCGCGAGCAAATAATCGTAGACTCCCCACATCGCCCAGATGAAACCGTTCAGAATGTGAGTGGGAGGCGAAACAACGTACTCTTCAAACCATAGATTGTCCTTCGCATCCGTAAAACTCACGCCGCCTTGCGCTGTGCATTTTTGAAAACTGGCGAAGGCGCGTTCCGCAGTGTCTAAATATCGAAGCTCCTGAAAGTGGTAATAAGCTCGTACGAGCAACGAAATGCCCTGCCCCTGGGCGAGTCCGGAGTACCAAGGTGATTGCAACCGGCTGCGATACTCCCAATCGAAGTAATGATTCCATACCGGCACGCCTTGGGAATTCTGCTCCAGATTTACGCAGAGCCAATCGCAAGCAGCAAGCACTTTTCTTCGTTGACGCTCCTCGCCCTGTCGGCGGAAGAGATTGTAGTTCCCGAGTCCCCATTGTGTGATAGCGATCGGGTTGTACTGCACGCCGATGCGGCCGCCGTAGTCGAGCATGGGGATGCCGTCGGCGTCAAACGGTCCGGCATAATCGGCTTTTTCAGTGAATGGCATGTAGTATTCGCCAGGAGCTGAAATAGAAGCGTTGGGATTTAACTGGGGAACATCGTGCCAAAAACTTACGTGACTGTTTCCAGGTAGCAGATAAGCGCCAAAGATGCGCTGATAATAGTGCAGCCGAGCCGCGATGGACATGTTCAAAATGGATGGAATTGTTTGAAAAATATAGCACGCAAAAGCAGAGTTCTAATGCCGATACTGTTTACTACTTGTATGAAAGCGGTGAGGCGATGATTTGTGCGCTAGACGCGCCAAATTGTCGTTTCCAAATCGCTTTGGGTAAGCGCGATTGTGGTCACGGCGAGAAGATTTGTGGCGTTGTGGCCGTCGGGAAGAAAGGCATTGGCATACTGGAACAAGCCCATCGGCCACATATCCTTTTCCCATTCCAGCAGGCAGCCCCAGTGAATCTGGTCTGCGCTTCCATACACACGCACATGGCGGTCACGATTGGTATCACTCGGCTCGACCATGGTGGAGAAGAAGATCGCATCCCGTACGCGGCATCCGTAGATCGAAGAGCCGCTTATTTCTGTAGCCTGCGATAGGATTCCGCGGCGAGAGTACGAATAAATGTGATTGGTCTCGAACGGCGTATCGGAGGAAAAAAATAATGCTTCGCGAGTTGGTATGAGGGCGACCGCCCGCGCCTGCTGTCCGCCGGAAGCGATGACCTGCACGTCCTTGAAATCAACGGACGCTCGTAAAATTTGGCATTCGGCGCCATTATCTCCTGTGAGCACCCACAGGCAGTTCTCCCATTCATCGAAAACGATGTTGTGAACGTGGCGGATCGCGCCGCGCGGGAAAGTGTATGCAATGTCCCATTTCCCACCCTTATCGGTCGAGGCGTAGATGTGTACTTCATCGCGGTTAGGATTGTCGAAGTACTCACCCCAGAAGATGCTGCCATCAGGTGTCACGGCGATATGCAAAGGCCGTGTACCACGAAGAATCTTATGAGATGCGCGAAAGCATGGTTCACCGGGAGACCGAACCACAATCGCTCCGGGCACCGCCGCGATTAAATGGCCTGAAGGAAGAATTGTAAGCGCGTGAAAGCCGTCGCGAAACAGACGAAAACTCAGACGCGACCGCATGGTCAAATTGCGCCACCACGGCGGTGTGTAGGCAGCTACTTTTTCCCAGCGAATGGACTTGGCGTTCATCGCAGCCGATAGCAATTCGTAGCCGCGAGACGCATACAGAATGGTCCCATGCCAAGCCAATGCGCGAAGTCCCGGAAAGCTCGCAACGCGCGAAAGTTGCAATTCTGGCTGCGGCTTTGTCTCCGTCGCGTATGCTTGATGAGCCACCACGATTTCCAGTTCTCAGTTGTCGGTCTTGCTGACCAGGTATGGGCCGATGGCAAGCACGTCCATGCGCGTGCGCTTGAAGCAATCGATGGCTTCGCTTGGGGAACAGACGATCGGTTCATTTTCATTGAAGCTGGTGTTCAAGACGACGGGGATTCCAGTCTTGCGCTCGAAAGTCCGAATCAAATCATAATAGAGTGGATTTTCGTCCCGGCTTACGCTTTGCAGCCGTCCGGTATCGTCGATATGATTTACAGCGCAAAGTTGAGCGCGCTTTTCTGGACGAATCTTGTAAACGTGGAGCATGAATGGCGAAGGATGATCATGGTCGAAATATTCGCTCTGGCGTTCGGCAAGGATTGACGGTGCAAATGGACGAAACCACTCGCGATGTTTAATTCGGGCGTTTAGGACAGCTTTCATGTTGGCCAACCCGGGATGAGCCAGAATCGAGCGGTTACCCAAAGCACGCGGACCCCATTCCGTTCGCCCCTGAAACCAGCCGACGACGTTCCCGGCGGCGATTTGGCTTGACACCTCGTCCAGCAACGGCACGCGTTCAAAACGGCGGTATCGGAGATCTGCTTTCTTCAGTTCAGATTCGATTTTCGAATCGGAGTACTCAGGCCCGAGATAAGAATTTTGCATGGAGTAGCGGCGCGGCTGCTTCAGCACGGAGTGATAGGTATGAAGGGCTGCGCCAATCGCCAGGCCCTCGTCGCCCGCCGCCGGCTGAATCCAGGTCTGCTTGAAAGGGGTCCGTCCAAAAAGCTTGCCGTTAGCGACGCTGTTCAGCGCGCAGCCTCCGGCCATCGCCAGATTGTCGAGTGGGACTTTCTTGTGCAGCTTGTTCAGCAAATAGAAAAAGGCTTCCTCGAAACCATGCTGCATCGCGTAAGCCAGATCCACGTCACGCTGCGTGATTTCGGTTTGCGGCTGGCGAGGCTCTCCGAACAGTTTCACCATGCGATCGGAAAAATGACGCGCCAGGCTCACGGTGCCATCGGATGAAATCTGCATTCCCTCGTTGCTGCCTAGAGGCTTGAAATAGCTGAGATTGAGAGCAAGGCTTCCATTCAGATTGAGAATGTGACGAATCTGCTCACAGTACGTTTCTTTACCGTACGGTGCCAAGCCCATCACTTTGCCTTCGTCGCCATACTTCTTGTAGCCGATGAACTCACAGATCATGGTGTAGAAGCTGCCGAGCGAGTGCGGTAAGAAGACGCGATCGAGAACTTCAATTTCGTTTCCGTCACAGCGCGCCATCATGGTGGAGACGAAATCGCCCGAGCCGTCATAACTGAAACCGGCGGCCATTTCCCAAGGCGAGCAATAATAGGCGCTCGCGATGTGCGCGATGTGGTGCTCGAGATGGTGCTCCTGAAAGCAGAGTTGCACTGGATCAATCTCAAACGAGCTTGCTATCAGCGATCGCAAGTCGCGCATGGCTTCTTTGCGTTGGCGAAGGCGGATGAAGTTCAGAATCCTGGAGGGATTGGCGAGCGCATATTGAACTTTTCTGGACAGGTTGGCGTCGCTGTCCTGGCCGACTGCGATGTGATCTAAGTCAGTAATCTTTGCTCCCGCCGCATCGAGGCAGGCTTTGATCGCGAGCGACGGAAACCCGGCGTAGTGCTTGATGCGGTTCAGGCGTTCTTCAGAGATAGCAAATATTACTTCGCCATCCTGCACCACGGCGGCAGAAGCGTCTGCATGGAACATGTTTAGGCCCAGTATCAGCATGAGGGAGCCTGCAGCAGTTGAGGATTCAGGAATTCTTCACTCGATACCGCGGCCGGCTCGCCGGATGATAATGACTGGACAGCGCGCAATGTCGCCAGAGTGGTTGTGACAATTTCCGAAAATGGGATCGGCGATTCGCCTCCGCTGCGAATCGCAGACGAGAATGCTTCCCACTCGCTGCGATGACCTTTGTCCTGCCGCAGTCGAGAGCGGATTACTTTTTTCTTTCCGTGGCGGATCAATTCAAGTCGCCGGAAATCGTCGAGAACCGCTATCGAGCCACCACCGAAAACTTCCAGTCGCTCCTTAGGGTAAGAACGATCGCCGTCGGCCAGATAGCTGATCGTCCCATGGGAGCCGTTGGCGAAGTTCAGGTTCATGACAACGTTTCCATTCCTGGCCGCCACGGCGCGAGTGTGCACGTCAATGGGAGGAGATCCTGCAACAAAACTCAGCAGGTCGATGAAGTGGCAGACCTCACCGAGAATTCGGCCTCCGCCCTGTTCGGGATCGTTGATCCAATGGTCCGTCGGAAGTGCGCCAGCATTGATGCGGTAGTGCATGGATAGCGGGGCTTCACCTCGTAACAGAAATGATTTGATTTCGCGGACCATGGGCGCAAAGCGGCGATTGAAGCCCAGCATCAGGTGAGATTCGCCGCGATTATAAGTGCGTACAATTTCGGTGAGATCATCTTCACTCAGACAAAGCGGCTTCTCGCAGAAGACATGTTTCCCCGCCTGCAGCGCTGCCAGAACCGGTGGCGCATGCAAATGATGCCGGGTTGCGATCACAATTGTGTTTACTGCCGGATCGTTTATGATCTCAGCTTCATCGGTCGAGCAATACTGAAAACCGAATTTCTCGGCTGCATGGCGCGCGTGTGAGCCGTTGGCAGCGCAAACTCCTGTCAACTCGATGCCATCAACCCGTTTTATCGCGGGAAGAAGTGTGTTCATCGCGAAGTTTCCAGCACCCAGCATTCCGATGCGCATAGGCTCGCGGAAATCGGCATAGAT
>Ga0066705_10000276_pt1 | contig 12936 bp, 10 predicted proteins | sample GraSoiAngelo_154_FD_66506 | JGI IMG/M metagenome (GOLD analysis project Ga0066705, IMG submission 66506) | Grasslands soil microbial communities from the Angelo Coastal Reserve, California, USA - 14_1009_13_20cm | ecosystem: Environmental > Terrestrial > Soil > Grasslands | place: USA... | reverse complement strand
CCATGCTGCTCTCTTTCATCCCCCCGCTTGGATGTTGTGCGTGCTGTGGAATCGTGTTGCTCTGTTTTCAGAGATTTCGTCCAACCGGACTCTACGCGTACTGCCCCACAAGCAAGGGATAAAGTCCTGATTAACTGCAGCTCTGTGACCGCGGCCTAATGCGCGTCTATGAGTTCCCAGATCCACGCCAGGTGTTGGTCGTCATGCTCCGCGACGAAATAGAGATGGTCCACCAGCCGCATCGGTTTCTTCAGCCGCGGATGCAGCAGGGAGCGCCCGAATAATGCTGGGTCCTTTTCCTGTACGCAATTCACCAGTCTCAGGCGTGCCTTGCGAAAGTCGGCAAGAATCTCTGCAATCGATCGCGCATTGTGGTTAGCCTCGTGAGTTTTTCGATTGCTCAGGTCAGCCACCGTAAGCTCACTGCCACCCACAACAAAGTCTTTGACCCGCGCCATCCATAGGGGTTCGACGTCAAGCAAGTGTCCGGCATGCTCTTGCGCAGACCACTTGTCTTCCCGCTTTCGCACCAGCACTTCACATGAGCATTCTCGAACCAGCTCTTCGAGCCGCGCCGGGGCGCCGCGCAAGCGAATGCACAAGTTGGGATGCAACTCTGTGGGAAACGAAAAGTCAAACTTCCGCTCAAACCACTTTGGCACTTGGCTCATGGCAAACCTGAGATTAACGACGACCTGTCTTGCTGTCCAAAATTTTCCCGCCGCGGCCGTTCGGTGACGCGCACAGCGATTATTGCAGAAGCAATTTCTGCTTGAAATCCTCAGCGGCTTGCACCACATTTTCGGGTCTTCCTAGATCACGCCAATAATATTCATCGGCGCGAAAGCCCAGGATTTTCTCTCCGCCAGCAGCGAGACGCAGATAGGAGGTGATGATGGAGAAGACGCCCTGTTCTCTCATCATTGCAAAAAGACGAGGAGAAATAACGTGGATTCCGGAAAACGCCAAAGCCCGCGCCTGCTGTGAGGATCGAACCGATTCAGGTTCCTCATCGCGCCCGAATCGCCGGCCGCAAAGCCGAAATGCCTCGTCGAAGAGTAGGTATCGAGTAGTCTCCCGGTCTCGTACGGCAAGTGTGGCGAGAGCCTGATTTTCACTATGAAATCGCACCATGCGTTGCAGATCAATGGTGCTGATGACGTCGACGTTGTGCAAAATGAACGGCGCCTCAAAGCCACCGGACTCCTCACGAAAAAAATAGGCGGCCTTTTTCAGGCCACCGCCGGTGTCGAGCGGGGTTTCCTCGCGAGAGATCTCGATACGCATGCCAAAGTTGTCGTTGTTTTTCAGATACTCCAGAATCATGTCGGCAAAGTGATGTACGTTGATGATCACTTCGCCAATCCCAAAGGCGCGCAAACGAGAGAGTGTGATCTCAAGCAGCGTGCGGCCAGCGATTTCCACGAGCGCCTTGGGGCGATTGTCGGTGAGTGGCCGCAAGCGCGTACCGAGGCCGGCAGCGAGAATCATCGCTTTCATCCGCTCAAATTCTCCAACTCGCGGTGCCGCACTATTACCTCCACCCCATTCTTGCTGCGCAAACGCTTCGCCAATTGCTCCGCCAGATATACCGAGCGATGCTGCCCGCCGGTGCAACCGAACGACACCATCAAGCTCTTGAAGCCGCGACGCTGATACTCACTCAGGCTGGCATCCACCAGCGATAGGACGCTGGCCAGAAACTGATGCACGTTCTCCTGCTGATTGAGATAATCGATCACAGGCGTATCTTTGCCGGTGAGCGACTTGAAGCGCTCTTCGCGGCCGGGGTTCGGAAGGCTGCGGCCATCGAAGATGAATCCGCCGCCATGCCCAGTTTCATCTTTTGGCAATCCCCGGTGAAACGAAAAGCTGAAAATCCGTACAGTCAGATTCTCAGCGCCGGAAGCCAGGCTCTGCAATTTTTCTGAGCCCAGCATGCTGTTGAACGCGTCCATCAGCGTGGGCAGGGCGATGGGCAGCTTGACGTGGTGGAGCAGCCAGCGCAAGTTTGTCAGTGCGTAAGGCACGCTTTGCAGAAAATGCGCCTTGCGCTCATAAAAGCCACGAAAGCCGTAGGCTCCCAACGCCTGCATGATGCGGATGTAAACGTAGGCGTAGTAGTGCTGCATGAACACTTCGCGCTCAAGCTTGATGAAACCGCCAAGCGTCTCGAGATAATGATCCAGCAATTGCTGGCGCAGCTCCGGCGGCAAATCGGCCTTGGCGTCGTACAAAAGAGAAGCGACATCGTAGTGCAGGGCACCTTTGCGGCCGCCTTGATAATCCAGGAAAAATGGCTGGCCGTCACGTAACATGATGTTGCGTGATTGGAAATCGCGATAGAGAAAGTAATCGTGCCCGGCGCTCAACAAGAATTTTGTCAAGCGGCTGAAATCGTCTTCAAGCGCTTGTTCGTTGAAGGGAATGCCAGCAAGCCGAAGGAAATAATACTTGAAGTAATTCAAATCCCAGGCGATGGATTGGCGATCGAAGGTGGCGCGCGGATAGCACACTTTGTAATTCAAATCGCGGCCGGCCTCGATCTGAAACCGGGGCAACACAGCCACAACTTTGCGATACGCCTCAACCGCTTGGGGAGCAATGTCGTCACCGGCGCGATTTTCCGAAAGAAACTCAAAAAGTGTCGTGTCCCCCAGGTCCTCTTCGAGATAAGCACCCTGGCTCAAATCTTCCGCATAAACTTCCGGCACCGGCAGACCATGGCGGCGAAAATGCCTGGAAAATTCGAGGAAAGCGACGTTCTCTTCGCGTACGTCATGCAGAATGCCAATCGCACTGAGTTTGTCGCCGGCCAGCCGGATAATGCTCCGCCCAGAACCACCCAGTTCGCCCTGCAGCGGCTGCACCCGCGCGACCGGTGAGTGGAAATGCTGCTCAAAGAGTGTTTTGAGAACGTCCATCGGATATGGTGTCCTGGCCCGCCATCCCCCGCCATCCCAAAGATACCATCGAGCGCACCCGTAATGGCGCACGGCGCCAGACACGATCAACCTGGCCCGCCAATCAGAACCAGAAGGAGTCCTGCCGAGACTGTTCGCGCATTACGCGAGAATCAGGGATTAGGCCAGCCAATTATCCTGCCGTTCGAGGACGTGTATAACGAGCTTAGGTTTGCTCATGAACCGGATCCTCCGCCTTCTGCGTCCCTCTCACCAGCACACGGCGTTCTCCGCCACGCTGCTGCTGATGACGGCGGTGCTGCTCTCGCGAATTATCGGTTACATCCGCGAAGCCTACATCGCGTGGGCATTCGGTGCAGGACCGGCGACCGATGCCTATGTAGCCGGCTTCACGATTCCGGACTGGCTGAATTATCTGGTGGCGGGCGGCACCGCTTCCATCACATTCGTTTCCATCTATACGCGCTTCCTCGCCGAGAAGAGGGAGAAAGATGCCGAGAAAACGTTTTCGGTAATCATCACGGTCATGACTGCGGTGTTGGGCGTTGGAATCGCGCTGGCAGAAATTTTCACCCCGCAGATTTCGCGCCACCTGTTCAGCGGATTCAGCGACGAGCAGCTTGACCTATGCGTTCACCTGACGCGGATTCTGCTGCCAGCGCAGATTTTTTTCTACGTGGGCGGGGTGGTTTCCGCCGTGCTGCTTTCCCGCAGATTGTTCTTCATGCCCGCCTTCGGACCGCTGCTTTACAACGCCGCAATCATCCTAGGCGGATTATTGCTTTCCCGTAGGCTTGGCATCGCGTCTCTTGCTTATGGCGCTCTGGCGGGCAGTTTTCTCGGCCCCTTTCTGGTGAATGCGATCGGCGCGGCGCGCATCGGAACCGGATATAGAATCTCGTTTGATATTCGCAATCCCGCATTCCGCGAATGGGTGCGGCTATCGATTCCGCTCATGCTCGGCGTTTCTCTGGTCACAGCCGACGATTGGATATTGCGTTACTTCGCATCCGGAGCCGTAGGTGACATTACTCGCCTCAATTACGCGAAGCGCTTGTTCGCCGTTCCGATCGCAGTTCTGGGGCAGGCGACCAGCCAGGCTTCGCTGCCGTTTTTTGCCAAGCTGTTCGGGGAAAAACGCATGCAGGAGTTTGCCGAAACGGTGAACGGATCCGTTTACCGCATCATCGCCAGCTCGCTACTGGCCACGGCGTTGATGATGGCGACCGCTCTGCCCCTCATCGATCTCGTTTATCGCCGCGGGCATTTCAGTTTTTCAGACGCGCAACACACTGCACTTTATTTCTTCTGGTTTTCACTCTCGCTGGCTTTCTGGTCGGCGCAGGGACTTTACTCGCGAGCATTCTATGCGGCCGGAAACACGCTGACTCCGATGATTGCCAGCAGCTTGATTACCGTAGCGTCGATCCCGATGTACTCCGCGCTTTATCGAGCATTCTCGACGGTCGGCCTGGCGATGGCTTCTGATCTTGGCATCGTCGCGAACACGCTGGCGCTGGCCATCCTGCTGCATCGCCGCAAGCTGGTTCGAATTGACGAACTGAACTGGGGAGAAATTGGCAAGGCGGGGATCACTGCACTGATCGCGGGCCTGCTTGGCTATCAGGTGGGGCGGATTGTGATGGCTAATAACAGCCGCAGCGCGGATCTAAAGGCCCTGGGGCTTATAGCCTTGACTTGGGCAGCGGCCACGGCTGCAGGGCTATGGCTCACGCGCTCACAGCTGCCGCATGATCTACAGCGGCGCAAAGCTACGTCGTATCCGCGGGTGGCTGAGCAGCAAGCGGAGGATCTAAGCGGGGGGCTTGAGGCGTAAGAATATTTTTGCGAGCTGTCCGGAATCTAGTGAATCCCCAGGTTTCCGTTGAATTGCTTCAGCGCGCGATAGCATTCGCAGGCCGCATTTTCCAGATCTTTGCGATTCTTGATTCGGACACGCCCACGCAGATTTTCAATCATGCCCGAGCGTTGCAGAATGCCGGCCGCCAGGCTCACGCTGGGTCTTCCCGTGCCAAGCATTTGTGCAAGAAAGTCATGGGTGACGAGCAGAATATCCGACTCAACGCGGTCCTGGCACATGAGAAGCCAGCGCGCCAGCCGCTGCTCAATTTCGTGCAATCGGTTGCAGGCCGCGATCTGCGCCAGTTGCAGCCCCTGAATCAACACGTAGCGGTTCAGAATGAGCCGCAGTTCGGGTGCGCGCTGCAACGCCTCGATAAGCAGATCAGACTTGATGCGGCAACCGGTGCCTGTAATTTGCACGACGGCGCGATATGGCCCACGATCGAGTCCCACCGCAAGTGGAGTGCCCACCATTCCTTCCTTCCCGACGATGGCGACTTCGACACTTCTTCCGTCTCTGGTTAGAATCACCAGCGATGCCATTCCCGAGTTAAGAAAGTGGGCGAATTCAATCCGCTGGCCTGGCTCGTGCAGAATAGTGTGATGGGGTAACTCGATGTACTCGAGATGCGGACGAAGGTGAGCGTACTCTCGATCAGGAAGGGCCAGGAGCAGCTCATTCTTTACTTCGTGACCGCCGTCGCAGGTACGGCGCGAACGCTCGGGCCTTCTTGCTCTTTCAGTCCGGTTCTTTATTGTTTCCACAACTCTCCTGTGCGTGCCGAAGAGGGCATGTGGACGAAGTGTGCGTAGGCTATTTGCGGTGGGGAATATTGTCAGTCCGGCAACGAACGGTGGGAATCTCGGTTCGTGGAGGTTATCTCAGTCCAAGACCACCATTGAAGTTCTGAATTACGTCATAACACTCGCAAGCAGCTTTCTCCAGATCTTTGCGATTGAGCACGCGGATGGTGCCGCGGGTATTTTCAATCGCGCCTGTGCGCTCCAGCATTCCAGCAGCTATGGTCACGCTGGGCCGGCCGGTACCGAGCATTTGGGCTAGAAACTCATGTGTAAGAGAGAGCCATTCTGAATCAACTCTGTCCTGGCACATGAGCAGCCAGCGCGCCAGGCGTTGATCGAGTTCATGCAAGCGGTTGCAGGCAGCCACCTGCGCTATTTGCAGACCCTGCACCAGAATGTAACGATTGAGATGCGACTTGAATTCAGGGGTGAGCGGTAGAGTTGCCTCCAGTGTGTTCGCGGCCAATCTCAGCCCACTGCCAGGAATCTGCACAATTGCGCGATAAGGGCCGCGCTGCACTCCCACGGCGAGCGGCGTGCCAATCATCCCTTCCTTGCCAACCAGTCCGACCTCGACGCTCTTGCCATCCTTGGCCAGAATGACCAGCGAAACCATCCCCTCATTGGGAAAATAGGCGAATTCGATCTTTTCTCCCTGCTCATGCATGATGTGGTGCCGGGAGAATTCAATTAGCTCCAGATGAGGACGAAGCAAGTCATATTCCTCGTCCGGCACAGCAAGCAGGATCACATTGCGCACTGCCTTGCCGGCAGGGTCGGTCCGCATACCCTCTTGCAATGGAGCTGACTTAGCTTGCGGCAAAGAGCGGTCAACGGGAATATTGGAGGAGATTGCCATGCCGAAATTTAGATGCGGCGTCAGCTGCAATGGTTCATCGGGAGAACCCGTACTCGGCAGGCGTTTTTTTCGGATTTTTGAAGGGAAACCAGAGAGACGGGGACCCTCATGGGAGTGCCCCCGAGACTATCGGGAGAAAACTGTAGCCGCGACTCCCACGACCGCCACTAATGGTGCTCGTGCAGTGGCGCGATCGCCGTTCGCAACAACTACGCGCGGGCTGCGGTCGCGGTTTCCAGAGAAGGGGTGGGCTTGGCTTCCTCACCGTTCGGCTTCTGGCCAGCCTTGCGAATGTCGATGCCGCCCTTAAAGAACGCGCCGTCTTCAATGGAGATGCGCGCCGCCACGACGTCGCCAGTGAGCGAGCCATCGCTGCGGATATCAACCCGATCGCTGGCCGTGAGATTGCCGCGAACTTTGCCCAGCACGACGATCTCTCGCGCATTGATGTTGGCCGCGACCACGCCATTGCGGCCGACTGTGACACGATTACCGGAAAGGTTGATCGAGCCTTCCACTCGGCCATCGATGTAAAGCGACTCCGAGCCAGTCACCTCGCCTTTGATCACCAGAGACTTGCCGATGGTGGCCTGGTCCGCAGTAGTGCTCGTGGCAGCCGGGCGTGGCGCCGCCGTAGGTTCGCTCGTGGCCGACGCACTCGGCGTGGGCATGGCGGGACGCTCCGGCTCACCTGGCCGGGATGGAGTCATAGGCTGATTTGTGGGCTTCCACATTTGCAGAAAATCCTTTCCTTGTGTTGGAGTAACGGTCAACGCCGCATGCGGCGACCAAGTGGCATTTTACTCCCCAAGCTGTTCTGAGCGTTGTGGAAATCCTCTGGATGAGTGGAATTTCATGTGCCAAACTGGGTACGAAAGGTCTAAGGTGTTCGCCCTAGCTGTTCAGAATATTGCACTGCTCGGGCTATTTCTGGCACGAATCGCTGACTATCTGTACACCAGTGTCTTCAGATGGCCGTGCTCTTCGGACGTTCGTGCCGATAGAAACAGACTTCTCGGCTTCTCCAATAACGCACCGAACGCGATCGTGCCCGTGACTGCTGCCATGGTCATCAACCCGGCGCGCCACATCGCATCTAAGAGTACCGGACGAGGTGGGCGGATGAAACGGAACAACGAAAATGAGACGTTCAGTGTTTGGTTCGGAACCATGGCCGCCAAGGCTGCCGGATGGGTGGGATCGGCTTGGGCATTCGTGTTCGCTGTGTTCACGATCATACTTTGGGGCGCCGCAGGTCCTTATTTTCATTACTCCGATACCTGGCAATTGGTAATAAATACTGCGACGACGGTTATCACATTTCTCGTCGTTTTTCTGATCCAAAACACTCAAAATCGGGACGCTCGTGCACTGCATTTAAAACTCGACGAAGTGATTCGGGCGATTCGCAGCGCGCACAATGAAATGATCAGTATTGAGCATCTCTCGGACGGAGAACTTGAGGGCCTAACGAAGCATTACGAGCGCCTGCGCGCAGAGTGCGAAGCACGTCGCAAGCGCGAAGCACTCAAAGCGTGAAGCTTGGCCACATCGGAACGGGCCTTGTGCTGCGGAAAACCAAAGCGCAATCATTTCTTGCGGCTTTGGTAGAGGCGCTCCAATTCCTTTGCGTTGCGGTTTTTCTTGCCACCGCCCAGGTCCAACCCGAATGACGGATGTCGGTATGTTCCTGTGATCTTCACCGGCACTTCCGACCCTCTGGGTTTCCTCTTGAAAAACGGATCCACGAGTTTGAACAGCAGTGCCTTAGGACCGTGCGCCGTGTGGGAAACCGCGGCGTCCATTTTCAGAGTTCCGTGAAGATCGACCTTTTCCGAGATCAAATCATAGGTTCCTTGCATTTGCGCGAGCGCTCCGGGCACTCCGAAAGAAAGGTTCGAAAATGTAGCGATTCCATCTTCGAGTTCCACATGTCCTTTCAGATTGGAAAGAACAGTTTCAGGATTGTCGTCCTTCTGACCACGAGATTCGGCGCTGAGCTTATCTACATTCTGTTGTGTGATCGACTTTGTAAATTCCCCGGCCTGGATGCCGAAATCGCCATTCAACTGGACTTTCTTGAAAAAGGGATGCTTCTTGGGCGGAAGCAAGACATGGGCTCGGAAACTAGTCACGCCGGCAATGGGAGATCGGCTCTCCTTAATGAACAGCTCAAAGAGATCCTGAATGCGTCCGTCTTTTGCCTGCATGTTCAGCTCTGTGAACCTTCCTTTCTGACCTGCCTGGTGTGCGATGCTGCCCGCAGTCAGGATTGTTGTTCTTCCGAAACCCGAATCCACTTCATCGAGAAAGACATCCCCAGTCGATGCGTTTACAAATGCCTTGAATTGGGTCTTCAACCGGACATGGTGGCTGCTGGATGTGACTTTGAAATCGGGAGTGTCAGTTGTGCCTTGAACCGCGATGCGTTTGAGCACGCCTTGAAACTTGCCGGTCGAGGACAGGATTCCGGCGATCCCCTTGAACACACCAAGATCTGCATGCTGGAAGGAGTAGTCTCCGGAGACAGGGCTTTGGAAAGGATCGCCGGTCTTCCAAGGTCCGAACCTTCCGTTGGTATCAATTTCACCGGGCGGCTCGGGATTTGATAATTTCGCATGAAACAGTATGGGGCCTCGGCCGCCAATGTTGCGGAACGTGAAGTCATGGATGGCAAACTTCGTGGGCGGCTTGTCCGGCGTTCGGGAACCAAACTGCAGCGTTGCACCGTTTACAGTCAAGTTATCAACGATTACGTTACTGGAAGCTCGGAATCTCCGATTTGTTGACTGCGCCGGAATGAACACGTCCATGCCATCGGCGCGGATCAGCGTGACATGTTTCGTGATGACACCCAGAAAGCTGCCTTCGACAGTCAGCTTGCGGACGCTAATGAGTGGCGGCGTGTCAGGGTCGGATGGCTCGCGGCGGAAAGTCACTTGTTCGGCAACGCAGCCGGGGTGGGGGAAATAAACACCACGGAAGTTCCGAATCGTTACTTGACTGGAGCTGGCGTCCTGGAGTGACTGGATGACGGCGGATTCCCTGAATGGCCAACGAACTCCCAAGACAATACCAACCACCGTGGCAACCACAGCTACAGTCAGAGCCAGTCGTAGCCGTAAATGCTTTCGGTCAAGGTGTAAGGATGGGGGTGCGATCGCCATGCGCCAACTCGCAGTAACCTATGTTTGAGGCTATTGAGCACGTTCAGGTTTGTCCGCAAACATATGGATCCTAAGCCCTCATGCCGAGAAACCTGTTCTGGTCAGGGATTTCACCGTGCAACTCCGCCCGCCGTACAGCAGAAGTCTGGAGTTCAAAATCGCTTTACATTTTTTGACGTTCACCTCCCGCAATTCGCGTTACGCTTTGCATTGATCGGCCATTGTTGAGTCAGGTTCGGTTCGTAAGTGCCTGTCCTTTCAGCCTTTCGCAGAATTCGTGGAAAGATGCGAAAATAAAGGCAGGCGCCGAGTCATCGCGACACCCCGCCCGTGATCAGGGTTGCTGCATCCAGCAACGAAAGGGCGGCAGGTCGTGTCTAAACAAAGGTAAACCAGCAGTTCGATGCCAACGACCGAAATTCCGCCCAGGCCCACGGTTTCGTCGCCGCCAACGTCCACGCCAGCGCACGCGGCGGATTTGTACGATGTTGAGGGCTGGGAATCAGCTTTCCGCGGGCTGCACGATGTTCCCAGGTTGCTCGTCCAACTGCAGGATGACCTATCGCGCTCTCGTCAGCGCGAAGCATTTTGGATCTCGGTTGTCGTCCATCTCACGTTAATTATTCTGGCTGTCAACGGCCCAAGAATCGAGAGATACCTGCCGAAACGCCAGGTAATTATGGTGACTCCGAATGACTTGATGCGCCAGAAAGAACTCACGTTTCTCGAACTGCCACCCGACGAACAGAAGCTGACGAAACCGCCCGAGAGCGATCGCATCTCTGATAAGAATCGCATCGCAACCTCACGCGCGCCGCAGCTGGATCGCCGGGAGTTAAAGAAAATTCTAGATAGTGCGCGGCCTGGAGCACCTGGACAACGTGTTCCGCAAACTCCTCAGCAACCGGCGGCATCGCCTTCGCCAGCCCAGAATACTCAAGCTCAGCAGCAACAGCCAAACCAGTCGCCAGGCGCAGCCGCAACTCCACCTTCGCAAAATCAGGATCAAATCGCAAAGCTGGAGGCGCCACCGGTAAGAGCGCCCAAGCCAAGCTTCGAAACGAAAACGGTGTCTCCAGGAACAGCCATTGAAGAGGCCGGGCGTGCGGCCCTCGCCAATCGCGGCAGCTACGGGGGTGATAACGGCGACTTCGGACTAAATCAAGGAAGCAAAGCTCGCGCGCAAGGACAAGCCGAGGTTCTCAGCGACACGATGGGTGTCGACTTCGGCCCATACCTTAGCCGCATTCTTCGCGAGATTAAAGCTAATTGGGTGCGCCAGTTGCCCGAGTCTGCGCTTTTTTCACGGAAGAGAGGCAAGTTCGCCATCGAATTTTACATCCTCCGAGATGGCCGGATCACCGGGATGGCGCTGACCGATTCCTCTGGCGACCCGCCGCTGGATCGCTCAGGCTGGGGCGGAATAAAAGCATCTGATCCATTCCCGGCATTGCCCAATGAGTTCGCCGGGCAATATCTCAAACTGCGTATCCGTTTCTACTGCAATATGGAAGAGGCCGAGCTGCGTTAGTGTGGCGCGGGCGACCCCGCCCGCGAAAAAGCCTCTACCACACTCTACAGCGATTCTCCCGCACCATCGGCGAACCAGCTTTGCAGTGAAACGCCTCCTGGAATTCCGGCATATTCGAAACCACGCCATTCGTCCGGTACTTGTCGGGTGAGTGCGGATCAACGGTCGCGCGCAGCCGCTTGGTTTCATCTCGCGTGCTGCCACACCAGCTTTGCCCGTAGGCAATGAAGAACCGCTGCTCGGGCGTGAACCCTTCGAGTGGCTCCAGTTTCTGATTCTTCGTTTCGTCCTTCCATGCCATGTAGGCGAGCATCAGACCGCCCAGATCGGCGACATCTTCACCGAGCGTCAGTTTTCCATTGATCTTGATGTCATCGACGATCACATATTGCGAATACTGATTGGAAATGCAACTGGCCCGCTGCTCGAACTCTTTCGCGTCTTCCGGCGTCCACCAATCGCGCAGATTGCCCTGCGCGTCGAATTGGCGGCCTTCATCGTCAAAGCCGTGAGTCAATTCGTGCCCGATGGTGCCGCCGGTATTGCCGTAATTGGGCGCGTCATCGGATTCAGCGCTGAACAGCGGCGGCTGCAAGGTTCCCGCAGGAAAATTTATGTCGTTCATTTGCGGATCGTAGTAGGCATTCACGGTGGGTGGTGTCATCTGCCATTCCCCGCGATCTACTGGTTTGCCGATCTTCGCCAATTGGCGGTGAAATTCAAATTCGCGTCCCTGAAGCACGTTGCCCAGTTCATCATTGCGATCGATTTTCAGAGCGCTGTAGTCCCGCCATTTGTCTGGATAGCCAATCTTGTTGGCGATGGCGTGCAACTTCTCCAATGCATGCTGTTTTGTGGTTGCGCTCATCCAGGGAAGACCGGTGATGTCCTGCTGCATGGCGGCTTCGATCTGCTTCACGATTTTCAGCGCGCGCTGCTTGGCTTCCGGGCTGAAGTTGCGTTCTACGTAGGCTTGACCCAGAGCCTCGCCAATTTGGTTATCGACCGCACTTACGCAGCGTTTCCAGCGAGGCTCAAGCTGCTCGGTGCCTTGCAGCGTCTTCTCAAAGAAATCAAAATCCGCGTCCACGAACGCCGACGAAAGAAACGGAGCATTCGCATGCACCAGATGCCATCGCAAGTACGCCTTCCAACTCGTCAAGTCTTCCTGCTCGAGCTGGGCGTTTAAGGCCTTGAAGAAATCCGGCGTCACTACGTTGAGTGATTGCAAAGAATCCAAACCCACACGCGTGAAATACTCGCTCCAGTGGAACGACGGGCTGAGGCGTTGCAATTCTTCTCTGCTCAGTTTGTGATACAGCTTGGTCGGATCACGGCGCTCGACGCGGGTGAGCGATCCTTTCGCGAGCGCCGATTCGATCTTCATGACGGCTTGCGCTTCGACTGCGGCGGCATCCGGCTTATCGCCCAGCAGTTCGAACATTTTTTGCACATGAGCCATATAGGCTTTGCGGAGTTCCTGCGACTTTTCGTCATCTTTCAGGTAATAATCGCGATCCGGCAGGCCTAGCCCTCCCTGGTCCGCCGCGGCGATGACTTGGGTTGAATCTTTGAAGTCCTGGAGGGACCCAAAATCGAAGAGTACGGTTTCCTGGCGCAAGTAGTTCTCTTTGGCGGGCTGCATGGAAACGACCAGGCTGGCGAGCTCTTCCTTGGATTTCAAATTTCCGATCCGCTCCAGCTCAAGCCGGAGCGGTGCGATTCCAGCCTTCTCGATCGCGCTCTCATCCATGCAAGCAGCGTAGTAATCTCCAATCTTTTGCTTAG
>Ga0066705_10000272_pt1 | contig 12950 bp, 10 predicted proteins | sample GraSoiAngelo_154_FD_66506 | JGI IMG/M metagenome (GOLD analysis project Ga0066705, IMG submission 66506) | Grasslands soil microbial communities from the Angelo Coastal Reserve, California, USA - 14_1009_13_20cm | ecosystem: Environmental > Terrestrial > Soil > Grasslands | place: USA... | reverse complement strand
CCCGGTGAGGCCGTCGGTCCCTTCGCCGTGGTCGATGCGCACGGGAAGTCGCCGGGCGAGATCGCCCTGCACTGGCCCGCGCGGCGGATCCTGCTGATAGGGGACGCCTGCGTGGGGAAGCCGCCGGGTGAATGCGCCTTGTTGCCCGATGCGGTCATCGAAGACAAGCCCGCGCTGATCGAATCGCTACGCCGGCTTTCGCGGCTGGATTTCGATTCGCTGCTGGTCGGCGACGGCGCGCCCATCATGGAAGGCGGACGCGCCGCTCTGGAGCGCCTGCTGGCCAGAGTGTCCTAGCGTGCCGACTCGTACAGCCGGCTTGCCGCCGCCGCCAGCTCCGCCCGGCGGATCTCGAGCTGCGCCTGAGATTGCGCCCGGGTGCTCTGGGCCGCGAATTTCTGCTGGTCCGCGACCGACAAATCGAGCGAGGTGGAGACTCCAGCCCGATACGAGGCCTCCACTTGCACCTGCGTGCGGATCGCGAGCTGCTCTGCGGCCACGCTCTGTTCCAACACAGCCTGCTGGGCACCGAGGTTCGCACGCGCGCCCAGCCAACTCGAGCGAGCCTGGGCCCGCGTCGAAGCCAGCAGGGCCTGTGCCTGCGCAAGCCGTGCCCGATCCTGGGCGAGCTGAGCGTACCGCACCCCCTGGTCGTAGATGGGGAGGGAAAGGTTCACGATCCAGTCGTTGGTCCAGTTCTTTTCCGCGAAGCCTCCGTTGGAGGTGTAGTTCTCCCTGAAGCCGCCCGAGACGGAAGGCAGCCAGAGGAACTGGTCCAGCCGCACCGACTTCTGGGCCGATAGGGTCGACGCGATCGCGCTCTTGACCGAGTAGGTGTTCTCCCAGGGCTCCGCGCTCTCCTCTCCTACGGGACCGAAGTTCTCGACCCGGGCGGACTGGGGCTCGATAGGTTCGCCGATGAGGGCCTCGAGCTGGGGCAGGGTGGCGTCCTTCTGGCCCTGCAGGCTCGCGAGCTGCGAGCGGGCCAAGGCCGTCTCCGACTGTGCCCGCAGCAGCGCGATCTCGACGTCGGTGCCGGCGGCGATCCGCGCCCTTGCGTCCTGCTCGCGCCGGAGCGCCACTTTCTCCGCCTCGCGCGCGGCTTCGATCTGACCCTCGAGGCCCTGGAGGACGAGGTATGCCTGAGCGACGGTGAGCACGATCTGCTCTCGGGTCTGGTCCGCGGTGAGGTCGGCGGCCTCCGCAGCCGAGTTGGCGATCCCGGGCTGGAACAGACCTTGCGGGTTGAACACCGGCTGCGTGATCTGGAAGGTGCCGTACCAGCTGTGCCGCCCGACGAGGACGACATCGCTGGGCAGTCCGAGGGCGGCGCCTGAGATGATCGACGGCGCGCTCGTGCGATCGAACTGACCCGTGGCCACGACGTTTGGCTGCCAGTTCGTCCATGCCTTGCGGATGTTGGCTCGCGTGATCTCCGCCAACGCCCGGGCCGCGGCCACGTCCGGTCCCTGCTTGACCGCAAGCTGCATCGCTTCCTTCAACGGCACCTTCCGCCGCTGCGGCCCCGCCTGCACCCGCGGGGGCGGCGCCATTCCTGCAGGCTGCTGCTGCGCCGCCGACGCCCAGGGAACGCCCGCAACTCCCGCTGCTAGTAGCAGCGACGTCTTCCACACGATGTTCATGGATTACCCGTTCACCACGCGCGCCGGCAGCTCCTCCGGAGGAGGCTCGGCGGAATAGATGAGTGTGTTTCGGCCCATGATCCGCACGCGTACCACGCCTCGCCGCCCGAGTTCTGCTCAGCGACAAGCGCAACCTTGGCGTCCGGGCGAGCAAGCCGAGTCACGTGCAGCGTACGATGACCGACAGGTCGGAAACGGTGCGCCATAAAACGCTCAATGCGTCGTTGAGCCCAAGGGCCACCGGCCAGGCGGATTGTTCGCTGCCGGACGCCTGCCAGCTTGCCGGCCGGCAGCCTGCGCCCCACCTTGCCGAGAGCTTGGTGGAGGTGCGGGATGGGGCGGGGGAAGCTCGCGATTCTGTCGGTCTGCTTGCTCGCAGCGTGCGTCGACAAGAAGTCGGCGTCGGGAGCGTGCGATCCGCAGACCGAAGATTGCAGCGTGGGCCCCGGCGGGACCGGACGCTGCGCCCAGGACGCGGACTGCGGCGACGGCGTCTGTCAGTCCGACGGGACCTGCCGCGCGATTCCGCCGGTGACGCCGCCCACTGCCTGCGCGAGCGTGAGCTGCCCGAGCGACCACTTCTGCAGCAACGGGGAGTGCATTCCGGCGACTGCTCAGTGCAAGCAGGCCGATCCGGCCTGCATCTTCATTCCGCACGGCTCGTTCGAGCCGCCGGAGCGGGCCTGGTGGTGGCCCTTCACCACGCCCCTCGGGCCGGACGAAACCAATCACAGCCTCAACGTACGCGCGGACCTCGAATATCCGGATTTCGTGCAGGTCATGAGCACGCCGGTGGTGATGCGCTTGCATCCGAAGGACGCGGAGCCGGCCGTGGTGTTCAACACCTTCTCGCTCGGCGGGGCCGGCACCCTCGTGGAGACGCAGGGCGTGATGCGCGCCGTCCGCGGCTCCGACGGCTCAGCGATCTGGACCGCTCCCAACCGCATGTGGTCGCACATGGAGCAGAGCGTGAACGGCAACGCCGGGATTGCCGCCGGCGACTGCATGGGCACCGGCGAAGTCTGCTTCATCACGGGCGGCTGGAATCCCTATGACATTCCCTGCAACCCGAATGGTCCGCAGGTCGATTGCGATCCGAACCTGAAGCCCGGCCACGCGCACGAGCATGGGGGACTGATCGCTTTCGGCAGCGATGGGAGGTTCCTCTGGGTCAATCGCGGCGCCTCGCTCTGGTGGGGAGCGCCGGCCATCGCGCGGCTTCTCGGTCCTGATGGCCCGGCGCAGGTGATCGCCGGCAATGGCGTATTCGATGCGGCCACCGGCAGGACGCTCTGCCCGCAGACGAATGATGGCGGTTCCATCGGCGGCAACGGCGACGGGACGCTCAGCGCCATCGCCGACATCGACCTGGACGGCGTGCCCGAGTTGGTCACCGGGAACCAGGCATACAAGCTGGTGAAGGACCCCGCTTCAGCGACCGGGTACTCCTGCCAGAAGATGTTCGGGGTCGGCGTGAAGATGCCGGGCGGTGCGCCCTGCGCAGGCGGTGCGGGCTCGTTGTGCGCGGAGGGTTTCCCGGCGATCGCGAATTTCGCGGGCTACGGCGCGGTCATGGGCCTGAGTCCCGACGATCCGCATCCGCAAGTCGTGGTGGTGAGCCGCGGGTATCTGCGGATCCACGATTGGACCGGCGGAATGATGCTGAGCCCGATTCCATTGCCGCAGCACGCGACCGGTCCCGGCTGCGACGCCACCTACAACCCGGGCGGCCCGCCGACCATCGCCGATTTCGATGGGGACGGTCTGCCGGAGGTTGGCGTCGCCTCTCAGAGCGCCTACTCGGTTTGGAAGCCCGGAAAGGGCTGGATCTGGAGCTCGGAGACTTACGACTGTTCGGCGAACACCGGTAGCTCGGTGTTCGACTTCGAGGGCAAGGGCCAGGCGACCGTCGTCTATTCGGACCAGTGCTCCTTCCATGTCTTCGACGGCAAGTCCGGGCAAGCGCTCATTTCCGAGGCGAACTCGAGCTGCACGGCGTACGAGATGCCGATCGTCGCCGACATCGACGGGACCGGCCGTGCCAAAGTGCTGGTCCCAAACAACAACGTCTGCAAGTATCCCTGCGCCTGGGGGCGACAGGACCAGCACTTCAACGTGGGCCTGAAAGCCCTCAAGTCCCCGAACGACAAGTGGGTGAACACGCGCAGCGTCTGGAACGAGCACACCTATCACGTCTCCAACGTGAACCTGGACGGCACCTTGCCGTTCCCGGAGCCCAACTCCTGGGCGCCGGGGCAGTCGAACAGCTACCGGCAGAACGTGCAGGGGCAAGGCATGTTCAGCTCGCCTGACCTCTCGGTCTGCGCGGTCGACGCAGACATGACGACCTGCCGCAACGGCGCCGCCAAGGTGACCGCGGTGGTCTACAATGGCGGGGCGCTGGTATCGCAGCCCGGCGTCACCGTGGACTTCTACGCCGTGCTCGACGGCGGACAGACCGCGCACCTGGGAAAGACCGCCACGACCCGTTCGCTCAAACCCGGCGATTCGGAGACGGTGAGCGTCCCTTGGAACGCGCCGCCGCAGACGCAAGCGGTGAAGGTGAAGGCGGTCGTGGACGAGCAAGGGGTGATCGGCGACTGCCACCCCGAGAACAACATCGCTACGACTGCGAACCCGGTGAAGTGCTCGCCGTTCGGCTAGAGCATCTCGCGATCTGTACAGTCTAAAAGCAATCGCTAAGCTGCCTTCGGCGGCCACGACTGGGCGTGCGTCGCCGTTTTCTCGCGCGCAGCGGGAACCCGCCGGTATCCTTCGCCGCGTGACCGAAATTGCCGCAACGCCCGATGCGCCTGCCGCCGCGCAGATACCCGCGCGCAAAGGCCCCGCGGCGCTGCTCGTCGCGGCAGGGATCCTCCTGAGCCGGATCGCCGGGCTGATCCGCCAGCGCGTGCTCGGCTATTACCTCGCGACGTCTCCCGCCGCGGACGCCTACACGGCCGCGCTGCGCATCCCGAACTTCCTGCAGAACCTGCTCGGTGAGGGCGTGCTCTCCGCCAGCTTCATCCCCGTCTATGCGGCGCTGCGCGGGCGCGGCGAAGAAGGGAAAGCGCGCCAGGTAGCCGGCGCCGTCGCCGGGTTGCTGACGCTTCTGACGGGCGCGCTGGCGCTGATCGGGGTGGCCGCGACGCCCTGGCTGCTCGATCTGATCGCTCCCGGTTTCAGCGGAAGCACGCGCGCCCTCGCCATCGTCCTCGTCCGGATCTTCTTTCCGGGCATCTCGCTGCTCGTCCTCTCCGCCTTCTGCATCGGCGTCCTCAACAGCCATCACCGTTTCTTCCTCAGCTATGCCGCGCCGGTGGTCTGGAGCGCCGCCATCATCGCCGCGCTCATCCTCGGCGCTCACGCGGGCTCGCCCGGCGACCAGGCGCGCATCGCCGTCTGGGCGGCCTGGGGCGCGGTCGCCGGAGGCGCTCTCCAGCTCCTCGTGCAATTGCCTTCGGTGCTCGGTCTGCTGGGAAGGGGAACGCGCCTTTCGCTCGGACGCGGAGACCCGCAGGTGGCGGAGGTGTTGCGCAACTTCTTTCCGGTGGTCGCCGGCCGCGGCGTGGTGCAGCTCTCCGCGTATGTCGACATGCTGATCGCCAGCTGGATGCCGGAAGGCACGGTAGCGGCGTTCGGCTACGCCCAGACGATCTACCTGCTGCCGGTCTCTCTCTTCGGAATGGCGGTCAGCGCGGCGGCGCTGCCCTCGATGTCCGCCGATGCGGACGTGCGAGAGAAGCTGCACGCGCAGACGGAGGCGGGATTGCGGACCATCGCGTTTCCGGTGGTGCCGACGGTGGCGGCCTTTCTCGCCCTCGGCGACGTGATCTGCGCGGCGCTCTTCCAGACCGGCAAGTTCAGCGCAAGCGATGTGCAATACGTCTGGTGGTTCCTCATCGGCAGCACGGTAGGCCTGCTCGCCGCCACGCTCGCGCGCCTGTACTCGAGCGCCTTCTACGCGTTGCGCGACACCCGCACTCCGCTGCGGTACGCGACGGTGCGCGTGCTGCTCACCGCCGCGCTCGGCGTGTTCTCCGCGCTCTGGCTGCCGCGGCTCTTGCACATCGACCCGCACTATGGCGCGCTCGGGCTGACAGGCAGCGCAGGATTGGCGGGATGGATCGAGTTCGCGCTCCTGCGGCGTGGTGTGGGCAGCCGCATTGGCCCCTGTCATCTGCCCAAGGGACTCTTGCCGCGTCTTTGGGCCTCCGCGATTGCCGCAGCCGCCGTCGGCTTCGCCGTGAAGCTCGCGCTTCCTTCCCTGCACCCGATCCCGCGCGCGGTGGTGGTGTTGGGTCTCTTCGGCGCCACCTACCTCGGGTTGACGCTCGCGCTCGGTGTGGCTGAAGCGTCGCAAGCCCTCTCTCGCGTTCGCCGTCTCCTGCGCCGCAAATCTGGGCTATAAGCCCGGCATGCGGATCGCAGCTCTTTTCTTCTCCCTTGCCGCCGGAGGCGCCGCGCTCGCCCAGCAGGCGCCGTCCAATCCCGTCACCACCGAGCAAGCCCGCAGCATCGTGCCGCGCGCCGACCTGAGCGACCTGACGGACGCACAGCGGGGCGTCTTCCTGGCCGTCGCCACCGAGGTCTTCAACTATGCGGGCTGCCAGGACACGCTGGCCAAATGCCTCGGCGCCGGTCAGAACGACCCGCACGCGCTGCGCATGGCAGCGTTGGTGAAGCAGTTCTGCAGCGAAGGCCACCCTGCCTCGCCCATCGTACAGGCGGTGGAGAGGTACTACGCCTCGTTCGACGCGGCCCAGCGGGTGCCGGTCAGCGCGGACAACTGCCCGGTCGCCGGAAAGGGCCCGGTGACCATCGTCGAGTTCAGCGATTACCAGTGCCCGCACTGCGCGCAGGCCGTCGCGCCGCTGGAAGAATTGGTGGACAAGGCACGCAAGGGCAAGGCCCGGCTCTGCTCGAAGTACTTTCCATTCCCCTCGCACCCTCGCGCGCGGATCGCCGCCGCGTGCGCCGAGTACGCGCGCGGCAAGGGCAAGTTCTGGGAGATGAACGCATCGCTCTTCGCGCATCAGGAAGCACTCGAAGACGAGGACCTCAAGGCCTGTGCCAAACAGATCGGGCTCGACGGGGAGGAGATGCTCAAGCAGGTCTACGCGGGAAAGTTCGACGTGCAGGTGGAGAAGAACCGGCGGGAGGGAATGGCGGCAGGCGTGGAGAGCACGCCCTCGCTGTACTTCGACGGGCGTCTCAACGTGCTCCCCATCCGCCCCTGGTACCTGGCGTTCATGGTCGACGACGAGCTGCAGTGGCAGCGGGAGAAGGGCTGGAAGTTCGGGCCGGCGCCGCAGGGACACGCCAAGGCGAGGTGATGGGGCACTGGCTGCTCAAGACGGAACCCGACGTCTTTTCCTTCGACGACCTGCTGCGCGCGCCCGGTCGCACTACCGGCTGGGACGGCGTGCGCAACTACCAGGCGCGCAACTTCTTGCGCGACGGGATGAAGAAGGGGGACCTCGTTCTCATCTATCACTCGAGCGCGGATCCGCCCGCGGTCGCCGGTGTCGCGGAAGTCGTGCGAGAAGGGTACCCCGACCCGAGCCAGTTCGATCCCAAGGACGATCACTACGACCCGCAGAGCGCGCCGGCAGCACCGCGCTGGTACCAGGTGGACGTGAAAGCCGTGCGCAAGCTGGCGAGGCCTGTCTCCCTGCCGGAGATCCGGCAGACGAAGGCGCTGGCGAAAATGCCGGTGGTCCAGCGCGGTCAGCGGCTCTCCGTACAGCCCGTCGGAGCCAAGGAGTTCGATCTGATCGTCCGCATGGGAGAGCAGTGACCGGTTCCGCGGCGCTCTTCGCGCTCGCCGCGGCCGGGGTGGCGCTGGCGCTGCAGATCTCCAGCGGCTTGTACGATGAGCACGCCCTCGCGCTGGTGTCGCTGGCGACGATGGCCGCGCTCATCGCCGCCTTCTGGCGCAGGCGCCAGGCGGCGCCGGAAGATCCGGGGACCACACAGGCGATCCTCGGCGCCGGAAGCGCGGTCGGTCTCGCTTGCCACCTCTTCACCAACCCCACCTTCTATGCGGATGCGCGCGCCTTCCAGGGCGGATTTCGCTGGTTCGCGCTGATCGCGCTGGTGCTCCTCTCCGCGTATCTCTGCCCGCACCTGCGCGCCTCGCTGAACCGGGCGCGGTTCCTGCTGCTCCTGACCTGTTTTGCGCTGATGGGCATCGCCGTGATCCGCGCCAGTCCAAGGCCACGAATCGACGTCTGGGTATTCCAGCAGGCCACCGCCGACGCGCTGCTGCACGGCCGCAATCCGTACTCCATCTCCTTCCCGGACATCTACCGGGCGCAGCCGGGCGTCGTGTATGCGCCGCAGCTTCTGCGAGATGGTCGCGTGACGGCCTTCCCGTACACGCCCCTGACCGTGATCACCGAGGTGCCCGCCTTCGCCGCCTTCGGTGACGTCCGCTATGCGCTGCTCGCGCTCATGGTCGGTGCAGCCTGGCTGCTCGCGCGCGCGGCTCCCGGGATCACCGGCGAGCTGGCGGCCTGCCTGATCCTCTTCCAGCCGCGAACGCTTTTCGTGCTCGAGCAGACCTGGTCGGAGCCGCTCGTGCTCTTTTGCTTCGCGCTGGCGGTCTATGCGATTTCCCGGGCCGCGCATCGGGCGCTGACTGGTGCCGCGTTGGGGCTGCTCGCCGCGAGCAAGCAGTACTCGCCGTTCCTGCTAGTCCCCCTCGCCTTTGCCATGCAACAGCGGCGCGGTCTTTGGGTCGCCGTGGCGGTCCTCGCGGCTGTGCTCGGACCATTCTTCGTCGGCGACCCAGCGGGTTTCTGGCGCGGCGTGGTGGAGTTCCAGTTCCTGCAGCCGTTCCGGCCGGACTCGCTCTCGCTCACGGCCTTGGCCGTCCGCCTGGTCGGACCGGCGGTCCTGCCCGTAGCCGTTGCCGGCCTGATCCTCGGGGCGGGCGTCATCGGCTTCTGCATGCGGCGCCATGTTGGCTTGCCGCTCGCCTGCGCGGCGGCCGCAGCGGCGTGGGCCGCGGTGCTCATCTGGAACAAGCAATCATTCTGCAACTATTGGTGGCTATGCTCCGGCCTTCTGGGCACGGCCGCCACAGCCCCGGCGACGCGGGAGAGCGCATGATCGCGGGAAAGCGCGTCTGCGTCGTGATGCCGGCCTACAACGCCGCGAAGACCATCCGCCAGACGGTCGCGGAGATCGATCGGACGATCGCCGACGACCTGATCGTCGTCGACGACAAGTCCCAGGACGACACGGTCCGCGTCGCCCACGATCTGCCCGTTCATGTCATCGAGCACGAGAGGAACCGCGGGTACGGGGGCAATCAGAAGACCTGCTACTCGGAGGCGCTGCGGCGAGGCGCCGACGTCATCGTCATGCTGCATCCGGATTACCAGTACTCGCCCCGCCTCTTGCCGGCGCTGGCAGCGATGATCGCCAGCGGCCATTTCGACGTCGCGCTCGGATCCCGTGTCCTCGGCGAGGGCGCTCTCGCTGGCGGGATGCCGATCTGGAAGTACGCGGCGAACCGCGTCCTCACCGCCGTGGAGAACGCCCTCCTCCGGTACAAGCTCTCCGAGTACCACACCGGATACCGCGCGTTTTCCCGGCGGGTGCTGGAGACGCTGCCGCTGGAAGAGAACGACGACGACTTCGTATTCGATAACCAGATCCTCGCGCAGGCGATCTGGTTCGGGTTCCACATCGGGGAGATCTCCTGCCCGGCGCGGTATTTCGCGGAAGCGTCGTCGATCGGGTTCAGCCGCAGTGTGAAGTACGGGCTCGGGGTCCTCGGCACCGCGCTGGAATATCGCGCCGCGCGGCTCGGGCTGCGCAAGTCGCCGCGCTTCTCGGAGACGGGGCGCAAGCTCGGCGAGATCGGAGCGCCGCAGCTGCCGCCCGGCTGAGGGAAATGCCCTTGCCAGAGCCCGACAAGAATCGGCTGCCTGACGGCTCCGGCTGTGCTAACTAACAGCGCGTGCGCGTGTAGCTCAGATGGATAGAGCACGAGCCTCCGAAGCTCGGGGCCACAGGTTCGACTCCTGTCACGCGCGCCATCAACTCTTCCGGGTCCGATTCCAGCGTCGTCTACAGGAGGTGCGACATGAGCCAGGCCGAAATTACCGCGGTCAATCGGATTTTCGAGGACTCAGTTCGCCGACGAGACGTCGAGCGGATCGCGTCGATCTACACAGCCGATGCGATCGCTCTGCCGCCCGGCGGACCCATCGTTCAAGGACGGGAGAACATCAAGCGGTTGTGGGGATCGGCGCTGGCAGAGATGGGAGTGAAGAGCGTGAAGATCGAGACCGTCGATCTGCAGCTGGCCGGGGATCTCGCCTACGAGGTGGGCAGAGCGACGCTCGCCCTTCCCGCGGGTCCCGCCATCGTGAAGTTCGTGGTCGTGTGGAAGAAGGAAGATGCGCAATGGCGAGTGCATCGGGATATCTGGAACGCCGACGCATCCTGACGGGATCGAGTGAACTGCGCCGCTCGCTGCCACTGTCGCCAGCCACCCTGGCGCCCGCAACTCGCCCCTGGACAGCTGCGGTGGCTGACGCGACCCTGTCGCGGCAGAAGAGGACCACTGAACAACTACGCCGCTATCTCGCACGGACGACCTTGCATCATCTGGGGCGCGTCCTCACTTCGCGCGGATGCGCCCCCGCACTGCTCTGATCCTCGTCGGCCTCGCCGTGATCGGATGCGGATCGCCTTCTCGGGATGGTGGGCAAAGTGAAGGCGTGGACAGCGGCATTCCGGACTCGGGCCCCCCGGACTCCGGCATCCCCGACGCCTCCGTCCCGATACTCACCTACGATTCGACCGAGGCAGCCGGCTGCGAAAGCTTGCGCCCGCAGCTATCCGTCCCGCCATCGGTCGCCACCCTTCGCGAGGATCCGGCAGCGCCTTGCGGTCTCCCATATGAGGCGGATCTCCACGGGCGCGTGATTTTCGGCTGCTGGGATTCCAGGCCGGATGGAGGCCCGACCTACAAGTTGGTGGAATCCGGTGGCCACCTTGTCCGCAATCTCGCCGGAGACGTGCACGTCGAGGATTTCATCGGGTTCGCCGCCCCCGACGGGCTGATCGCGAAGATGGACCGGCCCGATGCGGGCGAAGGCGCCATCATGCTCGCCAATGAGACGGTCTTCCGCTCGACGGCCGCGGAGAACTTCGGACTCGAATACGACTTCGAGGGACAGCTGCTCGTCGTCCGGCGCTCCGCCGCCGATCAGACCTGGGCGCGCTACGACGACCTGGGCACCCCGCTCACCCTCGCGCAACCGGTGCCCGACACCCTTGCGACGTTTGGTTTCTGGGCTCTACCGGATGTGCGCGGGAACGTTCTTACGGCCTGGCAACCCACTTCGGGAGCCGCGCTGCAGGCGCAATGGTACGGCCCCGATCTCGCTCAGGTAGGCACAGCGTTCTCACTGACCACCACCTCGCTGCCGTGGTTGCAAGCGCTCCCCGGAGGGGGCTTCGCGGCTAACAAGAGCAGGGCAGCGCCCGACACCTGGATCTTCGTCCTCCGGCCCGGTGAATCGAAGATATCCCCGGTTCCCTCCTGGCGAGCGTCCGCTGGGGACCGGGCCTTCTGGTCCGTCTTCTCCGGCGACGCCTATGCGTTGATCGAGGGAGGTTGCGGCCTCTGGCGTTGGCCCTGCCCGACTCTACGGGCGGAGATCCTGACCGCCGACGGAATCTCCTGCGGCTCACTGAGGCTGCGCGAACCGGACGGCTCGCAACGTCCGTTCATCCTGACCCGCGCGGGCACCATCATCGACGGCGTGCAGGAAATCCTGCCGGACCCGCACCCGCCGCCCGGTGGCCTGCTCCTCGTGAGCCGGTGGTGGCCCGGTGTGTTACGCCGGCCGTAGCCTGCTCTAGTCGTCCTCGCGCTCGCCTCTGCCGCGGCAGCTGCCGTTCTTGTCGCCCGCACTCGGGCAGATTCCCGCGCCGGTGGTGATGAGCACGCCGTTGACGTCAATGTTATCTAGGACGGCGAGCCCGACGCCTTTCGGGTCCTCGCCCGAGGGCGCATCGGTCCCCTCGTCATAGACGATGTCGATGCGGTCGACCCGGGTCGCCCCGAAAACGAATGGTGGATTCTTCGGGTCTTGTGGAAACACGTCCGCGGCGAGGAATCGCACCCGGGTCCACTCGGGATCCTGAGGGGCCGGCCCGTGAACCCCCGCAGCGCAGCCGACGAAGTAGACGAACCCATCCGTGGTCGTGATGTCGAATCGCGGCGCGCCGGCGCCACAGTGCCCTCCGTTGCGGTAATCAAAGCCGAGCTCGGTGAGCACGGTCCCTTTTTTCCAACCCTCAATCCGAGCCTCGGCCGAGGAGCAGTCAGCTGTCGGGCCGTTCTTTGACATGAGAAGCCCGGTATGTGGGTCCCTCTTGTTCGGATTGGTCGCCAGATCAGCCGTGGTGGTGTTCGCGCCCCCGTTGTCCGGGAGACCCATGCCCCGAAGCCAGGCCGACGTGACGATGTTGGAACCAGCCGGATAAGCGACCCCACAGTCACCGGTCTTGCCGACGGATACCTCGGGTACCGCGGAAAAGTGTTGGTTCTTGTCGTTGTCCGCCAGAGCGATCGGGGAGGCGAGCAAGACCACCATGAGTGCGCAGCTCTTCTTGACGGTTCGCATGAAGACCTCTGGCCCGCGCTCCAGGAGGCGAGCGAGGGCTCCCTCCCTCCCCGGTCCTCCGTCGGAGCGCAGCCCGGTTGACCGAAGCATGCAATCTCACAGCACTGCGGTAGAAAATGTCAATTGCCAATTGCCCGCGCAATGCGCGGCAATGCTTTGCGCGCGGGAGCCTTCGGGGACGGCTCGCAGCGACAAGCAATCAGAGCGCTGCGACGCAGTCGATCTCCACCCGGGCTCCTCTCGGCAGCGCCCCCACCTGCACGGTCGCGCGGGCCGGTGGCGCCTTCGGGAAGTACCGTCCGTAGGTCTCGTTGATCTTGGCGACGTCGGCGATGTCCGCGACGAAGATGGTGGTCTTCACCACCTTGTCGAAGCTCGCGCCGCCGGCCTCGAGGACGGCTTTCAGGTTCTGCATCACTCGCTCGGTCTGGACGCTGACATCGCCGGGGACGGGTTGGCCGGTGGCCGGATCGAGCGGGATCTGGCCGGACACGAAGAGGAAGGATACGGGAGTCACGCCGATGCCCTGGCTGTACGCGCCGGCGGCGGCGGGAGCCTGAGCGCTCTGCACGGCGCCAGCTCGAGCGTTACCTGCGGTGACGGCCACGCACTCGATCTCGATGCGCGCCCCCCGCGGCAGAGCGGCCATCTG
>Ga0066705_10000268_pt1 | contig 13080 bp, 4 predicted proteins | sample GraSoiAngelo_154_FD_66506 | JGI IMG/M metagenome (GOLD analysis project Ga0066705, IMG submission 66506) | Grasslands soil microbial communities from the Angelo Coastal Reserve, California, USA - 14_1009_13_20cm | ecosystem: Environmental > Terrestrial > Soil > Grasslands | place: USA... | reverse complement strand
TCGCTTCCACGCCGTCCAGCACCGGCATCTCGATGTCCATCAGCACGAGGTCGGGCTCGAGCTCCTCCGCCATCTCGACGGCCTCCTGCCCGTTGCGCGCCCGGCCCACGACCGCGAGCTCGTCGTGCGCGTGCAGCACGGCCTCGAGCGTGTCGAGGAACGCCTCGTCGTCCTCGGCGACGAGGATGCGATAGGGATACCTAGCCGAGGCTCTCCGCGGTCGCCGGTTGCCCATTCGTCAACTGCACCGCCCCGCTCCGTGGGATCTCGACGACGAACGTCGAACCGTGGGGGGCGTTCCCCTCGACCCAGATGCGGCCGTCGATGCGGCGCACGAGCTCGCGGCAGATGTACAGGCCGAGGCCTGTGCCGCCGATGCCGCCCGTCATCTCCGGGTCGAGGCGGTAGAACTTCTCGAAGATACGGCGTCGCTCCTCCGGCGGGATGCCGATGCCGGTGTCCGACACCTCCAGCCGGACGGAGCCGTTGTCCGGCCGCAGCGAGACCGTCACCTCGCCGCCGACGGGGGAGTACTTGATCGCGTTGTCGATCAGGTTCGCCACCACCTGGCGCAACTGACCTGCATCGGCGGACACGACCGGCACCTGCGCGGGCGCGTCGATCGCGAGGGCGACGCTCTCGGGAGCGTGCGCGCTCGCAGCCTCGATCTCGGTGCGGACGATCTCGAGCGGGTCGCACGGCTCGATCTCGACATGCAGCTTCCCGGAGTCGAGCTGGCTCGCGAGGAGAAGGTCGTTGACGATCTCGCCGAGGCGCGCCGCCTCTTCGGCGATCACGCGCAGCAGCGTGTCGCGCATCTCGTTCTCGAGGTGGACGTCCTCGCGGCGCAGCGTGAGCGCCGCGCCGTAGATGGCCGCCAGCGGCGTCCGGAGCTCGTGCGAGACGGTGGCGACGAGATCCTGACGCATGGTCTCGAGGCGCCGCTCCTCGCTCAGGTCGCGGAACGCGTACACGATGCCGTCCTCGAACCCCACAGCCGACACCGACAACCAGACTTCCCGGCCGCCGAGGTCGAGCGGCACGCTCTCCACCGCGGGCCGCTCCCCGGGACCGGCCGGCGGGACGCGCGCGGCGACGTCCGCCCACCCCGGGATCGCGCTCTCCACGCGGTGGCCGACCACTTCCGACTCGGCCAGGCCGGTGATGCGCGCCGCGGCGGGGTTCCATACCCGCACCAGCCCGCCTCGGTCGAGCAGCACCACCCCGTCGCCGATGGTCGCGAGCGCGCGCGCCGCCTCCGCGCGCTCTTCCGCCTGCCGGTACAGGTGCGCGTTCTCGATCGCCGCCGCCGCGCGGCGCGCGAGCTCCTCGGCGAGCAGCAGGTCGGTCGCGCCGTAGTGTCGGGCCGGGTTGCTCGAGACGAGCGTGATCGCCCCCAGCGTCCGCTCTCGACCCGGGAGAGGAACGCACATGTACGAGGCGAACTCGAGCTGTCGCAACAGGTCGAGGTGGAGCTGGTCGCGCGCGGCATGCTCGATCATCGTGTCGGAGATGTCGCGCACGAGCTCGGCCTCGCCGGTGCGGATCACCGCCGCCGGGCCGGTGGGCGAGTCGGGATCCGGCGGATAGCGCTCCTGCAGCTCGCGTGCGAACGCGACCTGTGCGGGATCGCGGTGCGCGACCGCGACCTGGGCGACTGCGCCGCCCTCGGCGACGTGGACGGTGCACCAGTCGGCGACCTTGCCGACGGCGAGCTGGGCGACCTGCGCGAGCGTTTCCCGGTAGTCGAGCGAACCGGCGAGCGTGTCGCCGGCCTCGAGGAGGAAGCTCCATTGCTCCTCGGCGCGCTTGCGGTCGTGGATGTCGGTCGCAGTTCCGACCCACGACTCCACCCGGTCGCTCTCGTCGCGGATCGGCGCGGTGCGCGCGAGATGCCAGCGATGCGTCCCGTCCGACGCGCGGAATCGGAACTCGTGCTCGAACGGCTCGCCCGCGGCCAGCTTTGCCAGCAGGTCCTCGCGGTCCTCGGCATGGACCGCGCTCCACGGCTTCGCCTCCGCCTCGACGGGCGTCATCCCGGTGTACTCGAACCAGCGCCTGTTGAAGTACGTCGGCTTGCCGTCCACGTCGGCACGCCACACGATCTGCGGCATCGCGTCGGCGAGCTGGCCGTACCGCGTCTCGTTCGCGCGCTCGAGCGCGAGCAGCTCCTGCTCGCGGAGGCGGTGATTCTTCTCCCAGAGCTCGACGAAGACGCCGACCTTCGAGCGGAGGATCGCCGGGTTGATGGGCTTGAAGATGTAGTCGACCGCGCCGACCGCATACCCCTCGAACACCTGCTCGTCGTCCTCGGGGAGTGCGGTGACGAAGACGATCGGCACGTTCGCGGAGCGGCCCCGCCCCTTGATCAGCCGCGCGGTCTCGAAGCCGTCGAGCTCCGGCATGTCGACGTCGAGGAGGATGCATGCGAACTCGTGCAGAAGCAGCTCGCGCAGCGCGCCGACGCCCGAGCTCGCACGCGCGAGCCGGTGGCCGAGGGGCTCGAGCACCGCCTCCAGCGCGAGCAGGTTTTCCTCCCGGTCGTCGACGAGCAGGATCGCCGCCTGGTCGCTCATCCGGAGACGACCTTCCCCGGGAGGTCCGCGTTCAACCTCGCCGGGCGGCTGGCTCCTACCTGTACAGCCACACGCGCATGAGCGAGAGCAGCTGGCCCAGGTCGACCGGCTTGGTGATGTAGTCGGAGGCGCCGGCCTCGATCGACCGGTCTCGGTCGCCCTTCATCGCCTTCGCCGTGAGGGAGATGATCGGCAGGCCCGAGAACTCGTCGATCGCGCGGATCTCGCGCATCGCCTCGTAGCCGTCGAGCTCCGGCATCATGATGTCCATCAGGACGAGGTCGACGTCCGGGTTCTCTCGGAGCACGTCGATCCCGGCGCGGCCGTTCTCCGCGAACACGACCTCCATCCCGTTCGCCTCGAGCGCTGACGTGAGCGCGAACACGTTGCGAACGTCGTCGTCGACGATGAGCACCTTCTTGCCGCGGAAGACGTTCTCGGCCGACGGCGGCTGCTCCGCTCTCCGTCTCGGTCGTGGCAACCGCGTCTCGACGCGGTGCAGGAAGAGCGAGGTCTCGTCGAGCAGCCGCTCGGGCGAGCGCACGTCCTTCACGATGATCGCCTCCGCGTAGCGGCGCAGCTCCGTCTCTTCGCTCTCGTTCAGATCCGTGCCGGCGTAGACGATCACGGGCAGCGTCGCGAGCCGCTCGTCCCGGTCGATCTGGGCGAGCAGGTCGAAGCCGCTCCCGTCGGCGAGCTTGAGGTCGAGCACCATGCAGTCGAAGTCCTGCTCGGCAAGGAGTCGCCCGGCCTCCTCGCAGCTCGCGACCGCGGTGATCTCGACGTCGTCGGCGGAGACGAGCTCCACGATCGAGGAACGCTGGTCGTCGTCGTCCTCGACGACGAGCAGGCTCTTGACCGTGCGCTCGATGAAGTGCTCGATCCGCTCGAAGCTCTCGGCGAGGCGTTCGCGGGCGGGCGGCTTCTCGAGCACCGCCAACGCGCCGGCTCGCAGCGCGTCGGCCTTGCCGCCGTTGGCCGACACGACGTGGACCGGGATGTGCCGCGTCAATGGGCTGTTCTTGAGCTCGCCCAGGAGCGCCCAGCCGTCCATCGCCGGCAGGGTCGTGTCGAGCACGATCGCCGCCGGACGGAGCTCGTGCGCGAGCGCGAGGCCGGCGTCGCCGCGCCGCGCGACAACCGCCTTGAAGCCGCGCTCGCGGGCCGCCTCGAGCATCGTGCGCGCGAGGTCTGCGTCCTCCTCGACGACGAGCACGACGCGGTCGCCGTCCTGGATGAGGCCGCGGTCGTCCTCGACGTCGCCGGGGAGGAGGAGCGCGGGCTCGAGGTCCGGCTCGGGCATCCGCTCCAGCAGCGCACGTCCTTCGCCGACGAGCCGCTCGAGGTGCGACTCGAGCGCCGCGAGCTGTCTGGGCTCGGTGTAATCCGCGGGGAGGTAGAGCGTGAACGTGCTGCCGCGACCGACCTGCGAGCGGACGCGGATCTCGCCGCCGAGCAGCTGCGCGATCTCGCGGCTGATGTTCAGCCCGAGGCCCGTCCCGCCGTACTTCCGCGAGGTCGTCCCGTCGGCCTGCTGGAACGCTTCGAAGATGACGTTGAGCTTGTCGTCGTGGATCCCGATGCCGGTGTCGGTCACCGAGAAGGCGATGACGTTCTCGGCGGCGGCGAGCTCCGGCGAGGCGAACTGGACGTCGTCGGACGCCATGCCGATGCGCATGACGACGCCGCCGTTCTCGGTGAACTTCACCGCGTTCGAGAGGAGGTTCTTCAGCACCTGCTGGAGCCGCACCTCGTCGGTCGCGATCGTCTTCGGCGCGTCCGCGTCGATCTCCACGTCCAGCCCGAGGCCCTTGTCGGCGGCGAGCGGGCCGAAGGTGCGCTCTGCATAGTCCCGGACCGAGCGCAACGAGACGTCCGCGACGTGGACCTCCATCTTCCCGGCCTCGACCTTGGAGAGGTCGAGGATGTCGTTGATCAGCTCGAGCAGGTCCGACCCGGCGTGGTGGATCGTCTGCACGAACTCGAGCTGCTTCGGGGTGAGGTTGCGGTCGACGTTCTCCGAGAGCAGCCGCGCGAGGATGAGCAGCGAGTTCAGCGGCGTCCGAAGCTCGTGGCTCATGTTGGCGAGGAACTCGCTCTTGTATCTGGACGAGAGCGCGAGCTGCTCCGCGCGCTCCTGCAAGGCGGTCCGCGCGAGCTCGATCTCGCGGTTCTTGATCTCGATGCGGCGGTTCTGCTCGGACAGGAGCTGCGCCTTGTCCTCCAGCTCGGCGTTCGTGTGTTGCAGCTCTTCCTGCTGGGACTGCAGCAGCTCCTCCGACGCCTTCAGCGTATCCGCCTGCTGCTCGAGCTCCGTGTTCGCGCGCTTGAGCTCTTCCTGCTGCGCCTGCAGCTCTTCGGAGCGCTCCTGCAGCTCCTGCGTGAGCGCCTGCGACTGCCGGAGCAGCTCCTCCGTCCGCATCGTCGCCTGGATCGTGTTGAGGACGATGCCGATCGTCTCGCCCAGCTGGTCGAGGAACGTGCGCTGGACCTCCGTGAACGCCTCGAACGATGCGAGCTCGATGACCGCCATCACCTGGTCCTCGAACAGGACCGGCATGACGATGACGGCGTGCGGCGACGCCTGGCCGAGCCCGGACGCGATCTTCACGTAGTCCGCCGGCGGGTCGAGGAGCACGATCGACTGCTTCTCCAGCGCCGCCTGGCCGACGAGCGACTCGCCGAGCTTGAAGCGGTTCGACGCCGTCCTCCGTTCCTTCAGCCCGTAGCTTGCGATCAGGCGGAGGCGCGGCGAGTCGCCGTCCTCCATGAGGAAGAACGCGCCGTAGCCGGCGCCGACGAGCGGGGTCAGCTCCGACATGATCAGCCGCGACACCGCCTGCAGGTCGCGCTGCCCTTGCATCATGCCGCTGAAGCGGGCGAGGTTCGAGTTGAGCCAGTCCTGATCGCGGTTTCGCGCGGTGGTCTCGCGCAGGTTCGCGATCATCTGGTTGACGTTCTGCTTGAGCGCGTCCACCTCGCCCTTCGCCTCGACGGTGACCTGGCGGGTGAGGTCGCCCTCGGTCACCGCGGTGGAGACGTCGGCGATCGCGCGCACCTGCGTCGTCAGCGACGCGGCGAGCTGGTTGAAGTTGTCGGTCAGGTCCTTCCACACGCCGCTGACGCCCTCGACGTTCGCCTGCCCGCCGAGCATGCCCTCGGTGCCGACCTCGCGCGCGACGCGCGTCAGCTCGGCCGCGAACGAGGAGAGCTGGTCGACCATCGTGTTGATCGTGTTCTTGAGGGCGAGGATCTCGCCGCGGACGTCGACGGTGACCTTCTTCGAGAGGTCGCCCTTCGCGACCGCGGTCGTGACCTCGGCGATGTTGCGCACCTGGCTGGTGAGGTTGTCGGCGAGCGTGTTCACCGAGTCCGTCAGGTCCTTCCAGGTGCCGCTGACGCCCTTGACGTTCGCCTGGCCGCCGAGCTTGCCCTCGGTTCCCACTTCGCGGGCGACGCGCGTCACCTCGTCCGCGAAGGACGAGAGCTGGTCGACCATGGTGTTGATCGTGTCCTTGAGCTCCGCGATCTCGCCCTGGACGTCGACCGTGATCTTCTTGGAGAGGTCGCCGTTCGCGACCGCGGTCGTCACCTGCGCGATGTTGCGCACCTGCTCGGTGAGCGACGACGCCATGAAGTTCACGTTGTCGGTGAGGTCGCGCCACACACCGCTTACGCCTTCCACCGACGCCTGGCCGCCGAGCTGGCCCTCGGTGCCGACCTCGCGGGCGACGCGCGTCACCTCGGCCGCGAACGCGCGCAGCTGGTCGACCATCGTGTTGATGGTCTCCTTCAGCTCGAGCACCTCGCCCTTGACGTCGACGGTGATCTTCTTCGAGAGATCGCCCTGCGCGACGGCGGTCGTCACGTTGGCGATGTTGCGCACCTGATTCGTCAGGTTGTCGGCCATCTGGTTGACGTTCTGGGTGAGGTCCTTCCACGTGCCGCTGACGCCGGTGACCTGCGCCTGGCCGCCGAGCCGGCCCTCGGTGCCGACCTCGCGGGCGACGCGCGTGACCTCGTCGGCGAACGACGAGAGCTGGTCGACCATCGTGTTGATCGTGTCCTTCAGCTGCAGGATCTCGCCGCGTGCGTCGACGGTGATCTTCTGCGTCAGGTCGCCCTTGGCGACCGCGGTGGTGACCGCGGCGATGTTGCGCACCTGGTCGGTGAGGTTGCCGGCGAGCGTGTTGACGTTGTCCGTGAGGTCCTTCCACGTCCCGGAGACTCCGCGCACCTGCGCCTGGCCGCCGAGCTTGCCCTCGGTGCCCACCTCGCGCGCGACGCGCGTGACCTCGTCGGCGAACGAGCCGAGCTGGTCGACCATGGTGTTGATGGTGTTCTTCAGCTCGAGGATCTCGCCGCGGACGTCGACGGTGACCTTCTTCGAGAGGTCTCCGTTCGCGACCGCCGTCGTCACGTCGGCGATGTTCCGCACCTGCTCCGTCAGCGACGTCGCCATGAAGTTCACCGACTCCGTCAGCTGCCGCCACGTGCCCGACACGCCCTCCACCTGGGCCTGGCCCCCCAGCCGGCCCTCGGAGCCCACCTCGCGCGCCACGCGCGTGACCTCGTCGGCGAACGACCCGAGCTGGTCCACCATCGTGTTGAGCGTGTTCTTCAGCTCGAGGATCTCGCCGCGCGCCTCGACGGTGATCTTCTGCGACAGGTCGCCGCGGGCGACGGCGGTCGCGACCTGGGCGATGTTGCGCACCTGGTTGGTGAGGTTGTTCGCCATCTGGTTCACGTTCTCGGTCAGCCCGCGCCACGTGCCGCTGACCCCTTCCACCTCGGCCTGACCGCCGAGCTTGCCGTCGGTGCCGACCTCGCGGGCGACGCGAGTGACCTCGTCCGCGAACGTCGACAGCTGGTCGAGCATGGTGTTGAGCGTGTTCTTCAGCTCGAGGATCTCGCCGCGGGCGTCGACGGTGATCTTCTGCGTCAGGTCGCCGCGGGCGACGGCGGTCGCGACTTCGGCGATGTTGCGGACCTGGTCGGTGAGGTTGCGGGCCATCCCGTTCACGGACTCGGTCAGGTCGCGCCACGTGCCGCTGATGCCCTCGACCTCGGCCTGGCCGCCGAGGCGGCCGTCGGTGCCGACCTCGCGCGCGACGCGGGTGACCTCGTCCGCGAACGAGGACAGCTGGTCGACCATCGTGTTGATCGTGTTCTTCAGCTCGGCGACCTCGCCGCGGACGTCGACCGTGACCTTCTTGGAGAGGTCGCCGTTCGCGACCGCCGTCGTCACCTCGGCGATGTTGCGCACCTGCTCCGTCAGCGACGTGGCCATGAAGTTCACCGACTCCGTCAGCTGCCGCCATGTGCCGCTGACGCCCTCGACCTGGGCCTGACCGCCGAGCTTCCCTTCGGTGCCGACCTCGCGCGCGACGCGGGTGACCTCGTCGGCGAACGACGAGAGCTGGTCGACCATCGTGTTGATGGTCTCCTTCAGCTCGGCGATCTCGCCCTGGACGTCGACGGTGATCTTCTTCGACAGGTCGCCGTTCGCGACCGCGGTCGTCACCTGCGCGATGTTGCGCACCTGCGTGGTGAGGTTGGCCGCGAGCGTGTTGACGTTGTCGGTGAGGTCTTTCCACACGCCGCTGACGCCCTCGACGTTCGCCTGGCCTCCCAGGCGTCCCTCGGTGCCGACCTCGCGCGCGACGCGGGTCACCTCGGCGGAGAACGCGCGCAGCTGGTCGACCATCGTGTTGATCGTGTCCTTGAGCTGGAGGACCTCGCCGCGGACGTCCACCGTGATCTTCTTCGAGAGGTCGCCGTTCGCCACCGCGGTGGTGACGTCGGCGATGTTGCGCACCTGGTCGGTGAGGTTGCCGGCGAGCGTGTTGACGTTGTCGGTGAGGTCCTTCCACACGCCGCTGACACCGGCGACGTTCGCCTGGCCGCCGAGCTTTCCCTCGGTGCCGACCTCCTTCGCGACGCGCGTGACCTCGGCGGAGAACGCGCGCAGCTGGTCGACCATCGTGTTGACGGTCTCCTTCAGCTCGAGCACCTCGCCCTTGACGTCGACGGTGATCTTCCGCGAGAGGTCGCCGTTCGCGACCGCGGTGGTGACGGCGGCGATGTTGCGGACCTGCGTGGTGAGGTTCGACGCGAGGCCGTTCACCGACTCGGTCAAGTCCTTCCACGTGCCGCTGACGCCGGTGACCTGGGCCTGCCCGCCGAGCTTGCCTTCCTCGCCGACCTCGCGCGCGACGCGGGTGACCTCGTCGGCGAACGAGGAGAGCTGGTCGACCATCGTGTTGATCGTGTCCTTCAGCTCGGCGACCTCGCCACGGACGTCGACGGTGATCTTCTTGGAGAGGTCGCCCTTCGCGACCGCCGTCGTCACCTCGGCGATGTTGCGCACCTGTGTGGTGAGGTTCGCCGCGAGCGTGTTGACGTTGTCGGTGAGGTCTTTCCACACGCCGGATACGCCGCGCACCTTCGCCTGGCCGCCGAGCTTGCCGTCCGTGCCGACCTCGCGAGCGACGCGCGTGACCTCGTCCACGAACGAGGAGAGCTGCTCCACCATCGCGTTCACGGTGCGGCCGATGCGGAGAAACTCGCCCTTCACCGGGCGGCCCTCGATCTTGAGGTTCATCTTCTGCGACAGGTCACCCTGGGCGACCGCGTCGATGACGCGCGCGACCTCGGTGGTCGGGCGCGCGAGGTCCTCGACGACGGTGTTGAAGGCGTCGATCGTCTCGGCCCAGTAGCCGGCGAGGCCGACGCTCGACGCGCGCTCGGTCAGGCGCCCCTCGCGGCCGATCGCGCGCCCGACGCGCGTGATCTCCTTCGCGACGGCCTCGCGACGGTCGGCCACCTCGTTGAACGCGCGGCGCAGCTCGGCGCCGATGCCGTCGCCGCGGGGCGGGAGGCGGACGGCGAAGTCGCCGTCACGCGCGGCGGCGAGCGCGGCGAGGAGCTCTTCCAGCTCCGCCCGCGTGATCGCCTCGTCCCCGTTGCTGCCGTTCCCCCGAGGCGCCGACGTCCCGCGCCTCCCGCGTCCCTGCGAGACGGCCACTGTTGCCCCCTGGTCGCTTGTTCTGAGCCGACCAAATGTAGGTCAGGTATGCACGCCTGTCTAGGCCATCCGGCCCACCGTTGCAACCGATGGTCCTATGCGTTCTCGAGGGCCCGAGCGAGATCCGCCCAGATCTCCGCCGGATCCTCGAGCCCGATGCTGAGCCGCAGGAGGCCCGCAGGCACGCGGTCGCCCTCCCAGCGGTGACGGCTCTCGATCAGGCTGCCCACGCTTCCGAGGGAGGTGGCGTTCCGCACGAGTCGCGTCGAGGTCTCGACGCGACGAGCGGCGTCGCCGTCGGCGACGTCGAACGAGATGAGGTTCCCGAGGCCGGGGTAGCGGACGAGCTCGACCCTGGGGTGGGCGTCGAGTCGCTTCGCGATCACGGCGGCCGATGCCGCCTGGCGCAGAGCGCGGACCTCGAGCGTGCGGAGGCTGCGAAGGAGGAGTCGCGCCTGCTCGGCTGCGGGAGAGATCCCGGTCAGGCCGCGGAAGCGGCGCAGCGCCTCGGCGGCGTCGGCGTCGCGGCAGACGACGACGCCGAGGAGCACGTCGTCGTGCCCGCCCAGCGCCTTGGTCGCGCTGTGAAGGACGAAGTCGGCGCCGAGCTCGAGCGGGCGCAGCGCAACCGGCGTGGCGACGGTGGAGTCGACGACGAGGGGCGCCGGATGTGCGACCGCGGCCTCGAGGTCGGGCAGCGTCAGCATCGGGTTCGCGGGCGCCTCCACCCACACGAGCTGCACGCCGGCCGGCGGCGGGCCCGTCTGGTCGAACTCGACGTGTCGAAGCCCCCACGGCGCGAGCGTCTCGAACAGGCGCCCGGTGCCGTAGTAGGCGCCTGCGGCGAGCGCGATCGTGTCGCCGGTGCGGAGAAGCGAGAGCGCGAGCGCGGTCGCCGCTCCCGTCCCCGACGGGAAGAGGACGGCACTGCCGCCGTCGAGGCGGCCCAGCTCCGCCTCGACCTCGGCCACGGCGGGGTGGTTGTAGCGCGCGTAGAAGAACTCCCCGACCTCACCGTTCTCGTACGGCCAGAGGATCTCCACCCGGAGACCTTATGCGGGCTGCAGCTGGTCGAGCCGTCCCATGCGGGAGAGCTCCGGGAAGAGGCGCGGCCACGTGGCGGCGATGCCGAGCATGAGGCCGCCGCCGAGGACGACCGCGGGCACGGTCCCGATGAGCGACGCGACCGCGCCGGACTCGAACGCGCCGAGCTCGTTCGAGGCGCCGATGAAGACCCACTCGACCGCGTTGACGCGCCCTTGCAGGGCCATCGGCGTGACGACCGCGAGGGTGGTCGCGCGGATGTTGACGCTGATCATGTCGACGAACCCGGAGAGGGCGAGGGCGGCGAGCGACAGCGGGAGCCACTTGGAGAGGCCGAAGATGATCATCGCCGCCCCGAAGGTCGCGATCACCGCGAGGAGCGCCGGCCCGGCGCGGCGGCGGAGCGGCTTGCGCGCGAGCATGAGCCCGGCGGCGAGCGCGCCGAGGGACGGCGCCGTTCGCAATGCGCCGAGGCCGATCGGGCCGACGTCGAGGATGCTTCGCGCGAAGACGGGCGCGAGCGCGATCGAGTCGCCGAGCAGCACCGCGAAGAGGTCGAGCGAGATCGCGCCGAGGAGCATGCGCGTCCTCAGGATGAAGCGAACACCCGCGACGAGGCTCTCCCAGTCCGGAGGTGGCTGGTCGGCGAGCGGAGCCGCTCTGTACGGGAGGGCGACAATTGCGGCGAGGGCAACGACCATCAGTGCGACGGCCAGCGCATAGACGGCGACCGGGTCGACGGCGAAGATGACCCCGCCGAGCGCGGGCCCGGCGACGATGCCGATCTGCGAGGCGACGCTGCGGAGCGCCACCGCTCCCGCGAGCAGCTCTGCCGGCATGAGCTCGGGTGTGAGCGCGCGCGTCGCCGGGCTGCCGACGGCGGAGGCCACACCGGCGATCGCGCCGACGGTGAGGAACGGCCACAGACGGTGGACGCCGACGATCGTGATCGCGAGCAGCACGCCGACCGTCGCGAGCGAGAGCGCGATCGAGACGGCGGCGATCGTCCTGCGCGAGACCCGGTCGGCGATCTGGCCCGCGGGCAGCGCGAGGATCGGCAGCGGGACGAACTCGGCGAGGCCGACGAGGCCGAGGTCGAGCGGGTTGCGGTGGATTGAGTAGACCTGCCATCCGATCGCGACCGCGACCATCTGGGCCGCGAGCCCGTTCGCGAGCGACGACGTCCACAGGAACGCGAACGCCCGGTCCTGCAGCGCGGGAGGGAGCCGCTTGCGCACCGCCCCAGGTTAGGCTCCGCCGGGTGAGCAACGTGCACGAGACCACCGACGCGAAGCTCGCGTGGCTCGCGGAGCTTCGCGGCGAGTCGCAGCACGCCGGCAGCGAGAAGGCGGTGCAGCGCCGCCGCGACGAGGGCCGCCTGCTCGCGCGCGAGCGCGCCGAGCGATTGTGCGACCCCGGCTCCTTCGTCGAGCTCGACCGTTTCGTCCGCCACCGCGAATCGAACTTCGGGATGATGGAGCGGCGGCCGTACGGGGATGCTGTGGTCACCGGATACGGGTCCGTCTTCGGCCGCAAGGTCTTCGTCTTCTCCCAGGACTTCACCGTCTTCGGCGGCTCGCTGAGCGAGGTCTTCGCCGAGAAGATCTGCAAGGTCATGGACCTGGCGGTGAAGTACGGCTGCCCCGTCATCGGGATCAACGACTCGGGCGGTGCGCGCATCCAGGAGGGCGTCGTCTCGCTCGCCGGCTACGCGGAGATCTTCTGGCGGAACGTGCAGGCGTCCGGCGTCGTCCCGCAGATCAGCCTCGTGATGGGGCCGTGCGCCGGCGGCGCGGTCTACTCACCGGCGATGACGGACTTCATCTTCATGGTCGAAGGGTCGTCGTACATGTTCATCACCGGCCCCGACGTGGTGAAGACGGTCACGGGCGAGGAGGTGACGTTCGAGGAGCTCGGCGGGGCGACGACGCACGCGACGAAGTCGGGCGTCGCCCAGTTCACGTCGCCGAACGAGGAGTCGTGCCTCGACGACGCGCGCTACCTGCTCTCGTTCCTGCCGCAGAACAATCGCGAGCGGCCGCCGTTCACGACGCCGAGCGACCCGCGGGAACGCGAGGAGGCCGACCTCGACACGCTCGTTCCCGACAATCCGAACAAGCCGTACGACATGCACGACGTCATCCGGCGCGTGATCGACGGCGGCGAGTTCCTCGAAGTGCACGAACGCTGGGCGGAGAACATCGTCTGCGGGTTCGCCCGACTTGGCGGGCACGCGGTCGGCGTCGTCGGCAACCAGCCGCGCACGCTCGCCGGCGTGCTCGACATCGAGTCGTCGGAGAAGGCGGCGCGCTTCGTGCGCACGTGCGACGCGTTCAACGTCCCGCTCGTGACGTTCGTCGACGTTCCCGGCTTTCTCCCCGGGACGGCGCAGGAGTGGGGCGGGATCATCCGCCACGGCGCGAAGCTCCTCTA
>Ga0066705_10000266_pt1 | contig 13104 bp, 13 predicted proteins | sample GraSoiAngelo_154_FD_66506 | JGI IMG/M metagenome (GOLD analysis project Ga0066705, IMG submission 66506) | Grasslands soil microbial communities from the Angelo Coastal Reserve, California, USA - 14_1009_13_20cm | ecosystem: Environmental > Terrestrial > Soil > Grasslands | place: USA... | reverse complement strand
AGCCCGTCGGCGCCGAGCTCACCGCACCGCAGCCGCTGAGCAGGTTGACGCAGTTTTCCAGCGAACAGGCGGCCGCCTGTCTCTCGTTGTTGCCCTCAGATATCAGCACGGTCCAGCATCCGCCGCAGATCGTCTCCGTCGGACTGCCGTTTCTGGTGGTTGAGCTGGCTTCGCGCGAGGCCGTGAGGCGGGCAAAGCCTGACGCGGCGGCGTTCGCCAAAAACTTCCCCTGCGAGCGGAGCGATGCAGTCTACTTCTACACAAGGGACGTGCCGGCGAGCGAAAAGCCGTGCGATTTGCAGGCGCGGATGTTTCATCCGGGTTCGAGCGGGCTTTCAGAAGATCCGGCCACCGGCAGCGCGACCGCCGCTGCCGCGCTCGCCGATCTCGACAGCACAGTTGACGGTGAACTGAAACTGCGCATCGGCCAGGGTGTTGACATGGGGCGGCCAAGCTTGCTCCTGACGCGGGTGCGCAAGCAGAAGGGCGCCATCGTTTCCGCGCATGTCGGCGGTGGCTGCGTGCAGATGATGCAGGGGACGTTCCGATTGGAGGGCGAGCGGTGATGCGATGCCCGTCGTCATTGCGAGGAGCAAAGCGACGAAGCAATCCGGTCCCTTCTCGGCCCTGGATTGCTTCGCTACGCTCGCAATGACGACTACACCTGCTTCGCGGCCAAATTCTCCACCTTCACCTCGTCGCGGTCTTCGATGATCTCCGCGATCCATTGCCGGTGGCAGTGGGTGTGATCGCGCTCGTAACAGAGCAGGCAGACCGGGCTTGATTTCTTCACCAGCGCCGACAGCTCGTCCAGCTCTTCCCTCGCGTGCGGCGTCTTCAGGTGTTTCGCGTAGATCTTGTGGAGCAGATCGTACTTGCCGCTGCGCGCAGCCAGCCGCCCCTCCTTTGGCGTGCCGAGCGCGGCGAGGTGCAGATACGCGATGCCGCGTTCGTCGAGGCCTGCCGCGAGCTGGTTCTTGGAAAAGCCCGGCCGGCGCGACGAGGTGACGGCACGCACGTCGACCAGCAGCTTGACGCCGGCGTTTTCGAGCTCGTCAAGCACCGCCCTGGACGGCGTCTGTTCATAGCCAATGGTGAAAAGCTTTTTGGCCTTGGCCACGGCTCACTCCGATTACTTCACGCGAGCAATCAATTCCATTGCACCGGCCGGCGCGCGCACCTTGCCCTCATGGATGACGTAGGCGAACACGTCGCGCCGCGTTTTCGTTGGCGTGGTCTGGTCGACGCGCGGCAAATCATCGGGTTCGCCGCCGCCGGCCCAGGCCAAGAACCGGTTCGCCCAAGCGTCGAGCTGCTTCGGCGGATAGCAGGTCTTGAGTTCATCATTGCCCTTCTGCAGCCGCGCGTAGACGAAGTCGCTGACGACGTCGGCAATCCCAGGATATTTGCCGTGTTCGGCGAACACGACCGGCGTTTCGAACTTGCGCAACAGGGCGACGAATTCTGCTACACAGAAACTGTCGTGCCGGACCTCGACCACATGACGCAGCGCGCGACCGTCGAGCTTGCGCGGCAACAGTTCAAGGAATTTGCCGAAATCGGCTTCATCGAATTTCTTGGTCGGCGCGAATTGCCAGAGCACCGGACCCAGGCGATCGCCGAGCTCGAGCACGCCGGAATCATAAAACCGCTTCACGGAATCGCCGGCCTCCGCCAGCACGCGGCGATTGGTGGCAAAACGCGGCCCCTTGAGGGAGAACACAAAGCCGTCAGGCACCTCGCGCGCCCATTTGCGAAAGCTCTCCGGTTTTTGCGAGCCGTAATAGGTGCCGTTGATCTCGATCGACGTCAGCTTTGACGCGGCGTAGGAAAGCTCTTTCGCCTGCGCAAGTTTTTCCGGATAGAACACCCCGCGCCATGGCTCAAAAGTCCAGCCGCCGACGCCGATGTAGATGTGGCCTGAACTCGCTTTGGTTTTCGGTTTCCTGGTCACTTCCTGGGTCACTTTCATCGGGAGCGGTCGACGGAAAGAACGCCATTCATATCGGCTTGCCCAGATCAGAACAATCCTCCACTCCCGTTGCGTCGTTACGCCTGGCCGAGGCGAAAGCCCGGGTCAAAGCCGAGCACGCGCTGCGCCTTCTCGGTCGAAAGATATTCGCAGGGCTCGGCGACGTTGTAGATGCCGGGCTGCGCCTTTTTGACGGCAAGCAGGGCGGCCGAGGCGGCCGCATCAACGTGCAGCGACGGCGCCCCCTTGGCTCGATCGCTTCCCGTGTTCGGCCCATACAGGAGTCCGTAGCGAAGCACGACACCTTCGATTGGCGCTGACGAAAGCGTCACCTGCTCCAGTACGATGACGCCGCCCACGGTGATGCCCCGCGACCCCTGTGCGCCGACATCGAGCGGGTCCTCTTCGGAATGCGGTTCCGGCCCCGGCGCGTACATCCAGGCGATGCTTTGCGCGACCAGCCGGCGGGCACCTGATGCGAGTGTCGCCGCAACAAGATTGCGGGTTCCCTCTTCGCGCATGCGAGCGTTGCGGCGCGTGCCTTCTTCCATCCGGCTCGGATCGAGCCCAGGCGGAAGGTCGGTCAGTTGGTGCATCACAACGTCAGGGCGCGCTGCCGAAACCGCGCGGGACAACGCCGCTGCGTTGAATACATCGACGACCACGGCTTCGATTCCATCCGAGCGCAGAGCGTCGGCTTTGGCCGCCGAGCGGCTCGTACCGACGACGTCGTATCCGGCATCGCGCAGCAGAGGCACCAGGCGTTTGCCGATCGCGCCGGTCGCACCAGCCAGGAATATTCTCATGATAATTGCTCCATTTGCGAAATTGGCTCCGGGGAAGCTCGCTGACTTTCTTAGAGCGGTTTCATCAGGTCGGCTGCCATCGCGCCTTTTGGAGCGATGTAAATTGCGAGCAATGTCGCCGGCTCGGTCGAACTCGCATTGCGCGAGACGCGATGAACCGCGCCCGGAGGTTCCCACCACGCCCCTCCCGTCTTGAAGGTCTGCTCCGGCCCGTCGCCAACCTTCGAGGTGACCGCTCCCGAAACGACGAATGCCATGACGCCGTTGGCGTGGAGGTGGGCGGGGGAGCCCGTTCCAGGTGGATACGTGACTTCAATGAGGGTCAGTTCGCGCGTGGGCTCGCCCGGCAATTCCTGTTTGATCACGTCGCGCCGCGCTGACGCGGTCGTGGCGGCCTGCGCTTGGGCGGAGACCTCTCCGTCAAGCGACGTCGCGATGGCGGCGGTCAGCAGGGAGACGAGGGAGGCGCGATTGAACTCTCTGCGGCTATGGGCGGACTTGATTGGGACTTGCATCGTATTCTCCTTGGGCTTCGTCGCGAAGGGAAGCGGTGAGGCAACTTGGTCCGTGCGCGGCGGGTTCATCTCGTTGCTTTGAGCTAACATCAATTGGCCTATCTGATAGAGCCAAGTCCTGGTAAACTGACTGGGCCATGACGGGCTTATCCAGGAAACGCGCCATCGTTCTGGTGCGGGGCGCCGGCGCACCGCTTTATCGTCAGATCTATGATCACTTCCGAACAGCGATCGGGGTCGGCCAGCTTCAGCCCGGTGACCGCCTGCCGTCCGCGCGTCGCCTCGCCGAAGAATTCACGACCGCCCGCGGGACCGTTGACGCTGCCTACGCAATGCTCGCGGGGGAGGGCTATGTTGTCAGCCGCGGGCCGGCAGGCACCATGGTTTCGCCCGACCTGCGCGGCGCGGCGGTCGCCAAGCGCACCGTAACGCACAGCCTGGCCGGCGGCCGAGAGCAGCAAGCCGCCGCGGGCCCAAGGCCATTTCAGATGGGGCTGCCTTCCCTCGATGCATTCCCACGCAAGATTTGGTCACATACCGTGGCGCGACAGGCGCGAGAGTTTTCTTCCATCGACATGGCTTATCCCGATGCCGCCGGGTTCGTGCCGTTGCGGGAGGTCATCGCCCGGTATCTCGCGACTTCCCGCGGCATCACCTGCACCTCGCAGCAAATCCTGGTGACCAACGGATTCCAGGATGCTCTTGGCCTTATCGCCGATGTATTGCTTGATCCAAACGACAAGGTCTGGTTGGAGGATCCGTGCTACCCGTTGGCGCGCGCGGCGCTCGAGGCCGCGGGCGCCAAGCTGGTGCCGATCTGCGTCGATGACGAGGGATTACAGGTGGCCGAAGGTATGGAGCGCGCGCGGCGCGCACGCCTGGCACTGGTCACGCCCTCGCATCAGAGCCCTCTCGGTGTCGCGCTGTCATTACGGCGACGGCTCGCGCTATTGTCGTGGGCGAGTGCCGCCGATGCCTTTGTCATCGAGGATGACTACGATAGCGAATTCCGCTACGTCGGCCGGCCGCTGCCCGCACTCAAGAGCATTGATCGCAATGAACGGGTGGTCTACGCCGGAAGCTTCAGCAAGGTGTTGTTCCCCAGTCTGCGGCTCGGCTATCTCGTCGTTCCCGACGAATTAGTCGCGGCTTTTGCGCAGGCCAACCGGCGTCGCAACTCTGGAGCCTCCACGCTCGCGCAGCGCGCAGTCGCCACTTTTATGGTCGAGGGTCATTTCGCGCGCCACATCAGACGCATGCGCAGCCTGTATGCCGCTCGACGTCAGGCACTGGCCGAGGCGTTATCGGCAGTGTTCGGCGATGCTGTCGAGATGGATGCCAGGCCAGGCGGCATGCAAATGATCCTGCGGCTTGGCGATGGCGTACGCGATGTCAAGTTGGCAAAGCTTGCCCAGGCCGCAGGCCTCGCCGTTGAGGCGTTATCCAGCCGCGCCATCGCACATACGTGCGGCGAAGGATTACTGCTGGGGTTCACGAACGTCGCCGAGGCGGACGCGATGGACCTATGTCGGCGGCTCGAGCGCGCGATCGGCACGCAATTGGGCCGCCAAGCGTCAAGATCGAAATAGCAAAGCCCGTATTGCTCCGCGCGTGCAGTCGAATTCAGTGCGCGGTTTGGGTCCTCATCGCAAGGCGCTCCAACGGCTTGAAGAACCGCCTGGCAAGCTCGCTATAAAGTCGCCAGATCTTCTGCGAGTCGGCAAGGAAGGTCTCGCAAGACTGCTTGGCGAATTCGTTCTGGATCTCGACAGTCTTGTCGAGCGACCGCGCGGCGCTGAGTTTCTCGACAAACGATAGTGTCTCTTCAAACGACCGCAAGGTGTAGGCCCGGTAGGCATTCGCGATGGTTTGGATTCCGATCGCGAATGTATCGAAGGAGTCGGCTAGGACAACCGGCGAGGCTCCAGTTGGCACCAGTGCGCCTTTCGAGGGGCTCCCGGTCGATGCGGCTTCTGGTTCAATTTCAATTGCGGCGGCGGTTGAAGCCTCTGATTCTGCCAGGAATGTTTCGGTCGGCGCGCCTGCTGCCTCTATCAGCTCTTTTTCATCCCGCCGTCGGTCACTCTGTTGATCCGGTTTCGAGCGCTGCCGTTGATCCGGTTTCTTGCCTTGCTGTTTCTGCTTCGCCTTGCGCTGGCCCGGCTTTCCCGACGGGTTGTTGTGGTCCGTACTCGACATTCTCTAAAACTCCGCTCTTTGCGAATCAACTAAACGCCTAGCCTCCGTCATGTTTGCGCTGGAATCGCGGTGCCTGCTTGTTCCTCGCGGGGCGCTCGTGTGTTGACACTTGGAAGGATGGAACAAGCTCGAGCCGGGAACTCACGCGGCCTGAAGCCGTCTGCATGCTCGCACTTCGACTGGGCCACGGCCAACAGGGCGATCGAATTGGCGCAGCAGGATATCGTCACCCATTCGTCCGGCATAAGGGGCGGAATAGCCGGGCACTTCCACTCAACGGGCTATTCCCGCTATCCGCTTTTCCGTAAGATCAATCCATTCTCGAAAGAGGGATCGTATGACGTCTGAGTCGTTAGCGGGCATTTTGGCGGCGATCATCGCATCCGTGGTGTTGGTGGCAGCGATCGCCTATGGGCCGATCGGGCAGTTCGGAAAACCCGCCAAGCAGGTGCAGCAACCGGCCCAGGCGGCGCCTGCCGCGCCCGTGCCCCGGGGCCCGGTGATCAAAGATGTGCCGAACTAGCTGACGCGCGAACTGGATCCGCTCCCTTGCGGAACACGCAAAGCATCCCCACTTGATTGTCAACGGCGACGTCGATGCTTACGAAAAAGCTCCGGCGCCGGGACGACCACTGAATAATTTGGCGGCGCCGGATGTACGCGCGCCTTGTTGTTCGTGGTCGTTGGCATTTTTAAAGCGCTCTAAAGCCCGTTTTGGTGCGTTTTCGTTGACCTTCCACAGCCCGTTTCGGAACTGCGCCTTGGCATGGCAGGAGGCGGCGGATATACGCTTGCCCCATGAATGAAGCCATCAGACCGGGCCCCGAAAACCCGGAGCAGGCTTTGGCTCGACAGGCTTCAAGTCCACAAGCCTCAAGCCAATCCCCGACTCAACAAGCCTCCAGCCAACAAGCTTTGGGCTCGCTTCTGCTTTCGGTCGTCGTTCCCACCTTCAACGAGCGCGACAACGTCACCAAGCTGTTTCACAAGCTGGAGGCAACGCTCGCCGGCATCGCCTGGGAGGTCATCTTCGTCGACGACAATTCTCCCGACGGGACCTCGGAGGTGGTGCGCGGCCTGGCGCGGCAGGACAGCCGCGTCCGCTGCATCCGCCGGATCGGCCGGCGAGGGCTGTCCGGCGCCTGCATTGAAGGCATTTTGGCGTCGAGCGCGCCCTATGCGGCCGTGATGGATGCCGACTTGCAGCACGACGAGACGCAATTGCCCAAGATGCTGGCGCTCTTGCAAAGCGGGCATCGAGAGCTTGTGGTCGGCAGCCGCTACGTCGAGGGCGGCAGCGCCGATAGTTTCAACAAGCAACGCGCCGGCGCCAGCGCGCTCGCGACCGAACTCGCCAAGCGCGTGCTCAGCGTCAGCATTGCCGATCCCATGAGCGGCTTCTTCATGATCAGCCGCGATCGCTTCGAGCAGTTGGCGCCGCAGCTCTCGACGCAGGGCTTCAAGATCCTGCTCGATATCGTCGCGACCGCTCGGGGAGAGCTGCGCACGGTCGAAGTTCCCTACAGTTTCGGTTCGCGGCTGCACGGCGAAAGCAAGCTCGATTCGATGGTGGCGCTGGATTTTTTAGGGCTGGTGCTGGCAAAGCTCACGAACGACGTGGTGTCGTTGCGCTTTTTCCTGTTCGCGATGGTCGGCGGGACCGGGCTATTTGTGCATCTCGGGACGCTCTACATTGCGCTGAAATTGTTCGAGGCGCCGTTTGCGCAGGCGCAGGCCGCCGGCGCTTTTGTCGCCATGACCAGCAACTTCATCCTGAACAACTTCCTCACCTATCGCGACCAGCGGCTGAAGGGTTTTGCGATCCTGCGCGGCCTGCTCGCGTTCTATCTTGTTTGCAGCGTCGGCCTGTTCGCCAATGTCGGCGTCGCGTTCTCGGTTTACAAGCAGCAGCCGATCTGGTGGCTTGCGGGCGCTGCGGGCGCGCTGATGGGCGTGGTGTGGAACTACGCGATGTCCGGACTGTTCGTCTGGCGCAAGCGATGAAGACCAGATGAGCCCGAGCGACGCGCGGCTCGCCCGTGACACCACGCTTGCGGTTCTCGCTCTGGTCGCGCTGCGGCTGGTCGCCGCCGCCTGGACGCCGCTGACCTTCGACGAAGCCTATTACTGGATGTGGTCGAAGCATCTCGCGTCCGGTTATTATGATCATCCGCCGATGGTCGCGTTGGTGATCCGCCTCGGCACCATGATCGCCGGCGACACCGAACTTGGCGTTCGGCTGGTGTCGATATTGCTGGCGCTGCCGATGAGCTGGGCGGTGTATCGCGCCACGGCGATCCTGTTCGGCAGCATGCGGCTTGCGGCAACCGCGACCATCCTGCTCAATGTCACGCTGATGGCGGCGGTCGGCACCATGATCGTGACGCCGGACGCGCCAGTTCTGGTCGCCTCGTGCTTCGTTCTGTTTGCGCTCGCCAAAGTGCTGGAGACCGGCCGGGGCGCCTGGTGGCTCGCGGCCGGCGCCGCTGTCGGCGCGGCATTGTTGTCGAAATACACCGCCTTGTTCTTCGGCCCGGCGATCGCGATCTGGCTCGTAAGCGTTCCGAAATTGCGGCGCTGGCTGCTTTCGCCCTGGCTCTATTTTGGCGGCCTCGTTGCGCTCGCGATCTTTGCGCCGGTCATCTTCTGGAACGCCGATCACCAATGGGTCTCCTTCATCAAGCAGATCGGCCGCGCGCGGATCGAGGATTTCCACCCTGCCTTCATCGCTGAACTCGTTCCGACCCAGGTCGCGTTCGCAACGCCGCTGGTATTCATCCTGGGAGCGATGGGGCTTTATGCGTTGCTTGCGCGTAATGCCGGCGCATCCGCCGCGCGCGTCCTGATCAGCACGACGTTCTGGACCATCGTCGTGTATTTCTTCTGGCATTCGCTGCACGCCCGCGTCGAGGCGAACTGGTTCGCGCCGGTCTATCCGGCGTTCGCGATCGCAGCCGCAGTGGCCGCGCATCTGGTGCGGTGGGAAGTGCGCACCCAGCGCGCCGTGGATTTCTGTCGGCGCTGGGCGGCGCCGGTCGGCATCCTGATGTTTGCGTTGCTGATCGTGCAGGCCGATACCGGCCTGCTCTCCGGCTATCGCCGTGAGGCGACCGTACGCAGCGTCGGCGTCGGCTGGCGCGAGCTGGCAAGCCAGATCGAGGCTGTCCGTGTTCGCCTCGGCGCGACTTGCGTGCTGGCACCGGATTACGGCACCACCGGCTGGCTGGCCTTCTACCTGCCGCGCGGCACCTGTGTCGTGCAGCCGACGCAGCGCATCCGCTGGGTCAACATGCCCGAGCCCGATCCGGCGCAGCTCACCGGCAAGGTTTTGTATGTCGACGAGGCGCGAGCCCTCGGGCCGCCGCTCTATCTGCAGAACAGCTACACGCGTATCGAGCGCGTCGCGGAGCTGCCGCGCAAACGCGGCCCGCTCGTAATCGAGACTTACGCGCTCGATCTGCTCGAAGACGCAAAAGGCGAGGTGATCGACCACGCCCTGCCGCCGGAACTGCAGTAAAAATATTCCACTGTCATGTTGGATCGGCGCGGCCGGTGGCGTCTTGTACCAAATCCGCAAAATGATGAGATGATGCCATGACCGGTTCCACGCTGAAACCCGCCGCCGAGCTCGCGCACGCGGGCCGCGTTCACTATCCCAACGAGAGCGCGGAATATCGCCGCGCCCGCGAGGCGTTGCTGTCGGAGGAAATCGAGCTTCGCCGTCACATCGAGCGCGTGGCGGCACAGCGCCGCGAGCTGCCGCCGGGTGGCGCGGTGACGAAGGGTTACGTGTTTGACGGCGAGGGTGGCAAGGTCGCATTCGCCGACCTGTTCGGCGACAAGCAGACGCTTGTCGTCTACAGCTACATGTTCGGCTCGCAACGCGAAAGGCCGTGCCCGATGTGCACCTCGTTCATGGGCACGTGGGAGGCGAAATTGCCTGATGTCGAACGGCGCGTCGCCTTTGTCTTTGTGGCGCGCTCGCCGATCGAACGGCTGATCGCCGCAAAGAAAGCGCGCGGTTGGACGCGGCACAAAATCTATTCGGATTTTTCCGGGGACTACACGCGCGATTACGTCAGCCGGGAAGATGCTGACGTGCCGGCCTATAACGTCTTTACGCGCCGCGATGGCACGATCCGTCACTTCTGGTCCGTTGAAATGGGACCTGGCACGGCCGATCCCGGTCAGGATCCGCGCGGCGCGCCCGATCTCGATCCGCTGTGGACGATCCTCGACACCACGCCTGAGGGCCGCGGCAAGGATTGGTACCCAAGCTTGAGCTACTAAGAACCGGCAACTCCCACGCGAGTACGGATCATTCGTGCCGGTAACACCGCATTGCGGCATGCCTTACATCTGCCTGTGTTTAATCCGCATTTAACGAAAAGTCGCCTTAATGACGCTCCGCGCCTCTGCGAGATGCTGAACCGGAGCTTGACCGGCCACGGGCACTTCAAGGGGAACAAAGTGGAACCGTTCTGGGCGCAGGGTGTATGAGTAAGAGTACCGGTAGCCTCACGGCACGGAAGCCTAAAAATTCTTCCCGAAAAGCCATCCCTCGGCGTCTTTTCGGCGGCATCGCACTCGCGTGTCTTGTGCTGGGCTGCGGTTGGGCGGTGTATTCCAATATTCTCTCCGCGAGCGTTTATCCGACGCTTGGCAACGCGGGCTACGACGAGCCCGTCATCAGGCGGCCGCCGATGGTGGCGACGCGCAGCGTGACGCAAGCCGTCGAGGATGCGTTCGCCGCGCTGCACGAAACCGCCCCGGTGATCGAAGAACCGGCGACGGTTGGGTCAATCACTCCATTTATGTTTAACGAACGGTTTGCCGCCTCGCAGCCGCAGGCAGTCGCGTCGGCAGTCCCGCCGGAGCCCGTCACAGCTCCGTCGCAGCAGCCCGCCCCGCCGAAATTGGCGGAAGCGCCGAAAGCTGTGAGCGCCTCAAAACTCGCTGAAGCACCGAGGCCAAAGCAGGTAGCGCCCGCGCAAGTCGCGATGAACGTACCGCCGCCGGCCGCACCTCCGTCCGAGAAGAAGACGGCGGGTGATTCCATTCGCGACATGGCCCAGCGTGCCAAGGCTGCGGTAATGTCGATCGCTTCCGGCGAAAGAACCTCGATCACCGAGAAGCTGTGGGGCAAGCAGGAGCGGGGACTGATGTCCTTTGCATCCGCCGACGCCAGCATCACCGGCAGCATCGGCAAAGAGCAAAATCCGGCGCTCGGAGGATCATCGCCGCCCTACGATCGCTCGACCGCGGTGTACGATATTTCCGCACACACAGTGTATCTGCCCGATGGCAGCAAGCTCGAAGCGCATTCCGGTCTTGGCTCAAAGCTCGACGATCCCAGTTCGGCGAAAATCAGAATGCATGGCGTGACGCCACCGCATATTTACGAGCTGACGCCGCGCGAGGCGCTGTTCCATGGTGTGCCGGCGCTACGGCTCAATCCGATCGGCGGCGAGGACGCGATCTATGGGCGCAGCGGTTTGCTCGCGCACTCCTTTATGCTCGGGCCGAACGGCGATTCCAACGGCTGCGTCTCGTTCCGGGATTACAACGCCTTCCTCAATGCCTACCGCAATCAGGGCATCAAGAAGCTCGCCGTGGTCACGAGTATCGAGTGAGGGGCTCGAGGTAGGGGCGTCCCGCCCAGCGCGTCAAACCTTCACCGTTTTCCGCAAGCGCATCTCGATCTCGACTGCGGCCTTGAGCTGCGGCCGCTCCTGCATGCGCGCGACATAATTCACCAGCGTTGGCCACTGCGCGATGTCGACGCCGCCGCGTCCAAGCAACAGCAGCGACCAGGTAAGATAGCCGTCGGCCACCGTGAAACGCTCACCGACGAGATATGGCCTGCCGGCAAGATGCTCAGCGGCGATCGAGACGCTCTTGCCGATCCGCTCGCGCGCGGCCGCCTTCGCCGCGTCATCCCTGTACCAGAAGGTCGGAAACAGGAACGCCTTGTGGATTTCGGAGCCGACGAAGGAGAGCCATTCCTGCAGGCGATAGCGGTCGCGCTCGCCGGGGCGCGGCGCCAGCCCGAGTTCCGGTTTGAGGTCGGCGATGTATTGCAGCACGGCGGCACTCTCGGTGAGCCGCTCGCCATTTTCCAGCACCAGGACGGGCACGGCGCCCTTCGCCGATACCGTCCAGAAGTCGCTGTCGTCTTCCAGCACCTTCTTGGTCCAGATGTCCACCAGGTGATAGCGCGCCTCGATGCCGGCTTCCATCAGCGCGATCCGGCTGGCGAGCGAGCAGGCCATGGGGAAGAAATAAAGCTGCAGCATGTTGGTCTCCCGTTCGAAACTTTCCCGAAAGGATACGGGCGAGCCTGACTGCTTTTGTGCAGGAATATCGCAGCCGCTAGCTGCAATATTGCAGGCTAAGCCAGCCTCGTGATAAGACCAACGCGATGAATTGGGACGACTTGCGCATCGTCGCGGCCGTGAGGGACGAGGGCACCTATGCCGGCGCCAGCGCGCGGCTGCGCATCGACGAGACCACGGTGGGGCGGCGCCTGGCGCGGATCGAGCGCGCGCTGGGCTTGCGCCTGTTCGAGGCCGTCGACGGTGTGCGCAAGCCGACCCGGCAATGCGAGATGGTACTGACGCACGTCCAGGCGATGGCGGCGCATGTGGCCGAGATCGGAAGGGTCGGCGAGGGCCTGCCGGGACCCGCCGGACGGTTCCGGATCGCGACGACCAATGCGGTGGCGGAGGAAATACTGTCGCCGCGGGCGGGTCGTTTTCTCGCGCAGAATCCCGGGCTTATTTTGCAATTCCTCACCTCCAGCGAGAACGTGAAATTCTCACGCTGGCAGGCCGATCTCGCGATTCGTCTGCGCAAGCCCGACAAGGGCGACTTCACGATCACAAAGCTCGGCGAGTTCAGCCTGTACTGGATCGAGCCGAGCGTGGAGGCGGACGCCGCGCCCATCATTTGCGCCTATCCCGACGACCTCGGCCCGATACCGGAGTCGCAATTTCTAAAGGCGAAGGGGCTGCAGGAACATTCGCGTTTTGTCACCGACAATATCCGCGTGATCAAAAAGCTCATAGAAACGCATCGGGCCGTCGGCATCCTGCCCGACTATCTCTGCGCCGAATTACTGGCCGACCGCCGGTTGCGGGCGACGCAATTGCCGCGAAGCCGCGACGTCTGGCTTCTGGTGCAGAACCATTTGAAGCGCGACGCCGCGGCGCGCCTGGTGATCGATTGGGTGCGTGACTGCTTCCAGGCGTTTTCGAGGGGATAGGCGAGGCTGCTTTCGGGATTTTTGTGGGATGTATGCGCCGAAGGCGGCGCGCCCCGGAATGACGAGTGAGTACCTCCCAACAAAAAACCCCGGCATTGCTGCCGGGGTTTTGCATTTCGTGAATTCGCGTGAGCGTCTGGATCAGAAATCCATGCCGCCCATGCCGCCGCCCGGAGGCATGCCGCCGGCGCCAGCGCCGGCGTTTTTCTTCGGCAATTCGGCGATCATGGCCTCGGTGGTGATCAGGAGAGCCGCGACCGAGGCCGCGTTCTGGATCGCCGCACGTACGACCTTGGTCGGGTCGATGATGCCCTTGCTGACGAGGTTGCCGTACTCGCCGGTCTGAGA
>Ga0066705_10000265_pt1 | contig 13114 bp, 15 predicted proteins | sample GraSoiAngelo_154_FD_66506 | JGI IMG/M metagenome (GOLD analysis project Ga0066705, IMG submission 66506) | Grasslands soil microbial communities from the Angelo Coastal Reserve, California, USA - 14_1009_13_20cm | ecosystem: Environmental > Terrestrial > Soil > Grasslands | place: USA... | reverse complement strand
CTGCGGCAGACGATCGTCGAGCTCGGCGTCTCCGACGCGGAGATGGAGAAGGGGACGCTTCGCGCGGACGTGAACGTGTCCGTGCGCAAGCGCGGGGAGGAGGGCTTCCGGCCGCGCTGGGAGATCAAGAACATGAACTCGTTCACGTTCATCGGTCGCGCGATCGAGGCGGCGGTGCGCCAGCAGGTGGCTGCCCACGAAGCCGGGGCGGAAGTCGTGCAGTCGACGTACGACTACGACGCCGACACCGACCGGCTCACGGTGCACCGCTCGAAGGAGGAGGCCGACGACTACCGCTACTTCCCCGAGCCCGACCTGGTGCCGGTCGCGCCGCCGCCCGCGCTCGTCGAGCACCTGCGCGGAGAGCTGCACGAGCTTCCGGCGGCGCGCACGCGCCGGCTGGAGCCGCTCGTCGGCTTCGCGCTCGCGCACGAGCTCGTGTCCACGGGCAACGAGCACAAGGCCGAGCTGCTCGCGGCCGAAGGCGTCGAGTGGCGCACCGCGGCGAACGTCGCCATGAACCGCGGTGAGTTCCTCGCCGAGAACGCGGGTGCGCTCGCGGCGATCCTGCGCGCGAACGTGACGCGGGAGGCGCTCGACGACGCGTTCACGAAGGCCGCGACCGAGGCGATCGCGGCCGGCGACTATCTCGCGCAGGCGGCGGTCGGCGACGAGTCCGAGCTCGCGCCCATCGTCGACGCGGTCCTCGCCGCCAATCCGGGCCAGGTGGAGACGTATCGCGGCGGCAAGGAAGGTGTGCTCGGATTCTTCGTCGGGCAGGTGATGCGCGAGACCGGCGGCAAGGCCGATCCCAAGGTCGTCAACCGGCTAGTTCGGGAGCGACTGGCCGCTCGGTGACCGCCGGCTCGATCTCGGAGAGGCTGGGCGCGTTCCGGATCGACGGAGAGAGCGACCCCGCGACGGCGAGCACGACGAGCAGTGCCGTGAACACCGCCACGGCGGTGCGTGGCGAGAACGAGCCCAGGAGGAGGCCCGCTGCGAGCGGCCCGAGCGGCGCGCCGCAGAGGGCGATCGAGCGCGCGATGGCGTTGACTCGGCCGGTGAGCCGGTCGGGGGTGACCGCGACGCGATAGCCGATGACGACCGCGGTCAGGGTCGGGACGAAGAAGGCGAACGGTGCGATGGATCCGACGAGGACGTAGACGCTCGGGTACGCGAGGAACGCAGCGACCGTGAGCTGGGCCCAGAAGCCTGCGACGACGATCGCGCGCATCGACATCAGGCGGTGGAGGCGCGGCGCTGCCGCGGACCCCAGGAGGGAGAAGACGCCGAGGCCGGCGATGAGCGCGCCGATCTCGCCGCTCGATAGTCCCTGCCTCCGCGCGACGACGATGACGGCGAGCACGATCCCCTCGAAGACGAGGTTCGTCCAGGTGGCGAAGAGCGCACAGGCGCGGATGAACGGGTGCCGCCACAAGAAGCGAAAGCCTTCTGCGAGCTGGGTCCGCAGCGGCGACTCGTCGCGCTCGCGCTCCTCCTCGAACGGCGTGCGGATGGAGAGAAGCGTTGCGAGTGAGAACGCGGGGGAGAGCGCGCCGGCGACGAACGGCAGCGCGCGTCCGAGCCCGAAGAGGGAGCCTCCGAGCGGCGGAGCCACGATCGTCACGGTCGAGTAGCGCGCCTGCTCGGCTGCCGCCGCTGTCGGCAGCTGCTCGGTCGATACGACCGATCGCAGCGCTCCGACCTCGGCGATGTTGAAGAAGACGTACATCGAGCCTTCGACGAACGCGACCGCCGCGATGTGCGCGAAGGTGAGGTGGCCGATCGCGGCGGCGATCGCGATGCTCCCGACCGCGAATGCGCGCACGATGTCGGAGGTGATCATCATCGCCTTGCGCGGCAGCCGGTCGACCGCGAGGCCGGCGAGGAGCCCGAACAACGCCCACGGGACGATGCGCGCAAAGCCCACGATGCCGGCTTTCGCCGGCGAGTGGGTGAGCGCGAGGACGACGAGCGGGTACGCGATGACGGTCGACTCCGAGCCGATCGTCGACAGGACCTGCCCGGCCTGCAGGAGAAGGAAGTCCCGGTTCCGACTCAGCGGAACCGGCGTCACGCGGCGCGGAACACCTTGAAGTCCCCGCTGACGGTCTTGCCGCGCACGACGAGGACGGGGCCGTCGCCGAGATTGCCGGCATCGCTCCCGAGTGCCACCTCGGAGTCGAGATCGCCGGAGACCGAGCCGGCGTCGACGTCGAGGTTCGTTCCGGGCGCGACGCCGACGCGGATGTCGCCGGAGACGGACTGTGCGGTCACGTGGCCCTCGCGCGTCGACTCGAACCGCAGGTCGCCGGAGACGGACTTCGCGACGATGTTTCCACCGACCGACGCGACGTTGATGTCGCCCGAGACCGTCTGCGCGCGCAGCTCGCCGCCGACGGCCCGCATGCGGACGTCGCCGCTCACCGTCTTCACGATGGCGTTGCCGGCCACGTCGGCCTCGACGGAGAGGTCGCCCGAGGCGGACTTCGTCTCGAGCGAGCCGACGCGCCCGCGAACGATCATGTCGGCCGCCGCGGTGGAGAGCTCCACGCGGCTGTCGTGCGGGACGCGCACGCGAATGCGGAGGGGCGTCCGGCCGATCGTGAAGCTCCCGAAGGCGACGGTGATGCCGAAGGGGCCCTTGCCGCCCTCGAGCTCGACGCGCAGCCGGTTGCCGACCATCTCGACCGCGGTCTGCTCGACGAGCCGATCGTCGCCGTCGAGGGTGACGGTCGACTCCTCGCTGTCCACCGTCTCGACCTCGACGTCCCCGGCCGGGATCTTGAGCTCGAGCTCGACCGGGTGCGGCGTGTGGAACGTGTGCAGTGCCATCTCAGGCGGCGGTGCGGATGGAGGACTCCGGGACGCCGGAGGGATCCTCGTAGATCCAGTGGATGCGGACGGTCGGGGGCGGGCTGAGGATCATCATCGCTCTCCTTTCAGCTCCGGCCGTAGCCGGTGAGCCGGCGGCGGCTACTGCCGCCGCCGGACGCGGGACGTGACTCGAGCGTCCGGACGAGCACCTGGACGAGCCAGGTGTTCACAGAGACGCCGTGGAGGGAGGCGGCCGCATCGAGCCGGCTCTTCAAGCTCTCCGGCAGGCGCAGGGTGATGCGGGCGGTGAAGGCCTCGTCGGCGGGCTCCGCCGGGGCCGGCTCCTCGTCGGGGACGTAGACGAGCTCGGGATCGGCACCGGCGAACCGGACCTCGACGCGGCCGTTCTCGAGCTGGGAGTTGAGCTCGAGCGCGGCCTCGCCGAGCGCCTCGAGGAGGCGCCGGCCGGCCGCTGCCTCGAGCGCGACCGAGAGGAGCTCCGCCGCGCGGGCGGTCGACTCGTCGCCGACCGCCGCCACCCGGGCGAGGTCGTCGCGGAGCGCCTGGACGTAGCCGTCGATCTGCATGACGGCAGTATGACATCACAATGATGTCATCGTCAAGTCGCCACGATGTCAGAGCAGCCCGCATATCCTCGCGGTGTTCGGCCACGGCCAGAAACCCCTGCTCTTGAGGGCTTTCTCCGCCGTCCAGATCTGCTCCAGGGGCGTCCAGTGATCGGCAGTCCCCTTCTTGTGGAAGATCCAGCCGCCGTAGTGCTCCTGGAAGGTCAGGTTCATCTGCAGGCCGCCCCAGTACGGGCCGCCGACGTCGTTCCAGGCGCCTTCGTAGTGGTGGATGCACATCCACTGCCGCATGTGCGGTGGATGCTGCGCGCGCCTGTGGGCCTTCAAGGCCCGCCGCTGCCACACCGTGACCGCGTGCTCCACGTCGGCGACGGCCATGACGGAGAGCGTCCGGCCGGCCGTGCTCGTGAGCCGGGAGCCGGTCAGGCGCTGCCAGTACCAGGTCTTCTGCTCGTACTGCCGGAGCCGGCCCTCGAGATAGTGGAGCGCCGCCGCACGTGCAGCGGGGCGCTGGGTCGTGCCCTGTTGCTGCGCGCCCAGGGCCGTAGAGACGTACAACAGGAACAGCATGGCCGAAGCCAGGATCAATTGCCGCAAAAGAGATCCCCTCCCGGAGGTCGTTTGCACGGTCGTAGGCCGAATGGGCTGGTGCACCCCGCCGCACGGGGAATCACCACTCGGCGCGGCTATGCGTCAGGTCACCCTAGGGGCGATTTCGTGAAGACCGTGTGAATAAACCCGCGAAGCGGTGGGTCAATCTGACTTTTTTGGCTCAACCATGCGGCGATGGCGTGTCGAAAGATGACCCAATGTGGGTGACGCTGCCGGCACGACGAACCCGCAGTACAGGAGGCCTGCACCGGCGGCGATGCCGATCGCTGCACCGCCGGCGCCGAGGCCGGCGATCCCGCTCCCCGCGGCGGCAGCGGCCACGCCCACCACGATGAGCGCGTTCCCGAGCGGGCGCCGGCGGATGGAACGGAGCGCGACCACGAGCACCGCAGCCGTCCCCGCGACGTTGGCGACGATCGCGAGGAGGCGGGCGGGCGCGAAGGCCAGGTGGTCCTGCGCCGGGGGAATCCCGTGGGCGGCGAAGGCGCCGTGCACCGGCATTGCCAGCGCGACGCCGACGGCGAGCCCCGCGTAGGCGAGTACGGCGGCGCCGGCGCGTCGCCGGCCGGCGAGGGCGAGCGAGCCCGCGCCGAGGAGCGGTGCGGTGAGGAGCGCGCCGGCGGCGTAGTACACGCGGAACGCGCGGGCGTCCCACTGCGCAGCCTCCCCCCATGCGATCGCGGCGGCGGCGACGGCGTACGCGGCGAGCGACCACGCCCACAGGAGGAGCTCCGGCCGCCGGGTCGTGCGCCACCGCCGTGCGAGGGCCCCGGCCAGCCGGAAGGCGACGAGCGCCGCCGCAAATGCGAGGAGCGCGCTCACTCGACGACCGCGAAGAGCCGCCACGGGTCGGGGACGCCCTTCAGCTCATGGGTGCCGCGGTCGGCGAACCCGATGCCCGAGCCCGCGACGAGATCCTTGACCGTCTGCGAGACGAGCACCTCGCCGGCGGCCGACGTCCCCGCGACGCGCGCGGCGATGTGCACCGCGATGCCGCCGAGCTTGTCCCCGATCCGTTCGCATTCGCCGGTATGCACGCCCGCGCGGATCTCGACGCCTTGCGCCGCCGTGCCCGCGTGGATCGCCTGTGCGCACCGGATGGCGCGCGCGGGGCCGTCGAACGAGGCCATGAACCCGTCGCCGGCGCTGTCGATCTCGCGGCCGCGGAAGCGCGCGAGCTCGCGGCGCACCGACGCGTGATGCTCCTCCAGCAGCTCCCGCCAGCGCCGGTCGCCGAGCGCGGCGGCCTTCTCGGTCGAGCCGACGATGTCGGTGAAGAGGACGGTCGCGAGCACGCGATCCGTCTCGGGCGCGCGTCGGGCTCCGGTCAGGAACTCCTCGACCTCGTCCACGACCGCGTCCGCGTCGCCGGTGAAGACGACGTGGTTCTCGCCCGGCAGCTCGACGAGCCTGGCATGCGGGATCGTGTCGGCGAGCCAGCGGCTCATGCCGACCGGGACGACCGGATCGCCGGTCCGGTGGAGCAGCAGCGTCGGCGCTTGAATCGCCGGAACGACTGCACGAACGTCGATCTCCCGGAAGACCGTTCCGAGCTCGCGAAAGCCGGACTTGGAGGCGATCAGGCGCTCGAAGCGCGCCCACCAGCGCTGGTACTGCTCGCTCCACGACAGCGGCGCCTGCAGGCGAAGGTTCTCGCCGGTCCCGAAGTTGTCGGTGTACGTCCGGAAGAACTCTTCCGTCTCCTCGGCCGTCCGGCCGTACGGCCAGTCGTTGTCGCGCATCGTCCTGACGGACGCGGCGTAGAGCACGAGCGCGCGCACGCGCTCCGGGTACGTCGCGGCGAAGAGGATCGTCATCGCGCCGCCGCGCGCCGCTCCGAAGAGGGCTGCGGTCTCGCTGCCGGCGGCGTCCATCACCGCGCGCACGTCGTCCATCTGCAGCTCGAGGTACGGAGTCTCGGGCCCGCGGTCGGACACGCCGATGCCCCGCATGTCGAAGACGATCAGCCGGGAGAACGACGCGAGACGGTCCGCGTAGCGCGACCAGTGCGGGTCCTCCCACATGACGTCGAGGTTGGAGAAGATCCCGTTCGTGTAGACGAGGTCGACCGGCCCGTCGCCGAGGACGGTGTACGCGATGTGGACGTCGCCGTTGTGCGCGTACTCGATTGTCCGGTCTGCGCCCGATGGCATGACCTGAGCCTAAGCTAGGGTCGAGGAATGAAGCGGTATCTGTTCACGCCGGGCCCCACGCCCGTGCCGCCGGAGGTGCTGGCGGCGATGGGCGCACCGGTCGTGCACCACCGCAGCCCCGATTTCCGTCCCGTGTACGAGCGCACGCTCGCGCGCCTGCGCGAGGTGTGCCGGACGCAGTCCGACGTCCTCCTCTTCACCGCGTCGGGCACCGGCGCATTCGAGTCGGCGGTCGTCAACCTCGTCACGCCGGGCGACCCGCACCTCGTCGTCTCCGCCGGCAGCTTCGGCGAGCGCTGGGCGGCGATGACGAAGGCGTACGGCGCGGACGTCGACCAGCTGCAGTACGCGTGGGGCGAGACCCCCGACGCCGACGACGTGCGCGCGCGGCTCGCGGCGCGCGAGGCGAAGGCCGTCTGGGTCGTCCAGTCGGAGACGTCGACCGGCGTCGTCGCCGACGTCCAGGCGATCGCCGAGGCGGCGAAGGCGGCGGGAGCGCTCGTCGTCGTGGACGCGGTGTCGAGCCTCGGCGCCGTCCCGTGCGAGACCGACGCCTGGGGCCTCGACGTCGTCGTCTCCGGCTCGCAGAAGGCGTTGATGACGCCGCCGGGCCTCGGGCTCGCGGCGGTGTCTGACACCGCCTTCGAGCGCCGCGGCGCGAACGCGCGCTTCTACTTCGACTGGGAGCGGACCCGCACTGCGCAGCGGAAGCTCGACGCGCCGTTCACCCCGCCGGTCTCGCTCGTCGCCGCGCTCGACGTCGCGCTCGGCCTCCTTCTCGACGAGGGGCTCGAGAACGCGTTCGAGCGCCATGTGCGCCTCGGCCGCGCCGCGCGCGCCGGCGCGAAGGCGATGGGCCTCGAGCTGTTCTCGCCGGACGACGACCGCAGTGCCGTCGTCACCGCCGTCCGCAGTCCCGACGGCATCGACTCGGGCGAGATCATCTCCGCCGTGCGCAACCGCTTCGGCATGACTCTCGCAAACGGGCAGGCCGACCTGAAGGGGAAGATCTTCCGCATCGGCCACATCGGCTGGTTCGACGTCTTCGACATCACGAGCGCGCTCGCGGCGGTCGAGATCGTCCTCGCGGAGCTCGGCGCCGACATCGAGCGCGGCGCCGCGGTGACGGCGGCGCTCGAGGCGTACGAGCACAGCTCCGTCGCATGAAAGTGCTCGTCAGGGAGTCGATCGCCGACGCCGGCGTCGAGCTGTTGCGCGCGCGCTTCGACGTCGACGTCGACCTCGAATCGCCGCTCGAGGACATCGTCGACCGGTACGACGCGATCGTCGTCCGCTCGGCCACGAAGCTGACTGCCGACGTCATCGGGCGCGCGACGAACCTGAAGGTGATCGGACGCGCTGGCGTCGGCGTCGACAACGTCGACGTCGAGGCGGCGACGCGCCGCGGCATCGTCGTCGCGAACGCGCCGGAGTCCACCGTCGTCTCGGCCGCCGAGCACACCGTCGGCCTGCTCGTCGCGCTCGCGCGCAACATCCCGCAGGCGCACGCCGCGCTGAAGCAGGGACGCTGGGAGCGGAAGACGTACGGCGGCATCGAGCTCGCCGGCAAGACCCTCGGCGTGCTCGGTTTCGGGCGAATCGGCCAGCAGGTCGCACGGCGGGCGCTCGGCCTCGGGATGCACGTCGTCGCCTACGACCCGTACGTCGCCGGCGATCGGTTCCGCGAGCTCGGCACCGAGCGCGTGGAGACGCCGGACGAGGTCTACGCGGTCGCCGAGTTCATCACGCTCCATCTACCGCTGACGGACGAGACGCGCCGCTCGATCGACGCGGAGGCGTTCGCGCGGATGCGTGACGGCGTCCGACTCGTCAACGCCGCGCGCGGCCAGCTCGTGGACGAGGACGCGCTCCTCGAGGCGCTCCGCTCGGGCAAGGTCGGAGGCGCCGCACTCGACGTCTTCTCGGCCGAGCCGTACTCGGGCCCTCTGCTCGAGCTCGACAACGTCGTCGTCACGCCGCATCTCGCCGCCTCCACCGACGAGGCGCAGGACCGCGCTGGGCTCATCGTCGCCGAGCAGGTTGCGGCGGCGCTCGAGGGCGGTCTCGTCACGAACGCGGTGAACATCCCCGCGATCGGCGCCGAGGACCTGGAGGTGCTCGGCCCGTACGTCCCGCTCGCGGCGAAGCTCGGCCGGCTCGCGCTCGAGCTCACGGGCGGCCGCGCCGACGAGATCGTCATCACCGCGTACGGCGGGCTCGCCGACTACGACACACGCTTGCTGACCGTCGCGGCGCTGAACGGCGCGTTCCAGGGCCGTGCCGACCGGCCGGTGAACTACGTGAATGCGCCGCTGATCGCGCGCGAGCGCGGTATCGACGTGCGCGAGGAACGCTCGCAGTCCGCGCGCGACTACACCAATCTGCTTCGCGTCGAGATCTCGGTGGACGGCGAGCGCACGCGCGTCGCCGGAACGACGATCGGCAGCGAGGACCGTCCGTGGCTCGTGAGCGCGCTCGGCTTCGACCTCGACCTCGAGCTGGCGCCGTTGCTCGTCCTCTTCCGCTACGACGACGTTCCCGGCGTCATCGGCCGCGTCGGCACGCTCTTCGGCGCGGCGCAGGTGAACATCGCGAACATGACTGTGTCGCGCAGTCGCCGCGGCGGCAAGGCGCTGATGGTGCTGAGCGTCGACACGCACCCGCCGGCCGACCTCGTCGCGCGCATTCGCGCAGAGGGCTTCGACGACGCGCGCGTGATCGAGCTCTAAGAGCTCTAACTACGCTTCCGCCGCCCTCGGGTTGAGCCGGCGCACGAGCGCGCGTGCCGCTTGGTTCATCTTCTCGACGATCATGAAGTTGCCGCGGCTCTCGACGACGCGCTCGATGCTCCTGTCACCGTGCCCGGGCGCGAGCAGGAACCTCGTCCCGTCCGAGCGGACTTCCTCGTACTCCTCGATGGTCGCTTCGACGCGGGACGTGCACTGCGGGTCGTCGCACTCGCAGATGAACTCCGTCGAGCCGGCGTCGAACCGCTGAGCGTTCTCGGCTATCCGTTCGTTCACCTCACGGAATGCCGATTCGGTCCGTGCTTTTCGTTCGGGATTGTCCATGGGAGAGCACAACGGGGAAGTCCTCGAATCGGTTTCTTGACTACGGTGACAACGTGGATACGTGGCCGGAGCCGGTCGAGCGCGTCGCCTCCGTGCTTCGAGCCGCGGCCGTGGACGCGCGGCTGGAGGAGTTCCCGGACGGGACGCCGACCGCCGCCGCTGCGGCGCGGGCGGTCGGCTGCACCCGGGCGGAGATCGTCAAGTCGCTCGTCTTCGTCTGCGACGAGCGACCGCTGCTCGTCCTCGTCCCGGGCGACAAGCGCGCCGACGCGGCGCGGATCACGACGGCGGCGGCCGCGCGGTACGCACGAGTTGCGCGGCCCGACGAGGTCGTCGCCGCCACCGGGTTCGAACCGGGCGCGGTGGCGCCGTTCCCGGCGCCGAACGTCTCGCGCGTCTTCATGGACCGCAGCCTTCTCGGGCACGAGCTCGTATGGATCGGCGCCGGCTCGGAGCAGCACATGGCCGGAATCGCGCCGGCGGACCTCGTCCGCATCGCCAAAGCGGAGATCGCCGACCTGACGGAGAGCTGACCGCGGATCCGCCGGGTACGATTTGCTCCGGTGCAGGAGACCGCGAAGATCTGGATGAACGGCGAGCTCGTCGACTGGGCGGACGCAACCGTCCACGTCGGCACGCACGGGCTCCACTACGGCTCCGGGGTGTTCGAGGGCATCCGCGCCTACGACACCGACCGCGGCACCGCCATCTTCCGGCTGACCGAGCACATGGAGCGCCTGGAGAAGTCGGCGAAGCTCCTGTACATGGAGCTGCCCTACTCGGTGGACGAGCTGAAGGCCGCGGCGTGGGATGTCGTCGGCGCGAACGGCCTGCCCGAGTGCTACCTGCGCCCGATCGCGTACTTCGGGTACGGCCAGCTCGGCGTCGCCTCGCAGGGAAATCCCGTCGACGTCGCGATCATGTCGTGGCCGTGGGGCACGTACCTCGGCGAGGACGCGCTCCGGAACGGCATTCGCGTGAAGATTTCGAGCTGGCAGCGCGTCGGCCCGAACGTCATCCCGCACGCGGCGAAGGCCACCGGGGTGTACATCAACTCGATGCTGGCGGTCGGCGAGGCCGTTCGCGCCGGGTACCAGGAGGCGATCCTCCTCACGGCCGACGGATACGTCGCCGACGGCTCAGGCGAGAGCGTGTTCGTCGTCCGCGACGGCGTCGTGTATACGCCCGACCTCTCCGCCTCGATCCTCGTGGGCATCACGCGCGATACCGTCATCCAGATCGCCCAGGACCTCGGCTATCGCGTCGTCGAGAAGCCTCTGATCCGCACCGACCTCTATCTCGCGGACGAGGTGTTCATGGTCGGCACCGCCGCCGAGGTGACGCCGATCCGGGAGGTCGACGACCAGGTCGTCGGGCCGCCGGGACCGGTGACGCTCGAGGTGCAGCAGGCGTACCTCGACACCGTTCACGGGCGCAGCGAGCGCTGGGCGCAGTGGCTCGAGTACGCACCGAGCCGCACGCAGGCGTGAAGCAGGAGGTCGCTGCGGTCCCGCTCTCGGGGCCGTATCTCGACGGGCGCGAAGAAGAGCTCGTCGTCGAGGTGCTGCGCTCCGGCCGGCTCTCGCTCGGGCCGATGGTCGACGAGTTCGAGGAGCGCTTCGCCGCGGCGGTCGGGGCGCCGTACGCCGCAGCCGTCTCCTCCGGCACTGCGGGCCTCCACCTGCTTTGCCTGACGGCGGGCATCGCCCCGGGCGACGAGGTGATCACATCGCCGTTCTCGTTCGCGGCCAGCGCGAACTGCTTCCTCTACGAGGGCGGCGTCCCGGTCTTCGCGGACATCGACCCGCGCACGCTCAACATGCTCCCGGAGGCGGTCGAGGCGGCGATCACGCCGCGGACGAAGGCGATCGTCGCGGTCGACATCTTCGGCTACCCGTGCGAGCTCGACGAGCTGCGCGCGATCGCGGAGAAGCACGGGCTCGCGCTCATCGGCGACTCGTGCGAGTCGTTGGGCGCCGAGTACCGCGGCGCGCGGATCGGCGCGCATGGCCCGAGCTCGGTCTTCGCCTTCTACCCCAACAAGCAGATCACGACGGGTGAGGGCGGCATGGTGACGACCCACTCGGAGGAGGAGCGGCGCCTGCTGCGCTCGCTGCGCAACCAGGGCCGCGGGGACAGCGGCGGGTGGCTCGAGCACGTGCGCCTCGGCTTCAACTACCGGATAGACGACATCCGCGCCGCAATCGGGATCGGGCAGCTCGAGAAGCTCGACGAGATCCTCGCGCTGCGTGCCCAGGTCGCGCAACGCTACGGCGAGCTCCTCGCGGACATACCCGGGGTGGAGCTTCCCTGGCCGGACGACGACGACCACAAGCGTTCCTGGTTCGTCTACGTGATCGAGCTTCCCGACAACGACACCCGCGAGCGCGTCATCGCCACGTTCGAGCGCGAGCGAATCGGCTACAACCGCTACCTGCCGTCGATCCACCTGCAGCCGTACATGCGCGAGCGCTACGGGTTCCGCGAAGGGCTCTGCCCCGCGTCCGAGGAGGCGAGCTCGCGCACCCTCGCGTTGCCGTTCTTCACCGCGCTCGACCGCAGTGCACAGGAACGGGTGGCTCAAGTCCTTATCTCGGCGCTCTAGGCGCCTCGACTCGAGCTCCGAAGGCCGGAGCGAACGCATATGCGTTCGCGACGGCCGGACTAGCGTGCGGGGACGGCGAAGCCGCCACCGCACGCGCAGAGCCAAACCGCCGCCGAGAGTCCAAGAGCTCGGCAGCTTTGCTGCCGAGCGCTCCGCGAAGCGGAACCTCCCAGGTTGAAAGTGCGCAGCACTTTCAACCTATAGTCCGCCCATGGCGGATCGGGCGCCGCGGATGATCTTCCTCGGGTTCGGGAAGTGGGCCCGCTCGGACCGCATCTACGCACTGGAGCCGCTCGAGCCCGGCGAGCGCGGCCACGGCCGCCGCACGCGCGTCTGGATCGAGGGGCTGACCGACCCGATCGTCGCCTCCCGCACCGAGCGGACGATCCTCGCCGACATGGGGCAGGACAGCTCCGCGAGCCTCGTCCTCGGCGAGGCGCTCGACCTCGCCGAGCGGCTCGCGTCCGCCGCCGAGGAGGGCCGCGTCGACCTGGCCGACCTCGGGCGGCGCGCGCGGCGCGTGCTCGAGCGGACGGCGGGGCCGCCGGAAGCGCAGCAGCTCTTTTGACGGGAGCGATCGGGCGTGACTTCTTCGCCCGGTCGGCGCACGAGGTCGCGCCCGACCTGATCGGCGTCACGCTGCTCGTCGACGGTGTCGGCGGGCCGATCGTGGAGGTCGAGGCGTACGACCAGGAGGACCCCGCCAGCCACGGCTTTCGCGGGAGAACGGCGCGCAACGCGTCGATGTTCGGTCCACCGGGGCATGCGTACGTCTACCGCTCGTACGGCATCCACTGGTGCCTCAACTTCGTGTGCGACGTGGAGGGGCGTGCCGAGGCGGCGCTCATTCGCGCGCTCGCGCCGTCGCAGGGGTTGGAGGCGATGCGCGGGCGCCGCGGTGTGCGTGCAGAGCGCGCCTTGTGCTCCGGTCCGGGGAAGCTGTGCCAGGCGCTCGCCATCACGCGCGACTACGACGGGCTCGCGCTCGACGAGCCGCCGTTCGCGCTGCTCGAGCGTGATGGAACGCCGGCGATCGCCACCGGCCCGCGCATCGGGATCACGCGCGCGGTGGAGCAAAGCTGGCGCTACGGGCTCGCCGGCTCGCCGTTCCTGTCGCGACCTTTCACCTGACGACCAGGCGCACCTTCATCCCCGGTGCGGCGGCGACGCCCGGCTCAGGCTTCTGCGCGACAACACGTCCGGTGCTCGCGGTCGCCTGCGGGACGAGCTTGAGCTTCACGAGCCGTAGCCGGGCCGCGCGCAGTGACA
>Ga0066705_10000260_pt1 | contig 13133 bp, 11 predicted proteins | sample GraSoiAngelo_154_FD_66506 | JGI IMG/M metagenome (GOLD analysis project Ga0066705, IMG submission 66506) | Grasslands soil microbial communities from the Angelo Coastal Reserve, California, USA - 14_1009_13_20cm | ecosystem: Environmental > Terrestrial > Soil > Grasslands | place: USA... | reverse complement strand
TCACGTTTTTCGCCGATCGATACAGCGCCGAAGTCGAACTCAAAATCTTGCGCAACAATCAGCCCTTGCCGCAAGTGAAATTGGCGATTGGGCCCAGCATTGGCGATCAGGGGATTGAGCATCACAGTTTTTACACCGTTGCTCCGGAAGGCATCGCCGTCGTCGATGGCAAGGCTGAGCGCTTTCCCGCCGAGCCGATTCATAGAAACGCGGGTGGTTGGTTCAGCTCGCCGCGGCCCGAAGGCGCTGATTTGCAAAAGGTCGGCGGTAACGTCAGTTGGGCCGGAGTTGGCGATACGTATTTTGGGATGATCGCAGTGCCGCCGAAACCGGTCTCGGGACTTGAGTACCGCACGATCGCTTACGAACACAAGACCACCGATAAGCCCGAGCAACGATTTCTGATTACCGGCTTGCTCCCGGTCCCAACCGACGGGTCGAAAATAGCCATCTACGTTGGCCCGAAAGATCATCGCCTGCTCGACGAAGCCGGCAAGGAAATCGCGAAAGTAGGCGGTCCTCAGGTTGATCTGGGTGAAGCAATCAATTATGGCTTTCTCGCCTGGATGCGGCGCGCTCTGGCCGTTCCGATTCTTTTTTCAATCAACGCGATGCAGAAAATAACCGGCAGTTACGGCGTCGCTATCATCCTCTTCACGATCTTCATCTATTCGCTTTTCTTCCCGCTCAAGTGGCAGTCGTCGCGCAAGATGAAAAAGGCGCAGAAGTACGCGCCGCGGATGAAAGAGCTGCAAGAGAAATTGAAAGGGATGAAGCAGAGCGATCCGCGGATGAAAGAGTTGCAAATGGAGCAACTGCGCTTGATGAAGGAAGCAAACCCGCTCGGCGGATGTTTGCCTTTGCTGATTCAAATGCCGTTTCTGTTTGCGCTTTACAGCGCGATTACGATCTCGATCGATTTTCGCCAGGCTTCGTTTCTGTGGATTCCCGATCTGTCCGGGCCAGAACCTTACATCCTCGGCATCGTACGCATTCTGCCGATCCTCTTCGCCGGTTCGATGATCGTCTTGCAGTTGCTGACGCCGCAGCCTTCGGCCGATCCGCTCCAGCGCAAGATGATGGCCGTCGGCATGCCGCTTTTCATGCTTTACATTTTGTGGAGCGCGCCCGCGGGACTTTTGCTTTATTGGTTGGTGGGAAATATCGTCGGCTTCCTGCAACAGATGCTTATCAATCGCCTCACCAAGACTGACGAAGAAGCCCCACCGCCTGACGAGAAGGGCGCGAAGAAAAAAACCGCGAAGAAATTGAAACCCGCCGAGGCGTAACCGTCGCTCAGCGCCCTTCTCTACTGGATTCTGGCAACCCCGTTCCCAGGCCGCGGAAACTTTACGAAGACATTCGGATCGTGTCCCGGCACGATCAAATCGGGACGTGCGGCGATCTGCTTCATTCGATCCTGCGCTTTCAGATTTGAATCAGCATCGAAGGTTTGAGCAATCGGCGCATGCTTCTCGAGATTCTCGTAGAGATACATATTGTCTGAAGCAATCACGACAGGGCCGCTCGCAGTGCGGACGCTTACGTACTGCGACGCATAAGTGTGCCGCCCGCCGGTGTAGACCCTGATCCCATCGATGATCTCGACATTGTCGCCACCCACCAGGTTCACTCTATGATCCATATTGAGCTTCACGAGCGTCAGCACGTCATCTGGCTCAATGCCGCCGTGCTTGCCATCTGACTGCCAAGCCAAGCCGGTGTAATAAGTATATTCATCTTTCTGAATCCAAATCTTCGCGTTGGGGAACTGATCCATTCCGTCCGCGTGATCCCAATGCATGTGGGTGATGATGACGTCGGTAATGTCTGCAGCCGAGATCCCGAGTTTTGCTATCGCCTCAGAAGCTTTGATGAGATTCTGAATGCCCTTTCCTTTCACCACGTTTTCGTGATAGCAGCCTGTGTCAACCAGAATGTTCTTTCCGCCCGGACCTTTAATGAGCCAAATCATCATCTGCAAATCGATTTTTCGGTTCTTGTCTGCGCCCGCTATCAAACCTGAAACGGGGAAATTTGGGTAAACGCCGTAACTCAGCGCGTAGACTTCGTATATCGGATTAGGTTTTTGGGCGGACGACAAACGCGGAGTGAGAACAATGAAGAGCGGAAGAATAAGGAACAGTGCCCGCATCACATAACGCGTAAGCCGCATAGCGGCTGAATGTCTATTGTACATGTTAGTCAAAACTTGGTTCGAAGCTCCGGAGGAGCGGCATATTCTGTCGCCCGTAAACGGGCTCAAGATCTCTATCAGGCACTGGTGCTATAAATATTAGGTCCCTACGGGACTGAGAACCAGACAATCCACAAGCGGCTGGTTTGTTTTCACGGTCACTTATCGCGAACGGGCCTGGGCCTTTGTCTTCACAACCTCGTAATGCAGGCGCACGACTCCGTCTGAAAACTTCTTCGTGGAGAGCAATTTCAAGGGCACGGTGCGATGCCGTGGCGCGATTAGCGGAATGCCTTCGCCGATAAAAGTTGGAATGACGTGAATGATGAACTCATCGATTTCACCAACGTCCAGGAATGACGCGATGATCCCTCCGCCGCCCATCATGAAGATATTTTTGCCTTTCTGAGCGCGCAAACGTTTCGCGAATTTCTTGATTGGTTCCTTTACGAACTCAAAACCCGGCAGGACTTTCTTCGGCGGCCGCCGAGAGAAAGCATAGTGTTTCGGCTCGTGCTTTTGCTTCGGTATGCTTTTGCCCTCCTTAACGAACTGCACCACGAAGTCGTAAGTCTTTCGGCCCAATAGAATCGTATCGATCGATTGCCAGAATTCTCCCATGCCGTAATTGCCTTTGGGGCGCGGCCGGTCCAGCCAATCGACGGCGCCATCTTTGCGCGCGATGTAACCATCGGCGCTGGTAGCGATGTAAACGATGATCTTTCGCATAACGGCGTTCAGAGTACCGACTTTAGTCGGGCAGTTATAGGCGAAAAAAGCCCAACTAAAGTTACTCTAAACGCCTCCCGACGATCAACGTAAAGTGATCGTCATCTGTATCTCGACGTGCCTTTTCCCTGCGACGTCCGCGTCACGCTGATGAAATAGTCACCCGTTGCGGGTAACGGCTTCGAGTAATCCGAATTACAGTCGTAATCAAGTCCCATCTGGACTTGATCTGGACCTTTAAGATCAAAGCAAGATGATTTCAATGGCACAGAAGTCAGTTTGATGATTAGCCGCTGGCCTTTTTTTGCGGCGAGTACATATTCGGCTTCTTCGCTTCCGCGCACGACGCCGTTGAGAGTCGTCGTGGTCGTGCCGTGCTTGAATTCGATTCGCAGCGGCTCGGCTTTGCCGCCATGTTGGGCGAATGCAGGCGCGGCCGCGCAGAAGAGAACAAGAAAACAGCCGCAGATGAACGCGGATGTCCGCAGATTATAAAATGAAATGGAATTGATCAGGTGCATTGCCAAGCTCTCCTTGTTCGAGGACGCTCTCTATGGAGTGCGGCGGCTTGACGGCGCTTTGTTAGTCACTCGCTTTAATCCCAAACAGGAAAGCGGCGTCAAGCCGCCGCACTCCAAAATTAAAACTTCGGTTTAATCGTCATTACCGCCGCCCAGGTCTCTATTCCGTCCCAGAGATTCTGCAAGCGAAGGTTCTCGTTTTCGGCGTGCTGATTGTTGTCGTAGTTGGCAATCGGCACCGTCATCGTGACGGTGTGCAAATGATCCGTGATAATCGCCAGCGGCAGACTGCCGCCGGACGTTGGCAGTTTGACGATTGGATCTTTAGAAGTCGCCTGCACGGCAGCAATCACGGCGATTGAGATCGGCAGGTCCATGCGCGTCCGTTCGGCATTGTAACCGCCGGATCGGGCGATCACTTTGGCAATCAACGCATGCTGATTTCTTTCAGCGTCCGCCGGATCGTGATCGATTACAAAGAAACCCTGCTTGCGAATGTGATCGATCAACCGCAGCACTTGTCGCTGATGATCGTTTCCTTTTACCAGCCGCAGATCGAGCACGGCGGTCGCTGTCGTTGGAATGACGTTGCGCGCCCGTGCACCGACATCGCCGCTGCTTATCCCGTTGATGTTCAACGACGGTTGATTGATCAGCTCAAGCAAGCTTTTGCCGTTGCCTTCCGTACGCGCCAGGCCAAGCTGTGATCGCAACTCATCATCATAAGCCGGCGCTTCCGCGATCGCGCGGCGCTCTGCATCACCGAGCGCCTCCACGCCTTCGTACCAGCCGGCAATCGTAACGCGGCCCGTATCGTCTTTCATCGACGCGAGCAAGCGCGCGAGCAACATCGCCGGATTCGGCGCCCAGTTTCCATAATGTCCGCTGTGAAGTGGCCGCTTCGCGCCGTAAACCGTAACGTCGACGTTTTGATCGCCGCGCACGCCAAAGACGACTTCCTTGCGTCCCGACTGATGCACTGGCCCATCGCAAACCATCCAGGCGTCAGCTTCCAGCAAATCTTTATGAAGATCGATGATTTCACCGAGATGCGGCGAGCCCGCTTCTTCTTCGCCCTCGAAAATGAACTTGAGGTTGAGCGATGGCGCGATGCCTTGCGCGCGCAACGCGTCGAAAGCGGTTAGGATCGCCATCACGCCGGCCTTGTCGTCAGAAGCTGCGCGGGCATACAACCGCCATTCAGGATTAATCTCGCCATTATCGGGGAGCGTAACGATCTTCCCTCCTGATTCGAACGCCGCGGATCGCCAGGTTGGCTGAAACGGTGGAGACGCTGTCCATGCTTTCGGATCGACCGGCTGGCCATCGTAATGCGCGTAGAGAACGATTGCATGTTTCGCGCCCGGCGCTTTCCATTCACCAAACACCGTGGGCGGAACATCTTTCGTCTTAGCTTCCAGTAATTGAGGATTCAATCCGCGGCGCTGCATCATTTCAAGAATGAACTGAGCATTGCGGCGAATATTCTCGCGATCGGAAGCTACATTTGGAATTGCGAGCAAGTGGGTGAATTCTGTGAGGATCTGATGTTCGTGAGCGCGGCGATAGTCTCGCGTCGAGGTCTGCGCGATTGCGACGACGGCAAAAACAATCACAATCACCGGCGCTTTTGCGAACTTGTGAAGCCGACTCATAAGTGGTCACCTCGCCCCGCTAATGTGATACCTCTGGGACAGAACGCCCATGTGATGTCGTGCGTGACCCGCCATTATAAAGGTCAGCGCGCGAACTGAGACTGGCGAGTCGTTTGCAATACCTGTCCGCAACCATGCCTCGTCGTTGAGATTTCGCAGCATGGCGATATTTGACAGACGGACGAGCCGCAACTCGCTGAGCAGATCTTCGAGATCGATCCGATCGTAAGGCGCACTGAGCATGTATTCGTTTTGATCAAAGCCCGGCAGGTTCCTTTGCTCGCCGCGCGCGATCGAAAACGCGCGGTAGCCAAACACGCGCTCGGTATCGATTAAATGACCGATGACTTCGCGAATGCTCCACTTGCCCTCTGCGTAGCGAAAGGTTTCTTGCTCTGGCGCAACTCGGTTCAGCAACACATCAAGCGCGTCGAGCTGCGAACGTAGGACCGGCAGAATCTCGTCCTCGGTCACGTGAGCGACGTAGCCTTGATAGTAAGGCGCGTATTCAGATTCAAGCGGACGATTCATGCATCAACCTCCGGCTCTGAGAATTGCTTTCGGAAGGCGAATGATATTGCGACTTTATGACTCATGCAACGAAAGCAATCCTGGTCAGCGCCACCTGGCATCAGCCGGTGGGTAAGAATCTATTCAAACAAATGACGCGACCCTCTCTTGCCCTTCTTATTTTCTTCTCGATTAGTATCGCGAACTGCGCGCAGTCAGTGTCACGCGCAAGAGTTCGGACTGATGAATCAACCACTGAAATATCTACGGTTGATGATCGAATTTTTGCTGGGCATGCCATCGCCGCGCTCAGACGCCTGGAGGACGATGTGATTACTTACCGCTCGCTCGGAGATTTTGAAGCCAGCGGAAAACTCGCCCGAGTGACATTCGAGACTTTCCAAAGTGATCTGCAAAAGGTCACTGGCGAAGTCGAATCGACACTTAGCCGCGTAAGAAACGACCGATTGAAAACAGAGCTGAGCAACTCGCTGGCTTCTTATCGTGACGGCGCCTTCTGGTGGGAAAGGATCTATCAGCCGCGCGTGGTCCATGTTTCAGCCCTGAATTACAACCTGACCAATCGCGCGCCAGCTGATGCCGCACTGCTCGCGACTGTTGCTTACACGGTGGCAATTCATTGGCGGCAAGCCGCTAAGTATTTGAAACGCGCTGAACAGCTACAGAACCACGAGCGGTAGCGACCGGTCTATCAGTACGAGGAAAGCTCGAATCCCCCGTTACTGGTCTGCCACGATCCGCTCCCGCTTTTCACGCAAACGCTGATATGCTTCCACATCTTCCGGCCGCGCACAATCCCATTCGATCTTTTCCCAATCAGGATCATCGGGCTCCAACCCCAGTGCCCGAATGACTTCCGCTTTGCACACAAAGAAGTGATGTTTGTAAGGCAGCAGGAAGCCGCCCTCGGTCGCGCGCGCGCGTTTCGCGTCATCGTAGTTTGAAAACCAGCGGTTTAGAAATATGTCCAAATTGGTTTGATACCAGAGAGTACTTATGTCGATTTCATTCATACACGCCACCCTCTCAGGGAAGTTCATTGCCCGGTCTTCTTTTTTAACTCAGTAATGAATTCTGCTTTTCTGGTCTCGACGACCGTGAAATCAACGCGGTCACCAACTTGGACCTCATTCAAGAGCGAATTCTGCTTGACCAGGAATTCCATTGTCATGGCCGGCATCAATCCCTTGATCTCTTCATGTTTGATCTCGACCCAGCCCTCCTTGCGATTAATGATGGTGATGACCCCAGTGCCGAAATACGGTTTGCCTAAAACTGGCGACGGCATCACCAACGGAGTGCCGGTGACCGTAGGCGGCGTGGGCGTTGTTGGCGCATCGTTGACTCGAAGTGGTTGTCGGCAACACACGGACAGGGCGGCCGTCAAAATCATCGCGAAGTAGGCTTGATTGCCTCTAACAAAAGGAGTCAGACAGAAAGCGCGCATGTATTCACCTTTAGGCCGATTATGGCAGCCACCGACACGGGCAAGGTTGAATGGGCCAGCGTGTATTCAAAATCAAGTCAGAAAAAAGATTTCAAATATATTTTCCGATCAAGTCCTGCGCAAGAGGCCGGCTAGACAACTCTTCAATTCCTCCGCTTTCACCGGCTTACAAAGAAACGCGTCGATTGAATCGTCAGGTGAAGATGCGGCATCTTTATTTTCCTGCCCGGTCAACAAAACGATTGGAACACGACTTAGCTTTTCATTGTTGCGTAGAAAGCGGGCTAGCTGCTGGCCACTCAAATGCGGCATGATAGCATCGGTGATTACTGCATCGATCGGCGAAGCGAGAGCGAGCTTCATTGCTTCCAAGCCGTCCGCGGCGGCGATTACTTTGTATCCGCAGCGTTGCAGTGTGACCTCCAGGAAGCGACGCGCCGAGCGATCGTCTTCGACCAGGAGGACGCAAGGTCGGTTAGCGGCGTTGGCGATCCCCGCGTTGGTTGCAGTTGCTTCGTCGTTATCCATTTGGATTGGATATGCTTGAAATGATCGCAAGAGGCCGGGGCCCGGGTCAAAATCGAGAGTAAGCCGAGCCCTATTCGTTGTCAACGACGCTGGTATTGATGCAATTTGAATGTGGCACGCGCATCTTGCGCGTGATTCACGGGCGGGACGCCCGTGCCACTCCATCAAACTGCACCACTACCAACGACACTTGTATCATCAACAACGAGCAGCGCTTTTGGTATACTTTCCGTTTGCGCCAGTACGAATTATTCAGACGATGACGATAAGGACTTAATAATCAGATGTACGAGTTCGCAGTCACGCCGGCAGTTACGCAGATTCGCCGCCGCGGTGTTGAAATTTCCGAAGTGGCCGTGGGAAGTTTGGGAGCCGAGCTGGAACTCGAGCCGGGCGATCGCATCATGCGCATCAACGGCCGCGTCGTGCGTGATTATCTCGATTTTCGCTTTCAGACTGGCGGCGAAACCGAGTTCGTGATCGATGTGCGCAAGCACGACGGTGAAGATTGGGAGTTGAACATCGAACGCGACGAAGCGGAAAATTTCGGCCTCAGCTTCGAGCAGATCGTTCCCCGTCAGTGCGCCAACGAATGCCTCTTCTGCTTCTGCAAAGGCAATCCCGAAACGGCGCGTCCTTCATTGTTCGTGCGCGACGAAGACGTGCGTCTTTCTTTTCTTTACGGGAACTACACGACGCTGACATCGATCACCGAAGACGAGATGAGACGCGTGATCGAACAGCGTCTGTCGCCGCAATATGTTTCCGTGCACGCGACGGATTTGGACGTGCGCGCTTACCTGCTCGGCGTCAACCAGCAGCGAGCGGACATCACGGCGAAGATGCAGCGCCTGATGGATGCCGGAATTGAAATTCACGCACAAGTCGTCCTGTGTCCGGAGATCAACGATGATGAAGTGTTACGTCGCACGATTTACGATCTCGCAAACTTTCATCCGCGCGTGCGCAGTGTGGCGATTGTGCCGCTCGGGCTAACTCGATATCTAAACGATGCGCGTTTGACGCCAGTCACACCCGAGTTTTGCCGCCGAACGATCAAGGAAGTCGCGCTGATGCAGCGAGATTTGCGAACGCGTTTGGGGACTACGTTCGCATTTCTTGGCGACGAGATCTATTTGCGCGCAGGCCGCGATGTGCCTTCGCGGAAGCATTACGGAGATTATCCACAGATTGAGGACGGCATCGGCATGGTGCGCAGCTTTGCTAATCAGTTTGATGCGCTGATGCGTAGACTTACCCGAAGATCGGGGTCAGAAGCCCGACCGTTAGAGAGGGCTCCCTTCGGCACGATCATGACCGGCACGCTGTTCGCGCCAGTATTGCAAAAATTGATCGATCGACTCAACGCCCGTTTTGCAATGAATCTCAAAGTGGTCGCGGTCGCGAATGATTACTTTGGCGGAGATGTCAGCGTCGCGGGCCTACTCACCGGACAGGATTTCATCGCGGCGCGTAATCGAGTCAGCGGGGACTTTGCAATTATTCCGCGCGTGGCTTTGAAAGGCGACGAGCCGTTGATGCTGGACGGCATGCGCTTTGAAGAATTGCAGCGCCAGTTTGATGTGCCGCTTTACGCACTCGACTTCAACGGCTTCGCCCAGATGCTGATACCTATCTCGGAACGGAGCCGACACATCCCTGTGTGCGGACCGCAGGCCTCCCTGCCGGCGCTTCTGGCTTAAGGCCGTCACTAGAAAGAAGCATCTGTAATTTTGGATCCAAACGCCGCCAAAGAACCCACAGGCTTGAAAGTCCTCGACGTCGGTTGTGGCTGGAACAAAACACCGGGCGCGATCGGCATCGATTCAAATCCCAAGAGTCACGCTGACGTAATTCACGATCTAGGCGTCGTGCCATATCCGTTCCCCGATAATGAATTCGACCAGATCATCTGTAGTCATGTCGCCGAGCATGTTCCCGATGTCATGGCTTTCGTGACTGAACTCTATCGCATCGCAAAGCCGGATAGCCGAATCACGATCGTGACTCCGCATTACACCAACCCCGACTGGCCCACGGATCCAACCCATCGCAATCACTTCAACAGCTATTCCTTCAATTGCTTCATCGACGACCGCCAGCTTTTTCCGTTCTACACCGACGTTAAGTTGAAACCTATTCGCACGTACGTGTCGCTCGCGAATTTATGGCGAGCAATCGGTTTGGAATTCATCGTTAATCTCGACCAGCGTTGGCCGCAATTAAGATTCACGCGCAAGTTCTGGGAGTTCTATCTGAGCTACGCTGCTCGCGGTAAGGAGCTACGGTTTGAATTCGAAGTGGTGAAGGAAAATCAAGCGCACGAGTCTTAACTAGCCGGCTCTCACATGCATCGAATACGCTGACGGCACCATTTGGCAATCGCCAAAGCGAGCTCTGATCCAATCCGAGATTTCGGAATAAAACCAAAATTTCCATTGCTACAGCTCACCTAGCGCAGCTGTTAGACGGCAACATGCCTGCATTTCGGCCTTCCTTTGACGAAGCGGAGCTCGACGATAAAGGAACATCGGTTGCTAGAATCAAAGTCAATGATTTCAACATTCCAGGATAGTAGCTGGGAACCATCGGGAAACGTTAGTGGCCAACAATAAGGAGGAAGCAGCGATGCGTAGTGTTCTTCGGCTTTTAGCGAGTGGGCTAGTCATAGGATTATTTTGTGTGATTGCCTCAGCTCAGGCAATTCAGACAGGTGGAATCGCGGGAGTTGTTTCCGATAAGGCTGGTGCGTTAGTAGCAGGCGCCACGGTCGATGTCATCAGCGAAGCGACCGCAAAATCCGTGCGCAGCATGACCACTGGAGGCGATGGCGGCTTTGCCGTCACTCTGCTGCCGCCGGGAAAATATCGTTTGGAGATTTCCGCTCCAAACTTCAAGAAGGCGGTTGTGGCCGGCGTGGAAGTGAGAATCACAGAAACGACTCGGCAAGATATCACGCTCGAAGCCGGCAGCATCCAAGAAACAGTTAACATCGAGGCGACTCCCACGCTTATCAATCCCGAGAGTGCGACAACTGGTCAAGGACTGGATGCGCAGACGCTGCGAACGCTGCCGCTGGCGTCGCCGAACTTCTTGTTCCTGCTGAACCTTTCTACTGGCGTAACTGGCGAGCCGACCGATGTTCGCACAGCCGGGCGTGGTTCAGCAGATGTGACCGTCAATGGACAACGCACTAGCAATAACAGCGTTTCGCTTGAGGGCATCAACGTAAATGATTTCAACCTTGCGCACTTTGACACTGTGCCTCTACCTAATCCAAGCACGCTGCAGGAAATGAAAGTCGCCACCTCTCTGTACGACGCTTCGCAGGGAAGCAAAGGTGGGGGCGCACTCGGATTGGTGATCAAGACAGGCTCCAAAGACTTTCACTGGGAAGGCTATTGGTCACATCGCAACGACGCGCTCAACGCCAACGAGTGGTTTCGCAACGCTACTGGAATAAGCAAGCGCGCGCGTTTGCTGCAGAATGTCTTTGGCGGCACGGGCAGCGGTCCAGTGCCAAAGCTGGGTGGTTTCTGGTTCTTCAATTACCAGGGCGTGCGAGCACGGAACGGGATTGATCCAAATGCGTCCGCTTTGTTCCCTACTATTCAGGCCTTTCCAACGAATCCCGACGGCTCAACCTCAGCTGCCTTGCTGGCTTCAGCCGCTTATCCCGGACAAACGGTCCAATTGACGGCGGCACAGATCGATCCCGTGGCCGTTAAGATTCTTAACGTGAGAAGTAGCCTGTATGCCGGTCAGTTTCTCGTTCCCAGGCCGGGAGGCGCGGATCCCGCGAATCGTTGCCTAACGCCGACGACTGCTACTGGAACCTTTCGCTGCAGCTTTTCTACTGTTTCGCCGATCTACGATAACCAGTACACGATCAGTTATGACCGATCATGGCGCGAAGGCAAAGATAAAATCTCAGGGCGCTGGTTTTGGGACAATGGGGCTGTGACGAAGGGTTATGGAACTGCCAGCACTCTTGCTTTTCCCCGCACAGATACGCAGTTCAATCGATTCCTTTCGATCACGCAAACACACGTCTTCAGCTCGAGCAAAATAAATGAACTGCGGCTTGGGTTCAGCCGTTTCCTGTTTGCCAACATTCCAACCGACTCAATCTCGCTTTCCGACATTGGCGCGACCCGCGGAAACAGCAGTCAGTTTCCGGGAATGTATCGAGTTGCCATCACGGGACTGTTTCAGGTTGGCACCGGCGTCAACGACGATCGCGGAACGGTATCCAATCAGTACAACATCGTCGAGACGTTCTCAATGACCAAAGGCAAGCATAGCCTGCGCATGGGCGGCGAGGCCATCCAATATCAATTGAACCGCTTCAATAATTTTGCCGTGCGCGGAGCGCTTACATTCGGATCCACAACCGGAACCGGTAACGCGTTTACGGCGTTCCAGAATTTCCTGCAGGGCCGGGTTACTGCCATTCAGTCGGCCTTCGGTGATCCGGCGCGAAACTTCGTGGCTACGGATTTCGCGGGATTCATTCAGGACGATTATCGGTGGTCTTCCAGATTGACATTCAACGTCGGTATGCGCTGGGAGGGGATGAGTTTTGGCCACGACAAGCTGTTTCGTGCGGGCATCTTTGATCCCGCGCTTGCGGCACAGGGCAAGAATCCCTTCCTGTTTCCTGAGAAAGTTAATTTGGCCGGCTTCAGGGGCACACCCGGCGTAAAGGATTGCGCGCTGGCAAGTTGTTTCGATGGAAACAACTGGGGTCCTCGCGTGGGTTTTGCCTGGGATCTCGAAGGGAATCAAAAGATGATTCTGCGCGGCGGCTACGGGATATATTACCAGCGCCTTTCGAATCAGAATATTCTGCAGAACTCGCTGGCAGCGCCCTTTACGGTGCAGCCGCTCTCAAGTAACTCAACGCCAACATCATTCCAACTGGCCAACCCTTTCACCAGCATACCGCCACCGTCGGCTATCGCTAGCGCGTTTATACCGCAGGCGACCTTCTTTGCGGGACTCTTCAATGCCGGCTCGACTACAGTTAACGGAGTGGCGCCTGGTGGAATATCCACCAATCCAGCCGACGTTAACAATTCTAACTTCAAACCCATCTTCGTTAACGAAGCTGGACAGCGCTGCTTGAATTATGCCAGTAATATCTCAGCGACAGACGCGTTAATTGGCGCGACGAATTGCTCGATCAACCTGGCTTCGTTCACGTCCGCACCGCGTAGTGCTTACACTCCATATACTCAACAGTGGAATTTGACTATTCAACGTGACTTGTGGAAAGGATGGGCGGCTGAGGCTGGTTATGTAGGCACGCACTATGTTGGTGGTATTGGAATCTGGGATCCCTTTATCGCCCTGCTTGCAAGTCCTACGGCCCCGCTAACGGTGCGCGATAAAAACGGTGTCGCCTATGCAATCACGACCAACACTGCCAATAATGAAGAGTTGCGTCACCAGATTCTGGGTCTCTCCCGCAAGCGAGGTGCTCGGTACTCGGGAAACATCGGCTTCGCGACTTACAACTCTTT
>Ga0066705_10000257_pt1 | contig 13187 bp, 13 predicted proteins | sample GraSoiAngelo_154_FD_66506 | JGI IMG/M metagenome (GOLD analysis project Ga0066705, IMG submission 66506) | Grasslands soil microbial communities from the Angelo Coastal Reserve, California, USA - 14_1009_13_20cm | ecosystem: Environmental > Terrestrial > Soil > Grasslands | place: USA... | reverse complement strand
AGCTCGAAATCTTCCACGATGCGCAGCGCGTGGAGATTGTGATCGAAGAAGAGGCCGTGGCGACGCATGGCAGCATCGAGAGCTTTCTCTCCCGCATGGCCGAAAGGCGGGTGGCCAACATCGTGCACTAACGCGAGGGCTTCAACCAGGTCAACATTGAGCCCGAGCTGGGGGGCAACGGTTCGCGCGATCTGCGCGACTTCAATGGTGTGGGTCAGGCGATTGCGGAAATGATCAGAATAGCGGCGGGTGAAGACCTGGGTTTTCGCTTCCAATCGACGGAAAGCGCGGGAATGGATGACGCGGTCGCGATCACGCTGAAAATCGTTGCGGTAAGGATGCTGAGGCTCGGGATGGCGGCGTCCGCGCGATTTCTCCACCTGCACCGCGTAGCCGGCCAGCATGGGATGAGTCTAGCAAAAGCAGCCTTTAGCTAGTGCCAGTACGGTATCAGCCCGTCGAACCTCGGTCCAAATCTGCTTTGAGCTCTCGCAGCCGAATCCTTTCTAGGGGCGTTGTGGAAAAGGCAACTTTTGTATCCTTTACGAATAATTACAGTTGGTTACAATAGGGAACGGACAACTAGTTCATGGATTCCTCCCAGAGGTTCCGTACAACCGTTCTTTCTCGCACCCAGCCTTTGCGCGAGATAAGTGAAGTTGGAGGACGCCGCCGCGTCCCCCGCATTCTGGTGATCGATGACAATCCCGACATCATGCTGTTGATGCAGGAGCTGCTGGCAACGCGCGGCTACGAGGTAGTCGCCGCTCCGGACGCGGTGCAGGCGGAAGCCGAAGTGCGCCGCCAGGCCCCCGACCTGATCCTCTCGGATGTCATTATGCCGGGTAAATCCGGCTACGAACTATGCCGGGAATTTAAGGACGACCCGGTCACGCGGCTCATTCCTTTCGTGCTTATCACCGGACTGACCGACCGCGACGACCGGCTGAAGGGGATTGAATGCGGCGCCGATGATTTTCTCAATAAGCCCATCTATGCCGAGGAGCTTTTTGCGCGCGTGAAGTCATTGCTGAAACTGAAAGACTTCACGGACGAGCTGGAGACGGCGGAATCAGTTCTGTGCACGCTGGGGCTAACCGTAGAGAGCCGTGATCCTTATACTGAGGGGCATTGCGAGCGACTGGCGCAGAACGCGAGCGCTCTCGGCAGATATCTTGGGCTGGACGAAGAATCTATCGTGGCGCTGCGCCGGGGCGGCTATTTGCACGATCTCGGCAAAATTGCCGTGCCGGATGAGATTCTTCTGAAGAAGAAAGATTCGCACCTTACTTCCGAAGAATGGGCGGTGATGAAGCAGCATCCGGTCACGGGAGAGAATATCTGCCGGCCGCTGAAGTCGCTGCGGCTCGTGCTGCCCATTATTCGCAACCACCACGAGCACTCGGATGGCAGCGGCTACCCGGACGGCTTACGCAAGGGCGAAATACCTTTGCTGGCGCGAATCCTGCAAGTTGTCGATGTCTATGATGCGTTGCGCACAGCGCGTCCTTATAAGCCCGCTTTAAGCCACGAACAAGCTACCGTCACTATGCGTGAAGAAGCCCGCTCTGGGCTTTGGGACGAGCAACTGGTGGCGGCGTTCTTCACCATGCTGGAGAAGCAGTGGCAGGTGGCTTGATGATTCCCTGGTCGGGATTCCTCGCGGCCATGAGGAATCACTCGGTTCTAATTCAGTTCTCAGCCTTTCGAATTGTCTGTTCTCAGGCCTCGCCGGATTGAATTTACACCCCTCTAGCTGCAATTGCCGGGCCCAATCTGATATCATGATATCAAAATAGGGACGGACAATCTAGCTTATGGCACAACTTATCGTTCGAAATTTGGAAAATGCAGTTAAGGCCCGGCTGCAGCGCCGCGCCAAACGGCATGGCCGCAGCATGGAGGAGGAAGTGCGCGATATCCTCCGGAATGCCACAAACGAAGAGGACATTCCGGCAGGCGGGCTGGGAACGGAAATCTCTGCCTTATTTACCAAAGTCGGCCTGGAATCGGATATTCCGGAACTGAGGGGACATGAAATTAAGCTGCCATCTTTTGAGTCGTGATTATTCTGGACACAAACGTGTTCTCCGCTCTCATGCAGCAAGGGCCAGACAAACATGTCATTTCCTGGCTTGACAGGCAGCCTCGCACCTCCGTTTGGACCACGTCGGTGACCACTCTTGAAATCCGGTTCGGGTTGGAAATTATGGCCGTCGGAAGACGAAGGTCGGCCTTGATTCAAGCCTTCCAGGCTGTTCTCGACAAAATTGGGCGCCGGGTCGCCCCGTTCGACGCGGATGCCGCGCAGCACGCGGCTGACCTCATGGCGTCCCGGCAAAGGACGGGCCGGACGGGCGACCTGCGCGACAGCATGATCGCTGGTATCGTGCTCGCTCATCATGCCGCTTTGGCGACCCGCAATACGACCCATTTTCAAGATATTTCTGCTTCCATCGTTAATCCTTGGACGGCGTGAACGCCTCCCTTGTTTCCACTCCGCTTTTTTTCGTTAGTGCCCTATTCTAGGGGATGCCGAGAACAAAGGCCGGCTTGCAGACCTTGGCCAACTACCAACGACCAGCGACTAACAACTGCCCGTTCAGCATCATCATTCCCGCATATAACGAGAGCGCCCGCATTCGAGCAACGTTGGATAGAGTTCTGAAGTACTCCATCGAGCGTGGCTGGAATGCTGAAGTTATCGTCGTAAACGATGGCTCCCGCGATAACACGGTTGAGATCGTTCAGCAATACGCCGCGGTGAACCCCGCGCTGCGGCTGGTGGAGAACCCAGGCAATCGTGGCAAAGGATATAGCGTGCGCAATGGAATGCTGCACGCGCGTGGAGAAGTATTGCTGTTCACCGACGCCGATCTTTCTTCCCCAATTGAGGAGGCAGAGAAGTTATTTGCCGCAATTGCCGGTGGCGCGGACGTCGCGATCGGTTCGCGCTGGCTGCGCAGTGATCTGCAAACTCAGCGGCAGCCGTTATACCGGCAATTATTCGGCAGAGCTTTTAATTTGATGCTGCGCATCACGCTGGGCTTGACTTTCAAAGACACGCAGTGCGGTTTCAAGGCGTTCACACGCAGGGCGGCGGAGGCAATTTTTCCCTTGCAGACAATCGAGCGCTGGGGGTTCGATCCCGAACTGCTTTACCTGGCGAAAAAGTTCGGCTTCAAGATTGCCGAAGTACCGGTGGCATGGGCACATCGTGAGGACACACGTATTAGTCCACTTCGCGATGGGATTCGCATGTTTGCAGAGATGTTGAAGATTCGCTGGAATGCGATGACCGACCGGTACTCACTGCCTCAGGCGAACGAACCTACGAGGCTGTAGCCGCAGATCGCGTCGCCACATTGGGGGCAGTCACGACTGCGCCATCTTTGCGGGCCAGCGTCATCTGCGCGGCACAATCATCACATAGCCAAAAATACTCGAGGCGACGGATGGGCTTTCGAGCACTAGGATCAGGGGGATCTTGAGGCCAGCCAGCGTCGGTTTCTATGCGAAAAAGCTTGCCCTGATGGAGATAAAGAAATGCTGCGCCGCACTGCGGGTTAGCGCATTTGGAAACCATATGGCCTCCCATCGCGCGAAGAAGATCTTTGCGGGATGGGGTTAGTTTACTCCGGTTGGGAAATTAGCAAGGGATTTCTCTTGTGGAAAATCTCGGGCTCAATATCTTGGAACGGCGTTCTAGATTGCCACTTTGCCGCGGTCGACCCGGGCGCGCTGCGCGACGGCTTCGGCAACTTTCTCTCCCATCTGGCTCGTGCTGAGCGCGGGTTGACCGGGCGTGACCAGATCGCGGGTGCGATTCCCTGCGGCCAACACTTCGGACACAGCCGATTCGATGCAAGCAGCCTCACGCTCCAACTTAAAGGAATGACGCAGCAGCATGGCTACGGAGAGAATTGCTCCCAAGGGGTTGGCGACGCCCCGTCCGGCGATATCTGGGGCGGAACCGTGGACTGGCTCGTATAAGCCAACGGATCCTCCAATGCTGGCAGACGCCAGCATTCCTAGCGAACCCATGATTCCGCCTGCCTGGTCGGAGAGAATGTCGCCAAACATATTTTCGGTGAGCAGGACGTCGAATTCGGCAGGATGAGCGACCAGCGCCATCGCTGCGGAATCCACATACATGTGAGAAAGCTTAATATCCGGATATTGCTGCGCCACCCGAGTCACAACATCACGCCACAGGCGTGAACAATCCAGGACGTTGGCTTTATCAACAGAAGTCACCTTGCGGCGTCGGGAGCGTGCCAGTTCAAACCCCACATGCGCGATGCGCTCGATTTCCGGTTCGCTGTACCGCATGGTGTCCACGGCGGAGCGGTTGCCGGCCGGTCCTTCGGTCTGGCGGGGCTGGCCGAAGTAAATTCCGCCCAGAAGCTCGCGCACAATCAGAATGTTGGTTCCGCGGGCCACTTCCGGACGGAGCGGAGAACAATCTTCCAGAGCCGGGAAGCAGACTGCAGGACGGAGGTTCGCGAAAACCCCCAGTTCGCGGCGAAGGCGAAGCAGACCGCTTTCCGGACGAAGATGAGCCGGGAAGCTGTCGAATGACGGCCCACCTACCGCGCCCAGAAGAACGGCGGATGACGAGAGACAGGCCTGCAAGGTGTCATCGGGAAGCGGATTCTTGCTGGCGACCAGAGCAGCGCCGCCGATCGGCTTTCGCGTGATGCTGAGCTGATGGCCGAAAGCTCGCGCTACTTCTTCCACGACGCGGACTGCTTGGTCGACGACCTCAGGACCGATGCCGTCACCGGGAAGGGTGGTGAGTTTGAGCAGCATGGGGGCTATTTCACGGGACCGTCCCCACAAGAGCCTACACACCCACAAGAGCCTACACACCCCACAGGTAATCTTCCTGCTCAGCGTGGTGCTCGGCCATGGAGTTCACTGGCAGTCTTGCGCCATTGAGGTCGGTGGCGAACGGAACGGGAAACGGCGTAGCAAAGTTTTGTCCGACTGCCGCTCCGATGGCCGCCGGTCGCGGTTCCGTATGCGCTGGAGGAATGTGTCGGGCTGAGCCGTGGGCTTCGCGTATCAGGTCAAGCAGATGATGATCGGCGACGTGCTTGATCTTGTCCGCCAAAATCACGAACCGGCGATAGACTTCATCCAGCTCGCGCCGATCGAATTGATATCCGAGTTGCTCGCAGCGCAAACCGAGCGCATGACGTCCGGAGTGTTTGCCAAGCACCAGCCTCGAATCGGGGACCCCAACTGACTGCGGCATCATGATCTCGTAGGTCAGCGGATTCTTCAGCATGCCATCCTGGTGAATGCCGGCTTCGTGAGCAAACGCATTGCGCCCGATTATCGCCTTGTTCGGCTGAACTGGTACACCGGTGATTTCGCTAAGCATCTGGCTGGCGGGGTACAGTTGTTCGCCCACAACACCGGTGTCATAGGCGTAGTGATCCGGACGTACCCGCATCGCCATAACAATCTCTTCCAGCGACGCATTGCCCGCACGCTCGCCGATCCCATTAATGGTGCACTCCACCTGGCGCACGCCGGCTTCGATCGCGGCCAGAGAATTCGCCACCGCCAACCCCAGGTCGTTGTGGCAATGGGCCGAGATGGTGACATTCTCGATTCCCCTTACCCGTTGGCGGATCGCCTGAATCAGGCTGGCGAACTCGGCGGGCATGGTGTAACCGACTGTGTCAGGAATATTGAGCGTGGTTGCTCCCGCTTCGACGACGGCACTTAGAATCTGAAACAAAAATTCTGGATCGGTGCGGGTGGCATCTTCGGGCGAGAATTCCACGTCGTTGCACAGGGATTTGGCCAGGCGTACCGAATCGCGCGCCCGCTCCAGGCACTGCTGACGCGTAATCTTCAGTTTGTACTGCAAATGAATGTCGGAGGTCGCCAGGAACACGTGAATGCGGGGACGGGCTGCGCTCTTGAGCGCCTGCCAGGCACGCTCGATGTCTTGAGTGCAAGCACGGGCGAGACCCGCGATAATCGGCCGGCGAACGACTGCCGCAATTGCCTGCACGGCCGCGAAATCGCCTTCCGAAGCGATCGGAAAACCGGCCTCGATCACGTCTACGCCGAGGCGGTCGAGCTGATGGGCCAGGCGCAGTTTTTCCTGCACATTCATGCTGCAACCCGGCGACTGCTCGCCATCTCGAAGGGTAGTATCGAATACCGTGATGCGCTCCATGGTTCTCCTCGTTGGTCGTACGCGCGACGCTGGCGCTACGTACCCAATTCCATGCTACGTAGGGCAGCAGGCTAAAGCAAAGCTTATAATGGTTATCGTTACTATTAGATGCACTACATATATAAGCAATACTGATGCTCTTGATTCGTACTATTAATGAAAGTTCGAGACGGTTCCCTGCGCGGGCGGGCTTCCGATTCCGTGTGTCGCGAGGAATGACATGGTGCATTGAGGGCTCATATGGACCTATCGCAACTGGAAGTCTTTTTGGCGGTAGCGCGGGAGGGGCGTTTTTCTCGCGCGGCGGAAAAGCTGTATCGGACGCAATCGGCTGTAAGCCAATCGATCCGCAAGCTGGAAGAGGAGATCGGCGAGCCGTTGTTTGATCGCTCGTCGCGTGATGGCCTGCTCACCGATGCCGGAGGCGTGCTTCAGGAGTACGCCGAGAGGCTGCTCAATTTGCGCAATGATGCGCAGACAGCTCTCGTCGAGTTGCGAGAATTGCACAAAGGCAAGCTCGCCATCGCGGCGAACGAGTTCACCGCTCTTTATCTGCTTCCGGTTCTCGCGGAATTTCGCCGGCTGCATCCGATGATCAAAGTGACGGTGCAGCGCGCGCTGGGGAGCCACATTCCTGATGACGTCCTGCGGCACAATTCAGAACTCGGAGTTTTGACCTACGACCCGCAAGAGCCTCAGCTTCGCTCCGTGGTCGTGTATTTGGACGAGTTGATTTTTGTTGTTCCCCCCACCCATCCCTTGGCAACTGAGCGGCAGGTTAGCATCCGGCAACTGGGGGCGGAGTCGTTCGTCGCTCATATCGTGTCTTCCCCTTATCGCGAGAAAGTGATCCAGACCTTCAAGCGTCACAAGACACCATTGCATATGGATGTCGAGTTGCCCACGCTGCAAGCCATCAAACGTTTCGTAGCCATGGGGAATGGTGTGGCTTTGTTGCCGGAAATTAGCGTGGAAAATGAGTTGGCGCGGGGCGAGCTGGTGCGTATTCCCGTCCGCGAGCTGCGGCTGCATCGCAAGTTGCGGCTGGTATACCGCAAGTCGGCGAACCTCTCCCATGCGGCGCGGGCGTTTTTGAAGGTGGCAGAAGCTATCGCGGCGGCGCGCGGAGAAAGATATAGATTCCAGCGCGAACATTAATTGTGATAACCAGACTTGATCTCGCATACCATCCTTTCGGAGAGGATCGCCAGTGTCAGACCCTTTTTTGTCGCTGAAGGGCGAATACACGGCGAACACTTGCGCTATCGCCTGATAACAATAGTTACGGACGTAAGCTGAATACAACGCTTCGGCGGTGTCCGTCGCGGATCGCGCCTTTCGGAAAAGGATGACCATGCGTCCCCTCTTGGGGCTTATGATCTCTTGTGCATTGCTACCACGTCGCTCATCAGTTGAGGCAGAAAGGGCATCGGTAGAGCTAGTAGGTCTTCTATGCACACTGACAATCATTGGCAATCCATGTTTCGAAATTTCGGCTCAACCGTACGTGCGTTCGCATCTTTTGCAACGCGACTCCGAATAATAGTTACCGCTCTTGCAATCTTAATTGTTGGTGTCACAGCAGCAAGGCAATTTCGATTCTATCTTCTGCCAGTGTTTGCACATCAGGCCAACGGTATTAACGCGAACCATGTAGCCGTAGCAGCCGCGGCTGTAAGTACCGTGGGCCTTATTAGCTTGGCTCTGCTGTCCAGAATGATTCTGGTCAAAGCAAATGTCTTCAACTCCGCCGAGTCCCTAATCTTCAGTAGCCGCTACGTTCCGGGGTTCATACAGCAGGATCGACACTCCACACCCTTACTTGAATTTTGTAAATACATTGAGGACATTTTGAAAGTCAAGGATGCCGATTCGCTATCAAAAGCAGTTGCGCTGAGGCACTGGGTCCGGTGCCAGCAATCTGAAGAGAGAGCTGCGTGGGTAACAGAGAGAGCGATTGACCACGAGGATCCACACTTGCTTTTACACCAGCTGCGCGCAGGAGAGCCAGGCGCGTGCAGACGATTATCCTACACCTTGCTGGGCGCCTTGCTCAGCGCCGGATTCGATGCCCGGCTCGCAGTTTTTGCAAGCAGGTTGCGTCGGCGCCAAGTGCTACTCCATGCCGTTGTTGAAGTGTGGATCGAGGAAATGGCGCAATGGGTTCTTCTGGATCCCACATACGACTGCATAGTGCTAATCAACGGCAAGGCGGCATCGGCCATGCAACTATTTCTTACCATCGAGTCTGGAGATCTAGGTTGCATTATGTTCGAAAGAAATGGATCACTCCTTGAACCCTTTCCAAAGCTGGACTTTCTTAACGAGTGCTGCCGCCATTTGTTCCTGGCATTGTCGAATGCCATATTCGATGGCTACGGCGTACGGATAATCGGTCCGAAGCGAATTGACTTTTTGCACTACTGTCCGCAAGGACCAAAATACCCTAACCTTCCCAAAAAGATCTTGCTGGGACTAAGCGTTGCTTGCGCCGCACTTAGCATTATACTTTGGACGCTCTCAATCATTGTATGGCATATCTAGTAATTGTGCAGAGCGCCTCAATGGCTACTGATGATCTAGACTTGCGCCTGTGATGCATGATGATCTACGCGAAGTCGCTTTAGAAGTCTTCGAAGCCTGAAATAGTCCGTTATTCCCGGATGGGTATAATTTGTGCTGACGCGGCCCTCCCCGGAAACGAACGGCTTTTCACCAATTTCCAGCTCTCTCAATATCTGTACCACGTGTGGTAATCCTTCGACATGAGACTGATGTTGCATAAAAATATGACTCTGTCTCAGCGGGTCTACATTCGCGGCTGATGCTTGTCCTAGGACGCCGCCCGTGTCAATACCCTTTTCAGCCCTGAGCAGAGACCAACCAATCCCCCAGAATTCATTGTTTAACGTCGCCCAGAATGCAGAATGTGGTCCTCTATACTCCGGCGTGATTCCAGGATGGAACACGAGCATGCCGAGTTTCGGAATCGACAAGATTCTCTCTTCCAAAATACGATGAATGGTCAGCAGGCACACATCCGGTGCAAGATTTGTCAACAGTGTCTCAGCCTCGCGGGAGTTTATGTCGTAAATGCGATAACTTTGAGGTCTCTTATAGTTTTTAGGAAGGTCCGACTCTAGCTTCTTCATCAGATTCCTAGTCAATATGTGATCTCTGAGCCCATTGCACGAGAGCCAATAAACGCGGAATAGTACCTCGTCGAGCACTTTTAACAGTCCGAGTCGCCTGACTCTAAGGAAAAGATATTTGCCCCACCAGGGACGAGTTCTTTTGATAATCACAAAACTATCAATTGGAAAGTGAGCAGCGATCCAGTCTGCCTTGCAGTAGTGATTCCAAGTGTCGTGAAGCAGATAAACAGTTTTCAATGCTGAGATCCTCGGGAGGTTAGCGAATCATTCGGTTAGCTTGGGAAGGCGCCTCCTGTTCAGGGCGGGAATGCCTTGCGAGCACAGGCGAATTCAATATGGCGGCTTGGATCACCGCATAACAACGGAGGACGAAGCACCCGTATCGTCCACGATACGCCGTTCTTGAGCTTCACTTCGCTCACCAAAAAGAACTTGCATTGCAGACTATTCCATATTCTGCGAGTGATTCGGGTGTCGTACATCGATATTATGAATACTCCTCCTGGATCGAGAAGAGGAGCCATAGCGCGAAGGAATCCCACGCAACCCTCGATGTAGTAAAGAGACTCGTTGAATACAATGGCAGAGAAGCGTTGATTGCTGAAAAATGATCGAGCATCCGCGCAGACGAACTCGCAATTTCTAAGGCTGCGTTGTCTGGCGCTGGCAATTGCTGCGGATGAATAGTCGATCCCCACAAAGCTCAAACCCAAACTGCGGCCCTTTTGTTCCAGTAAGCCATCGCCGCAACCCGCATCTAAGATAATGCCGCCCTGAGCGTATTGCCGCACAAGACTTATAACAGCCTGGTACCGTCCGGCCTCCCTTGGAATGTCTAAGCTGTACCCAAGCCGATACTTCCGATCCCAAAATTGAAGTGGGTAATACCTGTCATAGCTATTGTCAAGTAATAAATAGCCGACCACTTTTCTCGGAAGCTGCAGGATGCTAGGCACGTTTAACCATTACCTTTCTGAGCGCTGAGTCGAATTCGCTTGCCGCTGCCTTCCAAGTATAGCGATCTTCCACCGTCTTCCGTGCGGCGCGTCCAAGTCTCATCCTTGTCGCCGGATCACGCAGAAGACGAACGACTGCCATTGCAAACTCCCTTGAATCGTTCTGAATGACAATGTTCTCACCGTTTGTGACTGGAAGTCCTTCAGCACCAATCGGTGTGGAAACAATTGCTTTCCCCATGGCCATGGCTTCAAAGATCTTCAAGCGGGTGCCGCCACCGACCCGCAATGGTACGACATAGACAGCAGCCTCACGAATGGACGAACGGATGTCCTCAATCCATCCTGTGACTTCAGCGCCACGACGTTTTCCAAGCGCCTTAATAGCAGACGATGGGTTCCGTCCAGCAATGCAAATCGTGACCTCCGGGATCTCAGACCGAATGTGGGGCATTAGTTCCTTTAGGAGATACAAGGCGGCATCATGATTTGGCATCCAGTCAAAAGATCCCGTACAAGCCAAGCGGTTCGGCCGCTCGTCTCCCTCAGAGGGTCGGAAGTAGTCCGTATCGACTCCAGCTGGAATGACAGTGATCTTGAAAGGATCGAAATACGTGGAAAAAAACTTACGGTCAAGTTCGGAAACCGTCACGAGGCGGTCGGCACGGACGATATAGAGGCGCTCCGCTTTGGACAGCGCACGATACTCCCGCCAACTCACGAATCTCCAAAATGGATTTCTGGTAACGCGATGATAGCGCTCCCAAACCTGAGCCTCCACATTGTGAGCGAAGAAGACTTTTGGCACCTGCATGTCCCAAGGAATGAGTCCGGCGGGGTATAGAAAATCACAGACCCACAGATCATAACTCGTGGCGTCAATGGCATGATTGAACGCACGAAAAACCTCTGAGCGGTAGTATTTTGCCATGCTGTACGGCAGAGAAGAGAAGGAGTGGGCAATGTAGTGAGCCAGTCCTCGGATGCTTCGGGCGGCGGGTAGGTTTAAAGGTACACAAATCACCTCTTTAAGAGTCTTGCGAAGTTCAGTGTGCATGCCCTCAGACCAGCCCCGATAGAAGGTGAACAATGTCACTTCGTGCTGCCGGGACAATTCACGCAAAATATGATAGCTACGGATTTTGCCGCCCGAATCCAGCGGAACGACTCCTCCTGCTTTTATCCAGAGGATTTTCATTACTAGTGCTCCTGGTCTGTTATGGCGAGACCCTTTCCAGGATGCAATTTTCACGAAATCACATCCGCGAACTGAAGCAGCCTCACATCAAGGCCGAGGCTATCGGCTCATACGTGTCGAAATCAGCATCGGAAACCTAAAAAGAGTCGCAACACTGATCCAAGACGGAGAGAATTTGATCGCCGTCGAATCGCATTGCCCAATCATCCTACTCCGAAGGATCAAACCGGCGAAATATCGCCATTACGCTCAAAATCCCTGTCCGGGGTCAATGAGCGCGATCGCCTGCTAACGACAGTTGGCGGACAATCGCTTACCATTCCACTATGCAACAATCAGACACGCGGTACGCGTATTTCCACGTCAGAGGCTCGTTTGATCCGGATGAAGTCACTCGGAGCGTAGGGATTGTGCCTACGGAAACAGCGCGGGAAGGAGAAATGATCGGCAGTACGTCCAAGGATACCTCGAGCCTGGCCAAGGCTGTCTGCAAGATCGAGTTCAAACTATTACACATTAATTGCTCTTGGCAATTTAAACGACAGAAGAGTTTAGTAAGCCCAATAAAAAAGCCTCCCGCTCTCGCGGGAGGCTTTTCTGGGGGAGGGCGTGCGGGCGTGCGGTCCCGTTCGCCGTTCTTATTTAGGGGGCTCCTGGCCTTGCGGCGCAGCAGCCGGAGAAGTCGAGCTGGAAGCAAGCTGCTCGAGATCGTTCTTCAGCAGGCTGACTTCGACGCGGCCACCGCTGGTGCGCTTGGCTTTGCCGTTCTCGTCAGCATTGGCAGTCTGAACCGGGGCGTTGCCCATGCCGACCACGTAGATCCGGTAAACCGGAATTTCGTGATTGAGCACAAGGTAACGGACCACCGAGTCGGCCATCTTTTGCGAAGTCTGGATGGCAGCCGTGCCGCGTCCAGAGGAGAAGCCCTGCACTTCGATGATGTAGCCGCGCTGATTCTTCAGCGGGGTGGCCATATCATCGAGAGCGGACTTGGCGTTCTTGCTCAAAACGGTCTGGCCGGGGCGGAAGCGAATCTCGGTCTGGTTAGCCGCTTTGTACTGGTCGATATTGCCGACCACTTGCTCCACCGTGGTCAGACGGGTGTTGGCCTGAGTCGCGGTTTGCTGCGCGGCCTGAGCTTTGTTACCGGCATCGACGGCGTGCTGGTCAGCCTCGTTTGCCTTGGTTGAGGCGAGGCGGACGCCTTCTTGGGCGCGCGAATCAACGTCCTTAATCATCTTGCCGTTCGAAGCGGTGAGCTCGTCCAGCTCGTTGACGCGATCACGAATCGGGGCAGTTTGCCGCTGTACATATTTCTTCCGGGCAAACGGATTCAGCTTGCCCCAGAAACCTTCGTGGGTGTCGGGCTGAAGAGCCGGCTTGCCGCTGGCGCCGCCGGTCTGGGCTGTTGCATTCTGATCAGCCGGAGCTGACTGGGCCGGCTGACTAGGTGCGGGTTGATCCTGTGTCGCCGTGCCGGTTGATTGCGAAGTCGCCGGCTGGCTGGCAGCGGGTTGATCCTGTGTCGCGGTACCGGTCGATTGCGAAGTGGCCGGCTGGCTAGCCGCGGGTTGATCTTGCGTGGTCGAGCCGCTCTGCTGCGCAACGGCCGGAAGCGCGAGCACAACGGCCAGGAGCAGCGCTACGAATACGCGATTCTTCATTTTCTACGTCCTCCG
>Ga0066705_10000255_pt1 | contig 13196 bp, 8 predicted proteins | sample GraSoiAngelo_154_FD_66506 | JGI IMG/M metagenome (GOLD analysis project Ga0066705, IMG submission 66506) | Grasslands soil microbial communities from the Angelo Coastal Reserve, California, USA - 14_1009_13_20cm | ecosystem: Environmental > Terrestrial > Soil > Grasslands | place: USA... | reverse complement strand
ACCGAGAATTGGTAGAGGTTCAGGTCGCCGGTAATCGTCCCGGGAAAGTGGTGATAGCCAAAGATCCCTTCCGCCGAAAAGTGGCTGGTGGCGATGTATTCCAACCCGGCGTTCAGGCTGAATCCGGTGTTGAAGAAATTGCCGAATGTCCCGTGCGGGATGCCAGCGCCGGCGTCGAAGAAGACGGCGAATTTGCCTCGTCCCGTGGGAGGCGGAACATCAGTAAAGACGTTGCCCGGTCCCAGAGGAGCGGGGAGATGGTCGGGCGTAACCGAGTCACCGATCACCGCCAAAACATTCTCAAAGTGGACGGAGACCGGGGGTGGGTTGGATCCGGTGAAGGCCAACGTGGCGGTGTAGGTCCCATTCAGGTTGTCCACCGCTTTGAATGGCGTCTGGCCAGGCGCTGTGAACCAGAAATAATTCGCCCAGCCAGGTCCCATGCGACCGCACTTGGGATCAGCCTGGAGGCATCCGGGCCCAGGCTTGACACGGGGTGTCATAACAATCGATAGCGTGTTGGTTCTATCCCCGCGCACGATACTGCTTTGGAAGACAGTATTGCCGGCATCCGGGACTGCGCGCACAAACGCGGTCCTCAGTTGCTGGCGCGAGAAGCGAATGGAATTCGGGTCGGTGCGCTCAACCGAAAACACGAAATTGTAATCACCGGGTATAGTCCCGGGATGAAGAGCGCTGTAGATTCCGTCGCCAGCTACGTCATCGCCGTGCTCTGGTCTTCCATCGTCGAAAAGCGTTATGTCTGGCGGGCGCACTACTCTCAGTGGAGCATTTTGGACCGCATTGAACAACTTGGCTTCAGCCCCGGGGTCGATGTCTGGACGTGGCGGAGTTGAGCTTGCTGTGCTGTCCGAAAGCATATCGCCAACACCTTGCCCAGGTGCGATTAGACTCACGAATATTTTGTCACCGGGGCGCGATCCCAAACCCAGAATCGGCAGACCGAAGTAACGAAGCTTGGCCTGCAGCCGGATATTGTCCCCAGTCTTGTAATCTCCCGGCACCACTGATAACTCGCTCTTCACCCCTGCATCGTCGGTCATGATGTGAAGATCAAACGGAATGCCTGCAGCGTTTGTACCTGCCGTTGTTATCCCTGGGGCCAAGTCAATCGCTTTCACGTCGATGTGCCAATTCCCTATTGGGTCAAAGGAAGGCGGGAGCGGCAACGACCGAATGATAACGATAAATCCAGATGTGTCCCCTTTCACGATCGCCGGGGCACCTCCAGGGGGAGTCACAGTAATCCGGAGGGCGCCAAGATCTTTCGGCCACATCAGGCTGAACTCTGCGTCTCGGCTAGTGGTAGAAATCGGAACTTCGGTGGAGAACGGCGTCCCAGAGACACGGTCAGAGATCAGCCGAACAGTCTCTGGGCTGTTGAACTTGAGAAAGTTTTGCAACAACTCCAGAAAAAACGGACTCAGCAAACCGCCATCCGTGTCGGTGTGCAGGTAGAACCCGAGCGAGGCGTCGGAGATCGCTTGGTCAACTGCGGCGGATACACCGAGACTGGGCCCAAGTGTAACGGTATAAATCTGTGCGTTGTTCGGAAGGGGACAAGGGTTACCCGAGGTATAGTTACATGTCCCCGTTGTTGGTAGCCCCGCGCAGTTCGCTGCCGTGTCACAATACAATGCAGCAGTACGTGTCGCAAGGTTTGTGACTTCCACCTTAGGGTCAGTGTTTTGCTGGCCGTCTGTCATCAGGAGAATCGCCTGTCGGTTTGCTGTGCCCAACATTTGATTCGCAACTCGAAGCCCGTCGCCGATACTCGTCGAACCACCAGGTGAGATGTTGGTGAGCACTGTCTGGACGGCGCCGTTGCCCGGCACTACTGGCGTCAAAGCTTGATCCGGAGGAGATGTCGCTGCGCTCGAAAAGGAGACAACGCCGACGTTGTCACCCGAAATCCGGAGGGGCGGATTACTAGGATCTACAGTCAATGGGTCCCAAAGATCAAGGAATCTGCGGGCCGAGCACCGCAACGCGCCTATTCTGTCAACCTGGCCGGAGCAAAATGCCCCCGGCGGCGGAGTTAACTGAGTACTCATGCTCCCAGACCTGTCCAGTACCATCACTACATCTACCGCCGGCCGGGAAGTTTTTCCACACTGTACGGTAGGCTTGGGGAAACCCTGCACAAACACTTCGTTAGCGGGGAGGAGATTGAAGTTCGCGTTAGCAAGACAGCTAGTCGCCGTTGATTTGTTGTAGCTTTCCACACATGCACCAGTCAGGGGTGTACCGGTCGTAACCTCTATCGTGTAATGTTCTGGATCGATGTTTTGGGTGCTGGAGCAGAGGGTGCTTGTTGTTCCTGGACCAACGTTATAGTTCGATTGCAGTAGGAATGTAATTTCAAATTGCAAGGCACCTGCCGTCCCAGTCGGATGCGGGATGATGGTTATGTTGTCAAAGCACGCCGAAGGACAGATCGGATTGGCTCCTTGAGTCAATAGGGTTGGTACGGGGAAATCGTGGCAAGCCACGGCTGTGGGGTCGAGGAGGCAAGATGTATCGTGGGGCATTCCGGGTGTTAGGGTCTTGGTCCAAACTTTGTTTGCGGGAGACGCAAACGTATCTGCGGACGTGAACTTGAGTCCCACGCTGGCTGTGCCTGGGGGGAAGTTGACCCAGACGGTTACTTTGCTAATCTGAGTCCTGCCAGGGTCTGGCGACCCGAAGGCCACTACCCGCTTGATGTCAATGTCGATCCCCACCGTAAAGCTCTTGCCGTTAGAACCTACGCCACCAACGGTCACCACCACGTTGCCCGTTATGGCTCCACTCGGCACGGTTGCCACAATTGAAGTATCACTCCAGCCCACAATGACCGTTGCCACTGTACCGTTGAATGTTACTGTGCTTGTGCCCTGTGTCGCCCCGAAGTTGGTTCCGGCGATCGTTACCAAGGCATCGACTGGCGCTGTGGCGGGAGTCAGGCCGGTGATGGAAGGCGCCCCTAACGCAGCTGGGGCGAGAGCCAATGACATAAAAATGACGAGCGATAATAGCGGCAACTGGCGGATGGGCTGCATATGCAACACCTGCGGAAATCTCCCCAGAGACATCCCAACCCAAAAACCACGAACGATCCATACCGGTGATGTCGACATTACCTCCCCGTTTGCTACCCGGATTCTTCCTGACATCACGCGGACCTGACATGCCGAGTGAGCACGCAACATCTAGAACGTGTATGAGGCCCCCAGTAGCGGAACGACCTTAGAGTGGAGCCCGCCGCTGCTGTTAACTCCGATTAACGCATTTCCCGTTATTAGAAAACTGCTGCTACTGCCAAAGGGCCTAATCTTCGCCCCGACAGACATGCTCGTACTATTGAAACTCGCTGTCGTCCGGGAAAGGCTGGGGTCGTTTTGGGAAGGAGCAAACCCTTGCGCCGAATCGCAGGCGCCCGATGTGTCCACGCACGCTCCTGGTACCGGAACTTGGGTCACTGTTGTGCGGTCCGCCTCAAATACCTCCTGCCCGATCACATCGAAAGCGCCACTGAGCATCTTAGTAACCCAGAAATCTGCCCCGGCAGTGTAAGTCAGAGCGCCAGGCAACCTCGCCTTCTTCCCCGTCGAGATGTCGCCAGCCAGTAATGAGTCGCCGTTTATTTGGTAGCCAGCGGACCAATGTGGCGCAATCCTCCAACGGTAAGACCACACAACAAATGGCCTAACCCCATACGTCCCTGCGCCGAGAAAATTGAGAGCGTCCCCAGTGGGAGTGCGCACATCAACGCCGAGTGCCAATCCAGCTCGCTCGTTCTCCGATTTCCAAGCGTTCGACTTGACCCGAAAAGTAATATCGCCAATCCCAGAGACGCTGCGAACGCTAGGGAACGAATTTACGAGACACGGCACAATGACCCCACCACTTGTGCTGCCGCAACCATTGACGATAGGGAACGAGTGCACGTTACTATGAGAATTGTCCACAATCGTCGCTGTGGAGAATGCTGCCATGCGCGCGTTCTCGATCGGTATGGCCATGGATATATCAATTCGGTTGGTGAACCCATAGGTGAAAAAACTCGTGACTTGATGAACCTTCAAATTGAGTCTGGTGTTGGTCGTGATAATGTCTCTAATGTAGCCACATTGATCTAAGTTAGCGCCGTTCACGGAGCACGTCGGATTGCCCCCGAAAGTCTGGCTGTCGTCCGACTGGGTTATGGCGACCGGCAACTGTTTCAAGTTGATTCCATCGAGGCGGTCGAATTCGAAGAACTGATAGCTTAGTCCCAGAAATAATTTGTTCTTGCCGATTGTCTCCGCTCGCTCACCCAGAATCGGCCCCAAGCTGTCAGCGGAAGGAACCGAGACCTTGGCTGCTGGATCCCACAAAAAGGTGATTCCGGAGGGTGAGGCGAGCGGCAAAAGAGTTGACTCTCGGGCAACCGATGAGTTTAAAGGCCGCAGGCTCTGTTTGAGAGTATCAAGGCGAAATAGGCTCTGGTTGACGGTTTGGGTGGGGTTGCCCACATTTAGCGTTTGGCTGACTCCGAACGCCTGCGGAATCACGCAGATCAGCTTGCTGCTGGCTACCCCGGGCGGGCAGAGATCTTGGGCGCTTGTGCTTGTATAGGCCAGAACAACCAAGAAGAAAACAGCCGACAGGACGTGCTTTGACATGAAGCGGCCCTTTCCCCTTACGGGCTAACCGAAGCCGCTCACTCCCCGCCGGCCTCGGTATTGCAAGGCCCCCTCAAGTTCTCGGATCAGAAGCTATCGCGATGGCGCAGGTAACCGCTCGTCGCGCCTTCTGGCGACGCTTACATCAATAGCGATGGGGACACTACTGTACCTCAACTATGGTCCATACTCCATCATTTTTTTTTAACTTCACGATGATGGCGCCCTCACGGGTGTGCGAATCTCCTGCCTTAGGAGTAAACACCTGGGCAAATTCTCCATTCACGGTTGCCGTGGTGCCGTCTGTCTTAATCGCAGAATCGTTGTACTGGAGCTTCATCGAAATCGAGCGAGCGGCAGGGAAGGACTTTTCAATGGCGCGTTTTGTGTTCGCCGAGGGGCTTGGCCAAATTTTCCAAAGAGCATCTGCATCCCGTTGAGTATAGGCCTCTTCGTACTGATGGAGCACCTTCTTGATGGCGTCAAGATCTGACTCAGGTTTGACATCAGTGAGATTGTTCGTAGGGACGTGCAAGGCTCTAAGCTGGGTCACGATATCGAAGCTCTTCGCTGCGATGCCATAGCTTGAGGCAGCAGTGTGCATGCCCAAGAAGTTGCCTTGCGAATCGAATACGGGTCCGCCGGAGTATCCTCCGGCCAGGGACTGATCGCTATTAGTTGTGAACTTGCGAGCCTCTCCATTGGGAGCGAATTCGTTCTGCACACTGCCGTGCCACACGCTCCAATCGCCGGCAGAGGGATGCCCGATGATGTGAATGGGAATATCCGCCTTAACATCTTTTCTCACAATCTGCGGCAGCCTCGGTGGCAAGTTTGCAATCGCCAACTGCACTACCCCCAAGTCCAAACCTTCGTCGAAATTGTCGATGGGCAATGCGTCAAATTTCTGGGGAGCGGTGGAAAACTGAAGTTGGACGGACACCCCTTGGATTGGCTTTATGGCGTGGTAGGCGGTAATGAAATATGCATTCTGCTGATCTGTGCCAACCAAAAGACCTGTGGCTGTCTCATCTGAGTGCCCCGCCCGATGGATTCGCAGCTTCACCACGGCAGACTTTTGTGTGCTCAAGTCGCTCGTCTGAGAAAACGCCGCTTCTCCTCGAATCGCAAATGACGTGACGCAAATCAGGACGATGGTTTGAAATACCTTCATTCTGACAAACCGCCCATCTGCTTCAAGATTCCGAGGATCACCGCCACGAGCCCGGTAATCGTGCCGAAGATCGCCTTTCCGTATTCCAGGTGGTCGAAGAGCGACGGCATTTGAGTCTCCAGACCGCTGCTGCCTGCCCCCGCTCTCACATCTCGAACCGCACCGTGCAAGCTGAGTTGGATTCCATCTTTTACAATAAAGCGTCTCAAATAGAAATCGCTCTTCGGAACCACGACCAGCAGGTCAGAATCATCAAGCGTGAAGCTTTTGTCCAGCTTTTCAAAAGAGACCTCATTCTTATACCCGGCAGGCGGCTTCAGCAAAACTGTCTTCTCTTCTGAAGTGTGCGGATCGATCTCGGAGAAACGAATCTCTCCCAGGATCGGGATTTGCGTATCGCCGATTTCTGACTGAGAGGTCAGGTCGAAATCAATCCGCGCATCGGGAGAGCTGGAAAAGAATATCGAATCGCCACCCTGGGGAGACAATCGACCTTCCGCATCTCCTGCTGGTGCGCCGTTTACATGTACTCGTGTGCATTCAAAACCGGGCCTCAGGCCAGACTCATTCGGTCGGCTCGTGAGATTGGCGCTAAGCGGACCGTGAACCTTCAGGCTGAAGGAGGTTCTCCCGCCAGTTCTAGGCGCTGCCAGCGTGATGATTGATGGTCCGGCCATCTCGAGGCCACCACTCCGGACGTGATACAAGGAACAGGAAGCCGAAGGTTCACCATGAATATCTATAGAAGTAGTTCTTAGTGAAGAGCCGCCGGTTTTGATCGTCTGTTCACTGTTCAGCTGAATCTGCAGCGAGCTCACTCCCGAGATGAGCAGTTGTTCTGCATTGCCTGGCCCGAGGACACGGCTGGCGTTGGTGCGGAAAGTGAACTGTCCGACACTCAGGGAAGCATTTACGTCCGTCGATGGATGCATGCGAATAGTAACCAGAACCGCCAGAGCGCTTGCGATCCAGACGCCGGCGACCGTCCAGGCCAGCCAACGGCGTAACGGCTTTTTCGGGGTCAATGCGGCGCTCCCTAAGGATGGTGATAGATCACGATGTCCAAAGAAGTCGGCGTCGAAGTGCCTGGAACGTGCCCAACAAGTTTCACGTGGTACTCACCTGCCGCTAATGAAGACATATCGAGATCTAACTCTTGCGTGCTTCCGGCTGCGTACAGTCTGCAATTGGGGTTGAAGTTCCTCTTGCACTGTAGCGTTTTTTGCAGACCGCTTATCGCTGCGCCGGCAGCGTTCGTCACAGATACGTCCAACGACTGAAGGTCCTGACCGGTAACGAAATAAAACGCATAGGGGTGCTCCGGTATCCGTCCACCATTCTGATAAACGTCTACTGGTAGATAAACCGGACGACTGTTTTCGATCTGATACCGGGCAAGTACCCCCACATTGTCTGCATGAAGTTCCAAGGGATCAATCACGTCTTTCGTTGGCCAGTTGGCGAAGATGTTCCAACTGTCATCGTTCCAGGCTGAACTCTTGGATTGCATGAAATAATGGAACGAATCTTGAAGTTCAACAGCCTCCACAAACACGTTTTTTTTGGGATTACCCGGTAATCTGGGAAGAAAGAACCGGACATTCAAATTCGCATTGCGTGAAAAAGTGGTGAAGTTTCGGTGTACGGCAATCAGAGTGAAGTCCTCCAAGGCATCAAGGTGCACATTCGTGCCTTCGAGACGGTTACCAAAATCTTTCATGCCTTGGGTCTGAGCGTAGGTTGCCACAGTAATCGCCAGAAAAACTCCTCTGACGACCAAACGCACATGCATTGATGAGGAATCAAACATCGCGGCCCCATTCTGGGGGAAGGAGACGCAAGCGCATTATAGAACAACTTCGGATCACATGGATCAATCGGCAATAACGGGTATGGCATCGAGAGACTTCGAGAACCTCGTTGTGATTGTCGATTTCACAAATTATGACGAATAGCTGGTTCCCGACGGCTTGTAATTCGTGCCGCCCCTTCTTTCATCCGCAGATGCTAGATCGCTTCCAGTCTCAGGTAAGACCACCGGAGGCCGATTGCTGGATGCTAGACTTTGTCAATGGCGGATCAGAACAAGCGCCTGGGCCTGATTGCGGGCAATGGCCGCTTTCCCTTTCTCGTGCTCGACGCTGCCCGCGCTCAGGGCCTGGAGGTGGTCGTCGCCGCCATTAAAGAGGAGACCTTCCCAGAAATTGAGTCGAGCCAGGCCGCTGCTGTGCACTGGCTGTCTTTGGGCGAGCTCTCAAAATTAATCGAGACTTTCAAGCGTGAAGGGGTCCATCGCGCTGTGATGGCTGGTCAGGTCAAGCATAAACAGATTTTTTCCAGTATCCGCCCCGATTGGCGCCTGGCTAAGCTGTTGCTTTCACTTGGAACCCGCAACGCCGATTCTCTTCTTGGGGGCATCGCCAAGGTTCTTGCGGAAGAGGGCATCACGCTTGAAAATTCGACCTCGTTGCTCGAGCCGTTGCTGGCGAAGCCAGGAGTTTTAACGAAACGCGCGCCCAGCGAACCGGAGAAAAAAAATATTGAATATGGGCGGAGTGTGGCGCGCCATCTGGCACAATTCGACATCGGCCAGACAGTGATCATCGCAGAAGGCGCATGCGTGGCCGTTGAAGCGATGGAAGGCACCGATGCCGCGGTAGAACGCGCGGGCCAAATCATGGCCTCTTTGCAATCTGATCCATCAACACTCAGCCGTGCCTTGACGGTTGTGAAAATTGCGAAGCCCGATCAGGATATGCGCTTCGACGTTCCCGTCGTAGGCGTGAAGACGATCGAAGGCATGCGCAAAGCGGGGGCTACCTGCCTGGCCATCGACGCGGGGAGGTGTCTGCTGCTTGATGGAGAGCAGGTCACAAACGCTGCCGATGAGTCGGATATTGCGATTGTTGCGGATTGAGATTTCGCAGCCCATCGTTTGCAGTCGTCAGCGCCGTCCATGTAAAACATCATAATGATCTCAGCAACCACCGAGCCTCACCGCCTTGCCGATCAGATCCGCCGCGCCTTCGAGGGAGACGCCTGGCATGGGGATTCCGTCGTCGAGCTTTTGAAAGATGTGAATGCTGCGACTGCCGCCGGGCGCCCGATTCCGAACGCTCACAGCATTTGGGAGCTGGTTCTGCACATTGCAGCGTGGGATGATGCTGTGCGTCGACGGACAGGTGGCGTCGCGGTGACTCTCAGCGATGAAGAGAATTTCCCTGCTGTCAAGGATACGAGCGAAACCGCCTGGCATAAGGTGCTCGATCACATGACACGAAAACACAAGGAACTGGTGAACACGGTCAGAACGTTCCCCGAATCACGACTATCAGAAAGAGTGCCCGGCAAAACACAGGACTATTACGATTTTTACTACATGTTCAGCGGTATCGTGCAGCACGAGCTTTATCATGCTGGCCAGATAGCTCTCCTGAAAAAATTCAAGCGGTAGATCAAGCCGAGTTGATGCTCCTTCTGCTCCTTTATGATTTAATCATCCGTTCCAAGAGGGAGATAATCTGAGCACGCAGAATCTCATCAACCTTGCCGTTATCGGTGTAGGCGCTTTTGGCCGGAATCACGCCCGCGTTTACCACCAGCTTGTGCAGCAGGGCGAGTCTGTGCGGCTGGTAGGTGTGGTCGATGCTGATCTCGCCCGCGCTGATGCCGTCGCGCGCGAATTTGGTTGCCGCAGTTTTGGATCCATCGAGCAACTTACTGCCACGCACAGCGAAGTCCAGGCGGCTTCCGTGGCCGTGCCTACTTCCCAGCATTTTCGAGTTTCACGCGCATTGATGGAATCGGGAATCGATATTCTGATTGAGAAGCCGGTGACTGCCTCCTTAGCTGAAGCCGACGAACTGATCCGCCTCGCGCAACGCCTCGGCCGTATCGCCCAGGTTGGGCACCTGGAGCGCTTTAACCCCGCGATTCGTGCCACGCTCTCGCTCATAACACAGCCAATGTTCTTCGAGGTCCATCGTCTAAGCGTATTCACCCCGCGTTCGCTTGACATCGACGTGGTCCTTGATCTCATGATCCATGATTTGGACGTTGTTCTATCATTTGTGAGATCACCAATCAAAGAAATCCGCGCCGTTGGTCTACCGATTCTCTCCGGAAAAACTGATATTGCGAACGTCCGCGTGGAATTCGATTCGGGTTGTGTAGCCAATTTTACTGCCAGCCGTGTCTCCACGGAGCGCGTGCGCAAGTTGCGTTTTTTTCAACCGAAGCAATACATCTCAATCGACTATACCCGTCAGGATGTGCTGCTTTTCACCGTCGGCGAAGGCGAGCACGCTGGAGCGCCTTCGATCAACCCGCAAATCAAAGTTGCCAAACCGCCGGTCGTCGCGGAGGAGCCTCTGCATGCCGAGCTGAAGTCATTTCTCGACTCCGTGCGCACGCGTTCCAAGCCCGTGGTGCCATTGGAGGATGGCCAGCGCGCCCTAGCCGCAGCTCTCGATATAACGGCCGCGATCAACGATCACAGCAGGAAGATTAACCTCGAGCTTCTGCGATCTTCATAATCGATGTTCTCTACAATGCTTCCCGACTCCACAATTTTGAAAAAGATCGAGCGCCAGCCCAAGCACACCGCCGGATTCAAGCAGCTGGTTCGGGAGCTTGGTCTTCATGGCGACGAGCGTCGCGAACTTCACGACCGCCTCAGTCACTTGGTTGGTGGCGGCCAACTTCTGAAACTGGATTCCGATCGTTATGCGATTCCGCAGGTAGCCGCAGGCAAGAACCTGATCGTGGGAAGGCTCAGCATGCACCGCGATGGCTTCGGCTTTGTGCTGCCCGACCCCACCTCACTGGATGGTCGGCTGAAGGCTCGCCTCGCAGGAGACATTTTCATTCCTCCTCCTGCGGTCGGCTCGGCAATGCACGGAGATCGCGTGCTCGCTGAGATCGGCACGATCCGACCAGACGGCCGCGCTGAGGGACGAATTGTCCGCCCGCTCGACCGGGCCCACACAACCGTCGTTGGCATCTTTCACCACGGCCATCGCAACTACGTCACACCCATAGATCAAAAAATTGCGCAAGAAATTGTCATTCCGCCAGGGATGGAATATCCCGAACTGAGAACTGAAAAAGGGGAACCGAGAACTGGCTCTAAACACCGGGGCAGTGATTCTCACCGTGATCGAAAAAAACGCAGCCCGCATCGGGTTCTAGGCGAAGAAGCCGCCCGTCGGCCCGAGTGGGAGGATCTTGAGAATGTAGTTGTGGACGTCGAAATCACCGATTGGCCGACCGCAACCCAAAATCCCCGCGGCCGCGTGGTTGAAATTCTCGGCTACGCGGACGACTTCGGCGTAGACGTCGAAATCATCATTCGCAAATTCCACCTACCACACCAATTCCCCGCAGAAGTGCTGGAGGAAGCTGAGGCTGTCGAACCGCTCATCTCATCCCGTGAGTTGCACAAGCGGCGCGACTTCCGACAACTTCCGATTGTAACTATCGACGGTGAAACCGCGCGCGATTTCGATGATGCAGTTACTGTTTATCGGCTGGAAAACGGTAATTTTGAACTTCAGGTGCACATTGCTGACGTGGCCCACTACGTGACGCCGGCCTCCGCCCTCGATCAGGAAGCGCGTCTGCGTGGTACCAGCGTCTACTTTCCCGATCGCGCTGTGCCCATGCTCCCGTTGGAACTCTCGACAGACATCTGCAGCTTGCGCCCGCAGGTTGACCGCCTGGTGATGTCCTGCATTATGGAGATCGATCACCAGGGTGAGATCGTTCGTTATGAAATCTGCCCCGGTGTGATCCGCTCCACCGAACGCATGACCTACACGAACGTGAATGCGATATTGGAGGGTGATGCCAGCACGCGCAGGCGTCACTCCGAACTTGTGGGCACCTTTGAATTGATGCGTGATTTGGCGATGATCCTGAATCGCAAGCGCGAGCGCCGCGGCTCGATTGATTTCGACCTTCCCGAGCCGGTGATCGAGTTCGACGAATTCGGGTTGATGAAGAGCATCACCCGCTCGGAGCGCAACATCGCTCATCGCATTATTGAAGAATTCATGCTTTCGGCGAACGAATGTGTGGCTAGTTATCTGGAAAACAAGCACGTGGCTTCGCTCTATCGCATCCACGAAAAACCCGATGCCAAGCGCGTTTACGACTTCGAAATAATTGCCGCTACTTTCGGTTACTCACTTGGGGTGGGGGCGTTGCCGATTCAGCGAATGCAATTCAAGACCGATCGCCGAGCCGCATACGGTACCGGCAAACGCGCTCGCGAGATTGAAATCCCGAAGGAAGTTCACATCACGCCACGCATGTACCAGAAGCTGACGGAGAAGATCGCAGGTAAGCCGGAGGAACGCATACTTTCCTTTCTCATGCTGCGCTCCCTGAAACAGGCTCGCTATTCCGAGGAAAATCTCGGCCACTTCGCATTGGCCGCAAAAACTTACACCCATTTCACATCGCCCATCCGCCGGTGTCCCGATCTGATTGTCCATCGAATATTGAAAGAAGTTCTTCGCGATTCGGCGGAGCGATGGGAAGGGCAGATTCCGGTCGGCTTATCCGGCAGCGTTGGTGACAGTAGCGCCAGTCCGTGGTCGAAACGGCGAGAGCACGCTCCGGTTGAACCCATCGCAGGGCCGATCCCAATCGAGGAACTTCACGACATTGCCGAAGAGTCCAGCCAAACCGAGCGCCGCGCCGACGATGCCGAACGCGAGCTGATGGAATGGAAAAAAGTCAAATTCATGCAGGAGCGCGTCGGTGAAGATTTTGACGGCCTCATCATCAGCGTCACGAAATTTGGCTTCTTCGTTGAATTGACGGATCTCTTTATTGAAGGCCTGGTGCCCCTCGCGACGCTCACTGACGACCGCTACACCTATCATGAGAACACGCGCGAAATTATTGGTCAGCGCAGCCGAAAAACGTATCGCCTGGGTCAGCGGATTCGAGTTTTAGTTGATCGTATCGATCCGTTGGAGAAGAAGATTCAATTCGCGATTGTCGAGGAGCACGAGCAGCGCGCGGCAAAGCGGAAACGCAGATAGTTGCAGCCTGTTGTGCGAGCGACGAGACCATGCAGGCTGGTGTAGAATTTCTAGGTCAACCCTGCTCGTCGGAGTATTCGGCGGGCTCCTGCCGTCGGGACGTGGCTCAGCCTGGTAGAGCACTCGCTTGGGGTGCGAGGGGTCGGCAGTTCAAATCTGCCCGTCCCGACCAAACACCCGATTACTGTCGCGGTAGGGACGACCATCACTGACCGCCCCCCGCACAGATCCGTACATGCGCGTTTACGCATACGGCTCTTACCAGGGATGCATAACGGCGAAGCGGGCCATGGGATAAGGATG
>Ga0066705_10000251_pt1 | contig 13292 bp, 12 predicted proteins | sample GraSoiAngelo_154_FD_66506 | JGI IMG/M metagenome (GOLD analysis project Ga0066705, IMG submission 66506) | Grasslands soil microbial communities from the Angelo Coastal Reserve, California, USA - 14_1009_13_20cm | ecosystem: Environmental > Terrestrial > Soil > Grasslands | place: USA... | reverse complement strand
GCCGGCGCCCTCGCAGCTTACGATCGGCTCGTTTCGTTCAATCCAAACAACGCAGGTTCTTATTACGCTCGTGCAACCGCGAAAAAACAGCATGGCGATTTTGAAGCCGCAATGACCGACTTTACCAAGGCGGCCGAGCTTAGACGGAGCGGCGTGAGCTTTGTCGAGATAGGTAACTCTCGCAAGGCTCAGGGCGATGCCGCCGGAGCGATGGCGGAGTACGATAGAGCTATCGCGATCCTTGATAAGCAAATCAGCGGACGGGAGCCGCCTATCGACCGGTTAGATTTGCTTTACTATCAGCGCGGCTACACGAAGGAATTGAAAGGCGACCTTGATGGAGCTGTATCGGACTACAACCAAGCGATTACGATCAAACCAACCTATGAAGCGGGTGCCTTCAGTAGACGTGGTGACATCAAGAAGTCCCGCGGTGACCTCTGGGGAGCCATTGCCGACTACGAACACGCGGTCCAGTACGCTCAACTCGACGAAGACAAGGAGAAGCTAAAGAAGGCGAAAGCCGAGGCAAATCGCAAACATGAACAATCGTCTAATGAAGGCGAGGCGACTCCCGAATCTATCGCGGAGGCATTTGTCCAGGCATATTCAGGAGCGGACGTTGATGCGCTGGCCGGCCTTTACGCGGACCGTATCGATTATACGAGTAGCGGTGTGATCAGCAACGCTGCCGTGCGCGCGCAGGTGGAAAAATATTTCGCGCGCTGGCCGGTGCGCCGCTGGAGTTTGGTTGGACCGGTCAACACAGTCTCATTGGAAACAAAGAAGAAAATGATTTTTTCGGCAAGCTACGACGTGAGTAACCCGCAGACCAACAAACACACGTCAGGTACCGCAAAAGAGACATTGATAATGGCCACTGATGCGAGCGGCGCCATGAAGATTGTCTCGCAAAAAGAGCAGACGAGTAAGAAGGGCAGCAGCCAATCTGACGAGGAAACGTCGGGAGACCTGGACTTGAAGGCAGCCAAAGCCGAAGCAAGCAAAAAACAACCTGTAGCAAATCCGTCACAGACGAATGCGCCTGCCCAAGCTCAGACCGGCTCTCCTGACTGCACATCCGACCCAAAGAGCGTCTGGAGCGAAGCGTCGCCAGACAAGAGGCTGTTGGCGACGATCCGTTTCGTGCCAAACCCCGACCAGAACTGCCGCGCTTGCGATGAGCTCAAGATTACTGTGTTCCGGCCCGGGCGAGACGGCAAGCCGGGGCAAATTCTTGCAGCAACTGCCATTCTCGGCTGCTTCCTTCAGTGCGCTCACTGGAGTCCTGACTCACAATTTTTGTTGTTCACTACGAGCCTTGCTCGCGGAGCGCATGGAGGGTGGCATTATGCGACGTTCGTCTATTGTGCAGGCGACCATAGCTTCAGGGACGACCTTGAGGATGTGTTCGGAAATGTCCTCGCCCCGGACTTCCACTTTGAGTCACCAGACATTGCGGTGCTGACGGTTTCTGATGATCAGGCTCCCTCGACGCCGGGGGAGGAATGGCCGTCTAAACAGGTGAAGGTGTCGCTCGGCAAAGTTGTTGATAAATTGGATCGTTTACCCTGAAACTATGTATGCTCGGCTACTGGAAAGTCGATTTCGGATTTGCAATTCTTTCAAACTTTGCCGGAAACCAAATCCGCTTTGCAAATAGTGCCGCACCCACATGAAGCAGGAAAGAACTCAGCCATAAGCAAGGACGATCCCACTAACCGAAAACGATATATGAAACTAACGATAACCACCCTAAGTCTCCTCTTATCCCTCACCTGTCTCGCCTCGGCCGGTGAAAAGATGCCCGATGTCGTGATTAAACAAAAACTGATCGGCTACTGGAAAAGCCCACGGCACGGCTACCAATACACAAGTGACGGCATCATTCACATGCTGGGTGGCACAACGCCAACCACTGGGACGTGCGCAACGGAGTCTATTACCAACACTACCTCGAGGCCTATGATCTGCAATGAAAACGACGCCGGAGTCGATAACCATGATTAAATACAAACAAACTATCGTCGGACTCATCATCGCGTTGGTAGCTGGGGCCGCCTTTGCCCAACACACTGAAGAACAGGACCTCGAGGCCGCCAGGAAGGAATACCAGGCAAGCTCGCACGATGAGCCGGCGCGGTCGAGGTATGTGACCAAGCTGGCGCAAATTCGGGAACGCCAGCTCAAGGAGTATTGGAAGGGCGAGCAGAGTCCGGAATACGAAAAGGTCGTCGGAGACGTGAACTCGGAACTACAAAAGCATCCCGCTCCGGCGACCGCCGACTCGAAGAAGTTGTCCCGGCTTCTGGTCGGCAGTTGGCAATCTCCGAGGCGCGTTTATATCTTTCGCGCCAACGGCAAATCGGGCAGCAAGGACAGTTCCGTCTCGAATAGCTGGCGAATCAAGGGAAACCAGCTGATCGAGGATGGTTCGCGCGGCACCATTATCCTGATCGATCACGATTACTTCATCTACAGCGAAAAGGAGGCGCTACTCTTTCACCTCCGAGTGAAAGAGTGATTCCTGGCTCTCCGTTTCACGATGAAGCAACATGAAAACGGTTCCCTGAAATACTCCTGCTTCTCTCCATTGTAGTTTGCGTTGTCGCCGAACAGCCAAACCGAAATTGCATAGCTCGTGAAAAATAGTGCGCGCCGGTTCCGATGGCTGCAGCGACCCTGCCTTATTTTCATAGTCTGCTTGGTCTCGATAACGACTTCGCCTGCCGACGCTCAAGTAACTCAAAAGATAAAGTCACCTGACGGTAAATACAGCGTCGAAGTCGTTCGCGGCAGACCCAGCGAAGATTCGTTGGTCATTTCAAAAGGTGAAGAGGTCATCGCCAAAGTGCCAACACCTGTTGGGCCGGAAGGTTCCTTTTTTCAGACGCTGTGGAGTCCCGATGGGCGCTACGTCGCAATTAACAAGCAAAGGAGTTCGCGGTCCGGTGGAGATGAAATGTGGATCGTTGCACTGCCGTCGGGAAAGGTTCTAAGCCAACCGGATGACGCCTTGTGGAATGAGCTGGAGAAAAGGGCGGACGCGTGCATAGACGAGAAGCACCTCAGCGAAGCCGGCGGGAAGGTATTTCTTACTTTAACAGCAACTGGTTGGCGCGAAGGCAGACTACGCTTCAGACTAGACGTGTGGCTTAGCGAGATAGAAACTCATTGTTTTGTTGACGGCACTGTCGAGCCATTGAATTTAAGAATGATTAACGACTGGAAAGTATCAACAGCCAACCCTACTTCCAGCGGCAACGGCGACAAACCCTCTGACTCGGCTATTGAGCAAAAACTGCTCGGCTACTGGAAAAGTCCGTCGCAGGTTTACCACATAATTGCCGACGGCAAAATGTATGTCGGCCGACGAAAGGATGTGACTACAGAGCGCTGGAACGTTAAAGACGGCAAGTTTTACTGGTGGAGTGTACCCTACACAATCGTCACTCTGACGGACGAGGAGTTTGTGTTCCGAGAAATCGGTGGAATCGGTGGTCAGGAAGAAACCTTTACGCTGATTAGAAGCACGAAAGAAGAGGTCGATCCGGAATGAACCGTAGCTCGACCTGAAATTCGTCTTCGCTCGGTAGGTGCGCTGATTCAGAGCCAATTGCGCCTTGGGTACAACGGCTGTCGAACTGATAAAGCAACCCAAAACTTGTGAGATAAAAACGCTGAAAATGTATGAAAACAACAGTAACAACCCTAACTCTGCTGTTATGCGTGACATCTTTCGCCCCGGCGGGCGAAAGGATGTCCGATTCTCAGATCAAACAAAAATTATTAGGCTATTGGCACAGTCCGCGACATCAGGGCGGCGTGCACGGTTGCGCTCGCCGCCGTCTTCAGTGTTCCTTCGAGCCTTTCTCGGTCTTCCCGGCCTTGTCGACCTTGTAGGTAAACCACCAACCGCGCGAATTAATCTCGTAATGCACCGTCACCTTGTCACCTACTTTCGGTCTATAACGCTGGTCCCCCAGCTCGGCATGAAACTCGACGCGTTCCTTTTTGCTGTTTTCGATTGTCAGAAAACCGGGGTGATATTCCACAACCGTGCCGCTCATTTGCTGCTCTTCCTCGGCGACGGCGAGGGTCCCGCTGCCCAGCGCCACACTCAGTACCGCCGCCAAACTGCACATTAATGTTTTCATGTAAGTGATCATGTGTATCGCTGAAATTCTATTCAAGGGTTTGTAGCGGCATGTCCCTCACAGGTGCTGTGGATCACAGGCTTAGTCTTTCGGCGCAAGGGAGGCCACAAGTTTTTCGAAACGCGGGTCGCCGCGGAGCGGATCCCAGATTGGCTGGAGCTTCAAAAGACCGTAGCTTAGATACGTCGGCAAACGCTCCACGGCTTCTATCTGCGCGATAGCCAGATCCTTCTCGCCGGTCCAGACGTAGATCTGCGCGAGATTGACAGCCAGCACCACGCCGTCGATCGCATCCTTGGAAGGGGGTAGGAGTTCGCACGCATGGCGACCCTCGCGTAGAGCCTCCTCTTTTCGGCCCAATCCGGCATCAATCATTCCTAGAAAACTAACTGCCGGCGCAAATTCTGGGTCGCGCTCGACGGTTGCAGCAACTTCGGCACGCGCAACGTTAAAGGCGCTCTTGGCTTTCTCCAGATCGCCTTCGCAGATTGCAATGACGCCTTCAAAGTAAGCGTGCGGGTAATTAACAGCGATATTTACCGAACCGCCTCGCGGGTAATGCTTCAATCCGCGAGCAAAGGCTTCCGGGGTGCGCTCGCAGATTGTGTAGTTAATGTCATCAGCTTCTGCGGCCTTTTTGGGGTCCGTGGCAGTCAGTTTTGCCATCAGAGCTTGGTATGGTCGAAGATCGGCTTTCCAGTCTACGGCGACCAAAGCTTTTAGCCCTTGGGTGAGTCCATCGTTAGGAACAAGGGCAAGCACGCGATCATAAACATGCGCTTCATCCTGGTAGCGGCGCCGTGGTTGGTACGTGAGCGCCAGTTGCTGAAGTATGTGCACGTTTCGCGGGTCAAGCTCGGCGGCGCGTTCGAGACTGCGCGTTGCCTCTTCCCAATCTCCTCCACGCCGCAGAACGTAACCGCTCACTTCGAGAACCTGCGCGCTGTTCGGCAGTTTTTTTTGCGCTATAGCTAATTCGCTACCAGCGCGTCGGTAATCACGTAACGACTCGTAGTAATAGTTTCCCCAGGTAAGGTGAACCTCACTGGCATCAGGCTCGTAGCGCGACGCGGCTTCGACCGCCGAATACGATTTCTCGAGTCTCTCCGGCGTGTGATCGTACCCGGCGGTATACATCCGCGCGTGAAGTTGCGAAAGCAAACACCACGCATTCACGAAATGTTGATCGCGCGCGACCGCCTCCTCCAATAGCATCACCGCCCTAGCTAGGTTTTGCTGCGAGGCAACCGGGTCGGTCAGGTCGACGACGAGCTCCTTAGCACGCGTATAGAGATCGTAGGCAAAGACATCGTAAGTGGGGCGCTTTTCGATCGCCGCTTTTTCACCAGGCGAAAGTTTGACCTGCAACTCGTCGGCAATTGCTTTGGCGATGTCGCTTTGAATGACAAAGATATCGGCCAAATCGCGGTCGTACGTTTGCGCCCAGACGTGGGTGTCGTTGCGTGCGTCAATGAGCTGCGCGTTCACGCGCACTTTGCCGCCCTCGCGCTGAACACTGCCTTCCAGAAGATTGGCAACACCCAAAGCCTGAGCGATGGCGCGTGCATTGCGCGCGATCCCCGCCTTGTATTGCATGACCGAGGTTCGGCTGATCACCTTTAGATCAGCAATTCTGGCGAGGTCCGTCAGGATCTCATCCTGCACGCCGTCGGCAAAGAAGGCGTTCTGCGGGTCCGGACTAAGATTTTGAAACGGTAGCACGGCGATGCTTTTAACTGGGATGGTCGCGAAATCGTTTGCGCGGCGCTGGTGAAAAACCCAGTAACCAATGCCGAGCACGGCCGCAGCCACGATGAAGGTTGCTACCAGGATAGGCTTACGTCCGTCGCGGCTAGCTCTAGCTTGTTCGCGTTTTGCTTGCCTAATCTTCTCAGGAACATCCGCGTTTCCGATGCTGTCGCCGTAAAGGTTGACCAGCGAAATTCGAGCGCCATGCTTAACTTCGTATTCGCCCAACTCGTGTAAATAAGGCCGCCAGCGTGCGTAGTGCTCGAGGTCTTCAGCGACGTGTTTGGAAACCAAAATGTGACCGGCATCGCCGCAATCCATTACGCGTTGCGCCAAGTTGATTCCCGCTCCGGCAACATTCGCTCGATTGTTGACATCCGTAATCACATTGACTGGACCGCTATGGATTCCCATCCGCAGTCGCAGCTTCGGATACTTCTTCACCGCGTGCGCGATCTCGAGGGCGCACTGCGCAGGCGTTTCGGCGGCATCGCGAAAAACTAACGCGACGCCATCGCCAGTGGGTAATGAGACCAATCTGCCTTGTTCTTCCGCAACCCGGACCTGCTCGCTCGTGGCGACTACCTCCTTCAGCTCACGAATGAGCTCGCTCTGTTCACCGATGAGCAGCTTTGAATAGCCGACGATGTCAATGAAGAGAACATGTCCGATCTCGAATTTCGGATCGGTCGTAGCATCCGCATCCATGAGCACGTTGAAAATATCAAAAACTGCCCGATGTAGAAGTTTTCTGTTCCCCAACTCCAATCGCTTTGCTGAGGCTGTCAGCGAGGATCATGCAGTACCCACGCGCCGCCATCACATGAAAAAAGGGGCGCGACTCTTTACCTTTCAGCGCCTGGGAGCAGGCTCATTTTCACCGCTGCTGCTCTGAATGAGTCGTTCCTGCCCCGTAACATTTTGGCCCAAAATGTAACGAATCCGAGGCGGTGATTTTGACGGAATGCTTTGAGCCGGCGTAGCACCTGTCATGGACCATTGTAGCGGTTTCGCTCCGTTGCTCTGATACTTAAATTAATAGTGGCCCTGGGGAAAACCACCAATATGGGTGAGCTTAAGGAGTCTTTGTCCGTTGCGTCTATGGGACCTTCTCTACGCTGTCTATATTGGGGGACGCGAAATCCGGTGCGGTGTGCAAGGATTTGTACAAGAACGACTGGACTTTTGCTGGTGCCATCGCGATGAACCCAATTTGCGGGGTAAGCAAAGCCGTGGATGGACAGCGGCTCTTTACTTTTCGGCACTTGGGGTGGCCTCGGTTTCGCTAAGTGCTGCCATGGGTGGGTCTTTCTTCGTTTATGACATTTTGGCCGATTCGTAAAGAAACAGCGTGACGACAGAAGGCGGTCCGCTTATGAGGGATGGCTAATCGCAACATCTGAGACGAAATCAAATCTTCGGATCAACTGATTTAAGATCAGACGATTTTGATACGTGACGCTTCCGCCGCTACCGAGATAGCTACACAAATGGGATTGCAGAAGGCAGCCTCAGTTGGCAGAGCAGTGGACTGAAAATCTAGTGTTTGCCCCTCGTGACATATTCGCTCCCTCGCACGGTTGCGAACATGGATGACCGTGAAAAACAAAAACGACCGTGATACCGTCAACATGGCGTCAACGGCCGCTCTTTCGGAACCCAGGCGGAAACCGTCTCGCCCCGTAGGAACCGCTGCAGAAGTTGTCGAGCGCGTCGTTCGTTTCGTCGTTCGTTCCACCACCGATTGATTCCAGAAGGATGCGGAAAGATTAAGAACCGGCGTCCATAAATGTGTATCTCCGCCAGAAAAGGCACGTCGCGGAAGCCGAAGCAGTGCGCGACATTCTTACCGAGCAGAACGATGCGCTCGACGCGCCAATCCAGGAGGATGTCCCCGGCGTTGACGCAGCCATTCGCGCGGTCGAACGCATCGCCTTTGCTGCGCTTACCGCTATGGTGCGTGTTCAGGTGCTTCCGGCGACACGCGATCAGCTCGTCGTAACTCATTCCGGCGAGCCGCGCGATCTTTTGGCCATTCGGCCCGGCGAGTGGTTTGCGCGGGTCGCCTCGCCGCGACGGCGCTTGGCCGACCAGCCCGATCTTGTGCGTCTCGATCTTTTTCTGTTTCATGATGCCGCCAAGGTCACGATAAGCAAACCGCTCGATCAGATTCGGGCCGTCAGGGGCTGCAATTAATGCAATCAGCCCCTTGAGATCAACCCATTCGCGGCGTGGTTCGTGACGCGCGGCCACCTTGAAAACCGCGCGGGAAGGAAACACGCCTTCCAAGCTCCATTTCGGTTCTACGGTAACGACGGAACCAAGTTCCCGAAAAACTGCTCCTTGTAATTTCGCAGCGTGCTCTGATGTCTCAGCTGTTGCTTGCGCAAGCCCTGTCTTGGTCCAGCCCTCTAGTGCCCCCCGCGCGATTTTGCTTGCAGAATGCTGACCGGATCGCGTAGGTAATTATAAAGGAAATTTGAAAGAAGTGGGCTCAACGACTGCTGGGAGCTAGGAATTAAACGGTGACTAACCCAGCCGGTGTCTTATGAATTAGCACGGCCTCTAATGGCCACCTCTCCGCACCATTGAGCCCGGTGCAGTCGTTGCTCCTTAAGATTTCGTTTAAAAGCACGGATGCGGCTGGATGTTTGATGGCCCGTAAGGTTTTCCGACGACAACAAGAGCTTCCGATCGGGTGAAATTGGTGTTTTGGACGCGACGGGCGAGCCCGAACGAACGATTGGGTTCAACGAGCTGAATCCGAAGCTGTGATTGCGCAAGCAACAAAGCTCTAATGATCGCTCGCGACCACTGCGGCGTCAGCTTGATCAGTTCGAGCTGTGCGCTCACTTTTCGATTTGCGCGGCTTGCTGTTGTTCCTACGGGCTTGTTGCCGAATCGTCGCAAAACCCTACGAAGCGGTCGGAATATCTTACGATTCCGCACCGGAGGCAACCAGGGCAGACCAAACCGTCAGATTAAATCTCCTCATAACTCACTAGTAAATAGATGCCTACAACGTCTTGGATAACGTCTTTCTATTTTGGCATAAACTCTGCTTCCCCTTTGCAAGTATGAAATCGATTGCCCCACGCAAATTTGCGCTGCTTTCCGCGATATTTTGTGCGGTGATGCTTGCATTCGCCCACAATGCAAGTGCCCTTAGCATAGGGGACACCCACGAACTCGGCTACGTGTGGCCTGGCGTGCCATCCGGCAATGCTCTTTATGTCAATCACTTAATTGGCATGGCCCTTGGCACCATCGACGCCGCCAACGGCCAGATCTACCATCGCTCAACCAATGTCTTAGGTTCCTTGCCCACTGCCATAGTTGATCATAGTGGCACTGGTACCACCATAAATCTTGGTAACGGCGGTTTATATACATACCTATTTGCGACGTACGCTGGCGGATTACTTGGTTCTGAAGTTTGGTACGTCGGTAATTTGAGTGGAATCATTAAGATTCCTGCCATAGGTGGAGGGTGTCTCCTTTCCGGGTGGACGCTCTTTGGCACAGGGGGTGCTGTTCCGGACGGCGGCACCACGGTAATGTTGCTAGGGGCAGCCCTCGGCGTCCTTGGTATAGCGCGACGCTTCCTAATGAGTTAACCGGTCAGCTTGGCCGGCGCAGAGAATGATAAGTTTTTTTGGAGTACTTTCTGCGCGCTATGCTTTTCCGCTTGATTGGCACCACCATCATTCTTGGCGCGATCACAGGATTCGCTGATTCCAGTGAGGGAGAATTCTCTCGGAGACGCGGAGGACAAATCGTGCAGGGAGTGTTTAGCATTGCCTCCTTCATACTTGTCGGAGCTGCTTACTGGCGCTTCGGCTGGAAAATCGGCCTGATTGATCTTCTTCTTGTTATTATTGCCTCGAATGTAGCTCTCACGGTGCACAGATATTGCAGCAAGAAGTCCGGTTGGTGATACGTTGCCAAAGTCATCTAACGGCTCACACGCCGCAGCGATCGGAGGCCGCGCCAGGTTTTGAGTTTGAAGTGCCTTCAGTCCCAGGGACAAGCGCGGCCCGCACGACCTTGATTGCTTTGCTTTTTGTCTCACTCCTGATTGGCTGCTTTGGGCTTTTGCCAAAAGCGCAAGCGGTAAGTCCCGCACCGGATGCAGACTATCCCGGAGGAAACGCGGCACAGCGTTTGTTCATTCAACGCTCATTGTTCTGCTGTCTCCTTGATCCGCCTGATCCCGTTCTAGCTGCTCCTGGCTAATCACAAACTGCTGGTTTAACTGGACTCCGGGCTTATTGTTGTTACTCCACCCAAAGATAAGGGCGGTACAGGCAGCTAGATCCCGCAACTACGCCGTGTTGCTAACCGTAGCGGATCTGCGGCATTAGCTGCCGCTTCTGCCGCCCTAGCGGTAGCTCGCGCGAGCCCGCCCTTTGTGCGTCGCCTCGTTTCGCTACGCGTACTATGATTTTAAAAGCGTGGCGTGTTCTGACCACTGAGATTCGCTCGTAAGAATCCCCGATTCTATTTTGGAACGTTAACTGCTAAAGCCTTTGCTTGGCGCCTGTTTCTGGCATCTCGCGCGTTTGCAAGTTATAGCCGATCGTACAACTGACTTTGAATCGCCTGATCCCGAAGACCTGATTTGGTGTTAGATTGGTTACTGCCGGCCATTCGTCGTTAGGAGAGCTGCCTTCCGCCACCCTGTTTCTTTGCCACACCAAAGCTGGTTGGAGTTGGGGCTCTATCCCAGCGATTGATTCCAACGGGCGAACAATATGGATTGTTGATGCGCATCGGCGATGACGGAAAGCAAAACCATTCGCGACGTCGCTTCCGCGTCGGTTGAAAACCGCAGCCGATCCCTGCGGTTCTGCTTTACAACGATCCCTTCTTTCTGCTAAAGCTGCGATAAGGGGAATGCCTGGCGAGAAACAAAGACGGGGACATAAATCATAATAATATCCGTGGCGCGAAAAAAGCCTATAAGTAGGATCCTCGTTTCACGGAATACTCTTACTTTAAAGGAGTGTACGTTCATAATTGATCTTTACGATCGCTATTCCGAGCTATCACTTAGGAGAGATTATAGTCGTCGGCCCCTTCTCCATTATTACACGCTTCGAGACGTGGACAGCGAGTCAGCTAGCTGGATGTATCGTGTAAGCGTGCGATGCAAAGAAAAGATCGAGATCGATCTTCGTACTCCGAAATTATTTGTCGAATCGTTGTTCCTGGCGTGTTTATTACCGGGAGATTCGCATATTCCCCATGCGGACAATGAGCGAAGAAAACATGGGCGATGGGTTCCGAATCACACCCCTCAACGAGATTACACAGGACTTGTTTATCTGAATGACGACTTCACGGGAGGTGAATTGGTCTTTCCAGATCGTGATGTAGTTATCGTCCCGAAGCCAGGTTTATTCATTGGGTTTCCTAGTAATCATAAATTTGTGCATGCTGTCCCGAAGGTTCTTTCTGGAAAACGATACTCTCTGCCAGTCTGGTTTACGCTGAATCCAACAAAAGCCATGCAAGTTTGATCCCAATAACAATGGAAAGAAGCCGCGTCCTCGTAGCAAACTGGTTCAATTATCCGCAGTATTACGACATTGCTTACCAAGCCCACACCCGGCGGGAGGCCGACTTCATCGAAGCCGCATGCCGCAAGTATTGTCCCTTCGCGCCTCGCCGGTTCTTGGAGCCGGCCTGCGGCAGTGGACGACTAATCACCGAGTTGGCGGCCCGAGGTTACCAAGTGACCGGATTCGATCTGAGCCAACCGGCGTTAACGTACCTTCGACGGCGGGTTGCACGGCGGCTGCTCCACGCTGAGACATTCGAGGCGCAGATGTCCAATTTTCGCCTCGGTCGACTGGTTGATGCGGCCTACTGTACCGTCAACACGTTTCGCCACTTGTTGACGGAGCAGGCCGCGCGCGGCCACTTGGAGTGTGTTGCCGGGAGTCTTCGTTCTGGCGGCATTTACCTCCTGGGCTTGCATCTGTTGCCATTGGACACCGACCCAGAGGACGACGCGCGCTGGACGCAGTGGCGAGGAGAGACAAAAGTGACTGTAACGCTGCGCATGCTGCGCACCGATCTCCGCCACCGGCTCGAGAACCTTCGGGTCTGCCTGCTTGTGCGCCGCGGGTCGAAGGAACTTCGCCTGCGGCACGAATTTCAGCTCCGCACATATACGGCAAGGCAATTTCGACGGCTGCTCAGTTCGGTTCCGTCGCTGGAACTGTGCAACATCTACGATTCCCGGTACGACATTGAGCAGCCATTCGCCCTGAATGATAAGGTGGCTTACTGTGTGTTTGTGTTAAGGCGACGACTGCCACGGTAGTGAGACCATCCCAAAAGTCGGCATGAAGACATATTCGAGGCGTAAAGGAGAACCTCCTCCGGCAGAATCACGCCATAAATTAATTGCCTATCAAATATATGAGGATGATTCCGCCCCAATACGCCCTGCGCCGCGCGAACGGGGGTGGATGGAAGATGCAGACAAAAAGTTTCCCTATCGATGCCTTCCATTAGTCATCGCGAATCAGTACGGCTGGGAAATTCTATCTACCCATCACGTCCGTGCCAGTTGGGATGGTACGTCGGGACCGGAGGGTTTGTACGTCGAAAGCCTATACGGGGATGGCCGCCCGCACTGCCACTCTCACTTCGGCGAAGGAGTGCTAACTTTTCAAATTCCATTCCTGTTCAAGACACCCGTTGGCTGGAATTTGATGGTTCGTGGTCCCACAAACAGTCCGAAAGACGGGATCGTAGCTCTAGATGGCATTATTGAAACAGACTGGGCTCATTCAACATTCACGATGAACTGGCGGTTTACGAGAGCATGCACGGTCGAGTTCGCGCTGAGAGAACCCATTTGCCTATTCTTTCCAATTCGAAGAGGTGTGCTTGAGATGTTCCGGGGGGAATTGCGTATGTTGAAAGCAGATCGGGAATTTGAAAATAAATTTCGAGAATGGTCTGCAAGCAGGGATCGGTTTCTCTCAGGACTCGAAAAGGGAAAGCCGGAGGTGGTTGCACAAGGCTGGCAGAAGGATTACATGCAGACTGCCAAAGACAAAAAGCCACTCGCACACCCATTCGCAAATGAAAACGTCGTGGACCGAGCGAGAACTGGCCGATCATAATCGGCAAGCATGTAGTTCGATTTTTTGGAACCAGCATGGTCGAATTGTTGCAGGGCGCCGCGTGTGTGTACGCTGGAGCCGAGGTTGAACATCGGAGAGAACATTTTCGCGTGGGGAAATGCTGAACTGTTTCTGCGCTTCATTGTGAAGCACTGCCGTAATTATCTAGTAAGAAAGCAAAGCGGAAAAAGATTTGGCGGAAAAAACAGCGGTAACGCGCTATTATGCTTCCTTACCTTTCCTC
>Ga0066705_10000250_pt1 | contig 13303 bp, 12 predicted proteins | sample GraSoiAngelo_154_FD_66506 | JGI IMG/M metagenome (GOLD analysis project Ga0066705, IMG submission 66506) | Grasslands soil microbial communities from the Angelo Coastal Reserve, California, USA - 14_1009_13_20cm | ecosystem: Environmental > Terrestrial > Soil > Grasslands | place: USA... | reverse complement strand
CGTAAGTCCGGACCGTACCGTACCCTGCGATCTCGTAGTGCTCTACGCGCTGGGCATTGGCGATCAGGCCCGCGTCCTTCACGTCTTTATCGATATTATCCTCTTTAACGGTTTCGTTGCCTTCCTTCAACAGACCCTCCATGCCTTTGCATTTTTGCTCTTTTGGGCTCTGGCCCATGCCTTCGAAAATCTGCTCAATTCGTTGGGCATGCTGTCGTGTCTTTTCCAAATGTTCTTCGAAGGCTCTGCGTAACTCCTCGGACGAGGAGGCTTCGGCTATCTTGGGCAGTGATTTAATGAGTTGATGTTCGGCGTCGTACAGATCTTTCAACTGTTCGACGTATAGGTCGCGTAGTGAATTTGCTTTCATGATAAACCTCCGCACTGAATTATTAAATGTTGAGATGCCTTACGATTTGGTCCCCGGCTAGAACGATAGATTTGCCCCCACATCCTGGTGGAATCTGAATGCGCCTGCGCTGTACGGCTAGGCGAGAAGCAGGGCCAGCCTCATCTGGAGGCCGGCGCCTGCTCGAATTGTGGTGTGATAGAGGGCAACTTTCGTGTCCGCAGCATAGGCCGGGTAGCCAAGATCAACAATCCTGCGGTCTATGTAATTTTCCCAAAAACTTTCTGTAGCAGAAGTCGCGCTCCGTGCTCGTACTGACTTGTGTCAAGCGATGCGGCGCGGTTCTTTTGCTTCGTCTTCTTTGTGGGTGCGCATCCAGTCATCGACTTGGCGGTGCGCATCTTCTTTGGTGAGCCCGTAACGTTCTTGAATTTTTCCGGCAAGCTGATCGCGCTTGCCCGCGATCATGTTCAGATCATCATCGGTGAGTTTGCCCCAGCGTTCTTTAATCGAGCCCTTCATCTGCTTCCACTTTCCCTCGATCTGATCCCAATTCATACGCAGTTCTCCTTATATGTTTGCTGTTCCGCATCAGCAACATTATTCACAGTGAAGCGCTGTTCCCATCCAGAATGCGAGGTATTTTCCAGGCGAAATCACTGTAGGAGCGCATCGCATAAAAAGTAGTCGATTGCCAACTCCTCTATATGCGTGTTGTCGCCGCAACAAAAGTGGCGATTTCTGCATTTCAGTTCATCATGCGCGCATTTCACTGCGGTACAGCAAGTTATCAAAATGCATACAGACTGGACCGGATGGACCGCCGCGCTCACTAACCCTACTCTCAGCAATGTCAGCGGCGAATTTGGTTCGCCAACCGACATTTGAAATTAGATCGCTGGATTCTTGAGGACAGTCTGAAAGGAGAACCAAGTGAGCAGCGTTCTTAATTCCACCGCAACCCGATTTGATTCCGACCTAGACCTAGTTAAGCGTGCTCAACAAGGAGATTCCGACGCGTTTGCTTCATTATTTTACGCGCACAAGGCGCGGATTTATTCCGTTTGCCTGCGCATGACCAACAACACCGCGGAAGCAGAAGACCTGACCCAGGACGCGTTTCTTCAGGTGTTCCGCAAGCTGGCTACTTTTCGCGGCGACTCCGCCTTGTCCACCTGGCTGTATCGCATCGCAGTCAACACGGTGTTGATGCATTTCCGGAAAAAGGCGCTACGACAGATTTCTCTAGACGAGCCTTACAACCAGGACGCGCGGCTGGTGCGCCGCGAATACGGAAGCCGGGATGGCCGGCTGGTTGGTTCGGTAGATCGGATCGCATTGACGCGCGCCATCAAAGAACTGCCGGTTGGATATCGCACCATTTTCCTCCTGCACGAAGTCGAAGGCTATGAGCATCAGGAAATCGCCGAGCTGCTCGATTGCTCGGTAGGCAATTCCAAATCGCAGCTTCACAAAGCGAAGTTGCGGATTCGGGAATTGTTGGGTTATGCGCGCGATGAAGCCGTCGCGGAAAATCCCGCCACGCGTCGCGACCACCGCAGCTCCGAGCCGTTAATCGGAAATTGGAGAGAGCCCCCCGAACTTCCGCAGAAAGCCGGAAGCATGGTTCCTGCAATGAGTTCTGGCACGCAGCAATTCTTTGATTCGAACGCATGATTGAAACGGAGGATTTCCAAAGCTTCATCCGCGCTATGGGCCAGCATCACGACGGCTGGTCGTCAAAGCTACAGAAGTTAGGGAGAGCAGAGACACAGTGTACGTCGGTGCAATTGTAACTATCGCAAACAGGGCCCGGTGCGAGGGAGATTCTGGAAACCTTCCCCGTAAACGGCCCGGCAGCCATCAGTCCACCCCGCAACTGCTGCTGGGTTCCCCGTTCGCTACTTGGGATGTGCTCGGCCAAAGTGTGCTGGACCGCACGCTGGACCGCCTGCGCGTCTTTGGCATCGATCACGTCTCAGTAATCTCTGAAGACGGTCTCTGCCGCTGGAGCCAGCCCGGCCCTTTTACGTATAAATCCAGCACCGCCGCTGGCTTTTGGCCGGCGTGGGACAGCGTCGTTTCGCAATATCTGAACCACGGAATGGCAACCTTACTCCTGGTGCGACTGGGTCCTTATGTCGAGTTAGACGTATCAGACTTCCTTCGCTTTCACCGCGAAAGCCGTGGTCCGCTGACGCAGGCGCATCACTCGCCAGGGCCGCTGGACTTGGTGGCCGTTGATGCCAAGCAATTGCGAAATGCAGAGCATTCCTTTCGCGCCCGCTTGAGCACGATGATCGCAAACCGCCGCGAGTACAAGTTCAACGGGTATTTGAATGCGCTCGCCGAGCCGGCTGATTTTCGGCGATTGGTGGAGGATGCTTTGCGAGGCCGATGTGGCATTCGACCTATAGGTCAGGAAGTGGAGCCTGGAATCTGGGTAGGTCAGGGCGCTCAAATCGAACGTTCCGCCAATGTTCTCGCGCCCGCTTACATCGGGGCGAATAGCTATGTGCGCTCGTCCTGCACGATTTCTGGCGCGAGCGCAGTGGAAAAACAATGCGAAGTGGATTGCACCACTTCCGTCGACAATTGCTGCATTCTGCCGGGCACTTACTTAGGTATGGGATTAAACGTCAGCAATGCGATCGTTGGCGCGGGAAGGCTCTTCCATCTGGGCCGTGGAGTTGAATTGCAGATGAATGACGATCGCCTGATCGGAATTACACCCAGCTCTCGGCAGTTGACTAGGAGTGCGCTCGCAATGTTTGGCGCGGTGTCAACCCGCGCATCGCGAACAGCATCTTTAATGAAGGCACGCAGGTTCGGGCATTTTAGGTAATCGGCCCGCGGAAAGAATGGGGAGAATATTTGATGTTGCTGACATTACCAGAACGGGTGGATGGGAAATTGGCTCGCACATTCGCGGGGGACCTCAATCGCGAGCTGATGAATGACCGTCCTCGGATCGTTGTTGATCTATCGCAGGTGAAGCAGATCGATAGCGAAGCACTCGACACGTTGCTCGATTGCATGGTCGCGGTCGCTAACCGCGATGGCGCCGTCAAGCTGGGGGGAGTTTCTCCGGAAGCCGCAACTATGCTGGAGCTCACGCGCATGGATCGTGTATTTGAAATGTTTCCTACTGTGGCCGAGGCAGCAAGCAGCTTCAGCGTTGCACGCCTGGAACCTGTTTCGGAACAGGCTCCAGAGCCGGCGGCTGCATAGCTCTATGCGGTCATTTGAGAGGAAGCACCATGGAAGGACGTCGATGAGATTGATGAGCGCGATACTAGCACTCACATTATCTGGTGTGGCTGAACCTGCAGCTCTAATGGCACAGGAAGCCGCCCCGGCGCAACAGTCTCTGCCCGACCAGCAGGCTTCTCCTGACGCGCAGCAGCCTGCTGCAACTTCCGATCGTCAGGAGCAGGAAGACAAAGCATCGCAAGAGATGATCAATCGCAACCATTTGCCCGATAACGCGATACCCGTCCAACCGCCTGGGGCACAGCAGAGCGCCACTCAGACTTCCCGGCCACCTGCCCCCCCGGTGGTTCAACCATCAGGCACCGCCGCAGCTCAAGCTGGAAAAATAAGCGGCAACGCTGCGTCTCGACCGGCGGGAGCCGCCATCGCCCCAGCCAAGCAGCGGCAAGTGCGCTCTGTCTTGATCAAGATGGGCGTCATCGCTGGAGCGGGCGTAGCTTTGGGCACCGTAACCGCGCTCACGAAAGCCAGCGGATCAAAGCCCCCCGGAGCGAAGTAAGTTCGGCAAGTAAATACTCATGAATCGCGATTTGAACTCCGCACAAGGCGACTGCGAGCAACCAGTGCTGATCAGCTTTTCTGGAATGGATGGATCAGGCAAGAGCACGCAGATCGAAGCGTTGTGCTCCCAGCTTTCACAAGCGGGCGTTCCCGTTTTGCGTCTGGCCTTTTGGGACCATGTCGTCGGGTTGCCGAAATGGCGAGCCGTGTTCAGCCACAAATTTCTGAAGAGTGACGGCCGCATTGGCGAACCGGGAAAGCCCGCTCGCCGGAACGATAAAAATAATCGGGCCTGGTACCTGCTTGTGGCGCGCTCGGTTTTGTACCTCATAGATGCTCTGAATCTTCGGCGCGTAGTGGAAAAAACGCGAAGGAGCAATGCGGGTGTGATCGTCTTTGACCGCTATATCTACGACCAACTGGCCACGCTTCCGCTGGAGTATTCTGTGGCGCGCGCCTATGCGCGGTTCGTGTTGAGCTTTGTTCCAAAGCCTGATGTGGCTTATCTGCTCGACGTAGAGCCTGAAGTAGCACGTGAAAGAAAGCCCGAGTACCCGGTGGATTTTCTGCACAAATACCGTTCCTCTTATTACCGTCTGAGGGATATTGCCCAACTCACGCTGATCGAGCCGCAATCGCAAGCCGATGCTCAAGCCGCAATCGCCGCTCGCCTGGAGCAGTGTGGCCGGATTCGTAACGTGAGTTCCCGTCTCACTGGCTCGATTGCCGCTGCCTGATACAGTTTTCCCCCGAGTCCCGTACTCTGCCTAAACCGCCTGCCTAAACCAACACCTCGCTCGTGTAACTCATCCAAGAAACCGCGCCATAAGGGATAAGTCTCCTATGAAAACAGGCGGAGGGAATGGAAAATTCGCTTTGGTGATTCCTACCCTAAATGAAGCCGGGAACATTCCTGTCCTTCTCGATCGCGTACAAATTGCTCTGGCTCGCGTTGATCTCGATTACGAACTTCTGATCGTGGACGATGACAGCCGGGATGGAACCGCCGATATCGTGAACGAATTTGCGCGGCGCGATCCGCGCGTTCGCTTGATTGTCCGTAGAGGCGCGCGAGGCCTTGCGGGTGCCGTCCTCCATGGATGGAAGCACACGGATGCTACGCTTCTCGGCGTGATGGATGCCGATCTTCAGCATCCACCGGAGACACTGCCTGAATTGCTCAAGGCTGTTCGGAACGGTAACGACATCGCTATCGCCAGCCGCTACGCCCAAAGAAATTCCGTTACGAACTGGAATGCGTTGCGGCATTTCATTTCCCGGTGTAGCACGTTGGCAACCTTGCCGCTGCAAAGAAAGGGGCTGCGCATCAAGGATCCCCTGTCCGGATTTTTTGTCGTGCGCCGCGAATGTATCGAAGGTCTGGATTTACAGCCCTATGGGTTCAAAATCCTTCTGGAAATTTTAGTGAAGGGCCGCATCCACAAAGCTGTCGAAGTGCCCTTCCGGTTCTCGGCGCGCTATGCCGGAAGCAGTAAGGCCAACATCAGAGTTGCGCTGCAATATTTTTCTCTCCTGGGGAAGCTGTCACGGCACGCGATCTTCAGGCCAGGACCACAATGAAGATTTGTCTGGTGACTGCATTTCCGCCCAGCCGTCAGGCCCTGAATGAGTACGGGTTCCATATCGCCCGCGAGCTCAGCCAAGCCGAGGAATTGTCATTGACTATTCTCGGCGATGACATTGCTCCCGATGAGAAAGAACTGCCTGGCTATTCCGTCATTCGATGCTGGTCCTTTAACAGCCTGCGCAATCCAGTGCGCCTGCTGCGGGCTGTCCTCCAGATCCGGCCTGACGTCGTATGGTTCAATCTTGGTTTTGCCAGCTTCGGCGGCAAACCCCTGCCGGCATTCTTCGGAGTGGCACTTCCGGCGTTGGTTCGGGCCGCGGGGTTCTACACTCATGTCACACTTCATCAGCTCATGGAGACAGTAGATCTCAAGGATGCGGGTGTACGCTTCCGTCGTGTGTACAACACCGCAGGTTATGCCGCCACGCAGGTGCTCTTGTTCGCAAATTCGATTTCCGTCCTAATGCCCGCTTACCGCAGCATTCTTCGGAAGAAATATGGCCGTGGGGCTGTCTACGTGCGGAATCACGGAATTCTCTCAGGCAGGCCGGAATATCCTGCGTTTGAGCGGCGCGGAAATCCCGAGCATCGGATTTTGGCGTTCGGGAAATGGGGCACGTACAAACGGCTGGAGCCGATGCTTGATGCGTTCGAAATAATCGCGCGCAGGGTGCCCAATGCGCAGTTGATCATTGGGGGCACGGATCATCCAAAGACGCCGGGATATCTGGAGTCAGTCAAGCAAAAATGCTGGCGCCATCCGCGAATCAAGTTCATCGGCTATGTTCCCGAAGAGCAGATTCCGGAACTATTTCAGAGCACGACCGTAACGGTAATGCCTTACACGTCATCCGCGGGATCCAGCGGCGTGGCGCATCTGGCCTGCGCGTACGGGGTGCCGATGGTGGCCTCCGATATTTCCGACTTTCGCGAACTGGCTGAGGAGGAAGGCCTGGCGATTGATTTCTTCAAGACTGGAGACATTCAGAGCCTCGCCAAATGTTTGATTGCCCTGCTGCAGAATCCAGAACACCAGGCGGAGATGGCTGTGCAGAATTTCTCGGCAGCGCTGCGCATCAGCATGCCGGAAATCATTCGCCAGTATCTTCGCACGTTCCACTTGCAGCGGCATCTCAGCGTGTTGACATCTGTTTCCAGGCTGCGCCGGCTCCCCAGGTGGCTGCCTTTACGGCCACGGCTGGCGCGATTGGCGTCGCGGAGGCTGATCGCTAGCCTAGCGACCGCCCCCATAACGCAACTACTGGATGGTCAAAGTAACGGACGTGGAGACATTCTGACTCTCGGACAGCCCGTTAATGGCAATGGTAAAGGTTTGGCTTGGAGTGTCAGTGCTGGTGATGGGCTGTTGGGGATTACCCGCCCCGCTGCAGGAGATGAAAGTGGAAGCTATGAAAGCCAAGGCGAGCACCCCACCGATGGATCTCATTCTTCTTTTCTTGCTCCATCCTCCGGCAACGGCCACTCCCATCACGCCGAGGCCGGGCAGCCAAAAAGCGTAGTGCCAAGGCCTTCCCCTTCTTCGATTGTTCACCGCGGAAACGGTCGCGGAAACGGTGAGTTTAGAACTGACAGCCTGAGCTCCCGGGGTAACGGAACTGGGCTTAAACGAGCAACTGATACCAACGGGCAGCCCGGAGCAGGAGAGCGCGACGGCGCTTGAGAAGGAACCAGAGATGGGGGTGACGGTGACCTTCGCGCTGGTTGAGCTTCCCGGTTTGAGTTTGAGAGCGGCTGGCGACGCCCCGAGCGCAATGGCAGCTGAGCTAACTGAGCAATGTGGAGTGTAAGATATTCCGCCGGACATTCGATTTCTTATGCTTGGTTTGCCGACGGCCTGTAGGTACATAACGTAGTGGCGTTGCTGTGGAGAATAGCCGCACAGATCGAGCGAGTGTGAACCCACGCCCATTGCGTTCAGCGCCATGAGATTTTGCCCATCGGTGCTGATGTAAATCACGTAGTGGTCAAGCGTATCTTCATAACCGCTTACGCCCCACTGCAACAGGTTTCCCGAAATCCCAGCGGTCACCGACATGCAATTGTCGATGCCGCTTTCCACTTCGGTGCCCTCCTCATAGTCGTTCCAAGTAGGAAGTTGTAGCGCACCAAGCTGGTTGCTTGAATTGTAGAGGCTGTTGATTTCGGCGAAAGTCTGGAGCCAGGTGTGTCCACATCGCTGAGTCATGATGCGGTTCAGGCCCCAGGAGGCGAGCGTGTCATTGAAGCCCTTGTAAGATGCGCCGATGGTCTCAAGCTGCGGATGAACTAACCCAGCATCGTAGAAATTCGTCAAGTACGACACGCCGAAATCTGTCGTTGAAGGCCGCACCCAGGAAGCCGCTGGCGTCCTCAAAAAGAAAGATGGGATTCGTGGTCGTCGTTGCTGCCGTTGCAGCCCAATCGACACTCGGGTAGTGCAGCTCCACATCGAAATTGGTAATCATCGGACGGCCATTGATACGCATGTAGGCTGGCGATGGAATGAACGTCTGCTCGATGTAATGAATCTGCTCGATGAGAGTCTGCTGCGGAGTGCATCCTGAACATGCGCTTAATTTGATTGCGCCTTTATCAATCATGATTGCGAATTTGAAGCCCGGATGCTGCTCCGCCTCAGCCATTACACGCAGAGTGGTTGTGTTCGTGAATGTGTCTCGTGATCCGTACCAATCGATGATCATGCCGTCAATTCCGCGGCTGATCATGTCGGTAATCTGGCGGTGGATTTGCGCCGGATCCTGTGAGTTGTAGCCCACGGCCATGTGGCGGGGGTCGCCAAACCAGGGCATGAAGTGCGCGTAAATTTGCGTCGTCGCGCCGACATATAGCAACGTGTGCAGATCGACTTTACTGACGTTGGTCGCGCCCAGATTCCCATTGGTCTGGGATTGGAAAGTATCCGCGGCGCTGGTGTTGTTGGAGGTTTGTGCCTGAAGAGTAGTAGTGGGTTGGATGGTTAGATTGCCTGCCGGCGAGACCGCCGGGAACATAAGACACACAGCGACAAAAAGAATCCCTTGCCGCATCTCCTGCCTCCTGATCCGGAAAACCGGAAGGCCTAGAGCGCCTTAATTGCAGCGCTCAGGCCTGACGTGCGTGGCCCTACCACAGCGCCTTGCATTGCTGCTCAGGTTCGGACAGGACGCAGGACTCGCTCCCCAGCGAGTTTCCTGCTCCTGCTTCGATTTGGGAATGCGCACCCCAACGCGATTAGGGTGCAGCGTTTTACGGAATTGTCAGTTGCCTCGCCTTTCGTTTTGAAGCTAGAAACACGCAAACTTCGGACTTGTCGTTCCAGAGGTCAGCTGGTTGAACACACTCTTCTGTTGCTGGTGATACGAACCGCTGCTGAGCGTATAGTGCACCCATTGCACCAGTCCGTAACGCTTACTTAAGTAATATTCTTCTTTATCGGCGCAGTTGCCGTAATTGCTGTCGCAGTTGTAGCGATAGCTCACGACCAGCGTCGGCATCTTGTTGGGCAGACTTCCTCCGAACGAAACGTAGTACGGCCCCCAAACTTCGTTGATCGCCTTCTGCAGATTGTGAGTGGTGTAGCTGTTGCAATCGGTATGGATGTCGTAGGAAGTGTTGCTGACCTTTATCGCGGAGCCAGGAAAGCCTCCCTTGGCGCAGCGCCGAGTCAGCGGCATGTTGTAGTTGTTGGAAGATTTCTTGTACGTGTTCGGATACTTCCACGCGTACTCGGTGATCCAGAGATAGATGTAATTGTTATCGTAAAGTTGGATGTCCCAGGGATATCCAGTGCCCCCCTTGGTCCAATAAAACTTTCCGGAGTGAATTAGCGTGAAGAGCGGGTTTGCCGTACCAGTGAGGTGTTTGGACGAACGAAGGTCTAAATCCATCGTCATCCAGTCCAGCATGTCGTACGTGCCAGAAGGACAGCTAATGGTCGATTCTGCGTGCGCCGAATTTGTTCCAGAAAGAAAGCCAAGACAGGACAGCAACACTGCTGCCAGGAAGAGATACCTCAATTTCATCATCGCGCCTCCCATGACCCGATCCCCTTATGCGCGAATCAACCCAACGAACAAGGACACACTTTCCCTTAGGTTCTGCGTGCGGCAGATCCGATTGACGGAAAGGGGCTCCAGTTAAATCTAAGTTACTTGGAGAGTAGCTCGATTTCCTGTTAGATCAATAAGACGAATCCCTTAATTGCTGTGGAAATCTATCAGCTCGTTCCTATTTTGGTACATGTATGTTCCTGTAGCGCAGGCAATCGGCCGGAATGGTCCAGAGCGTGCTCACGAATTACCCTAACTGTGAAAAACTATTGTGGCGGCTGTTGCTGCTGGGGAGCTTGGGTAGGTGGGTTCATTTGTGGCTGGGCGCCTGGCGCCTGCGGTTGTGCGCTTGTGGAAGGTGGTGTTGGCGGCTGATTTGCGGGTTGCTGGCCGGGGGACGATTTGGGCGGCGCGGGCGGCTCAACTATCGGTCGATTATCACGGGTCTTAAGTTCAATCGGTCCACCCTGACGAAGACGGGCTTCCCGCAATGTCTCCAGATTCGCCTGTGATCCCTCATCATTACTGCGTGCGATTTGTCCCAATGGCAAGCCTTGCATCTCATGGCGATTGGTCAGCGTGGCCCGTTGGGCCGCGCCGGATGCCACTCGCGCCTGCTCGTAAAAATCCTGCGCCGTCTCCTGATCACCATCCATTTCGGCGATGTATCCCATGTTATTCAGGGTGAAAGCGTTCCTGGGATCAAGTTTGTAGGCATCGCGAAAGTATTGCCGCGCCGCTTTGGGATCGTTGTGGTTTAAGGCTGAGACGCCTTGCAAGTTCAAGCGGGCCACCTTGTCCTCGACGCTTTCTTCCGTATCCAGTCGATGGCGGACTGCCTTTGCATTCCCCGACGCTACATCGCTGATGGATTTGCCCCGCCAGCGCCGGTCCAGTGCCACAATAATTTTTCGGGAGGAGTGGAGGTTCGCGGCCTGGTTGTAATACTGGAACGCTTTCTCCAGATTGCCTTCGGCTTCCATCGCAAATCCGAGATTATTCAGCGTGAACGGATTGTGAGGATCGAGGGCCAACGTGCGCTGCAGCACTTCGTCCCCTTCCTGCACTCTTCCCTGCTGCATCAGGCTCATCGCTTCGACATTGCCACGATTGATCTGCAGTTCGCGATTGCCAAATGCTGCAGTGAACTCAGTGAGCTGGTGTCCTTTCAGTTCATCTTCGCTGGCGCGGTCAATGGTAGTTTCCGAATTCTGCCGTGCAGCGAGTCGGTAGTAGCTCTGGGCGCGGTCAACTTTTCCTTGCAGCTCAGAGATGTAACCAAGGTTGTTGAGTGTAAAAGGATCGTCAGGATCTATCAGATAAGCACGATAAAAAAGCTTCTCTGCTTTTTCCAGATGGCGCTTGCGCACTTCCTTGACCCCCTCCTGATTGAGAGCCTGGACAGGAGTCGGTTTAGTACGCTTGGGAAAGGTGATCCTAAGATTGCCCGCCCAGGTTTGCGGCGAGCAGCCGATTGGCAGAACAGCCAGAAGAATTAAGTGAAAAATGTGCCGGCTCATGATAGTGAGAATGCGAGTATCAATTCGCCAATTTTGATGCCTATTCAGCAGTTCGCGTTTGCTGTCTTTCATTGTCCATTTGCCGTAGTTTCAGCAACTTTGGCTACCCTTTTCGCTCGATCAGCATCCAACAGCTCCGGATCAGAAATATGCCTCGTGTTGGACGATTCCTAACGCTGTTGATGCTGTCTAGCCTGTTTTATGCGCAGAGCGACCCCGCGCCAGTAACGAATACCCCGGAAGTGCCACAATCTGTTCCCGGGGCTGCCAATTTGCGGGAGCACGACCCTTTGCTTGATCTTCCTCCGCTCCCGCGCGCAAAAATTTCCCTGCTCGGCGGAACCATTACCCGGCTTGATCGAGTGCAGGATCATTTGACCATTCAACCGTTCGGTGCCAAGCAGAAGATGAACGTGGCGTTCGACGTTCGCACGCGCTTTTTCCGCGATGGTCAACCTTCCACGCAACGGGACGTAAAGGTCGGACAGCGCGTTTATCTGGATACAATGCTTAACGGCACCACCATTTTTGCAAAGAGCATCTGGATCGATAGCAATACCGCCGCGGGCAGCGGAAGAGGACAAATTCTCTCGTACGATCCTCAGCATGGTGTTCTTACGTTGCGCGACGAGCTTTCGGCGCAGCCCATAAGATTTAATTTGGGACCCGACACGTTGGTGCGCCAGGGAAGCCAAACTCGCTCGGTGGCTGACCTGAAGCCCGGAGCTCTGATAAGTCTTACTTTCGGACCGGAACAAGGTGGACGCGGCGCAGTTCTCGAGGTCTCGATATTGGCTCAACCGGGAACACAGTTTTCTTTTTTCGGCAGAATCACGTACATGGATCTCTCGCGCAAACTGATTGCCGTCGCGAATGAATCTGACAATACGACGTACGAGATCTATCTGGAGTCTCTACCGCCCGGCAGTTTGCGTGATGCTCGGCAGGGCGCTGAGGTCACCGTGTCGGCAGTCTTCGACGGAAAACACTACGTGGCGCGCAGCATCGAGCTTGCACGCACAAGTTCATCTTCAGTTCAGTAAGACATCGCTTTGCTCCACGATCCGGGTCTCAGAGGGTTTTGACCGCAGGGCACGCGACTGAGATGTTCGCGGATTTCGCAGAGAGAACCTAAGCGGCGTCGGCTTGGGAGGCGCTCGCGGGGTCCATACTTTCGCGCATCGCTTGCGCGATCACCACGTCCTGATCTTCGAATAGATGGGTAAAGTAATTTCTAAAGTAGCGCCACAATGTGGACAGGTCGGTCTGATACCAGCAGCATTCGTTCATCCGCGGTGAGAAGCCGCACAAGAAACGGAAGCGGCGGTGGATCTCGTCGGGCGCAACCAGGCTCGCCGCCGCCATGCGATGATTCCCCTCAATGATCGTCAGCGGCGCAGTCTCATCAACTCCGATCAGCAGCACCGAACTGTGGTCGACGCCGTTCGCCACATCCGAACTCAGAGAACGCAGCTTGGCTACGTATTTCTCCGGCGAGTTGGAGCCGACTTTTTCGCGAATGCGGTCCAGCATGTTGGCAAGATAAAAATTTCCTTCAGCAAGCCCTCTCCAGTGATTACGGGGAAAGACCCGAATGCGGTTGAGATCGCTGCTATGCAGTTCGACCTCCCACCATTCAGTATCGGCGGGCAACTCCCGCCATAGTCGCCCACGGCGCAGGTACAAAAGCGCGCGGCGGATTGTGTTCTCACGCGAGTTGCTTAGGTCGGGATGTTCGACGATGTTCTCAAACCTATCGCGATAACGATCGAACTCGGGCTGATAAAATTCGCTCTTCAGGAATTCGGAAATCGCCTCATCCTCCGGCACGCGGCAAAGTTTCCGCATTACTGCGGTGTCGTGAATAGCAAGTTCCTGACGGCCTGCTTGAGTCTGGGCACGGAAGAATGGCACGGAAACCGTTATCAGAAGCAACATCATCACCACTAATTGAACGATGATGACGTCTTGCAGGGTGCCATGGAAAAGATAAATACCGAGAATGATCGCACCGCTGAAGCCA
>Ga0066705_10000246_pt1 | contig 13380 bp, 17 predicted proteins | sample GraSoiAngelo_154_FD_66506 | JGI IMG/M metagenome (GOLD analysis project Ga0066705, IMG submission 66506) | Grasslands soil microbial communities from the Angelo Coastal Reserve, California, USA - 14_1009_13_20cm | ecosystem: Environmental > Terrestrial > Soil > Grasslands | place: USA... | reverse complement strand
GTCGTCCCTACCGCGACAGTAATCGGGTGGTGGTCGGGGCCAGAGGTCGTTTTAGGTTCTTTTATCCGGTTTTCGGGCGAAGTTGGACCTGAGTCGCACGCAAAGTCCTTGTTGGTCCTAAGAGCCCTTCTGCCAGGACGAAAATTGAACTCGCCAATGAGACGACCCAGGCGACGTAGTTCCAGGTCAGTAGCTCCTTAGCTTTGCCGAGCGATTCTCGGGTCCAGACCTTCTCCCGAAAAGGCAGACCACCGCACCGGAAAAGTAAGTCAACCACGGTTTCTCCACGGTTTTCAGTCAACCAGTTCTCCGCATATTGGGTTAGCACAGAGCCACCAACATAGAGTCGCGTATTTTCTGTACCTGGCGGATACGAGAACGTAAGTCGGTTCGTATTTCTCAAGTACAATGCAAAGGCGCATATTGAAAGTAGTACCAGCACGAGAGAAGAAGCGATCCAGCCCTTTCGATGCTTGTTCACAGGGACATTTTTTGTAAGCCCTGCGATAAAGAACAGAGCGAACAAAGCCAAGAATGAAGCAAATCCGATTCCAGACGAACTCTCTTACTTCTTCCGGAGGACTCATCTTCGGCAGAAAACCCTGAAACGCAGCGAACAGAAAAGCTACTGTCTGAACCCCCCGTTTAAGAGCTGCTTTGCTCAAGGCCTTAGTTCTCTCGATTGATCGTTAAATCCACCGCTGGGAAAGTTCCTGCTTCCGGCCGGGTTACCGAAACTGATCTCTTCATTGATACGCGCTTACCGTGTGTAGTTTCAGCCGCCCAAAAAACATAACCCGCGACAGGCAATGGAAAGGACGTAGGTGAGCTGTAGGTTGGAAATGACGGTCCACACCGCTCGACAGCTTCCTCATTCATCCATACATAACACACCAAGAAACCGGAAACTTCGTGTGGTGACCGTCCCATGTCCTAACGGTTACGAGTACGTCTCCATTACCAGTTTTCAGGGCAGACACTTTGTTCTCGAGGTCGGAAAAAATCGCATGGACCTGCTCGATGTCATCCGGGGCGAGTTTTGTCTTCTCTGCCCTTGCTCCACTAAAGACAAAAACAACTTTGCTTACTTCTGCTCGGACCTGATTCAGCATCCGGCGACTTGCGGGCAGAGTCCGTCCGGTGAAAAGATGGGCGTAGTCCGCTATTCCAGTGAGATAGTTTTGTACTCGCTTGCGATCCTGCCTTGTTACGAGGCGGTCGAAATCTCGAGGTTGCAGATTGTTCAGGTCATCCTGAAGCTGAGTCTTTAACTTGGAATCAACGATCAAGGTGAATGGGACTCGTGGTGGGTGAAATTCATTATCCTCCTGCTGCAGATCAGTCAAAATCGTGGGCAGCACAAGTTTTGATCCCTCCGAGACGGACGCGGTCAACATTGCCGGATTCAGATCATAAACGAGGCTGATCGCATCGCCGTTAGGATCGATCCCGTTTTCTTCAAGCAGTCGAGAGAGTGTCTTTTGCGAGTGGACGCTAATACGTTGAGATGTAAGTCGAATATGCTCTTCGAAATATTCCTTCTGAACTGAAGAAGTTCCATTTGCCCCGGGAAGAGTTAGCTCGAAGACAGTTCCCCGGGGCGCAGAAGCACCCACGGAGCTTGAGGCGTTTCTTGAAGTCAAATAGGTGGGCAACGCGATTGTCAGAACCGGAACAAAGACCGGTTTTCACTCGCTCTCCATGACCGCATCGCCAACACGAATAGCTCCACCAATGATAATGTCCGCGCGCAAACCGCCGCGGTGAATTAATTCTTTCAGAACGCCTTTCTGAGTCATCGTCGCAAGGTATTCGCAGGGCTCACAAAGCCTCGTGCCCCGCAGGCATACTTTCCCCACAAGAAAGGTGCGCCCGACCAAGTGGTTGAGAGGAACGCCGCGCGTAGCAACGTTTCTCCGGGCGTCCCCCGGATTTAGAAAAATGCCTCTTCTCTGTAACGCCTCAATTGTCTCAATTTCAATGAGAGTGATTTCGCGGCTTACGTCTCGCGAATGGGAGTACGTGCCAATACCCAAAAAGTACCGATCTCCCTCGATTCCCTGACCGACAAGGGCATTTGCTTCTGCAAGCTGCTGCATCGGCAACGATTTGTCTGCGGCAATATGGATCGAAACAACCACGCCCTTAAACAAGACCCCTCCCGCGGATGTTTGCGGTGTGCGCCTGCCTCAGCCGATCCGCTTGCGAAACTCGTGAAATGACAGCACGAGCGCCCCTGCCGAAGCGGAGAATACCGAATAATCCAACGGAGACTTGATCCCAAAGGAGATCGCCATGGCTGCGGCAAATAACAAAAGAAGAACTGAACTTCCAAGAGCCGCCCAACGAAGCCAGATGCCTAACACGAGGGCGAGACCGAACGAGAACTCCGCAGCCGTGGCCGCCCACGCAAGAAAGGGAATCGTCCACGCGGGCATGAAGGAGTTGACTTTGGCCGTGTAGGCCACAAAACCAGCGAAATTGCCATAACCCACATTTCTGCCGGTGTAGAGCCCAAAACGATCGGCAATACCGGAAAGAAAGGAGGCTCCGAGCGCGATGCGAAGATAGAGAATTCCCCATCGCTCCCAATCGAAGCGGCCTGCAAATTTGCCGGATTGTTGCGATTCTGCTTTCCGCCCGTCCGAAGCGATATCGCTCATGGCTGCTCTCCTTCCTTGGAGGCAGACGCCACACTGAGCGGCACGTCGCGATCGCAAACGAAATAAGCGATAAATTTGGCAGGTTCCGTTTGGCTGGCATTGGCAGAAACTTCATGCACGCCGTTCGGAGACTCGTAGAAACTTTCGTTGTAGATGTTTTCTGGCTGGCCTTTCACTTTCGTGCGGAGGGAGCCTTCGAGGACGTAACCTATAACAGGACAGGGGTGACTGTGAGATGGCGAGGACTCGCCAGGTCCGTATCTAACCTCGACGAGCGTTACTTTGAGATTTTTCCCAGCCGACTTAGGAAGCGAATGCGCGAATACGATTCGATCGCGCGGGTTTTCTAGAGGTGCACTGGAGGTGGTTTGCGCCGTGGCTGTACCCAATGCCGCAAACAGCAACCAGGAAATAAGGGAACCAAAGTGCTTCGACCTTTTGAATGAATTCGTAGTTGGCCCCACGAATAGATCTCCTTCCTTCAATGAAATTCATTATGGTCACATGGTTTCGTATGCGAGTTCGTCATCCTGCTTCGCTCGATTGCATGCTCGGGATGGTCGGACCTGAATGCAGAGTTTCGCGCGAACTACTTTCCAGAGCTTGGTCCCCCTTAAACATCGACCACAGTTGTTCCCCTCGAATCCTCGTTCATCGGAAGTGAGTTGACGTGCGTTCTGGCCCCCTGCTCAAGTGTTCTGGGTTTGCGACCAGTCAATAAGGTTGTACTGTAAGAGCGTTCCGGGGCTTGCGTTTTTTTGCTCCTTCCAATGCCGCAGCCAAACGCCGGACCCCCTCGTGAATGTGCCGCGGTGAGAATGCGGCAAAGCCAAGTAACAGGCCACCACGCTTGAGTCGGCCGAAAGCGCAGGCGGACAAGGGCGACGCGTAGACATCATGGGTTTCGGCTACACGCGATGCGCCTCTGTCACTTATGCCGGGAGGAAGCCAACCAACCAGATGCATTCCTCCATCGCTCCGACTCACCTCTAGCAAACCGTTGAGGTCACGATGAACTGCTTCCACCAACGCCGATTGGCGTTCCTCGTAGAGAGAGCGCATTCTGCGAATATGACGCGCAAAATGTCCCTCGACTATAAAGTCTGCGAGGACAGCCTGGTAAGGAGTTGGGGAGTGTCCATCAAGCACGGCGCGGGCTCGTCGGAATGGCTCGACCAGATTGCCCGGCAGCACGAGGAAACCGAGTCGTAGCGAGGGTAAGATCGTCTTGCTGAAGCTGCCCATGTAAATCACTCGTCTCGCGTTGTCGAGGCCTTGCAGAGAGGGCAAAGGCCTGGCGCGATAACGATAGTCGCTGTCGTAATCGTCTTCGAGAATGAATGCGTCTTGCTGACGTGCCCACTCCAGCAGAGCGAGTCGGCGCTGCAATGTCATCGTGACGCCGAGAGGATACTGGTGAGAGGGTGTGACAAAGGCGAGTCGAATTCGCCGTCTATTGTGTCGAACGTCATTGATGTCTGCTCCTTCGTCATCAACGGGCAGAGGAATGACGCATGCACCCGCTGCACGAAAAGCAAACCGAGCACCGAGATAACCGGGGTCTTCGACGAGAACGACATCGCCGCTATCGAGCAACAACCGTGCAAGCAAATCGATGGCCTGCTGTGAGCCGCTCACAATCACAATTTGCTCAGTCTCGCAACGCACTGCGCGAGCTGTACGAACATAATCGGCAATGGCTTCTCTCAACGGCCGGTAGCCCGCTGGATCGCCATAAGTCAGTAGATCGCGCGATCCGCTTCGCCATCGTCGTGCAGCCAATGTCGACCAGATGTTTAGCGGAAATTCCGTAACATCCGGATGCCCCGATGCGAAAGGGCGGGGCCGGCCCGGCACGCTTAAAATACGCACTGGAGAGCTTGCCAAATCGCGCCCGCGTTGCGAGAGTCGAATCCCCGAATTGACGGTGCAGCGCGGTTCGCAGTGGGCGCGTACGCTAAGCAATTCGTCAGGCAAGGACGAAGCGACGCGGGTGCCGGAACCAATTCGTGCGTTCAGATAACCCTCCATTGCTAGCTGCTCGAATGCTGAAACGGCGGTGTTGCGTGACACGCCGATTTCTTGAGCGAGCACTCTGGTGGCTGGCAGCCGAGCGCCGGGCCGCAACTGTCCAGATAGGATCGCCTCGCGCAGGCTACCGTAAAGCTGCTCAACCAGCGGTTGCGGGCTGCCGCAATCGATTGCGATGCCGGCCACTGCGACATTAGGAGCACGCTTCATTGACAGGCGGCTAAATGGAGCTACCAATTATGCCAAAAATGGCTCTTGGAGAGAACCATTTTGCTTCCTACAATCAATTGCTGATATGAGCGAGATTTTCATACGGCAAGCAACTGCGCGAGATCTAAATCACATTCTGGGTCACCGCCGTTCAATGTTTGAGGCGATGGGAGAGCGAGACAGTGCCAGCCTGGACGCAATGGCAAGAGTGTCAGAGAACTATTTCCGTTCCGCACTGGAGAACGGAACGTATCGCGCCTGGTTGGCTGAAGCCAGTCAGGGACACGTTGTCGGGGGAGGAGGGGTTGTCATTTCGGCCTGGCCCGCCATGCCGCGTGCACCACAGGCGCGAAGAGCGACGATTCTGAACATGTACACCGAGCCGGCGTACCGCCGACGCGGTATAGCACGCCGATTGATGTGGACCATGATCGACTGGCTTATGGAGCAGGGCTTTTGTGAAGTGAGCTTGCACGCCAGCGATTTCGGCCGTCCGTTGTATGAGCAACTCGGCTTCCAACCGACGAAGGAGATGCGACTTACGTTGCAGAATGCGACGCGCGACACTTCGAGCAGATCTTGCGCAACCCAGACGGCGTTCGAACAAACAGCCGAACTGAGGTCGAGTGATGTCCAGGGCGTGCGACAGGCCTCTAAGTCGGACGTGGAAGACATCCGCCATTGTCTGGCCGCAGCGTTCGAGCCGTTTCGGGCGCAATACACTCGCGGAGGTTTCTTCGATACAGTACCGTCGGCCGCGAACCTGGTGAGACGAATCGCTGATATGACACTTTTTCTTGCGGAAGCGAACGGGAAGGTTGTTGGCACTATTGGATGCAACAAGTGCTACGACCATGAGGGGCATTTACGCGGTATGGCTGTACTGCCCGAATACCAAGGTTCCGGCGTTGCGGCAAGTCTCCTTGCGGCAGCGGAGACGGAGCTCAAGCGACAGGGATGTACTCGCGTGACGCTCGACACGACCGAACCCCTTCAACGCGCGATTCACTTCTATGAGAAATACGGATTTCGGCCGTCAGGTCGTGTATCGGATTTTTTCGGGATGCGTTTGCACGAATATGTCAAACAGCTCTGAGTCTTAGGAGACTCGAATCCGAAGCCGCGCCGCTGGAAGCGTGCAGGTCGTCTCTGTACTAGCGATTCACAAATGGTTTATTCAACGCGTTGCAATTGGCTCTCGAACCAGAGGCTGCATCGAAGTCATAATTCGAAGTTTTCGTACGTCCTTCGCAGAGTCTGAATCGAGCAATGAGCAACTTTCGAATTGCACTCGATCTGAACGCCGCGTCGTATGCGCGAGCGAGGGATCGCCGAGCACCTCCGCTGTTGTCCGACCGGACGGAAGTTTGCTTTGTTATCAGCCGTACGGCAAAGAGGGATTGTTGATCGCAGACATCGATCTCGGTATCGCATCTGGTCTTTTTGCTAGTCGCTGCAAGTATGTCTGCGATAACGCACAATGACGTCCGTGCAAGATCGCACTCGCGCAAGAAACAGTGATTATTATGTTTGATTATCAGCCTACGTTGAGAGGAACAGTCGTCGAACTCAGACCGCTTCGCGAGGAGGATGAGGAAGCTCTGTTTGCCGTCGCATCAGACCCTTTGATCTGGGAGCAACACCCGGTGCGCGACCGCTATAAGCTGGACGTGTTCAGTGCATTTTTCCGTGAATTCCTAGCATCAGGCGGGGCATTGACCGTTCGCGACTGTAGGAGTGGCAATGTGATCGGATCATCTCGATACCACGCTTACAATCCGCACGCGAGTGAGGTAGAGATCGGCTGGACGTTCTTGGCACGCTCGCACTGGGGTGGTATATACAACCGCGAGATCAAGCTCCTCATGTTGCGGCACGCTTTTCAGTTCGTCGGTCGTGTCGTATTCCTCATAGGCCCGCAGAACATACGCTCACAACGAGCAATTGAAAGGTTGGGCGCCATCCGTGTCGGCTCAAGGGCTGACAGCGCTGGCCGAGACGCTTTCATCTACGAAATGACATCAGTTCCAAATGAAATGATAAGGAATCTTTCTTGCGGATGATCGATTATGAACATCGAAAACAGTCTTGATTGCAAGTCACAGCCTTTACTTGAGAAGTACAACGTGGCAATTCTCGTGTTCGACGGGGTCGAAGTACTCGATTTTACAGGTCCCTTTGAGGTCTTTGCCCGAACCAGGCTGAGTCCGGGTGTGGAATCACGCCGCTCGGATGAAACCGCCCCTTTTCGAGTCTTTACTGTTGCAAAAAACGACGGTCTGATCACCACGACCGGTGAGTTGCGGGTGGTGCCTCGCTACAGCTTCCAAACGGCACCGATGATTGATCTCTTGCTCGTTCCTGGCGGATACGGCACACGCGCGCTCCTGAATGACCACGAAACACTCGACTGGATACGTGCCACTGCCGCCAGGGCAAAGAAGGTAACCAGCGTTTGTACTGGTTCTCTGTTGCTTGCTCAAGCCGGGTTGCTCGATCGCAGGCGCGCAACGACGCATTGGGGAGCACTGAATCTCCTGCAGCAAATCAGTGACTCGCGAGAGGCTGGCATTTCAGTCCAGCACGGCGTCCGTTTTGTGGACGACGGCGTCATCACGTCCGCCGGCGTTTCCGCTGGCATCGATATGGCTTTGCACGTCGTTCAGCAGATTTGCGGAGCCTCAGTTGCGGCTGAGACAGCGCACTACATGGAATATGCGGGTGGCACATGCAGCTAAACGTTGCTTTGATTAGAAAAGTATTCGCCAGCGCCGATGGTGTTGCCGAACTGCGCAAAGCGTTGGCGCAGGCACGCTCACAAGGGGCGCAGCTCGCGGTGCTGCCGGAGATCCCGCTCAATGCGTGGTCGCCCGCTGCGAAGACTCCCCAGGATGACGAGGCGGAGCCGCCCGCCGGCCCGCGACACCGAGCCATGAGCGGGGCCGCGCGGGAGGCTGGTATCGCCCTCATCGGCGGCGCGATCATTCGCGATCCAGAATCGGGACGATGTCACAATACAGCGCTCGCTTTCGACAGGTCGGGTGAGCTCGTTGGATCCTATCGCAAGCTGCACCTTCCTGAAGAGGAAGGCTTCTGGGAAACTTCGCATTATGACCCTGGCGACAAGCCACCATCGGTGATTCACGGACTCCCGATGCGGTTCGGTATTCAGGTTTGTTCCGACATCAATCGCCCAGAAGGCTCTCTCCTACTGGGCGCGCTTGGTGCTGAAGTGATCGTTTGTCCGCGTGCAACAGAGGCGGCCACGTTCTCGCGCTGGAAGACCGTTCTGACCGCCAACGCACTAACGAGCTGCACGTATGTGATCTCGGTTCCAAGGCCGCAACTGGAATTCGGCGTGCCGCTCGGCGGCCCATCATTTGCAGTGGCTCCCACGGGGGATGTTCTAATCGAGAGCACCGAGCCGATAGCTCTCGTCACCATTGAACGCAACGTGATCGAGCAGGCGCGTCAGCGTTATCCAGGTTACCTCCCGACGCGTGCCGAGCTGTACGCAGAGGGATGGAAGTCCGTGGCACGAATTCCTCGGTGATCACTCAGCGAGAGCGTCGAGGATTCGTAAGCCTACCTGCAATGTCTTGCCGTCAATGTCGTGCTCGGGAGTATATGTCGCTAAGCAAGCTGCCCTAAGGCGGATGCGCCCACGGACGGCGCGAATGATCTCCAGCATCTGTGATAGAGAGAGGCGCCTGGGACCGGATGATCGACAACGCCCGGCGCGACCTCTGGGTCCATGGCGTCCATATCGATGTGGAGATAAATCTCCTGTACGCGATTGACCAGCGCTTCACGCTGCCTGGACGTTTCCCGGTGACCGTCCCCCTTCCCATGCGAGCATTGCGATACCGGAGCTCTCCAAGCGCTGACGCTCCGCCGCATCGAGCTCACGTACGCCGATCAGGAGCGTCGCGGACTCGGAGACTGGCGTATTGTCGCCCATCTGTCCCCAGTAGCTGCGGTAACAATGTCCTTCAATGTGGCAAGCGATATGCCTGCAAAGAAGCCGCTGATTGTTGACTCGGGTGTGTTGAAGTCACCATGCGCATCGACCCACAGGACGGCACAGCGGTCGCGGAAAGGAACCTGCATGAGAACGACACGCATTCTGAGTCCTTGGCCGGGGGCGGCCCGCCAATAGGGTACAACGCCTGTGCGTCTTTGAGTTTCACGGGTGTCTGTTTATGAAGTTCATCGTTTCAGCAATGAATTGGCTCCTACCGCGTTCAGGACGATCCAAGAACAAGTAGTGCGTACCGTTCTTGATGGTCACGGTGTGGACTTCTGGCGAGTTGACGAGGTCTCTCGCCAGCGCAGTGAGATCAAGGGGACGTGACCAAAAATCCAACTCGCCACGGATGATCAAAACCGGTACTCGAATCTCTTTCGCCGCGAACAGCGGCCGTCCAAGTGAAAGGTTAAAGGCATCGACTTGGTAACCAATCGGAATTCGAACGCTGGGTGGAACGCGGGTCGAAGAAGTCCGGTCTGTTTTGAGTGTTTGCCGCACGTACGCATCGGCCACTGCCGGATCGCGCCACTCAGCCTTGTCTGTGCTTGGAATGGACGCATCCCAGCGCCGCAGTAATCCGTTTCGATCCACGATGCGGTACCCGCCACCATGCGGATCAAACCTTTCAGTATTGGCCCTGTCCTGCATAGATGACCGGAGCTCCCAGGGCGCGTTTATGGAGTAAAGCGTATTTAACAGGATCAGTTCGCTCAGATCCGCTGGCCGACGGCTTGCGTACGCACATGCCCAGTGACCGCCACTTGCCCATCCCAGCAACGCTGTTTTTTCATGTGTGCGACGCCCAACCCAACCAACGACCGTCTCGATATCGTCCGCGGCTTCCTTCGTCGATACCAACGGTGTGCTCTTTTCGGCGGGCAAATCCATTTCGTGAGGTTTCTTCGAACCACCCCAGCCACGGACATCCATCACAAACACTCGAAAACCCCGAAGTGCGAAGTCCTCCGCAAGGGAATATCCAGGCCCGGGCAGGTCGAATGAGGGTACGCCTCCCGGGCCTCCGCCGTGAAGAAGAATCAAATTCCTGGACTTCGTGTTTCGGTGATTGCTCACCTCTCGTACATGGAGCCGTCCTGCTCCGCCCGGCATGAAGAAATCGCGCCGTTCGATCTGCGCTCCAGCAGTACAACTGAGTGTTAGGCCGAGCAAGACAAAAATGATCGGTTTGATGCGGCTGGCCATTACGAAAAAGCCAATCATAGTGCCCCTGCTGCCGGAGCAACCGGGCCATCGACATCGCGACGTGCGACCTCAAGCAAGGTCGGTCCTATTCTCTCGGCGACGTCGCTATCTCTAAGCCGAATCTCAGTCAGGAACGCGGTCATCGTCCTATGAAGTGCCCGATGGAGTTCCTCAGTGTCTAGCGATGACGGATGACACGCGGCGAATCGGCTCCTCTCGTCCTCGGCGAGATCATCGAAGCCTCTGCCTTCACTAGCGGAGAAGCCCTGTCGGAGGCATGCCAATGCGAGAACTTGGTTCCGCATGTTGCTTAGCATATATTCGGCCTGAAGCAGTCGATGCCGCGCAATACAAGAGCGAACGTGCAGCGCATAAAGCCAAGCCAAACCGATCACTTCGTCCGTGCTGGCCGCAGCCGAGGGTTGCGGCTCACTGGCGACGCCAAAGATAAGCTTGAACTTCGGTCCCATGGCGCGGAACCGGCGTGCGGGCCAAAAGCTGATGTCCACTTGAAGGGTGTTGTGCAGCAGGAAAACGCGATAGAGCGTGTCGCCTCGTTTCACGTCGCAATGAGCGACGGCCCGGTGGTCCCGGTACAGGCGACTCGTCCACGCGGCGATGACTTCCTCCAGTTCACCTTCGGCCGAAATGCACAGCGCCAAGTCAACATCGGACCAATCATCTAGACGATCTGCAGCGGCCGAGCCGAGATGTGCCGCCCCAGTGACCTTGGGATCTTCTTGCGCGGCGCTCACAAGGGCCGCTCTGATCTGCTCGCGCTCCTCTCTGGTAAACATTCAGACTTGTGAATCCAAATCCTCGACTGTCATTAGTTCAGCGTCGAAAGGATGGAGAAGTTTTTATCACATGCTTCAAAGCACGCTATTTGATTTCGTTAAGCGCGAGCATGACGGGCCGGTTCATTTCCACTCTTGCACTGACTCTCGTACGCTGTAACCAGCAGTGCTGCCGAGGATGCCGAAAAAACCGAATAATCCAGCGGCGATTTGATGCCAAACGAAATCGCCATGGCCGTTCCAAACAAGATCAACAGAACTGCACTTCCCAAGGCGACCCAGACCCGCCAGATCCCGACGATCAAAGCAATGCCGAAGAAGAGTTCCGCTATGGTAGCGGCCCACGCCAGAAATGGAATCGTAGAGGGTGGCATGAAGGAGTTCACTTTAGCTGTATAGCAGATTAGAGACAGCACACAGAGGGACTTGCCGCTTCTCAACATCCGTCCAGGGTGCTGGAGATTCAATTTGAAATCCCAGTCCTACTTTGCTGTCTTCGGCACCACGGTGATTTTTTGTATCGCAATGGCATGCGATCCAGCGCGCTCGAAAAGCTTGCCTTCTGCTTTCACGTAATGCCCCGCGTAACGGATCAGTTGCTTCCGAACATCACTGTCTGGAAGCTTGCGTGAAATAGGGTGATACAAAACACCATCAATAGTGATAATACCGAGTGGCGCTCCGGCACGAATGCACTGTTTCATGCAGTCATTTGTCGACTCGGTTACCGTCGGCACGCGATACATGCACGCAGTGTCCCGCAAATAACCGACGATCGTGCCCGGCTTGCCGTCTGCCTCTGCTGTGACGCCACGCGCGGCATAATCGTCCTTCGGAGCAAGTTGTGCTGTTGACTTATGCTCATGACCGCCATGTTGATACGCAGCCGCGGTCAAGAACAGAGTGCCAGCGCATACCGCAACCATTAAGGCTTTCCTCATCACACCGCCACTATTTCTGCGGAACTTCTTGAATCTGCTTGATTGCAATCGCATGCGTTCCAGCCCTTTCATAAACGCTACCCGTCACGCGGGCCCGTTTTCCAAGCAGAGGCATTAGCCGTTCTCGCTGGGAAACGTCAGGCATCGATTCGGAAATCGGAATATAAATTGTTTCGTCATCAGTCAATACAATCAAGGGAGAGCCGTTCCTCGCGCACTGCAGTGTGCATTCGAGATTGAAATCAGTTGAGGTGGCCTTCTTGTTCTGAATTGGGCACGCAATGTCACGCACAAGCCCTTGCACAGTCGCAGCCGTGCCTTCGGAGCCCTCGTTTGGTGCTGTTGATTTTTGACGTCTGCCGTCGGCCATCACTGCTACGGTTCCCGCCAAGAGCACGATGGTGCCGTATTTCATCGCCAAATTCATTGAGAAAAAACCTCCATGACGCATTGCATCCCGCCGGCGTCTCTCCAGCACGCTACCAAACGAGGCAGAAGAATGATTCGTCGGCGGTCGAAATGATCTTTGAAGCACCTCGCTAGAATGGCGTGCATGGAACTTGAGATCTCGCGCGTTGGCGCGCTGGTCGGCGACGGTGCGCGTGCCAGAATGCTTATTGCGCTGATGGACGGACGTGCGCTGCCGGCAGGCAAGCTGGCGCTTGTGGCGCGAGTCTCTCCCCAGACCGCGAGTGCACATTTGTCCAAGCTGGTTGCCGGACGACTCCTCGTTGTCGAGCCCGAGGGGAAGCATCGCTACTACCGACTCGCAGGCCCTAAAGTCGCTTCTTTGATTGAAGCCTTGTCTGTCCTTGCTCCAGTGCCGAGATTGTTCCAGAGGGACCCGGCTGACACAAACGGGCTCAGGTTTGCTCGCAGTTGCTACACCCACCTTGCCGGTCACGTCGGAGTCGAATTGAACGACGCAGCGCAGCGTATGGGTCTGTGGGTTCCATCTCGCGGTAAGGAATACAAGGTGACCGAGAAGGGAAGGGACTGGCTGCAACAACTCGGAATTCATGTCAATACGGCGAGGAGAGGTTCTGCGCGTGCTTGCCTCGACTGGACAGAACGCAGGCATCATGTTGCAGGGCCACTCGGAACGCTTCTCTTTAAACGTTTTCTCGAACTTGGCTGGATCGCACGGCTTCATGAGGGCCGTGCAGTCCGACTCACCCACAGAGGCAGATTTGAACTCGAACAGCAACTGCGATTACGGCTACGCAGGAGTTAAGCGTTGCCTCGCTCTTTAAAGGAAGCACGAGGCACCATGACATGACATTCTGTTTCTTGGCAGGTTCGTCCCGCTTGCGTTTTCTTGCTTATCGACACGGGTGCGACACAACCGCAACATGGGCGCGTAATATACAAATCAATTCGGCAGAACACTTCAGGCTTGCCGGTTCGACAGCCCTCGGACACTAGAGGCCCGTCCTGCATTTCGTCGTTGTGCGTTTCTTGCTAATTTGCAGCCGCCACACGGCTGAGGAGAAGAACACTTGTAC
>Ga0066705_10000244_pt1 | contig 13417 bp, 13 predicted proteins | sample GraSoiAngelo_154_FD_66506 | JGI IMG/M metagenome (GOLD analysis project Ga0066705, IMG submission 66506) | Grasslands soil microbial communities from the Angelo Coastal Reserve, California, USA - 14_1009_13_20cm | ecosystem: Environmental > Terrestrial > Soil > Grasslands | place: USA... | reverse complement strand
TCAAATTAGTCCGAACGATGCCGAAGCGCACAACTTGTATGCTTGGTATCTCGTATCCGTTAAGCGCTTCGATGATGGAATTACAGAATCTCAGCTTGCCCGCAAGCTTGATCCACTCTCTTCGGAGACAAATTTCCTGCTCGGCCAAAACTTTTATCTGGCGCGCCGCTACGACCTTGCCATGAACCAGCTCCGCACCACGATTGCGCTGGACGCCAGTCTTTGGGTTGCGCACGATGAACTGGGCTGGCTGTACGAGGAACAGCACGACTTTCCGCGCGCCATCGCGGAATTCGAGAAAGCTCGCAAGCTCGAGCCCAACGTTGCGGAACCGCTCGCATCGCTGGGTCGTGCCTTTGCGCTCTCAGGTCAAGCGGAGAAAGCTCGCCAAGTCTTAACTCAACTGGAGAACATGCGTGACAAAATTCACGTTACGCCCTACAACGTGGCTTCGATCTACGCCGCGCTCGGCGATAAGGAGGAGGCCCTCGCTCAGTTGCAAAAGGCCTATGAGGAGCGCTCTTTCTACCTCACGTGGCTTGCTGTCGATCCACAATTAGACAGCTTGCGCTCCGATCCGCGATTCCAGGATTTGCTCCGCCGGCTTGGCCTCCCTCACTAGTTCATCCTCACAATTACGAGGCGGCGCGGTGTTCGGCCGTCTCTTCGTCAGTCCCGGCCACCAATGGAGGCAGTTTCACTGCTTTCTCCCACTGGGAGATTGTCATGTCAATGATCGAAGAAGCAGGCTGGTTTGCCGGAACCGCATTTTTCGCCAACACTACGTAAGGAGCGCACGTGAGCGAGCAGCCGACGTGGTTCGCGGACGCAAACTGGTACTTATAGCCACAGAATATTTTGCTGTACACCACGCCTTGATCCACTCCACACATCACCATGCTCTTCGTCACGTTATGCTGAGTTTTTTCGAGGTACTTAATGACTTCCGCTTCCGGAGTGTTTTGGTTGCCGTAGGAGTTGCAATCTTCAATGAAGAGATTGGCGGCAGTCTCGCGGTCATCGGCGATGGCCAGGGCAATCGCGGCCCAAACCCACGTCGGGCCGTTGGCCGTCGTGTTCTTGTTTGCACAAATAACGTGAGCGCCAGGCATGGGCGGAAAGCGCCTCTGTTTTTCAGTCCCAAATAGCCTCATCGCACAATCCAGCAGCGGCTTCACCGGAAATACTGGAATTCGCTTCCCGGCTTTCGGCTCGTCCTGATAGTACATGGGCTTCAGGCTGCCGTTGGCGATCTGGTCAGCAACGGCGAGGTGGTATCCCCAAACTGCGCCATTCACTCCACAAAACGAAGACGCCGTGAGCATATTGATCTGCCCAATGTATGCGTCGTTTTTCTCGCAGCGATCGTAGGAAACAATGCCTTCCGTTCCGGGATCCAGACCAGCCGTGCTTACTACGCCGGTCGAAAGTTTCAGGGTTGAGATGTAGCCATAGCCGCTTGCTCCGGGATTCGAATAGCCCATGCAATAGGGATCGAACGGGCCTACCGCGCCATTGACGACTTCGGGCAGAGGAAGGACGGGATCCTTAAGCTTAATTTCTGTCATGATTGACTCCTCTCTTGATGAGTAATTCGATTCGAAATGTTGGAGAGACCTAGGTACCGATGGGACCGCAACTCAAATCAGGCTTGCCGCGGAAGCGAGCGACATAGTACCACGGGCTCGGAAGAAGAGATAGAACTTACAACTTCTCTGAGCGGGCGGCGAAAATCAGAGAACTTGATGAGTAAGATCAAACCAGAACTTGGAGCAGCGCTCGATTGCGGGTCGACCGCCTGAAGGACCGCAGGAAAGCTTCAGCGAACTGGGCACGGCTATGCTTGTCTGGAATGGGAGCCGAAACACGACTGGGATATTCGTCGTAAGTACGCCCATCTAGTTCTCTACCCGTCTTGGCCTTTCGCACTCCGCCCCATTGTTTGAAAAAGAATGGGACACCGCAGCTCCGGCATTGTTCACGGATTGACAGAACCCATTCTTTTTTCATCGGGCGAGCGCGGGGCCCGCTTTCGCCTCCAACAATCACCCAGTTGATGCCCGAGAAGTCTATTTCCCCGAGATCTTCTAGAAGCGGCTCGATTGATAAAAAACGTACTTTTGCGGGCGACTGCTGCAAATGCCCCACTCTCGGCAGACCATACCTGCGGTTCTCCACACTCACTCCCCACCAGATGTTTTCCCGATCCGCAGCAAACTGCAGCTTTCCATTCAACAGGTCGCGCAACCGCTCCGATCTTTTTGTGAGCACCTGATATGTATGCCAATCCGCAATCGTCATCACCCGCGAGACAGCTTCTACGTATTCGTCCGGCACCCCTGCGTGAAACAAATCACTCATCGAATTCACAAAGACGAGCTTAGGCGAGCGCCATAGAAAAGGTTCGTTGAGCTTTTCTGGAACCAAACGCAAATCGAAGCCTTGTTCGTAGGGATGGCCCTTCACCCCGCGAAACCGCTCCGCGAATGTCTCCGCATAGCAATGCTTGCAGCCTGGGCTGATCTTCGTGCAGCCGCGGACAGGATTCCAAGAAGCGTCGGTCCACTCGATTTGGGAGTGCTCACTCATGACCTTTTCGAGACGACATTTTCATAGTACCGATGACCTTGGTAAAGTAAAGCACACACAAAAACTGCTTAAGCTTATCAACTTAGACTCCCACGCTCGATCCCGCAACGTTCTTCCAACGGATTATACGCTGTTATTCGTCTTTTATTCGCCCCGCCTCGTCGTTTCCGCGCAAAGATAGTTTGTGATGTTCACACGTTAGGACGATCTGAGAGAATTTTACTCACACGTCCCCAGATGAGACTGGAGGACTTTCAGGGTAGTGACTTCTCAGGACGAATTCGGTGGTGCGTGGACGCAGCAGAAACTTGGAGCGCTGGGCAAGTATTTGCAGGCATACACAACCATTTTCAAACGAAATCCCCGAGCTCAGTTTTATTCCATCAGCTACGTTGATGCGTTCGCTGGTACTGGGACCCTCCAAAGGCCGGAACTTGGCAGATTGGCCGACCTCATTCCGGAATTCGAGCCTCCGTTCGACGAATATGTATTTATCGAGAAGAGCGCTGCAAAGTGCAGGGAACTACGGGCGATTGCGGCCGGCCAGCCACCAAGAAACATAAAAAAATTGAACGAGGATGCGAACAGCGCAATTCTGAAATGGTGTAAGAGCTTTGATGCCGGGCGCCAGCGCGCTGTGGTATTCTTAGACCCCTTTGGCGCGTCTGTGAAGTGGGAGGTGATTGCTGCGCTGGGTCGGACTCACGCAGTGGATTTGTGGGTGCTATTTCCATACTCCGCGATAAACAGAATGCTCGTACGTGACCGCAAGCCACCTGAACCATGGGCCCGGCGACTTACCGCAGTCTTTGGGACACGAGAATGGGAGAAGGCCTTCTACTCTACGAGCGCATTTCCATCTCTGCTCGATTCGACGCAGCGGGTTGAACTGATACACAAGTCCGCTGATTACCCCGACATCACTGACTTCTTCATAGCACGATTGAAAAATGAATTTAAGGCGGTGAGTAAGCCGTTGCCACTCTACAACTCAAACGGCTCTCTATTATTTATGTTTTTTTTCGCTGCCGGGAATAAGCGAAGCGCTAAAACGGGCCTAACAATTGCGAACAGCATTATAGGCGGTTGCCCTTCGCGGCTTCGCGTCCCTCGATTTTGTGCCTTTCTGAGGGAAACAGTTCACAGCGGTATGTTCCCATGCTTCTTCGCCGGGTTCTTATCCCGTTTCGTGCCCAGCATTTCCAGTGCTTGAATTAGCTTCTTGCGAGTCTCGCGCGGCTGGATCACGGCATCCACAAATCCGCGCTCGGCGGCTACATAAGGATTTGCAAAGCGCTCGCGGAATTCTTCGATCTTTTTTTGGCGGACCGCGTCGCGATTTTCTGCATTCTCGAGTTCACGTTTATAAACAATGTCCACTGCGCTTTCCGGTCCCATGACGGCAATCTCGGCAGTTGGCCAGGCATAGTTCACATCCGTGCGAATATGTTTGGACGCCATCACGCAATAGGCTCCGCCATATGCCTTGCGTGTGATCACCGTAACTTTGGGCACGGTCGCCTCGGCAAACGCGTAGAGCAGTTTCGCGCCGTGTTTAATGATCCCTCCGTACTCCTGGTTTGTCCCGGGTAAAAATCCTGGCACATCTTCGAACGTCACCAGCGGAATATTGAAACAATCGCAGAAACGCACAAAGCGCGCGCCTTTGAGCGATGCATTAATGTCCAACGTGCCGGCTAGAAACGCAGGCTGATTGGCCACGATGCCTACGGGCCTGCCGTTCAGGCGGGCAAATCCAACAACAATATTCTTCGCGAAATGCTCTTGCACTTCGAAGAAGTAGCCATCGTCGACTACGGCATTGATGACGTCTTTCATGTCGTAGGGAAGATTCGATTGGTCGGGCACAATCGTATCCAGCCTTTGGTCGGCGCGATCAATCGGATCGTTACAAACTTTTGTTGGCGCATCATCCAAATTGTTCGAGGGAACAAAACTCAGCAGTTCGCGGACCAGAGATAGACACTCCGCGTCATCCTGAGCCATGAAGTGTGCAACTCCGGAGGTCTCATTGTGCGCCTGCGCCCCGCCTAACTGATCTTTGGTCACTTCTTCATGGGTCACAGCCTTGATCACATCCGGTCCGGTGATGAACATGTACGAAGTCTTGTTCACCATCACAATGAAATCCGTAATCGCCGGCGAATACACCGCGCCTCCCGCGCACGGACCCATGATCGCGGAAATCTGCGGAATCACTCCGCTGTACAGCGTGTTCCGCAAAAAAATATCCGCGTAACCGGCGAGCGACATCACTCCTTCCTGAATGCGCGCGCCGCCGGAGTCATTCAGTCCTATGAGCGGCGCGCCCATTTTTGCCGCCAGGTCCATGATCTTCACAATCTTCGCCGCATTGGCCTCGGAAAGCGATCCACCAAACACGGTGAAGTCCTGAGCGAAGACGAACACCAGGCGTCCTTCGATCCGTCCGTAGCCGGTGATGAATCCGTCTCCGTAATATTTCTGCTCCTCCATGCCAAAATCATGCGAACGGTGTGTGACCAGCTTATCCGTCTCCTCGAACGTGCCCTCATCGAGCAGAAATTCGACTCGTTCGCGCGCGCTCATTTTGCTTTCTTTGTGCTGCCGCTCGCGACGCTGCGCTCCGCCACCCTCTTCGGCCAGGCCGTCGCGCTTTTTTAGCTCTTGAAGTTTCTGTTCGAGATTCATGGTGGGGAGATTATAGGTGAGGTATGGCGGTGATTGATGGAGAACGGGCGTCTCGCCCGTCATCTTTTTTATGCGCCGGCACGGCACGGGCGAGAACGCCCGCGCCTGGATCGGTCTCACTCCATCGTGGATCCCAGCGGCTGGTACTTATACTTTTTACCGTCCCAAAAGATCGCGGAAACCGTGCCTTCGCCCTCACGGGCCTCTTCCGCATAAATCGCCATCACGGTTTTCTTGCGCACAGTCAGTTTCTTCACGGCAAGCTGCTTGAAGGGAAGATTGATAACGATAAATTTTGCTTTCGGCTCGGCCGCGCGCCAGCCATCAGCGCCCACGCCATGGATAATCAGCAAGGCCAGCCCACGCCGCTGCGGATCTTCAGAGGCGAACTTCGTCGTAACCTTGGGATCGCCATATCCGAAGAACGCATCGTAGGGATCGATTACTTTGTAATTGTCCTCCGCTTCATCCATCAGCGGATTCGCACAACGCGCCACAATCACCACGTCCTCCACGCCGTCACCGTTCAAATCGGCCGTCAGCGGCTGTGGACCAGGCTCAAGGCTGCAAGTCGACCCAAACTTTTTTTGCACGAAGTCATTGTCCACGGCTTGCGATGCAGGCTTTACGGCTGGCTGCGCGAAGGCGGTTGATAAAGAATAAGACGCGAGGAAAAGAAGGATGCAGATACGAAGGAACATGGATCTACTCTAGACCACTTTCCCTGCATGCGACAGATACCGGAAAGGTGCGGCATCCGAGGTTGTTACGAAACCTGTGCCGTCGGCTGAAAGCCGACTCTGATTTTCCACTTACGCTTTCCCGGCACTCACGTGCCGGGCTTTCTTATGCCGCCGCTTCGCGGCTGATGCCCCTCTTGTCCCAACGCTCAGCATTGCGGCAGAGTTTTCGTAACGGCCTCCATCTGCCCGGCGGTCACGCCCCCAATGCTCGCTGAATCGCTCCTGCGATCCCCTGCGCCAAACTCCTCATCCTTGCTTCCGACTCGGCTTCAACCATCACTCGCGCCAGGGATTCCGTGCCCGAATAACGAACTACTACACGCCCATTCCCGTCGAGTTCGCGCTCTGCTGCGGTGATGGCTCTCTGAATTTCTGGAACTTCCGCAAATGGTATTTTCTCGCGCACCCGAACGTTCTGAATGGTCTGAGGAAAAATTTTGAGGTCGGCAATCAACTCTGCCAAAGAATTCCCGTTGCGTACCATGACTTCCATTACTCGCAAAGCGGTCAGCAGGCCATCGCCAGTAGTAGCTTCGCCGTCCCGAAAAATTACATGCCCGGATTGCTCGCCACCAAGCGTCGCACCCGTCTTGAGCATTTCTTGCAAAACATACTTATCGCCTACGCTGGCTCGCAACATGCGAATGCCGGAATTGCGCAAGGCAATCTCTAATCCCATGTTCGACATTGTCGTGGCCACAACGGTCGAGGCTTTCAGGGCCCCGCGAGACTGCATGTCGCGGGCGGCCAGTAGAAGCACGCCGTCCCCGTTCACGACTTTGCCCGCTGCATCGCTGAACAAAGCGCGATCGGCATCGCCGTCAAACGTTACGCCAAGGTCGAATTGCCCATTCTTCTCCGCTATTGCGTGACCGATCGTCTCGGGATGCAGTGCTCCGCAGCTTTCGTTGATGTTCCTGCCATCGGGTGTGGCATTGATGAACGTCGCCTCTACGCCGCAAGTACGGAACAGTTCGGGCGCTTCCGCCGTAGCTGCGCCATTCGCACAGTCCACCATAATTCGCAAGCGGCTTAAATCCGCGTGAGCACTCGCCGCCAACCACTCAATGTAATCCCGGCGCAGCTTCGCCTCGCCGGGCAAGCTGGGTATGGCGGGGAGTTCCGCGCCAACAGGATCCTGAGGATTCTTCAGGAGTCCAAAGATTTCCTGCTCGATTGCCAGCTCGTGCGAATCGGGCAGCTTGAAGCCATCGCCCGAAAAGATTTTGATCCCGTTATCGGTCCACGGATTGTGGGAGGCAGAAATCACAACGCCGGCGGAGTATTTCCGCGAGCGGGCAAGATATGCCACGCCTGGTGTAGTAATCACGCCGGCGCTGTGGACTTCCACGCCCACGGAATTGAGCCCCAGCATCACACGGTCCGCAATCCACGCGCTCGATTCCCGGGTGTCTTGGCCAACCACGGCCCGCGGCTTGGGCTTGCTTCGAACTAGGTCGTGCCCGAGAGCGCGTCCAATCAGATACGTGCTTTCCACGGTCAAGGGAAATTCGCCGGCAATTCCGCGAATTCCATCGGTTCCGAATAGCTGACGTGTTGGGGATCCCATTTGGCGTGTAAAGCTCAGCGGCTGCGGCTGGCGCTCTTTTCCATAATAACCGTCACCCGGAGAGGGGCGGGGTGCAAAACTTGGATCAGCGGGTCGGAGACATAAGCTTTGGTGACGAACGTTCCCTGATCCAGGGTTCCGCTCACGTCTACTGGATCAGTGATCGCCGCCTCTATGGCCTCCACCCGCTTCTTCGGGCCGATGACGGTAATGCGAGGAGGGTCTACGATTACGCGCCCGATGCTGTATCCCGACGCGAAATTGCCGATAACCCGCGGATGGACCTCAAGCTCTCGTATCATTCTTGCATCGAAGGCGAGCCGGAGTTGGCTGGGGACAACCTGCTCAATTTCCAAATCATGCGGCGCTCGAATCTGATGAGCGCTCAAATCGAATGTGCGCTCGCCTTCGCGAGCACCGTTGAGATCAATTTCCGCGTGGATATCGGAAGGCCCCAGCCGGCGCACGATCCGTTCCGGCCCGCGCACCCGAATCTGAGCCTGGGGAATGCTTTCGGAGCTGATCTCAAGGTTCTCCGGAAAATGGTGGAATTCAATCGGTACCTCGACCGCAACTTCCGCGACTGGATCGCGCGTCACCGCCAGCCACAAGCCTACCGCAAGCGTCAGCGACAACAGCTTCAGCCCGATATTATGCAGAACGTAGCGATGAACAAAATCTTTCATGTATCAGCGTCCAGCCCCAGGATTCGCACGCGAATCTACGACGCGGGAGATCGAGCTTCGCGGAGTTTCTTCTTCGGCTGCCTCCAACTCCTCGCCATTCGTAATCGGTGTGGGCAAAGTCGATGGCGGTACGTAGCGTCGCAGCAGTTCTCCTAAGCGTTCGCGCAACTGTTCAACCGTCAGATCGCGCTCGATCTTGCCGGAAACCGCTAAACTGATTGCCCCGGTTTCTTCGGACACAATTACTGCAATGGCATCAGTTTCTTCCGTCACTCCGATGCCGGCGCGGTGGCGCGTCCCAAGCTGCGTAGAGAGAACAGGATTCATCGACAGCGGCAGAAAGCACGCCGCCGCCGCAATGCGATCTTTCTGGATAATGACGGCCCCATCGTGCAGCGGCGCGCTGGGACGAAAAATCGTCGCCAGTAGGTCATAGGAGAGATGCGCATCCAGCGGCACGCCACTCTCAATATATGTGCGCAGCCCGATCTCGCGCTCTATGACGATCAGCGCGCCCGTCTGATTCTGGGAAAACAGATTCGTCGCCAGCACAATATCGTCGTATGCGTCTCCCTCTGAAGCCAGCGCCTGACTAAGGCTTAGCCTTCGTCCCAATCGGGCCAGCGCCTGCCGGATCTCCGGCGCAAAAACCACGATGAGGGCGAACATGGAATAAGGCAGCACTACGCTGATTAGCCAGTTGAGCGTGGTGAGCTCCCCGATGCGCGAGAAATAAAACGCCAGTCCCAGTGCCGCCACGCCCACCAGCATGTATGCGGCACGCGTGCCCCGGATCAACGCCAGGAGCTCGTAAATAATGATCGCGACCAGCAGGATGTCGATGACCGATACCACCGACAAGTGCGGCCATGGCGCTGAAAACTGCCTCAATCACAATCCTTTCGGCGACAATCGAGCGTCAGACAGCCTCATTGTAATCCACCTGCGCGAAGGCAATATCCGGTGCTTCGTGCTTCCCCGTTCCATGGTTGTCAGAACAGAAGTGGGCGGAAGAGAGGGCGTGCCGAGCGGAATTTGAGCCAGATCGCCTGGCGCAATGTCCGCCTCCAATTGCCTTTCCTGGCAGCTTAGGATAAAATAATGAAGTGCAGTTTGGCTTCCTCCCTGCGCTCGTGGGTGTTCCCTCATGATGAGCGATGGCAATTTCCACATAGGCGACAAAGTCGTCTATCCCAATCATGGCGTTGGAGTTATAGAGCAGATCAGCAGCCGAACCATCGGTGCATCTGTGGAAAAGTACTATCTGCTGAAAATCAAGTCCAGCAGTCTTAAGGTCATGGTGCCTTTCCACAATGTTTCCACGGTCGGGCTGCGGCGGGTGGTTCGCAATGGGGAGGTCCAGAAGATTGTTGACTTTCTGACTGAGGGCGAATGTGACAACAACGCCGACTGGAAGTATCGCTTCAAAGAGAACTCCGAGCGGATGCGCACCGGATCGCTGTTGGAAGTCGCCGCCGTGCTTAAGGGTCTGCTGCTGCTGAACCAGTCCAAGCCGCTTTCCTTTCGCGAGAAGAAGATGCTCGAGCGTGCCCGCTACTTGCTGGTCAGCGAACTGGCAATGGCGAAGAACTGCGAAGAGAACTACGTTGAGGACATGCTCTCGAAGGCTCTAGCCAAATGCAAACTGCGCTTTCCCGAAGCGGCAGAGTTTGAAGCTTAGTCGTTGGCCGTAGTCGGTAGTCTTTGGTCGTTGGCCAACCCTCCTTTCTCAATTCCTCATTGTGGTTCACTCGTCACAGACGCGAGGATGTCTCCATGTGATATTTGAAAGTGGAGGACATTCACTGTGGCGAGTTCGTACGACGATCTGAGAGCTTGGAAGCAAGCGATGGATCTAGCACTCGCGATTTACCGAAACACGAGGGGCTTTCCCAAGGAAGAACTCTACGGCCTGACTGCTCAGCTACGTAGGGCTGCCGTGTCCGTCCCAAGTAATATTGCTGAAGGGAAAGGGCGATCATCTGATAAGGATTTCGTTCTATTTCTCCACCATGCCCGTGGTTCGCTGTTGGAGCTTCAAACGCAGTTGGCAATCCCGACGGATCTGCATTATCTTACGATGCCCCAAGCTGCTCAGTTGTTGGAACAGGCGGAAATACTAGCAAAGACGTTGAATGCGCTTATCAATGCGCTCAAGAACCCAATGGCAGCTTAGGGGCAGGGAGAATCGGGATTCGCTAACGACCATCGACTGGTTCGCTAACGACCATCGACTAATGACTAATGACCGTCACTCCCCCAGCCACGCCCCATACCCCTTCAGCGATTGGACATGATCGAACACAATCTTCATGGCGGCGGTAATCGGAATGGCGAGCACCAACCCGACTGCCCCCCAAAGCCATCCCCAAACTAACAGCGCGATGGTCACCGTCAGCGGATTAAGTTGTAAGCGGTTACCGAGAAATTTCGGATAGAGGACGTTCAGCGCGATCAGATGTAATCCTGCAACCGTCACTAAGGCTCCAACGACGGCGGCGGACTCGACATGCCCGATTCCCACAAATGCGGGCAGCGCCATCGCCAATAAGACGCCGAGATAGGGGATCAGACTCAAAAACCCGCTGATGAATCCCACAAAGTAAAAGAACGGAAATTGCAGGATGCCGAACATAATCGTGCTGACCGTCCCCATAAAAATTCCGATTAGCAGATTGCCCACCATGAAGCTGCGGATCATGGCAGAAATCAGGCCGAGCGTGACATACGCGGTGTGCCTGTTTTCAAGTGGAAACAGCATAACCGTGGCGGAGCGCACGTGATGCTGCCAGGTCAGCATGAAGTAGACAAGGAACGGCACAAAAGAAGCAGCCACCAATCCCTGCGTGACCGATCCAAATCCGCGCATCAACGGCCCGGTCCAGTCGGTGGATGATCGGGTCTGCTCCTGCGACTTCAGCCCTCCGAAGCTCTCAACTCTTTGGCGGAAGTCAGTTATGGCCGCTCGAACCTTACCGGCATATTGCGGGACATCCTGGAAAAATGTGGCAGCCTGGTTCGAGGTGTAGTAGAGAAGCGCACCGATAACCGCCACCAGCAGAATAACGGAAATCAATGCGGCGACACCTCGCGGTAAGCGCCAGCGCATTAGAAAATCAACTAGCGGGGCCAAAATGAAGGCCAGCATTACCGAGAGCATCATCACTGCCAGCACCAACTCTGCCCAATAGCAGAGGCCAAGAATCGTGGCTATTCCAAGCGCGGTCAGTGACCAGTGAAATTTTGCAGGTTTAGAACGCGAGGCCGCGGGTTCTGGAGTTCGAGTTTCGTGGATCTGGGCCTCATCAATCGCCATGGGCTTATCGTAATGGATTCCCGGACAGATCGTTCCACATATAATCGCGGGGTGGCCACTGATCACCCACGTATTCTCGGACTCGACGTCGGATCAAAAACTATTGGTATCGCCGTTTCTGATCCCCTGGGTATCACCGCCCAGGGGCTGGAGACCATTCGGCGCCAAAACAAACGCGTGGATTTGGAGAGGCTCTCGCAGATCATCCGGCAGTACGAAGTTTCGGAGATCGTGGTCGGCTACCCCCTCCGGCTAAGCGGGGCCGAAGGGACTCAGGCCGAAAAGATGCAGCGCTTCGCTAAGGACATCGGGGAGCGTTTTCAACTCCCGGTCCACCTCTGGGATGAACGGCTGAGCTCGGCACAGGCTAACCGCGTTCTACGTGATTCCGAAATCTCTATTAAGCGCCGTGGCGAGGTTGTGGACCGCTTGGCCGCCGTGCTGATCCTGCAATCCTGGATGGATCGCCGCGCAGCGGGTTAGCGTGCGAAGAGTTCGCCGCTACAATCTAGGAAATGTCTATTCGCTTTCAAATTGAGGCTACTTCTGGCGCAGGGCGCTGTGGGCGCCTCATCACGCCTCACGGGGAGGTGCAGACGCCGGTTTTTATGCCGGTGGGAACATTGGCAACAGTCAAAGGCGTACCGCAGGATATCCTCGAGGAACTGGGCGCCGAGATTATCCTCGCGAACACATATCACCTCTATCTTCGTCCCGGAATTGAGCAGGTGCGCAAGTTGGGCGGGCTGCACCGGTTCATGTCTTGGGATCGGGCGATTCTTACCGACTCCGGCGGATTCCAGGTTTTCAGCCTGAGCGAGCTGCGCAAATTGACTGAGGAAGGCGTGAGCTTCCGCTCCCATCTCGACGGATCTACGCATTTTCTTAGCCCTGAAACGGCAATTTCTCCACAGATCGAGCTCGGGGCCGACATCATCATGGCGTTTGATGAATGCACGGAGTATCCGGCAGAGCCTTCCCGGGTGCGCTCGTCAATGGAGTTGACGCTGCGCTGGGCGGAGCGGAGCAGGCGGTATTTCGAGGAGCATAAGCACGAAGTGCCATGGATCAGAAACCGCGTAGGGACAGCCGCCCCTTCGCTCAGTTCAGGGCAGGCTCTCGGCTGTCCAGGTGAGCGAAGCTCGCCCGATGCAAGCCTGGTGCAAAGCCGCCGAGACACCGAAACTACAGCCGCCGGGCCTCGCTCGGCCGGGCAGGTGAGGGCACCCACCCTTATGCCGGATGATACGACCCAGGCCCTCTATGGGATTGTGCAGGGCGGAATGGACGCGGCGCTAAGAAAAGAATCCGCTGAGCGCACAATTGAGATCGGGTTCTCCGGATACGCGATTGGTGGTCTCAGCGTTGGCGAAGCTCGCACTCTCACGCGCGAGATAGTCGAAGCAACGGTTGAGCATCTGCCGGCAGACAAGCCCCGGTATTTGATGGGAGTGGGTACGCCAGAGGAAATTGTCGAATATGCCAATCTCGGTATCGACATGATGGATTGCGTGCTGCCCACTCGGGCCGCGCGGCATGGCCTGCTATTTACATCCGAAGGCAAGATTTCTATCAAGCAGGCGCGTTATGCAGGAGATGAAGGTCCGCTCGATCCGAACTGCGGCTGCCGCGTCTGCGGCCGCTACTCGCGGGCCTACTTGCGGCACCTTTACGCATCTAACGAAGTGTTGGCGCAGGTGTTGAACACCATTCACAACCTGAGCTTCTATCTTGACACTATGCGGGCGGTGCGTCATTCTATTGCACTTGGGGATAGACCCCAATTTCTTTCTGGTAAGTAGTCTCGACTGAAACCACAGCT
>Ga0066705_10000242_pt1 | contig 13452 bp, 17 predicted proteins | sample GraSoiAngelo_154_FD_66506 | JGI IMG/M metagenome (GOLD analysis project Ga0066705, IMG submission 66506) | Grasslands soil microbial communities from the Angelo Coastal Reserve, California, USA - 14_1009_13_20cm | ecosystem: Environmental > Terrestrial > Soil > Grasslands | place: USA... | reverse complement strand
GGGGTTGAGGGATATCCAGGAATCTGCTGACTTGCTATGGCAGACACTTCGTTGTCCTGGGTTCCAGCGAGTTCCGTGTACTGCAGCCAGAGGTCGGATTCAATGATTTCTGCTGCCGCCAGCCAGCGCAGGATAGCCGCATCGCCGCGCGTCAGGTGGCCGTTACCCGGCTCGGCCAAGGCTAATGGTATGTTCTCCAAAATCGTAGCGCCTGCCGTTACTGCGGCTCCGGCAACCACGCTGTTCTTCAGAAATGAACGTCGGTTGAAAGATTTCTTCTCAGGGAAAGACACATCTTCGCTGGCAGGTTGGTTTGAATTCGACGTTGTGTGATCTATGAGTTTTTTGATCTTCATATTAGGTTTGCTTCCTTTTGCTGATTAGGATTTGGGAATCGGAGACCGAATTCACTGAGTGCACTGTAGGTGAACGTTTCTTGTTAGGTGTCATATTCATGTCAGGATCCGGTCAAAGCTTCGTAAGATGTGCATTTGAAATTGCTTCTAACTCGAATGCAGACGGCCCCGCACTGCGCCGTATTACTGGGTGTCCCGCGTGAACTCCGTTGAGGTGATCGGCCATGGCTCATGGATTGACCCCACTTAGAAATCCGCCGAGATGAGCGGTAAGCGCAATGACGGCTACTCCGAGTAGTTCGACTGGAATGCGATAACTTGGAAGCAATGGCGGTTCGGCTTTGCGCGTCCGCCAGTGCATCCACCAAGACGCAATCACCAAAACCGCGGCAATTGAGGCTGCAATGACGTGCAATAGCAGCAGACCTTTGAGCCTTTTGCCCTCAAGAGCGAACTGCCAGGCCAACAGACCCGTCAGGACTGCAGGAAGTACCGTCGCTGCAGCAATGGAAAGGTTCAGATATGCGGCGCTTGCAAGCTGCGAATTGCGTTTTCCTCGCGATAACAGATCCAATCCAACTCCGGTCATAAACAGTGCGATCGGAAAGTGGATGAGCACAACATGCTGCGCGTGCTTTGCTAGCAGAATCATTCGAAGATCGAAAGGGTTAACCATATCTGCACCTGTCCAAGTCAGTGAACGTCGGTCACTGAACAACGATCTTCCCGACCATCTTAGGGTGAATACTGCAGTAGTACGAGTACGTGCCTGCCTTGCTGAAGGTGTAGGAATACTTGTCGTCTGTATCCAGGGCCTTTGACTTGAACACTCCGTCATTACTGGCAATAACGTGGGGCACATCGTCCTTATTGGTCCAGGTCACTGTGCTGTTCACCGGCACAGTGAGGGTGTCCGGGCCAAAGGTGAAGTTGTCCACTCTCACTTCGGTTGGCGCTGACTTGGCGTCCTCGCTCCTTGCTCGTGTCGGATGCATAATCAAAACAGCTGCGAGAGCGAATGGAAGTGCAGCCGCCAAGCTTCTAAAGAACAGTTTTCTCCTCATCATTTGAATTCTCCTTGTGATTTAGTAATGGAACAGGTTTGGACTCAACTCCTCAGCCGAGCGATGAGTCCACAAGAGCCAACGCATGCCGTCGTTGCACGTAGTTGACATCGGTGATGCCAAGAACGCTGCGTAGTTGTTCCGCAGGCACCTTCATCGGGCCCGGGCCTTCGGCTGCTCCAGGCGCGGGTTGAGGGAAGGCGGTCGAAAACGCAGTGTGGAAGGTCACATTGCCTTCGACTTTCTGCATAGTCTGGTGAATGTGTCCGTTCAGGACTGTGACGGAGCCAAACTTCTTCAGATATGACAAAGCCTGCGCACTGTCGTCAGTACCCCATCCCCATTGCGGATAAACCGTCCAGAGCGGGATGTGAGCGAAAACCACGATCGGCGTGCTGTGCTTCAGGTGCTTCACGTCACCCTCAAGCCATTCGAGTTGTTCCGGTCCAAGCGTGCCCAGGCCGCCCGCCTTGAGGTTCATCACATTCACTAGGCCGACAAAGTGGACTCCGTTTTTGTCGAAGCTATACCAGCCCTGTCCTTTGGAATTCTTTGCATAGCGCTCGCGGAACATGGCCCCCTCATCGTTGAGAACGTCGTGCTCTCCCGGCACGAATAAAATCTCTTTGTTGGTGGCTTTGAGGATCTGGTCGACATTGTCGAACTCCTCGGGTTTCGAGAGATGGCTGATGTCGCCGGTGTGCAAAAGGAACTCGGGCTGTTCGGGAAGAGCATTAATCTTGTCCACGGCAGCCTTCAGTGTCGCGATCACGTCGGGATTGGCCGGCTTATTGAATCCCATGTGGCTGTCACTGATCTGCACGAAGCTGAACTCGCCCCGTTTGTGTGACTTCATCCCTGAGCCCATTTGCGATCCCAGAGCGTAGGACTTCAGCACGCCACCCTGAATCACGCAGAGCGCGCCCGTGCCGGCCCAGGCCATGCACTTGAGAAAACCTCGGCGGTCGATTCCGTCATTATTATGGTCGTGCTCGATGAAGCCGCTCGGATTCGGATCGAACAGTTTTTTTTTCGACATTAAAGTTCCCTCCGGTTCAGAGAATGTATTCCGCCACATCCGATGGATACAGGCGACGCAAACCGCTACAGGGTCAAGTTGGATTCCGGCTCGCGTCGCCTGCCAGGACGTGTTACACCTGCATAAACCAGGGCCCGCCAGGTTTTATTCCATCGGAATTACTTTTGAGTTGCGACGGGGTGGTGGGAATGAAATGCCCGCCGGCGGCGGTTAATCCTTCTTCGCTTCACTGGGACGAACGGGGGCCTTGGACTCTGAAGCGAGGCTGCCACGACGCCGCAAGAATTAAGTCCTTGTGGTCCATCGCGCTGTTCCCCACCGCCTTTGAGGTAAGGAAAACAAAGAAAAGGCTTGACATGTCGAATACTGTTATAGTCAACTATAACAGCAATGCAGCAGAGATGCGGTAAAGCTGGTCGCTCGCAAACGAGTACGCCCAGCGCATAACCTTGGCCCCCAAAAAAATGAGCTCTGAAGGAGGATGAAACATGAAATCACTTCGTTTTATGCTGCCCGTTGTTCTGATGTCGCTCACCACCGTGGCTTTTGCCCAGTCTGACGCACAAAAGTCCGACGCGCAAAAGTCCGTCAACAAACCCGCGCAGTCTGACGCGGAAAAGTCTTTCACCCAATTGAAAACCCTCGCTGGTACCTGGCAAGGCCGGTTTGCCGTAGACCCTCCGCAAGCCGATATGGACACCAGCAAGCCCACGCAGATCACGATGCGCGTGACATCCAGGGGGAACGCGCTGGTGCATGAAATGGCGGAAGTGGGAACGCAGGATGATCCGACTCGCCACGACCATCCCGTCACCATGTTCTACCTGGACGAGGGCCGCTTGCTGCTGACGCACTATTGCGACGCCGGCAACCGGCCGCGCATGGCCGCCAGAACCTCACCGGACGGGAAAACGGTAGAATTCGATTTTCTCGATGTCGCCGGGAGCCTGCAATACGGACACATGCAGCATGCCGTGTTCACTGTCATCGACGCCGACCACCACACCGAGGACTGGACCTATATGATGCCAGGGGACAAACCCATGCATGCGCATATAGACCTGAAGCGGGCACAGTGACGGCGCTATGCGGGCCCGTTCGGCAACTTTGCTCTTCCGTCACTCAGGAAAGGCTAAGAACGAGCCCGCAGGCGGCATACTGGAGAAAAGTTTGAGCCCAGCCAAGGAACTGCATCGAGAAAGAGAAAAGGATGGATCATGAAATCGCGTCTTGCAGTCTCCCTCCTATCAATTCTGATCGCCTCGAGCTTCGCATCGGACGCTGCCGCCGCCTTCGAAAAACTCAAATCGTGGACAGGTAAGGTCTGTGGTCGCTATGCCGTACAGGTTTGCAATCGCCTCACCCTCCGTGACCCTGCCCTGATGAGTGCAATCAAATGCAGCAATAGAGACGGGGTTACGATGATCCACCGCGATGGCGACCGCGTGCTGCTCGGGCAGAACTCCGCCACTGCAAACATGCAGGGCGTCGTCTTTAAACTCGTTGGCTCCGATTATCGCAACAAATCCCTAGAGTTCATAACGACGGCGACCAGGCAGATCCATGAAGTGCTCTGGTTGATGGGCATCAAATGACACTGCTCCGGCCGCCATGCCTTGCGATGAATCCACGCGGTGCATTGGTCGAGTCGAGCGAATCGCCTATAGCTTTCTGAACAGAGTTGTCTGGAATACAAAATGGACCGTGAGTGGAATGATAATCAACCGATTTACCGCCAACTTCGCGATCGTGTGGTCGCGATGATCCTCGACGGAGTCCTCAAGGAAGGCGATCCGCTGCCGTCTGTGCGTAATGTCGCGGCGGAATATCGGGTCAATCCACTTACCGTCCTGAAGGGTTATCAAGAACTGGTGAACGAGGAGCTTGTCGAGAAGAGGCGGGGCCTCGGCATGTTCGTCAAGGACGGCGCGCGCAATCTGCTGCTACGCGGGGAACGCCAGAAATTCCTTGTCGAAGAATGGCCCAGGATCCACGCAACCATTCAGCGGCTCGGACTGAAGGCGGAAGAACTCCTGGATGGGGCAAACCATCGGTCGTCGTCGAAAGCTACAAAGAAGGCTGATAGTGACTGAGTTTGAAAGGAAGCGAGCCCAGCGCGCGATTATCGCGCCGCGAAGAGCGCCCTTCGACGCGCTTCGCTTGCTCAGGGCAGGCTCAGGACGCTACGCGCGGCTCGCTCAGATTCCTCGCTGCGCAAAGGACGCTTGCTCAGAATGACATTTCAACCTATGGCATGCATAGAAGCTCGCGGCCTCCACAAGACGTTCGGCACAATCATCGCGCTGGACGGCGTCAATTTGCGTGTTGAAGAGGGCCGCATCCTGGGCCTCATCGGTCCAAACGGTGCCGGCAAAACCACCGCGCTGAACGCGATCCTCGGACTCACGCCGTATCAGGGAGAATTGAGGGTGCTCGGACGCGACCCCTGGATGGAGCGCGATCTGCTGATGCGGGATGTCTCCTTCATTGCCGACGTGGCCGTGCTGCCGCGCTGGATAATGGTTTCGCAGCTGCTCGACTACGTCGCCGGCGTGCATCCACGATTCGATCGTGCGAAGGCAGAAGGTTTTTTGGCGAAGACCACCATCCGGCTCACGAGCAGGGTCAGGGAATTGTCAAAGGGCATGGTGACACAACTGCACCTTGCCGTTGTGATGGCCATCGACGCGCGCCTGCTGGTGCTGGACGAGCCGACGCTTGGCCTCGACATCCTGTATCGCAAGCAGTTCTACGATTCTCTGCTCAACGACTACTTTGATCGCAACCGCACCATCGTGGTGGCGACCCACCAGGTGGAAGAGGTGCAGCACGTGCTCACCGATCTCATGTTCATCGACCGCGGCCGCATTGTCTTCGATCGCAGCATGGAAGAAGTGGAGTCGCGCTATCTGGAAGTGATGGTGCGTCCCGAGCAGGTCGCCGCAGCACGGGCGCTGAAGCCGATGCATGAGCGCCAGGTGATCGGCGGCAGCGTGCTGCTCTTCGATGGCGCTGATCGTCAGCGCCTGACAGCGCTCGGCGAAGTGCGCACGCCCAGCATTGCCGACCTGTTCGTTGCGGTAATGGGTAATCACGCCAGCGTGACACAAGGAGCGGCCAGGTGAATACGATGAATACTCAGTCGAACGCCATGCCCGAGTCTTCCCGCGACTCGCAGATAGACGAATCACAGGTCGTCACGCCCGCAGTGCTCTCGGCGACTCGTCCCATGTACTGGTCGGTGCGACGCGAATTGTGGGAGAACCGTTCGATCTACATTGCGCCGCTTGCCGTCGCCGCCCTGATTCTGTTCGGCTTCATGATCAGCACGATTCATCTGCCGGGCAAGATGCGTGCTGCGTTGGCGTCCCACCCGTTGCATCAGCAAGAGTTCATCGAGCAGCCGTACAACTTCGCGGCGCTTCTGCTGATGGCGACCTATCTTATCGTCGCGGTGTTCTACTGTCTCGACGCGCTGCACGGCGAACGTCGCGATCGCAGCATTCTGTTCTGGAAGTCGCTGCCGGTCTCCGATCTCACCACAGTACTCTCGAAGGCGAGCATCCCGCTCGTGGTTCTCCCGCTGCTCACCTTCGCGGTCACTGTTGTCACGCAGTGGATCATGTTGCTGCTGAGCAGCGCAGTACTTCTCGGTAGCGGTCTGAGTCTCGGGACGCTGTGGACACATTTGCCGTTGTTCCGGATGTCACTGATGCTGCTCTACCACCTTCTCGCCATGCATGGGCTCTACTATGCGCCAATCTACGGCTGGCTGCTGCTGGTTTCAGCCTGGGCGCGGCGGGCTGCATTTCTATGGGCTGGCTTACCGCTGCTTGCGATCGGCGTCGTCGAGAAGATTGCCTTCAACACTTCGCATTTCGCCGCCATGCTGCAGTCCCGCTTCAGCGGCGGCCCGGAAGCCATCGCCTACCCAGCGCAGAGTAGCGTGATGCAGGAGATGACATTACTCACTTTGGGTAAATTTCTGATCAGCCCCGGTCTGTGGATCGGTCTGGCCGTCTTCGCGGCATTCCTCGCCGCAGCCGTGCGCCTGCGCCGCTATCAGGGACCGATCTGAGTCGGATGAACGCCTGATCCCAGTTCTGGGGAAAAGGAGAAACAGCCGTGAGCGCAACTGGATTGACCAACCGGGCGAGCGCTAGGGCACTGCTCAGCGGGGGCGACGGCAGAGATCACTTCGCCTTCGAACGGACTCGTGCTTCGTTCTCCTTCATCCGGGCCTTCACCAGTTTCTTCACCAGCGCGGCGGGAAGCGGCTTGTCGGCTGGAAAGCGGATGGTCCCCTTGGAAGTGCTGTAGGGCTTGAGTTTGCTCTGGTAAGCCTTGATGACGGCAGCGCCGGGGAAGAAGCTGCAGTGGTCTTTGAACGCAGCGAAGGATACGAGCATTCCGTGATATTTGTAGGTAGGAATCTGGTAGCTGATCGTCTCGGTGGCTTTGGGGGCGGCGGCGCGGATGATTTTGCGCAGCTTCTCGAGAGCGTCGCGCGCGTCTTTTGGGACCGCGGCGAGGTAGGCGTCAGTGTTCGCGGGCGTTGCACCTCTCTTCATGATCGGAATCTCCTTGGTCGAAGAAAAACTGCTTAGTCCGCCATTCTGCAGCCTATCCGCCAGCAATCGCGCCGATAATGATGAACGGCTCCTTCCCTGAGGCGACAGCATCCGGCAGGGGCGCGTCGGGCGGTTCGTGGGAGAGGTCTTCTTCGCAGGCGAAGAATCGGAGGAAGGGGCGGCGCTGTTGGGTGTCGTGCTCGCGGATGGCGCCCCGCAGCATGGGATAGCGGGCCTCGAGGGCGTCCAGCACCGATCGCTGCGTGGCCGGGCCTGGTTTCAGATCGGTGACTTCGAGCGTCACCTCGCTGCCGACGTGAGCCAGGTTTCGGAGATGGAAGGGGAGGATGATGCGGATCATGACGTACTCTATTTTACTTTCAACCTAGAGTTCGGCAAGGCGCAGCGCTGCATTCCATTCTTTCGTCAGTTCCAGCTGGCTAATCCATTTTTCCAAATAAAGGCGGTCCAGCGAATCGCGCCGGATTTTCATGATTCCCACCGCATCCTCAATCTGCCGCTGCGAGTGCGCCAGTTTGGCCCATTCGAGCTTGGCAAGCACCACATCTTCCGCACTCGCGACAAAAAGAGACACCTCTTGCACGTTCGCCTTTTGACGGCGTCCGAACTCTTCCTGGCTGAACGCGCGGCTCTTGCGGATGATCAGATCAATCTTCCAACCAGATTCAAGATCGATCACGTTGAATGTGGATTCCCGCTTTAATGCTTCCAGCGCCGGCTCCAAATCCGCATAATATTCCTCGCTTGGCAGGCTTCCTACGAATGTTCGCAACTGCGCGGGAGTCGCCGCGATAACCAAATCAATATCCTGGGTGGAACGCGGAGAACCGTGGTAGGCGCTGGCAAACGACCCGGTGAGCATGTAAGCCACCCCGGCTTGGTCGAGTGCCGTAGTGATCTTCTGTAACACTCGCTGGAAGCTCATTGCAAGTCGGGCAGGGGCGCAGGAAAAAATGCCAATCGCAGCAGTTCTCGGGCAATCTGCGTTTCGGGCCACTCGGGGTGGTCCCGGCGAATTCGCTCCCGGCTCAGCTCGCGTGCGAATAGGCTCATTTCGAAAGCGAGAAGGAGCCGCTGCTCTCCGGACATGGATCGTTGAATTTCGAGTTGGACCGCTTGCGCCGCGGGAGTTGTATCGGTAACGGGCACGGAAAAATGGTACCACGCGTTGCTATTAGATTCGTCCGCCGGCGTGCGGAGCGTTCGGAGGGAAGGGGAGAGCGCTGCGAATCATGTAAGACGCCATGATGTGGAAGATAGTTCAGTCAGGACTTAACCGCGAAGGGTGACAGAATGCAGCCCAACGGTCCTTCGACTTCGCTCTGTATAAACTCCAGCCCGGGGGTTAGCGTCGGGAATATATAAAACGACCCGCAGGGCCGAAAGATTAACCGTCACCGAAACGGATTCCGAATCGTTAGTTGCCGATTGATTATCTGCCCGTCCTGCAAATCTTCGGAATAAAGCGTTTTAGACCCAGCCTCCAGTGCGGCCGAAGCGACCAGCGCATCGTAGATGCTATATCCATACTTTTCTGCAATGGCCAGAGCCGCTTTGTGCGTATCGAGGGAGATTGGAACAGGGTCGGGGCACAGAATGCAAATCAGATCCAGGAACTCTGTGATTTCTTTCCAGGACATCTTGAGCTTGCGTCGAGCCACCGCGGCAAATTCGTTCAATGATTGAACGCTTACAATGCCGCCGCTTGCGAGCAGCGCCTCCGCTTTGGACGCGCGGGGATCGTTCTTCGCCACCGCGTAGATCAACACGTTTGTATCGAGGAAATCTTTATTCTTAGCGGGCATTCGCCTCTGCCCGGTCGAATACAAACCCAGCCGGCAAGGGACGACGCAGCCGGCGTAAGCGGTCGAGGGCGCGCTGGCGGGCGGGATCGCGGCGCACTTCAAATTCCCGCGTGCTGGCGATCCTAATTTCGATTTGGTCGCCCTCTTTTAATTTGAGCGCCTCCACAACCTCCGATGGCAGCCGCACCGCCAGGCTGTTACCCCACTTTGAGACCTGCATAATGCCCCCGATCCCAATTGATCTACATTGTTATTGTATATCTTTCAGCTCATGGAAGGCAATGCCCGCGAACAGCCTGGTTTCCAGATCGACGACTTCGAGCGTCACGTCGCTGCCGAGGCGCGCCAGGTTTCGGAGGTGGGAGGGGAAGATGACGCGGATCATTGTGGATAACGGAAATCTCTTTGTCGTGCAGAACATTCCCGCACAGACATCATAGCCGCAATGGGCGAATGAGTGCAGCCCAGCGGCGTAAGCCCTGGGTTAGCATTAGGAAATATCAAAGCCCCGCAGGGGCGAAAAATCATGCGGCTGGACCCTTTAGAGTGTCAGGTGCCTTTGATGAACCTCCCGCGTTCGCGTTTTCCTCTACTGATACAGGTTCGGCTCGAACTAGGCGCCACTTAACCTTTACGTTCGACAGCATCTTCTTCCGCCATTCAAAGTCCGCGAGAAGAGCGGAAACGCGTTCTTCCGTTAGAAGCCTTCGGTAATCGACCATAGTTATCGTTTGCGACAATTGCTGTCTTATTTCACCAATCTGATCCGGACGAATGCCTAATGGGTCACTAGCGAAAGATTCGATTGCGCGGTCGATAAGAATAGTTGGAATTTCATGGCAACCCATAATTTCATCGGCAACCTCAGCCAACGGATCGAAGGGAAACAATGCTCTGCCGCCATCAAATTTGGAAAGAAAGTGCTCCCCGACCGATCTCTGCTGATTGAATTGCATCATCATGACGCCTGGCCAGCCGTCAAATGAATGGATAATCGGGAGCTCTGCGGTCCACGCACATTGTTCGCTCGGCCTTGGCAATAGCTGTGGTCCAAGAGGTTCGTACCTACCGAACGGATTCTCAAGACCCTTTAGCTCCACGCGATAGATAATCCCGACGCCTTCTTCTAGCGGCTCCCAACCATTGCGAGTTTCGTGGCAAGTCGCAAAAAATGCGCCTACGTTAAAATCGTCCGTTAAATCAAGGTAGCCTGTCGGAATTCCGTAGTGTTGCGCAAGAGCAATCCGATCAAGTTTAAGTTTCTGTGAGTCGGCGTGAGATGTTATCGGATGATAGTCTAGTTCGCGTGCGAACCACCACGATTGTGCCAGCCTAAGAATAACTTTTGCCTGGTCCCGAGTGGATCTTTCCCATAAGGCACCACCAGTATTAGTAGCAAGCCCACGCACAATCGAGGGCAACATGGGTTGGTATCGTTTGTTTTGGCCTCTGAAAAGTTCTGAAACAAAAGGAATCGCCCCCCAGTAGTCTCCGTCTGAGTATCCGTACCAGACCTGTTCACGCGCTGCTCGATGATTTTCAAAGTTGGGTGAAATCTCGAGGAGTGCACTCGCATTGAAAATTCGGACTTCTGGCTGGGTGGGCTCATCAGGCATAAATATTACCTCGACGGTAGAATTACCTGTGAAACCGTGGAACTTTGGCTCGTTTGGTCGAACAGTATACCAGAAGCCGGGCGGCCTTTGGATCTTGTTCTGTCATCCCTACTGGATTCACTCGTCTCGAAACTTACGGGGGCTTACGATTGGGCTGTAATGTCCCATCGCTCAAGGCCGTGCCATAACGGGCCGTTCGCGCTACATCGTTAACCTGCAGTCAGTACTCATTGAAGTCATCTTCAAAGGGCGGTTCGGCTCCTTCCGCTCTAGCCTCTTCGAGTTCCTCATCAGTGTGGAGTCCAAAGAATTCAGCTACCGAAAACCGGGAGCTCGCTGTAAACGCATCACCGAGTCCACACGCGGTCAGTTTAGACAAACCTGAGATTCGCAGATTGCATGCGATGCATTCAAAGGAAGATGGCAGCATTCTCTGCTTCTGGACAACTACTTCGTCACCAACCTCCGTTGAAACATCACCATGACTAGATCCATGAATCAGCGATGGACTACTGCATGCAGGGCATTTTGTGCGATGGCCTGCATGTCGGCTCGCCCAAGAGATCGCTTGGGCGAGCGACGCTTCCTTCTCTGCTGGGCCTTTGTTTTCCCAAACCTTCTTGTGTTTTTCGATATCCTGCTCTACTGCCTTTGCGGCCGTATCTTGGAGAGAAGCTACGAGATCCTCGGCGGCCTTTGAATTGTCGAATAGATCACCGAGCGCTTTGCCCATGGATTCGAGTAGCACTTTGCAGCTCGCGTAGTACTGAGGAAGCCACGAGGATGTGCCAAGCCCGGCAAACGCTTCTTCACCAGTATGAAGCTCGGCGTTTCGACGCACGGAGTGCTTTATGCATGACTCAAAGAGCTCGTTAGTGAAGCCCGGTACGATTTCCTTCAAAATCGACATTACTTCGTTGGTAGCCACTGAAACAGGCGTAAATCCCAACGAGGTCGGCGGACGACCTAGGGCGTGATGGACGTTACGCCAATCCTTGCGGCTCGCTAACAGTGTTGGGGAAATGTGGGAGAGCGAAGCCCGGGCAATCAATTCTAGGCTCAGGCTCGCCCAGAGGCCAAACTGCCAATCGTCGGCGGTATATCGCTCCATTTCTTCGACGTAAAGAAGAGCTTTGCTAAAGAGGGCCTCCGAGGACCACGCGTGCTGGGTCGGTTTAGCAGTCACTGAACACCTCAGATAAATAGACACGCTCGATGTGCCGAGTTATGCCCCGAGCAGGAACTTGGCTTCGTCCATGAAGTATCCGCCAGTTATCGATAAGGAGTATATCTCCTGGTTCTTGGAGCTGTATCCTGATCATTGCCTCCTTCCATGCAGAGTCAAACATTGCACGCTTAAGGGCCAACGCGTGCCTGTTGAGGGGCTCAAGGAAAATCGGATCCCAACGAAATATCTGCTTGTCGCAATGAGAAGACATTGCACGAACCAAACCCGAGCTCCCATAGCGGCGCTTTCGGGCTCTGAGCACGGCCTTCTGCAGTACAGCCGCCCCGACTACACCGACTACGTCCGCGCAAGAGAGTAAATTGGTGAAAACATCTTCCGTTCCGACCAGACATCGCAGAAGAAGGTAATGAGGCGGGAGTATCCAATGAGCGAGGTCTGTGTGGAGCGGAAAGAGATCAACGCCATAGTTCCCACTGTATTGATTCTTCCCAACCTCACTTATCTCTCGCGGTCTCAAAGACTGTACAGTGGGGATTCCACTTGTCGGAAGGATTGTTTCGATATCGACAATTGTGCCTAGACGACGCGCGACCTCAACGGTTGACAAATCGGGCAGATGTATCCTCTGGACAACAAAACCGTCCCGTTGCACAGTCGCGAGAATGTTATGCTCGAGAGCAATCACGACCACTCACCCCAGCGTCTGCACCTCCACACTAAGCACGGCCGGCAGATCGCGCACAATCGGATTCCAGCTATCGCCCGCATCGGCGGAGGCGTACACCTGGCCGCCGGTGGTCCCGAAATAAATTCCGCATTTATCTAAGGAGTCCACGGCCATGGCGTCGCGCAGCACGTTTACGTAGCAGTCTTTTTGCGGCAAGCCTTTCGTCAACGGCTCCCACTCGTTGCCTCCGCTGCGGCTGCGGAAAACCCGCAGCTTGCCTTCGTGCACGAAGTGTTCGGAGTCGCTCTTGATGGGAACGACATAAATCGTCTCCGGCTCATGCGCATGAACGTCAATCGCGAAACCGAAGTCGGTAGGCAGGTTGCCGCTGACTTCTTTCCAGTTGTCGCCGGCATCGTCGGAGCGCAGCACGTCCCAGTGCTTCTGCATGAAGAGCACGCCCGGGCGTGACGGATTCATAGCGATGTGGTGAACGCAGTGGCCGATTTCGGCGTTCGGGTCGGGGATGTATTGCGAACGCAGGCCGCGGTTGATCGGTTTCCACGATTTGCCGCCGTCATCGGTGCGGAATGCGCCTGCGGCCGAGATGGCGATCCAAATCCGCTGCGTATTGCTGGGATCAAGAATAATCGTGTGCAGGCACAGACCGCCCGCACCCGGCTGCCACTTGGGGCCGGTGCCGTGGCCGCGCAGGCCTGGGAGTTCCTGCCAGTTCTCGCCGCCGTCGGTCGAGCGGAAGATGGCTGCGTCTTCCACGCCGGCGTATACCGTGTCGGGATCAGTGAGCGACGGCTCCAGATGCCACACCCGCTTGAACTCCCAGGGATGCTGCGTGCCGTCGTACCACTGATGCGTGGTGAGCGGCGCAGCAGCCGCGTCGTAGGCGAACTTGTTGCTCGCGGACTTGGGAGGACCGGGTTCAGGCGGTTGCCCAGGGGGAGTTCCGGGCTGATGCCAGGTTTTGCCGCCATCATCGGAGCGCTGGATGATCTGGCCAAACCAGCCGCTGGTTTGAGACGCATAGATTCGATTGGGATCTGCCGGCGAGCCCTTCATATGGTACATCTCCCAGCCGGCAAAGTGCGGACCGCTGACGTCCCATT
>Ga0066705_10000239_pt1 | contig 13484 bp, 10 predicted proteins | sample GraSoiAngelo_154_FD_66506 | JGI IMG/M metagenome (GOLD analysis project Ga0066705, IMG submission 66506) | Grasslands soil microbial communities from the Angelo Coastal Reserve, California, USA - 14_1009_13_20cm | ecosystem: Environmental > Terrestrial > Soil > Grasslands | place: USA... | reverse complement strand
TAATTGCTGTCAAATCCGTCCATCAACTTCATTGTGTTCTCCCCTGCCGCTCGAATCATGAGAAAGAATCAGGTCTTACTTTGTTCGTCCGGGAAAACTAAGCGCCGGAAAGGAAAACTCGCCTCTTTATTTTAATCGCCCAACTCAGCCATTGGCGCATCTTCCCAAAGATCAAACCTCGCCAGCTTCCGCTCGGAACCGCTGCCGTCGCAAACGATGCCAGAATCGGTTTCAACCGCTCCCTTACATTCTCCAGACGGCAACGTTCAGCTCGCATCCGCACGCTCTCGTCAGCTACAGACTGCGGGTTTGAGCGTTTCAGCCGTTCCGCCAACAGAATCGATTTCAAGCTTTCAACCGATTCCGCCAGGTCATCGTTCACCAAAATATAGTCGTATTTAGAGTAATTCTCAATCTCGCGCGAGGCATTCAACAGCCGCCGCCGGATGACTTCCTCCGTATCCAGGCCGCGGTCTCGCAGCCGTTGCTCGAGCTGCTGCCGGTTGGGCGGAAGAATAAAGATGCTCGCTGCATCAGGAATTTTGCCTTTAATCTGCGCCGCGCCTTGCACATCAATATCGAGAAGAAGGTCATGGCGGCGCTGCTCGGCTTCCTGCAAAAAGCGGCGCGCGGTGCCGTAGTAATTTCCAAATACGCAGGCGTGCTCAAGGAATTCATCTTCCCGGATCATCTCTTCAAATTCCGGACGCGATATGAAGAAATATTCGCGCCCATTCTGCTCATTTCCGCGTGGAGCGCGAGTTGTATAGGAAACAGAAAATTCCAAGTCAGGGATGAGCTTGCGCACCTTATTCACGAGAGTGGATTTCCCCGAACCGGAGGGCGCAGAAATGATGAATACGGCGGTCATTCGATGTTCTGCACCTGTTCGCGAGCCTTCTCGATTTCGGCCTTGATGGCAAGCCCCATCTGCGTGATGTTCAGAGCCTCCCCCGCGAGTCCCGAAGTTTTCGAAAGCAAGGTGTTGGCCTCGCGATTCATTTCCTGTAGCAGGAAGTCCAACTTTTTCCCGACCTCGCCGCCTTGGTCGAGCATGGTCAGAAAATGATTCACGTGCGTTTCAAGCCGGACCAGCTCTTCCTGAATATCGCTGCGGTCTACCAGTAAAGCGGCTTCTTGCAGGATGCGCTCCGGCTCGGCCTGACTCCCGATCAGCTCCTGCATTCGTGTCTTCAGTCTCTCAACGTAACCCTGCAACACGGCATGGCGGTGCTTCTCGATCTCCTTGCCGGCTTGTCGTACATGCTCCATGCGGTGACGCAACTCGCGCTCAATCCCGCGGCCTTCTTCCTCGCGCATTTGGTTAAGCCGCTCTAATACTTCTTCTACCTTGCCGAGCACGGAAGCTTCCACCGCGCCATCCGCCGGAAGAGCAGCGGCGTCGAGCGCGCCCGGAATGCGCAGAATCACGTTCAAATCCGGTTCCGCTGCCAGTCCGAACTCGGCTGCCGCAGCGCGAAAAGCCTGGATGTATCCACCCACAATTTGCCGATTCAGAGAGAAACTCTCGCCTCCCGCTCGCTCCACATTCAGCGAAAGCTCGAGATGTCCGCGAGCCAGCTTTTCTCTCAGCAGGCGGCGCAGCTTCATTTCCAGCGCGTCGCTATCGGCGGGCAAGCGGAAGTGAACGTCTAGAAACCGGTGGTTCACCGATTTCAGCGACAGAGTAAAGCCAAGCTGGGGGTTGACCTGTCCCTTCGCCTGCGCAAAGCCCGTCATGGAGCGGATTGGCATAGTCAAGTTCCGTTCGTCGACGCCAGATCGCGAATGCAGCTTGAGCCGGGCGAGGACGCCCGGCCTCCATCATTAAGCTTGGTTTGATCTTTCAATGGCTGCACCTACTTTTGGTTGCTCCAGTTCGACGAATTGCAGGTCATGCAGTCGGCGATACGTGCCCAGCTTCTGCATCAGTTCTTCGTGCGCGCCGATATCTGCAATGGTCCCATTTTCGAGCACTACAATGCGATCGGCGCGGCGGACGGTAGAAAGCCGGTGCGCGATCACGAACACGGTGCGTCCGCTCATCAGATTCTGCAGCGCCGATTGCACCAGCGCTTCTGACTCGCTGTCGAGCGCTGAAGTGGCTTCGTCGAGAATCAAAATTGGCGCATTTTTCAGCAAAGCCCTGGCAATGGCGACGCGCTGGCGCTCTCCTCCGGAGAGTCGCACCCCGCGTTCGCCGATTACGGTCTCATATCCGGCGGGCAAATCCATAATGAAGTCATGCGCCAATGCCGCTTTGGCAGCCGTTTCAACCTGCTTTTGCGGGACACCAGGCCGCCCATAAGCGATGTTGTTACGCACAGTGTCATTGAAGAGGACAGTTTCCTGGGTCACAACGCCTATTTGGGAGCGCAGGGAGGTCAGCGTGGTATCGCGAACGTCGCGGCCGTCGATCAGCAAAGCCCCGGAAGTTACGTCGAAAAAACGAGGGATCAGATGCACGAGCGTGCTCTTGCCTGCGCCACTGGAGCCAACCACCGCCAAAACCTCTCCTGTTCTCACGTCAAGATTGATGTTGCGCAGAATTTCGCGCGAGCCATCTCCATTGCCCTCATACGAAAAACTGACGTCGTCGAATCGAATGCTGCCGGAAAACGCGGGCAACGGTTTGGCTCCCGGTTTTTCGCGAACTTCGTCTTCGCTATCCATAAACTTGAACAGCTCAGACGACGCGCCCAGAGCCTGCTGGAAATTGTTGTTGAACAGCGCAAATTTACGCACAGGGTTGTATAGGCTGAAAACGGCAGCGATGAAGGCAACGAAAGCTCCGGTAGTGAGAACCCCGTGGGCAATTTGTTCGCGACCCAGCAATAGCAGAAGCGCGATGGCGATCGCGCCGAAAATATCCATCAGGGGAGAACTGATCGCCGCTGCCGCCACCGACTTGAGATTCGCCCGGAACAGCTTCCCCGCTGCTTTCCGAAAGCGCACCACCTCCCAGGTTTCCATGCTGAAGGCCTTCACAATGCGATTTCCGGTGATGGTTTCGTGCAAGATATTTTGAATATCGGCAAGTTTGTCTTGTCCGCGACGCGTAGTGTGCCGCACCCGCCGGCCAATTTTTCCTGCCGAATAGACGATGAAAGGCACGAAGAGCAGCAGCATCCAGGCCAGTTTGCCCCCCAGCAGCACTACCGCTCCGGCCGTGAATATCAGAGTAAAAAACTGCTGTAAGAATTCCGCCAGCACGCTCGACATCGCGTACTGCACTCTCTCAATGTCATTGACGATGGTTGACACCAGAGTGCCCGTGGTGTGCCTCTGGAAGAACGCGGCAGAGCGGCGCAGAATTGATTCGTAGAGATCATTCCGCAGGTCGGTGATCATGCCGAAACCCGCATGATTCACCAGGTAGGTACCGGCATAATCGAAGATGCCCTTTAGAACTGTGGACGCAACCAGCGCGTAAGCCACAATCGTCCACGCATTGTGAAAGTGAGCGGGAACAAATTTTTCCAGATAAATGGCATGGGTCGAGCCTGGAACAGTAAAGAGCCGGATATGCTCTGAACCAGATGATGGATTCAGGACGCGGTCCAGGACCGGCCCCACCAGTAGTAAGCGGAACGCCTCAAAAAAACCGACACCGGCGAGCAGCAACACCGAGGAAGCAAACTGCCACCAGTATGGGGCTACGTAGCGGATCAGCCGGGTCAGCTGCCGCATGGCGCGCCCTCACTACACTGTAGGACACAGTTCGCGGCTGATGAAATCAGCATAGTTGGATGAGCTATTCTACTTTAGTCGTGCGCTTAGTCGTTGGCCGATAGTCGCTGGTCGTCGTTGATTGCGCTCGTAGGCGGCTGCGGAAGCCTGTTTTTGCGAGCTGCGCGTTTTTCTCCATGTACTGTGCAGTTTGAGATTTTGATTCCTCGCCAACGACCAATGACTAACGACCAACCACTAAACTACTTCGGACTATCCCGGTGCACGACCTTTACGCGATATCCCGATTTCCGCAGCCGTTTACTGACCTCTTCCGCAATCATCACCGAGCGATGTTGGCCGCCGGTACAACCAAACGAAATCGTCAGGTAGCTCTTTCCCTCGTGGATGTAATGCGGCAGCAAGTACACCAACAGTTCAGATATCCGCTGAACGAATTCTTTTGTCTGCGGAAACGACCGGATGTACTTGGCTACGCGCGGATGACGTCCCGTGAGCGGGCGAAACTCAGGCACGAAATGCGGATTGGGCAGAAAGCGCACGTCGAACACCAGGTCGGCATCCTCCGGCACCCCATGTTTGAATCCGAAGCTCACGCATGAGACGAGGATGTTCTTGTCAGTTTCCTGTTTCTGAAACCGCTCGGTAATGTAAGCGCGCAGCTCATGCACATTGAAGCGCGAAGTATCGATCACCAGGTCAGCGATCAGGCGAATCGGCCGTAAATGGCGGCGTTCGGCGATCAGCGATGCCTTGACCGGAGTATTCGCGCCCAGCGGATGTGGCCGCCGCGTTTCGCTGTAACGGCGAAGTAGAATCGATTCGTCTGCTTCCAAGAAAATCATCTTCGTCGGCAGCATGCGCTTTACCGACTTCACGATTTGCGGGAGTTCCTCAAGCTGCGCGCCCTCACGGACATCTACCACCAGGGCCGTGCGCTCAATTTCTGAAGACTGGCCTACCAGTTCAGCGAACCGGGGAATCAGGCCGACCGGCAAATTGTCCACGCAGTAGTAGCCCAAATCCTCAAAAGCCTTCAGGACTGAGGCTTTCCCCGACCCGCTCATGCCGGTGATGATGACCAGCTCGCCGCGCCGGCGGGCATCTCGCCGCGGTGATTTCGCCAGGGACTTATGGAATTTGCCGCTAACAGGCATCTGCCTGCGATGTTAGCAGGGACCGCCGATGGTCGCTAGTTGCTCTCGAGTTTCGGCTACGGGTGCGGGTTTTGAAGAAAGTACAACATCGAACATAAGTTGATACGTAAAACGCTGTATAGCGCGCAGCGCTTTTTTGAAACACACTTGCAGCGTAGTTGATCCCGGTTTGGCAGACTCCCGGAGACGTAACCCATGTGCACGAAACCACCGCTACTGCTGGTTGCGTTTCTCGGATTCTTGCCAATGGGAGCCTGGGCAGATAGCACTGTTCTCCAGACCACCGATTTGCGAATTGCACCGAATACAGCCGTGCCGGTGATCAGCGTTTCGACTCTAACTACAACACGATCTACCATCCGATCCCGCGCTGCCAACAGCATGCAACTTTTTTCATCCAGAACCGAAGGAATGCCAGGGCAGAACAGTCTCGGGTTTTCGTCACTTGTCAACGCGGATAACGGGACCCTGAACATCTCGGTGCCCGAACCTGGAAGCTTGGCCATGTTCAGCGCCGGACTGGTTTGGATCTTAAGTCTGGTGAATCGCCGCCGCTTGAAATAGTCTTGTCCTCACAGACTGCTTACGCTGTAACCATAAACACGCGATCCAGACGGGAGCCAATACAAGACTTTTTCTACCACAACATCCAGCAGCCATTCCGTTCGATTCTATTCAGCTTTACAGAATGCACTGTATGGCAGTAATCAGCGCGAATTTGTACGCTCAGGTGCTTGGAGGCGCTTATGCTCTGGACCATCTTTGTAATTCTGCTGATTCTGTGGCTGCTGGGATTTAGTTTTCACGTGGCCGGAAGTCTTATCCACCTGTTGCTGGTCATTGCAGTCGTCGTCCTGCTGATCAACCTGCTCACGGGCCGACGGACTACTATTTGAAAGGAACACATGCAATCACTGAAACGCACCTTGTGCTCTCTCACGCTGCTTTGTGCATTTAGCGGCATCGTCTTCTCTCAATCGGATACGCAAACGCAAACATCCGACCAGGGAGCTAAGAGCGACGTAAAGGAAGCTGGGCAAGCAACCGGCCGGGCCGCTAAGAAGACCGCGCGCAAAACTAAACGTGGCGCCAAAAAGGCGACGCATGCTGCCGCCAGAAAAGCCCGGAAGGGCGCTGGGAAAGTCGAAGACAAAACGCAGACACCGCCACCTCCTCCACAGTAGATTCGCCCAGCGTGTTTATTTTCAGATTTGAGATTCGCGATTGCTGCCGGATTTCACGGCGACGGCAACCTGCCGCCAGGACAAGCATTATAAAAAACGCTCCGCAATGGTGGCGCGGATGTCGGCGTGACACATAACCCACTGCTGCACACCTATGGGGCGTGCCAACGGCGTCGAGCCATGTTCTGTACGTGTGCCGCAATCATCAAGTTCGCGGCAATAGAGTGGCACTCGGCATTTCCAACAGGATGTATCGACGAACGACAGCGATGCCGACTTTCCGCGACCAACCCGGAACGGCCTTCGTAATCTCACAACTTTTCCGCCAGCGAAGATGGTGGATTCCCGAGCACACATATGCCTGGAGCCGGCTGGAGGTCAGACTAGGTACGAAGAGGCAGGGTAGCTGGTGAGCAGAAGACTCTATGCTATGAGATTCGTTAAGTGCGCGCATTACTCCGAGGGCGACGGGAGAGAACGAACTGCCTTGCACAGATCCGAAGGTCACCATCCATATGCCCCGATACTCTTAAAGCCTTTCCAGTCTCCATGCACAAAACCTAGGCTTGTTCTGAATCTGGAACAAACCCGCACTCGGCAGTGGACTCGGTGTTGAGTCGGTGTATACTTCCCCGCCGAAACGAAGCAGAAAAACCCACGCACTTGCACCGCGGGGCGGGAATCATGGCAAATGATTCTAATGCGAATGTCCCTTCGCAGGAAGTAAGCGCCAGTTCTAGCGAAGCGACGACCGGCGTAAAACCTGCAAGGTCCTGGGTTCTTCCCGTTATCACTGCGGTGGTCCTGGCCTCAGCCTTCTGCCTTTATTATTTCGTTTACGTTGCCGCGCGGCGCGACTATCTGACAAACCGAAATTTTCGCTCCCTTGCGGTGCTGGGCGACCAAGTGCAAGCAATGGTCTCGATTCATGGCAGCGTTCTTGAGATTGCCGCCGATCTTGCTGAGAATACAGGAAATCCAACGCACCGGAAGAAAAAGGAGATGGAACAGTTTGTCGTAGTCCGGCCTGAAGACGTAGAAAAACCAAAAGCCGAGAAGGACCAGGCGGCACTGAACGACTATTTGAAGTACCTGGCGCCGGGTTTCGAGTTGGAAGACGCGGATACTAAAACGAAGGCCAGGCCGCAGCCAGGACCCAGATTGAAGGTGCAACGACGCAACGGCCACTGGGAGATGGTGCTGAGGGCTCACAAGCACAACGACTCAAAAAAAGCTTACGTCGGTTCACTGGAACTCAGCGGCGTGCTGAGGCCTCTTGTCGCCTCCTTGCCGTTTGACGACATTCTCCTGGTTTCGGGAAACGGAACGATCGTTTATCAGCGCGACAAGGTCGGTCCACAGTTCACAACTCTTACGCGGCTCCTGCAAGCCCAAGCCGGAGAAGCGGATAACAAGTCGGCAGGTAGCGCTGCGGAAACCAAGTCGGCAGGCAGCGCCGAGAGCACCAAGCCGACGGACAACCCCGCGGATGCCCACTCAGGGCTGCCGCCCGGACACGACTATCAGGAGGCCGACGAACGCGCCGCCGTCAGTCAGAACGCGGATCCGACATGGCGGGCCAGGTCGACGCACTTGACCGATGTCGTGCTCGCCGGCACACATTACAAGCTTTTCCTGCAGCCGGTGCTGGTCGACGTCTTCAATGATGAACCGAAGCAGGAAGAACCGTCGCAGGAGTGGGTAATCTGCGGGCTTCGATCCGCCAAGGCTCTGGAGTGGGAAGCCTTGTCAATCTCTTCTACCTTCATGATGGGGTTAACCGCGCTGTTTCTTGCCATCTTGATGAGCGCTCCGATTCTAAAAGTTCTTTTCATCAACCGGCGCGAGCATTTGCGGCTCCGCGAAGTCGGATTCCTGGGGATCTTTCTGGTTCTGCTGACCAGCGTGTTCACACTGTCAGGGCTCAACGCCGTGGGTTTTCCTCTGAACGATGACACGGAAGAGCAGCTACATCAGCTCGGCAACAAGCTCTCGAAGAACATACATGACGAACTACGGGACATGCGTGGTCAGTTACAGGACTGGTGCAAGCACAATAACAACAATAACAATAAGAACGATCTTCGGGAGGATCTCGGAAACGCGGAAAGTCAAGAGGTTATCAGAAGGCCTAAGCCCAAGCTCGACGGATCTTCTATACCTGGGGTCGACAAGCCGCCCGAGCCGCCCCCGGCAACGATTTACCCTTACCTGAACAACGCATTCTGGACGGATGACGATGGAATACAAATCGTCAAATGGAGCCCGAGAGGCTATGTCACGCCGATGATCGACCTGTCCCATTCACCCCTCAACACGGGTGACCGATCGACCTACCTCGATGGCGAGGGTCCAGCGTTTCATTTCGATTCGATTTTGCCTCTGAGCAAGGTTGAATACCTTGCCGGTCTGACAATGAGCACCGTGGATTGCAATCCAGCTTTGCCCGACAGCGGGCTGAGCGAGGAAGTAACGGGTGGCTCCGCCTTTATAACGGCCCAGCCACTTTCCCTGATTGACCCGATACTGCCGTTCGGTTATGGGTTCGCACTTTTCGACGACACAGGTCTGGTCTTGTTCCATGCCGATAAAACTAAAAACTTACACGAGAATTTTCTGCAGGAGACGGACTGGAACAAGCAACTCTATGCCGCGGCTTTCGGCCATTCGACGGGGTCCTCGCTGGAGATCAAATACCTCGGAAAGGATTACCAGGCGCGCGTGATACCGGTTACCGGTGCATCTCAGGCGCCGTGGTCCCTTATCGTCTACCGGGACCTGACCTTCATGCGGACCCTCAATCTGCAATCCATGACGATGACATCCATGTTGTTTCTGTTGATGTTGGTGTTGCCCACGATAATTATTGCGATTTGGTGCGCCATTCGACGGCCCCAGTTTGCGCCCGAGTGGCTGTGGCCCAATCGCCCCCGCATGAGTACTTACGTCTATCTAATTATTGTTTACACGTTACTGATCATTCTATTCGTGTTTCTGGGATTCACCGGCTCAAGCGAACAAAACGTAATCGTCTGCTTCGCCATACCTTACAGTGCTCTTCTACTGACAGCCCTGCCTTTGCTCGATCGACCACGTCGTTATCTGGATGTCTGGTGGAAGCGATCTTTCCAGCGAAGGGCGAAGGTAGATCAGATCTCCGGGCGCCCGGAAGTGGGTCCCTACGCCTGGAGGAAGTGTTACTTTCTGAGTCTGGTCTTGCTGCTCCTTCTAGTCGGCGTTCTGACGCCGATGGCGCTGTTCCGCGCCAGCCTGAACGTAGAGCGGCGATTAGGTATCAAGCAAGCGCAACTGCATCTGGCGTCCGCCTTGGATCGCCGGCTGATTTCGACCATACAGCGGTGTAAAGATGCCCCTGGGGTTGATCAACTCGGAGCCGAGGCCTGCGACAAATTCGTAGCAAGCGCGGCATGGCCCGAGAAAGAATGTAAACGCACTGCATCGAGTGAGGATGGATTGGACGCCGACAAAATTTCTCCATGGTGCTGGATCGTGCTCGATCCTCTGTTCCCGGCGGACGGCAAGCTTCCGGTTTCTCCGCATTCGTCCGATCAGCCAGGTAAAGAACTCTACAGCGATCGGTTCCAAAACCTCATCTACAGGCTTCACCTTGACTACAACCAGACCGCGGCGGAGATGTTGGGCGTAGTTCCGGATCGTGTCACTCGCGGGGCGGATAGTGTTTTTCCGGACTGGTCCTGGGAAAATAAAGGATCCACCTTGATCCTTCACTGGCATGGCATCCATTTGGTACCGGCAAAGAGCAAGGCGGCAAAAAATGGCTCGCCTTCCGACCCTTCGCCAGCGCCAGAGGGCAATGAACCGGAAAATGATCTGTTAATCACGTCGACCATCCCAGCCTCCTCCGGGAGCTTCGCGGGGCTAGCGGTTGCAGCTGTCGCGATCGTGGCGATCGGCCTCATCGTCTGGACGCTGGCGCGTAGGATTTTTCTGTTTCATGTCGACCCACTAAAATTGACAGGCGCGCTGAGGCTTGCTGAATCCGTTCGCAACGGTCGGAGTGTCGTCATTCTTGTGCCACCTGTTGCTCCGGACTGGCATCTGGCGCCACCACCATACCGCGTGGATCTGATGGAAAGGGCGGCAACCGGACCAAAATGGGCTGAGGATTTACCCGTGAATACTGTAATCGAGATCCCCCATTTCGAACAGGGCTGGGACCATCCTGAAGTCAAAAACCAAAAGTTCGATCTGCTCAAGCAATTGCTGGAAATAAAGAACATCCAAGTGGCCGTAATTATGGTTGTGCCCGCGTCTCCCGAGGACTACGGTCGTGTGTTTCACCCTCTCGGCCTCGAACTGATCGACCTCCGCGAAGCGCCTTTCTATTGGCTGGAGCAATACAAAGGTACGGCCCAAAAACTTATCTGGAAAGAGTGCGGCCCGATGCCGGCTTTATGGCCCATCGGCGCGCAACTCGCCAAAGACATCAAGACGGAAAGCGTCCACTCCCCGGAAACAATCGCCTCCGAGATCCTGGAGCGGGCTGATGGATATTACCGCCTGGTTTGGAAAGAATGTTCGGATGACCAAAAGTTTGTGCTCGCTCAACTTGCAGAGGACGGGCTGCTGAATCCCACCAATGGAAGGGCCATTCGGCAATTGGTACGCGAGGGCCTGATCACGACAGACCCACAGTTTCGTCTCATGAACGAGAGCTTTCGGCGCTTCCTTCGCTCGGCCACATCGGCGGGCTTGAAACAGCAGTGGCTGCGCGAATCGCGGAGCAGTGGTTGGGGAAAAATGCACGGCGTCTTCTTCACCACCATGATTCTCCTTGGAGCATTTTTGCTTACTACCCAAAACGCACTGTGGCAATCTTCTGCCGCCTACGTAACGACAGCTTTGGGAGCACTGGGCACGCTCGCCAAATTGTTCAACACGTATCGCGGCGGCGGGACCACGGAGAAGGCTGGTTAACACCACAGGGTCGACGGCGTACCCGGAGACGCTTCACGACGAGATTGCTCTCCAAGAATATGCTGCGCGTAGATGATTCTGTATCCGTGAAAGCACTTTGCATCCACAAGTCGCAACAACGACGCAACAACAGCATGCAACTCATTCAAAACAAATCAGTAAAATTCAACGGCATTTCAGGATTCCCAATTACATGCGGCAGGTGGTTCGGGACATCGAGTCGCTCTGTTACACGCCCCACAGACCGCCGATCGGGTCTGTTATGTCAAACCGAAGAACCAAACAGCAGACGGACAAAAGCTGGATGCAGCGTACGGCACCGCAATGCGTAGCCGCTTCAGAACGCCATCCTGACGGGTTCGACGCGGCGGCGCTCGTGTCGAGGTGCAAATGAAGGCGCATCGTCATGAGTGGTTGCCGTGGTCACGAAGTCCGCAGCGCCGATTCTCAATGGCGTAAACAAATGAGTGGTGCATCAGCCCGGGTTCCGGCACTCACCGCGGTGGCCCCAGTTTACACGGCAGTTCTACATTCCCAAATTGTGGCAGATATCTGGGTAGAGCGGCCCGGCGTGACGCTCTCTTGTCCGCCCGTGGCCACAACAACAGGGCCGGGAGATAGCGTTCCAAGTTGAGGCACCAGTAACAGAAAGCGGCGCGGTCGGAAGATAGAGAGGGTGTTCTGAGAGATCCAATTGTCTGGCTACGCCATTGTCGGCGGCCGCACATCCATGACCTCGACCCTCAGCATATGACACACTGAATCGTCTACTCAGCAAAGTGCCGCACGGCGGGGAGGTATCAGCTAACAGCCTTCGTCGGTATACTCCAGGGGCACAGCATCGTTCGCTACTTCTCACTAATGGATTCACGTACTGTCAATTTTCTTTTTGCCATCGGTGTCCTGTTCGGTTGGCGGCTGATCCTGTTCTGGAAAAAGCGAAGTGAACCCGCCTTGGTTTCAACTGGTCCTGATCGGTGGCAGCTCTCTCAGCTTCTTCTCGCGAGCTTTCTGACCATCTTCACCGAACTCACCGTGATTCGCTGGATTGCCGTTGAGGTCAGGATCTTTGCCTACATCAAGAACCTGGCTCTGTTGGTCTGCTTTCTCGGATTTGGCTTGGGATGCTCGCTCGCCCGCAGTCGACTGAGATGGTTGAACGCAGCGAATGCATTACTGGGGTTGCTGTTGATCGTACGCTGGCCGTGGAATGGGGGCCGAATATTCGAAGGGCTGTCGCAGGCACTGGGTGCAGCCTCAGATGTCGAGATATGGGGAGCAGGAAACAGCTGGAACTGGGGGAAGTTCGTGCTTGCCGCTGTTATCGCAAGCGTCCTGCTCTTTCTGATCACGTGCATCTTCGTCCCACTGGGACAAATAGTGAGCCGTCAGATCGAGGCAGCACCCTCTGCCTTATACGGATATTCCTGGAACCTGACTGGAAGCTTGGCAGGGATATTCATATTTCTCGGAGCGTGCAGGTTGATGCTGCCACCGACAGTATGGCTCAGCGTTGTGCTTGCAGGATTCGCTCTACTGCAGCCAGACCGGCTGACCCGCTACCTCATGGCAGGCCTGATCGTACCAGCCGCGCTGCTGCTGTTTAACCTCCCGTTTCGGTTTGGAAAAGCGGCACCATCCGTTCTTATCATGGGAGCGGGTGCCGGAAATGATGCTGCCGCCGCACTACGTAATGGAAGCCGCTCAGTCGATGCGGTAGAGATCGATCCTGAGATAAAGGCTCTCGGCAATGAACACCCGGAACACCCCTATGATTCGCCTAAAGTGGTCGTCTATCTCACGGATGCGCGTAATTTTTTGAGGCGAACGCACAATCGATACGACTTGATCATTTTTGGGGCCCTGGACTCGCATACCCAATTTTCCGATTACTCCAACATGCGCCTGGACAACTTCGTTTACACCCTGGAGTCTTTCCAGGAGGCGCGCGACCATTTGGCTCCGGGCGGCGTTCTCTTTTTAAAGTTTCAGGTTAATCGTCCCTGGATGGGGGAGCGACTGCTTGCTCTGCTTACACGAACCTTCGGGAAGTCCCCGGTGGTCTTTCGGACTAATCTGACCGCAATCAGCCCGGCGACGTGTTACGTCATCTCATCTTCCGACCAGGTGGAAGAAGCGATGGCCGCCGACCCGCGCCTTGCCGAGTTGGTGACGCGTGATCGCGTTTCGTTTGCATCTCCGTCGCCGGTGCCCGTTACGACTGATGATTGGCCCTACTTGTACCAGAAGGAGCGGTGGATCCCGCGCACATATTTCTCGGTCGGGCTGTTGGTCATTCTTCTCGGGCTGCTACTTTATTGGCAGGTTCCGGAAGCTCGCGGCCGCAGGCCATCTCTATTCTTCTTCGCTGCTGGTGCGGGGTTTCTGCTGCTGGAGACACAAGCAATAAGCCGCCTGGCGCTTTATTTCGGCACGACCTGGAGTGTGAATGCGATCGCGATCGGCGCACTCTTGGCGACGCTGTTGCTCGCAA
>Ga0066705_10000238_pt1 | contig 13500 bp, 7 predicted proteins | sample GraSoiAngelo_154_FD_66506 | JGI IMG/M metagenome (GOLD analysis project Ga0066705, IMG submission 66506) | Grasslands soil microbial communities from the Angelo Coastal Reserve, California, USA - 14_1009_13_20cm | ecosystem: Environmental > Terrestrial > Soil > Grasslands | place: USA... | reverse complement strand
AAGCTGAAAGCATTCTGATCGAGCGGATGGCAGGTAAATCAACTGTCGGGATTCAGGTCCCGAACCGTGAGCGGGAAATAATTTGGCTGCGGGAGAACATTGAGTCGAGCGAGTTCATAGGATCAAAATCAAAGCTCACGCTGGCGCTGGGCAAAGACATTAACGGCCGCATCGTTACTGCCGAGCTCGCGGGCATGCCGCACCTGCTGATTGCCGGATCGACAGGAACCGGCAAGAGCGTGGCCATCAACGCCATGATTATGTCGATTCTGTACAAGGCCACGCCGGATCAGGTTCGCCTCGTATTGGTCGATCCTAAACGGCTTGAGCTCGGCAACTATGAAGGCGTGCCGCACCTGTACACACCTATTATCACTGAGCCTAAACTGGCGGCCAATGCGCTGCGCAACGCCGTGCGTGAAATGGAGCGCCGGCTGAAACTTTTAGCCGAAAAGGGTGTGCGTAATATCGATCAGTACAACAGACTCTTTGACGAAGTTGCAACACGCAGCTTGTTCGCCGAAGACTCCGAAGAACGCCCGATTCCCTACATTGTCATCATCATCGACGAACTCGCCGATCTGATGATGCTCGACGCGGGCAACGTCGAAGAATCCATAACCCGTCTGGCGCAAATGGCGCGGGCTGTCGGCATTCATCTTGTGCTTGCCACGCAACGGCCGTCCGTGGACGTGATTACCGGGTTGATCAAGGCTAATTTCCCTGCGCGCATTTCTTTCCGGGTAGCGACAAAAGTAGACTCCCGCACAATTCTCGATGCCAACGGCGCCGAAGCGCTACTTGGACGCGGCGATATGCTGTATCTGCCATCGGGATCTGCCCGCGTGCATAGGCTGCACGCGCCCTTCGTTACCGAAAAGGAAATTGCCGCTGTAGTCGAGTTCTGGAAATCCCAAGCCGCAGCCGAGTACGAGCAAAAGTTCCTGGAACCTCCGAAAGAAGAGCGTGAAGCGGGATCAGCCGGGGGCGGTGATGAACTTGGAGAAGACGACAACGATCCCCTGTTCAACGACGCTGTGCGGCTGGTGGTGGAGTTCGGTAAAGCCTCGACTTCCCTCCTGCAACGGCGGCTGCGGATTGGCTATGGCCGCGCCGCCCATCTGATCGATCTTATGGAGCGTGATGGGATCGTAGGAGCCGCCGATGGTCCGAAACCGCGTGAGGTGCTCAAGCGCCCGGATTGGATTTCTGAGGTAGAAGAGTCAATGCGGTAGGAAACTTTACAAACAGGGTTGCAATAAAAAAGGCGGCCTGCGCGGCCGCCCTCAGTTTTCAGCGCGACTCGATTAGAAGTGCAACACCACACCCGTCGAGAGCCGCATGTTGTTATTATCCGAGTTGCCATTGGCGTGCAGCGAGAGCCAGTCGAACTGGAGCAAGCGCACCGAAAGAGCCGAAGCAACCTTCACGTCCGCGCCGCCGCCCAGCATGAAGGCGAAGCCGCTGTCGCTGGCCGAGAAGCCGCTAGCTGTGGCCGAAGAGTGGAATCCGCCGAACAGAGCATGCGCGAACGGAGTGAACGCGCCACCGCGCCGCATCGCAACCTGCGGTCCAAAGGTGTAGGTATATGTCTTCGTATCAACACCGCTTATGTTTTTGTATGCGCCGCTGAAATCTGCAGCCACGCCAAACCAATTGTTGAGGTTGCCGGTCAACGCAGCGTTGAAGCCGTTCGCATTCACGCCACCATCAAACCGTGTGTATTGGTAGCCACCGAAGACTTCCGCTTTGGAATAGTTCTCCTGCGCTACCGCCGCTAACGAAAACAGCCCCAAGAGCAACATCAGGCCGATAAGCTTACGCATTCTGTACTCTCCTAAAGGTAGAATTTGCACCCTTCCCGGGTGACTAACCGCCTCCCATCAGGAGGCGTGATCTTGCGCACACCTCAGTCGCTGCTGAGAGTCAGGTGCTGGGGGATAGTCTGAGTTCTGTTCCCGAAACGGGCAAGTAACTGAAGCCTTAGTGCATTGGTAATAGGCTTCTCATTGTGAGAACAAGGGGTTTTACCGGCTTATTTCCAGCGGGTTTATTGCTTTAGTGGTAGAGACAGGGCTTCGGTAGTAGAATCCGACCCCAATGTTTTGCTGGTCTTGCCCAGGTTAAGACAACCAGGGTTAAGTCAAGAGGATTAGATTGTTCGAGATTGCCTTTTCCAGCGCGGTAGTTCTGTTCGTGCTGTTTGGCCCATGGATCCTGGTGTGGAGGGGCCGGCGGAGACGAAAGCAGGAACGGGCAGAGGATCAACAACGCTGGCGATATTTGAGCGACCGTGTGTTGGCGCTTGAGACCACGCTACGTGAACTCAAATCTACCGGGGCTGCCGCTCCCGCAGAGCCGAGGACACCGGCGAAGCCCGTCGTCGCGCCAAAGCCGGTCGCGGAGCCAATAAGGCCTCTGGTTCCCGAGCCAATCGTCACTGCGCCGGCAGTTTCCGTATCTTCCGCAGAAATGGGAACTGGGGTCAGAGAGACCCTGCCGGCACGGCCTCCTGCGGCACCGCCTCTGCCGCCTTCTTCAATGGCTGAGCCAAGTCCGGGTGAAGCAGGTCCCACCTTTCACCAGGAGGCCGCGCCGTCGCTAGCAGATCGATTCAAGTCAGCCCTCGATCTCGAAGAAGCCCTGGGCACGAACTGGTTGAACAAGCTCGGAATCGCGATTCTAGTACTAGGCGTCGCCTTCTTTCTGGCTTATCAGTTAAAGAACCTGGGTCCAGCCGGCAAGGTACTGGTGGGGATCATCGTAAGCGCGGGAATGCTTGGTGCGGGCCTCTGGTTCGAGCGAAACGATCGCTATCGCATTCTGGCTCGAGCTGGCATCGGCGGCGGATGGGCGTTGCTGTTTTTCGTCACCTACGCCGCCTACCACGTTCCCGCAGCGCATGTGCTCTCCTCCCAAGCCGTTGATCTTGTGCTCATGCTCGTAGTCGCGGCTGCCATGGTCTGGAATACCCTGCGCTATCGCTCGCAGGTTGTGACCGGCCTTGCCTTTCTGCTGGCATTTTTGACGGTCACTATCAGCCACGTCAGCGTGTACAGCCTTTCAGCGGGAGTGGTGCTCGCTGCTGGCCTGGTAGTCATAGCTGGACGTATGCAGTGGTTCGAGCTGGAGATCTTCGGAATCCTGGCCAGTTATCTAAATCATTATTTGTGGCTGCGGCCGATTATCGAGCCGATGCACGGAAAGCGGCATCCATTTCCGGAGTTCGCAGCCAGCGCGGGAATATTGGCACTCTACTGGGTCATCTTCCGAATCTCGTATGTGCTGCGCCAACCGCAAGATGATCGCAAAGAGAAAATCTCCACTGTTGCCGCGCTGCTGAACACTGTTCTGCTGCTGGCACTGTTCAAATATCAGTCCGCACATCCGGAGTGGGCGTTCTGGGCGCTGCTGGCAATCGGCGGCATTGAAACCGTGCTCGGTCAATTGCGGGTGACACGCCGTCGGCGCAGTGCCGTCGTCGTTCTGTGCACCATCGGCGTAATTCTGTTGATCGCAGCCTTTCCATTCCGCTATTCCGGAACGCGTTTAGGGGTGCTCTGGCTGCTGGAAGCCGAAGCCTTGCTTTTGATCGGCGTCTGGACACGCGAGACTGTGTTTCGCCGTTTAGGCGCGCTGGCATCGCTATTGGTCGCCGGTCAAATGCTGAGCTTTGACGCGGCACGCGTGCTCGGCATGCGGATGGATGGCGCCGACGTTCACGCCGATTTTCGTCTTGCCATTCTTTTTGCGGTCGCCTCGGCTGTGTTCTACGCAAACGCACATTGGGTGCTGCAGCGGTGGTCCGATTTGTTTACCGCGGAGTTTGACCGTCGGCTTATGCAGCGGTTGTCGTATGTCGCCAGTTTGATGGCATTCGTTGGTACATGGATCGCATATCCAGATTCCTGGACAGCAGTTGCATGGTGCGCACTCGGATTGCTGCTTACTTTAGCAGCTCGAAATTTTGAATTGCGCGAGCTGACCTATCAGGCACACTTCCTGGCTCTCGCGGCTGTAATTCGTGTCCTCGCGATTAACTTCGAGAACACAACAAAATACTTCGGATTGACGCTTCGGTTGATCACGGTTTCGATCGTCTCGATATCGTTATATGCAACTTCACGCTGGCAGACCGAAACTGCAATTCGCGAGAAACGCGGCCGAGTATGGATCTATAACTGGCTTGCGCTATTGAACCAGGCTTATACCTGGTCAGCTTCTTTTTTGCTTGCCCTCCTCGCCTGGTACGAATTGCGCTCGGTCAGCGTTGCCGTCGCCTGGGTTCTTGGCGGACTGATCCTGTTTGAAGTTGGCTTCGCACGAAGATCCGTCTCGCTGCGATTGCAAGCTTATCTCCTGTTCCTCTCAGGATTCCTGCGGATTTTTTTCGTCAACCTGAATGCAGCCGGCGAGCCGGGCGAAATCAGTCCGCGCGTGTACACAGTTGTTCCCTTAGCGCTCGCGTTCTTCTACGCGTATTGGAGATTGCAGACCAGCCAGGCAGAGCTCTCTGAGTCGGAGCGTAAGCTCAAAGCGCCAGAGCTCATGAGCTATCTTGGCACGATAACGATCGCATCGCTGATGCGCTTCGAAGTCGAAGCAGATTGGGTTGCCGCGGCGTGGGCCGCTCTGGTCTTCGGCCTGCTGGCGATCACATGGAGAAGTCGGCTGCGAGTGTTTCTCCATCAGGCATTGTTGATTGCATTCGCCGTGTTGTTCCGCACCACCCTGCATAACTTTTATCAGCGAAGCTACTTCCCAGCGCCTCTGTGGGAGAGCCGCAAAATCAGCGTGGGCACTGTCGTAGGGTTGTTGTTCGCCGCTTTGCCGTTCGCTTTCAGAGTGCGAAAGAAAGCTGAGAGTAGCTCGGAATCTAGAGTCCTTCGCATGTTGCAAACTTTGGGAGCTCGCCCCGAGCAGGTGATTTTCTTCATCGCTATAGGCCTCCTGACCGTCCTGCTGGCCCTCGAGATGAGGCACGGTTTGATTACGCTTTCGTGGGGACTCGAAGGCGTGGCGCTCTTCATGTTTGCCTTGTGGGTCGGCGAGCGCAGCTTCCGGCTCTCCGGGCTTGGGCTGCTGTTGCTGTGTGCGGGCAAAATTCTGGTTGTCGATGTTTGGCGCCTCAGTCTGCCCGATCGCTATTTAACCTTGATTGTTCTGGGCAGCGCATTGATTCTGGTTTCATTTCTCTATACGCGGCACCGGGAGGCGATTCGCCAATATCTATGACGCGCTGGATTGCACTCACCGGAGTTGTCGCCCTCGGCCTGGCGGCCGTCTTCTTTAGCGAACGCCGCAAAGTGGACGTGCCGCCTGGTCCAGCCGCCTTGCTCTATTTGATCGCCGACACGGAACAGGAATTGACTCGCATGCCTGTCCGTTTCACCCGGATGTCAGATGAAGAAGAAATCCGCATTGGCAATCAGATCGCGCACGAATATGGCTTTCTGGCGGAAAAGCACGATCGCGACACTACGGAAGTCGAGCGCTACGTCAGCCAAGTAGGAGCGCGTGTTGCCGCGCATGCGCATCGCCGATTGCCATACAAATTTCATTACGTCCCGCAGCGCTACTTCATCAATGCCTTTGCTGTGCCGGGGGGACACGTGTACGTGGGCGAGGGCCTGCTCGGTCTCATGGACAGCGAAGACGAACTCGCGGCGGTGATCGGCCACGAGATTGAACACATCGACCATTATCACTGTGCCGAGCGCGTGCAACAGGAACAGGCGTTGAGAAAGGTTCCCCTAGGTGGACTGATCGCCTTGCCCGTGGAGATTTTCGAAGCCGGCTACGGCAAAGATCAGGAGCTCGAGGCGGATCGCGAAGGCACAAGGCTAGCTGTGCAGGCAGGATATTCCGCGAATGGCGCTCTTCGAATGTTTGAGACTTTCCAGCGGCTTTACCAGGAGTACCAGGCACGGGCTAAAACGCCGCAAGAAGAGTTGTCCCGCGTTGCACTTGATACGCTGGGCGGATATTTCCGCTCGCATCCGCTGACCTCTGAGCGAATCGCCCAACTGCGCCAGATGATCGCCAGCGAGCACTGGGAGCTTCATCCGGAGCGCGATCTGGCGGTGGCTTACATTTTCTGGACTGACCAAGCCCACTCTGAATTTGAAGCCAGGAAGTACGCGCATGCGGGGCAGATTGCCATGCGTTCTCTCCAAATGCATCCGGGCCAGGAGAAGGCGCTGCAAGTGCTGGCCGAAGCGCAATTCGCGCAGGCGGACTTCGCTGGCGCGGCGGCCTCGTATCGCCAGCTGCTGGAGCTTGAATCGACCAATCGAGATGTGGTAAACGCTCTTGCCCTGTCTTTGGCAGCCGATAATCCGAAGAACGCAGCTAACGAATTCCGCCGCTCAATGGATTCCTTGAAAGGCGAGAAGCCAACGGGCTTGCAGGTTCCAGTGGCCGGCCTCGAGCTGGTGGGTGGCAATGCGGCTGCCGCGCAGAAGTTGCGTTCGGAGCTAAGCGCCAACTCGCTTGATCTGAGCGCACCAACGTGGCTCGGAGAGCTCGGCTGGTGGTACTACATGGCCGGCGATTCCCAATTGGCGGCCGATCTGCTCGGCCAAGCCATTCAGCAGCGTCCGCGAGACCTGCGCCTGGGAGCGCGCCTGAGTTGGGCTGACATCGAGCTGCGCCGATTCAGCGATGCCCTGCAAGTGCTGAATCTGGCTTACGAACAAGGCGGACCTCAGCCGGAGAGAACGATGGCCCGGGCTGTGGCGTTGTGGCGGGCGCTGCAAAATGACGAGGCCCTTCAAAATTTTGAGAGCGCCATCGCAGCACAGCCTGAATGGACCAATCCACGCTGGGTGAAGGCGCTCTACTCGCCCCTTGTTTCCGAAACGATCGATCAGATGAAGGCTGAACGTGAGCGCCGCCGCAAAACTCAGGGTGAACACAAGAGGATCGGATTAAGCTGGAAAAGATCGCCCTTTTTGCGCGGCGGGCTGCACGGCACATAGCTCGGCGAAAAGTCGACTGGACAGCCGAGGCGGCTGTCCCCACGTGTCATGTCTCAGCGGCGGTCGATGGGAATATAGTGCTGCGGATATGACGGTCCAACATAATCGGCACGCGGGCGGATGAGGCGGTTATCGTCAAGCTGCTCGATCACGTGTGCGGTCCAGCCGCTGATGCGGGAGACGGCAAACACTGGGGTAAAGAGATCGACGTCGATCCCGAGCGTGTGATACGTGGAAGCGGAATAGAAATCCACGTTCGCGTTCAGTTTCTTTTCTGATTTCACGAACTGCTCGATCCTGCTCGACATCTCAAACCACTTGCCCTGACCGCTGGTGTTTCCGAGGTCGCGGGACATTCGCCGCAGGTGGGTAGCGCGCGGGTCTTCGGTGTGGTAGACGCGATGGCCGAAACCGGAAATCTTTTTCTTTTGCGCTAACTGGCCGCGCACGTACTCCACTGGATCCACGCCCTTCTTGTCGATTTCCTGAAGCATGAGGAACACCGCTTCATTGGCGCCGCCGTGCAAGGGACCTTTCAGGGCGCCGATAGCTGAAGTAATAGCAGAGTGCATGTCAGATAAAGTGGCAGCGGTCACGCGCGCCGCGAAGGTGGAAGCATTGAGCTCGTGGTCGGCGTGAAGGATCAGGGCAATGTCCAGAGCGCGCTCGGCTGTCTCTGAAGGGCGCTCGCCATTCAGAAGCAACAGAAAATTCGCCGAGTGTGAGAGCGAGCGGTCCGGCTCGACTACGTTCCCTCCTTTGCGGATACGATCGTAAGCAGCGACGATCATCGCGATCTGGGAGGTCAGACGGATTGCCTTGCGGATGTTGGCTTCGTGATCATTGCTCTTCTGATCGGGATCATAAAACGACAGCGCCGAAACAGCGGTGCGCAGCACGTCCATCGGCGTAATGTGCTTCGGAGCCGTGCGTAAAAGGTTGACGATAGCGGGATCGAGCTGGCGCTCCCGCGCCAGCCTTTCGTGAAGATCCTTCAACTCATTTCGCGTAGGCAGCTTGCCGAACCAGAGCAGGTGGCAGGTCTCTTCGAAGTTGGCGTTATCGGCGAGTTCGTGAATATCGATGCCACGGTAGGCCAGGACGCCTTGTTCCCCGTCGATGTAGCAGATGCTGGAAGTGGTGGCGACCACTCCTTCTAAGCCCTTGGCCGGGTGCGTGGTGGTCAGGCTGGACATGGGTATCTCGCTCGTCTCCTGGTTACTGGTTGCGGCCGCACGGAGGGAAAAAAAGCGTGCCGTCACAACTAACTTTTATACGCTAAAGCCCTTCAAGTTTCCAACATGGCCATTCAAACCGAAAGGGCATATTCGTTCTGGGAGAAGGGGGCCTGTCGAATTCCATGACCTTTTCCGGGGGATGAACTCAAAGGTACACTCATCCTCCGGAAAGATATTTCTCGCCTGAGTTCCCGGTTACAATCTGGGCATGCGATTGGGGGCGATATTTCCTACAGTGTTGGTCCTGGCAGCATTTAGCTTATGCGCGGACCAGCCGCAGACCTTCCTGCTCCCTTGTCCGGAAGGATCAGCGATCGCGCCCGGCTGCAATCCATCAAAAAAAGAGCTGAAAGATGCCAGAACCGCGTTTGCCAAGGGCCTGAAACTCCAGCGGGAGAAGCGTCGGGAAGAAGCCCTCGCGGAATTTGAGAGTGCGGCAAGGCTCTCCCCTCGCGATGTTGAGTACGCTACGGCGAAGGAGATGGCGCGGCAGCAGCTTGTTTCCGATCATCTTGAGAGAGGCAATCGCGCATTGCTGGAAGACCGGCAGATCCAAGCGCTGGCTGAATTCCGAAGTGCTTTAAGCCTTGATCCGCAAAATGAGTTTGCGCAGGAGCGCTTGCGCGATGCGGAAGGCGCACATACGTCTGACCTACCGGAGAAACTTCGCGTGTTGGCCGACGCAGGCATTGTGCGCGCCGAACCGAATCCCATACGCGCTGACTTTCATTACCGTGGCGATGGTCGCGGGCTGCTGGCGCAGGTGGCGTCAGCATTTGGCATAACGACGACCATTGATGATTCCGTAGTTTCCCGCCAGGTCCGATTCGATATCCAGAACGTCGATTTCTATACCGCCATGCGGGCAGCATGTGCTGTGACGCATACCTTCTGGACGCCGCTGGAGGAGAAGCAAATCCTGATTCTGATCGAATCGGCGGAGAATCACCGCCAGTTCGACCGCATGGGTCTGCGCACGTTCTATGTTCCGGGAGTCAGCGCGCCGACCGACTTAAACGACGTCGTCAATTTACTGCGCACTGTATTTGAAATCCGCTTTGTGACGCCGCATCCGCAGGACAGTACGATTGTGGTACGTGCGCCGATTGCAACCCTCGATGCGGCCACGCAGTTGATCGAGAACCTGAGTGATGCGCGGCCACAAATCATGCTGGATGTGCATGTCTACGAAATCAGCAGCATGCTTACCCGCAATATGGGTGTGCACATACCGAACAACTTCAAATTGTTCAACATTCCTGCGGGAGCCTTGGCCGCACTTGGTGGGCGAAACATCCAGGACCTGATCAATCAGCTCATAGCGAGCGGCGGAATTAATCAGGCGAACTCCCAGTCGCTCTCCGCGCTGCTGGCGCAATTGCAGGGACAGCAGAATTCGATTTTCAGTGAGCCGCTGGCAACCTTCGGAGGCGGGTTGACCCTCATGGGATTGACTCTTGGCACCGCAAGCGCGCAGCTCTCCCTCAATGAGAGCACCGCTCACAACCTGGAGCATGCCACATTGCGGGTGGCGCAAGGAAACGAAGCGACATTTCGCATAGGCTCACGCTTTCCGATATTGAACGCCACCTTTGCCCCGATTTTCAATACACCGGCCGTTTCTCAGGTCATTCAAAACAACAGTTTCCAGGCGGCCTTTCCATCATTCAATTACGAAGATATCGGCCTGAGTATGAAAGCCAAGCCGCTGGTAAATGGAAATTTGGATGTGAATTTGCAATTGGAATTGCAGTTCCGCACCCTGCAAGGGCAATCGTTCAATGGGGTTCCGGTCATTGCAAATCGCGAATATAAGGGGAGCATCACCCTGTCGAATGGCGAGCCGGCGGTTGTTGCAGGCTCAGTCTCGCGCACTGAGCAGCGTAGCCTGAATGGGATTCCGGGGCTAGGCGCAGTGCCTGTCGCGAACCATATCATGGTCACGAACGGCAAAGAAGTTGACGAAGACGAACTGCTGATTGTGATCACGCCGAGGGTAATCAGCCGAGGGACGCAAGCAGCGAGCACGGAAGTTTATTTGGCGAAATGAATCGGTTTCCTTATTTTCCGGGTTTAGCAGCAAACTCGACCAGGCTCTTGAGCAGCTCGTAAGGTACGCCACTCACGTTGCTGATTTTTCTGCCATTGATGAATAACGTGGGCGTGCTGGTGACGTCGGCGGACGCTCCTAACGCAATCGAATGCTGCACGCGCCCGGCAGTTTCTGCGCTAGCGGCGCATTTGGCGATCTCCGATCCTTTGACTCCTGCTTGATCGGCCATTGCGGTCAGCTTTTGATCGGCGTTTTCGGGAGTGATGTCGGCCTGGGCGTCGTAGGCGCTGTGAATGAATTTCCAAAAAGCCTCATTCGAGGTTTTGCCGACGCAATCGGCGTAGTCAGCGCCTTTATTTGCCCAGTTGTGGGAAGGCAGCGGAAAATTCTGAAAGACCAGGCGCGCGCTTTTCTCCTCTGACAAAAGCTTGTCAATGGTAGGCTGCGCCTGCTTGCAGTAGGGACATTGCAGATCGCTGAATTCGACCACGGTAACAGGTGCGTCGGCAGGACCAAGCGTGGGCCCTGTGATCCCCTTTTGGAGTGTTTCGCGATCGGCGTCAAAGGGATGTGCACCGAAAGGGATGATTTCGCCCACTACGGCGTGGCGTCCGTCCGCGGTGACATATAGTTTCTGGTTCTGTTTTCCCTGAGGATTGCTGACGGTAACCGTGATTTCCGCCAGGCCCTCAGCCTCGGCTGGCTTGATTTCGAGAACCTTCCAACTCACCGAAGGATCGTGCCCGAACATCTGCTGCATAAAGGCGTTGACGGTTTCCTCAGTCGGCAAGCGAGCGCTGAACGTGGGTTCGGTAGAACCCGCTTTTTGCGTTTTATCGGGCGGAGCCTTTTGCTGTGCGGCGAGTAGCGAGGCGAGCAGAAGCACGATCAATGAACAGCTCAGCAAACGATGCATGTATTCCTTTCTGTGTTATTCGGGAAAGATGAGTCCCGAGATCAAATATCAGCTTTGGCCGCGATCGGAAACCGCCTGCCATATCCAAATGCTTTGCCGGAAATCTTGATACCCGGAGCGGCTTGCTGGCGCTTGTATTCGCTACGCTCGACCATGCGGACAACGCGCCGCACCAGGGCGATGTCGAACCCACGTTCCTCCGCGATTCGCTCCGGTGAATGGGAGTCCTCCACATAGTCTTCCAGAATTACATCGAGAACTTCATAGGGCGGCAGCACATCACTGTCTTTTTGCCCCGGGCGCAGCTCAGCCGAGGGCGGCTTCTCCAAACTTGGTTGCGGGATTACTGCGCGCCGCGAGTTCACGTAATGGCTCAAGCGGTATACGAGAGTTTTCGGCACATCGGAAATAGCGGCCAACCCTCCCGCCATATCGCCATATAGCGTGCAATAACCAACCGCCAGCTCACTCTTGTTGCCGGTGCTGAGCACAATCGCGCCAAATTTATTCGATAACGCCATTAACATCATGCCACGAGCACGCGATTGGATGTTCTCTTCGGTCTCGTCTTCTTTACGACCCGCGAAAACTTTTTGCAGAACCTTGCGGTAAGTTTCGAAAATTTCCGTGATGCAGAGCAGTTCAAAACGGATCCCGAGATTTGTTGCGAGCGTGCGAGCGTCGTCGATTGAGCCTTGCGAAGAGTAAGGGCCGGGCATACCCACAGCGAGCACATTTTCACGGCCGAGCGCGTCGACTGCAATGCAGGCAGTGAGCGCCGAATCGATGCCTCCGCTCAGGCCGATAATTACCTGCTGGAATCCGCATTTGCGCACGTAGTCGCGCGTACCGAGCACGAGCGCAGCATAGGCGCTGGCTTCTTCACCTGCGACTTGCTCGTGAATTTCGCCGGTGAGCTGGTCGGAGTCGAAATAAACGATGTCCTCTTCAAAAGACTTTCCCTGCGCGATTACTTCTCCGGCCGGATTCAGCACCACGCTCGAGCCATCGAAGACCAGGCTGTCGTTGCCACCTACTTGATTCACCATTACGACCGGCACTTTGTAATTCTTGGCGATCGTCGCCAGCATGTTGCGGCGAAATTCGCGCTTGCCGAGCCAGAACGGAGATGCGGAAATGTTCAGCACGAAATTACCGCCGGCTTGAACCAGGGCTTCCACGGGATCGAAGGTATAAAGCCGCTTATTCCAGAAGTGCTTGTCGTTCCAGGCATCTTCACAAATCGTAAGCGCCATTTGCTTGCCGCAAAATGGGAATAGAACCTGGCTCTTTGCCGGGGCGAAATTGCGCATCTCGTCGAAAACGTCGTAGGTGGGCAGCAGCATTTTGGATTGCAGAAATGCCAGCTTACCGTCCTTGAGCAGCGCGGCGGAATTCATAACTGATTTTCCGGTTTCAGCCTGAGCGGGGGTGACGAGGCCGCAGATGACGGCGATGCCAGGAGTCTCGGCAGCGATTCTCTCTGCGGTTTCGCGATTGTGTGCGACGAACGACGAGCGCTCGACTAGATCGCGTGGAGGGTAGCCGCACACCGACAGCTCGGGAAAGAGGATCAGACCAGCCCCGGCAGCTTGCGCGCGGTGCGCAAAATCGACGATCCTGGCTGCGTTGGCGGAGAAGTCTCCGACAGTGGGATTGATCTGTCCCAGCGCGATCTTCACAATTCCAGTGTAAAGCGGCCGGAACAGTCAGCCAAGTAGTGTCGGGGGATGTGCTAGTGGAGAGCGCGAGGGCGGGACACCCTCGCCACAGTCGGCATGATGCCGGGGGCTACTCAAACGGGGCGCGACAAAATTTAGTTCGGTACCGGCCTCTGGCTACCAGGATCGGGGTCGGTCGGACGCGGCATGGGAGCTGGGTCGCTGGCTGGCTTGCTCGCAGGAGAGGCGGGGTCAGGCTCCTCCCCCGGACGTCTAAGGCTGGGTGCGCCCGGCGGGCGGACCTCTGGCTCTGAGGAAGTCTTCGCAACCGTCGGCTTCTCGATATCAACTTCTTTCTCGTTACGCACAACCTTCTCGCCACCGACTTTCATGGTCTCGACGCGCACGACTTCGTCGCCGACGAAGCGCACGAAATCTACATCCTGCGGAGGTTCACCGTAGATCCACTCCTCATATTCGGTGTCACCGTCTTTTTCGCGTGTTTTCTTCGGGGCGCGTCCTTTGGAAGTCATCACCATCTCGCGATTCATGCCGACCAGCACATGATGGCTCTTGATCGCCTCACGGACCTTAGGCGGGAGCGTGTCAAGATAGGCTTCCACAGCGGACTTCGCGTTGAAGTCGAATACGG
>Ga0066705_10000237_pt1 | contig 13510 bp, 14 predicted proteins | sample GraSoiAngelo_154_FD_66506 | JGI IMG/M metagenome (GOLD analysis project Ga0066705, IMG submission 66506) | Grasslands soil microbial communities from the Angelo Coastal Reserve, California, USA - 14_1009_13_20cm | ecosystem: Environmental > Terrestrial > Soil > Grasslands | place: USA... | reverse complement strand
GATTCGCTCGCGACGGAGCGTCTCGCCGCCGGCGCGCACGAGCGCTTCGTCGTCGCCGGCGCGGGCGGCGACCTCCCGACCGCGCACGAGGCGGTGCTGAAGCTGCGCGAGGGCGCGTGGGTCGCGGCCGAGGCGTACGAGACCGAGCAACTGCTGCACGGCTACTTCGCGGCCGTGGACGAGACCGTTCGGGCGTTCGTGCTCGACGGTCCGCGCGCCGAGAACGCGGTCGCGGGCCTGCGCGCACTCCGGTGCGACGTGACGCTCGTGCCGACGCGCCACCCGGTCGTCGACATCGTCCACTTCCAGCGCCTCGCCGTGGCGATCGCCGACGCGCGCGGCCGGAACCCGGATCGCATCCGGCGGGACGATCCGCGCTGGGCGGCCGCGGCGGCCGCGGCCAAGGCAGAGGCCTAGCCGCTCTCGAGCAGCTCGCGCTCCTTCTCGCGCGAGAGCGTCGGCCGCTGCTCCCCGGCCTCGAGGCTCCACGCGAGGGTGTCGCGCGCCGTCTCCTCGAGCGGCCGGAAGGTGAGCCCGGCCGTGAGCGCACGCGACACGTCCGCCTGGAGCATCCCGGCGTGGTCGTCGCCGGGGAGCCACAGCGGCAGCTCCATCCACGCCTGCACACCGGCGTCGAGGAGCGTCTGGTCTTCCACCCACACGAGGTCGCCGCCGCCGCTCCGCTCGAGCGTCTCGCCGAGCGTGAGCGGCTGCGCGGGCCCGGTCGCGTTGAAGATGCCGCCGGTCCCGTCCTCGGCGAGGCGTACGAGGAACGCGCCGAGGTCGCGCGCGTCGATCAGCTGCACCGGCTGCGAGGGCGTGCCGGGCGCCAGCACGCTGCCTCCCTCGGCGAGCCGGCGCGGCCAGTACGTGTACCGGTCGGTTGGATCGTGCGGGCCGACGATGAGGCCTGCGCGCGCGATCGCCGCGTGGTCGCCGCAGACGTCGAGCACGGCGCGCTCGGAGCCGACCTTCAGCGCGCCGTACAGCTCCGGGTCGAACTCCTCCGGCTCGGGCTCGGGCGGATCGAAGACGGGCGAAGACTCGTCGATCGGCCGCGAGGGGTCCGAGTACACCGAGATGGTCGACACGAAGACGTAGTGGCCGGCATCCACCGTCTCCGCGCGCCGGCGCGTGTGCCGCGGCAGCTGCGTCGGGTCGAGGTCGATCGCCGCGTCCCACCGCCGGCCACGCAGCGGCTCGAGGTCGCCCGTGAGGTCGAGCTCGATCCTCTCCAGGTCGGGATAGAGCTCCGGATTCGTGCGCCCGCGGTTGACGAGCGTGACGTCGTGCGCGCCCGCCGACTCGACAACGCCTCGGCCGAGGAACTTCGTCCCCCCGAAGACGAGAAGCTTCACCCGGCGTAGCGCTCGAGGACGCGCCCGACGGCCTCGGCGCCGAAGCGCACCGCGTCGGCCGGCACGCGCTCGTCGGCGGCGTGGATGAGCTTCGCGAACTCGAAGCCGTCCGGCAGGTTGAGCGGCAGAAACCCGTACGTCTGGATGCCGATGCCCGCGAGGAAGCGCCCGTCGGTGACGCCGGCCTGAAGCAACGGCACGGGAACCGCCTCCGGGTCGAGCTCGCGCAGGATCGCGGACAGCGCCGGCAGCTGCGACAGGTCGGGCTCGGACGGATACGCGTCGTAGCGGGTGACGTCCAGCTCCAGGTCCAGCCCGACGAGCGTGTGGATCTCGCGGACGATCTCGGCCGGCTCGTATCCGGGCAGGAGCCGCCCGTCCAGCTCCAGCTCGATCGCGGACGGGATGACGTTGATCTTTTCGCCGCCGTGGATGATCGTCGCGGTGACGGTGTTGCGCAGGATGCGGTCGAGTATCCGCATCTGCGGGATGGGCGTGCGCAGCGTCACCTCCGCGAGCCGCGGGTCGAGCAGCGAGCGAAGCACGAGCGATTGCGGCTGCGGTAGGGCCTCGGCCATTCCCTCGATCTGCGCCCGTGCGACGGGCGTCACGTGCACGGGCAGCCGGCCGGAGTCGAGCCGGGCCAGGATGCGCCCCGTCTTTCCCATCGCGCTCCCGCGCACGCCGAGCGCGCCGTGTCCCCCCGGGCCGTGCACGCGGCCGCGCAGCCAGCACATCTGCTTCTCCGCCACCTGGATCGGGTAGAAGCGACGCCCGCCGACCGACATGGACGCGCCGCCGAACTCGCCGATCGCGTGCCTCACGCCCTCGAAGAGCTCCGCGTGGTCCCGTGTGAGGAAGCGCGCGCCGAAGTCGCCGCCGTTCTCCTCGTCGCTGAGGATGGCGAGGATGACGTCGCCGCGCGGCTTCAGCTCTCCACGCGCGGCGCGCAGGAAGGCATCCACCATCATCGCGACGCCGCCCTTCATGTCGAGCGCACCGCGTCCCCAGATCCATCCGTCGACGAGCTCGCCGGCGAACGGCGGGTGCGTCCATTCCTGGCCCGAGGTGGTGACGACGTCGACGTGGCCGTAGAGGAGGAGCGGTGGCGCGTCGCCGGAGCCCCGCACGCGCGAGATCAGGTTCGGCCGCGACTCGTCCTTCGCGGCGATGCGTGTCTCCGCGCCCGCGTCGCCGAGCAGGCGTTGCACGTGCGCGATGCACGCGCTCTCGCCGCCCGGCGGGTTCGTCGTGTCGAAGCGCAGCAGGTCGCGCAGGAGCTCCGCGACGTCTGTCACATCTCCTCCAGCCCGGCGAGTAGCCGGTCGACCTCCGCCATCGTGTTGTAGTGGACGAAGCCGGCGCGGACGGCGCCTTCCTCGCCGAGCGCGAGCCGCTCCATCACCTCGACCGCGTAGTAGTTCCCGTCCCACACGGCGATGTCGCGGCTGCCGAGCCGCTCGGCGACCGTCCTCGGGCTCAGCCCGGCGACCGTGAACGCGAAGGTCGGTACGCGGCCGTCGAGCCCCGGCAGGCCGCGGAGCGTGCATCGGTCGGGCAGGCAGGAGAGAAAGCGCAGCGCGAGCGCGCGCTCGTGCGACTGGATCGCCTCCCAACCGATGGAGTCGACGTACTCGACGGCGGCGACGAATCCGGCGAGGAGCTCGTGCGGCAGCGTTCCCGTCTCGAAGCGGTGATGTGCCGGCCGCACCTTGTACGTGCGCCACGACGCGGCGAGCTCGGCGCGCACGTACGCGACGCCGAGGTGGGGCCCGAAGAACTTGTACGGCGAGCAGAGGAGGACGTCGACGCCGAGCGCGGCGACATCGATCGGCCCGTGCGGCGCGTAGTGGACGGCGTCGGCCCACGCGATCGCTCCCGCCGAGTGCGCAAGCTCAACGACCCGGCGTGCATCGACGACGGTGCCGACGGCGTTCGAGGCGAGCGGGAAGGCGACGACCCGCGTGCGATCGTTCAGCAGCCGTTCGAGGTCGTCATAGTCGAGCGTCGTGTCGTCGCGGATGTCCGCGACGCGGACGGTGAGGTCGAGATCGTGCGCGAGCTCGAGCCACGGGGAGACGTTGCCGTCGTGGTCGAGGCGAGTGACGACGATCTCGTCGCCGGCCGCGAGTGTGCGGCCCACCGTGCGCGAGAGCGCGAAGTTCAGCGTCGTCATGTTCGCGCCGAAGATCGTCTCCTCCGGGTCGCACCACAGGAAGGAGGATGCGCTCAGCCGTGCCTGCGCGACGAGCGCGTCGCTGCGGCGGCTGTTGCCGAACGGGCCGCCGAGGTTCGCGTTCGACTCGCGCAGGTAGCCCGCGATCGCGTCGATGACCGAGTCGGGGCACTGCGTCCCGCCCGGCTCGTCGAAGAACGCCGTTGGTGCCGCGAGCGCGGAGAAGCGGGCGCGGACGGCGTCGACGTCGAGTGCGATCGCAGCCACGGCCTGACACTACCCTGTCGCCCGTGAGCGTTCTCACACCCCCGAAGGTGCGGCGCGACCGCGGCGACGGCAGCGGTCTCGGCCGCGCATGGCGCGTGATCGTGCTCAACGACGACCACAACACGTTCGACGGCGTCGCGTTCGCTCTCTCCTCCGTCTTGCCGGGCGTCGACTTCGATGCGGGCATGCGGCTCGCCAACCGTATCCACTCGAGCGGCCAGGCGATCGTCTGGTCGGGCGAGCGCGAGCAGGCGGAGCTGTACTGGGAGCAGCTCGCCGGCCATGGGCTGACGATGGCGCCGCTCGAGCGCTAGGTCACGTTCCAGTGATATGTGGGCTTCGCCGTCAGGGACGAGCCGATGAAGCAGCCGCGCTCGGCCCACTCGAGGATGGCGGCCAGGTCGGTGCGTAGAGGCTTCGGCTCGAGCTCGACGTCGAGTGCGACGTCGGTGCGTACGACCGCGTATCGCCCGTCCTCGTCCCGCCTGCGCACGAGGCCCTTCGCCGAGCCCCCGACGCCGATGCGGGTGACGCCGCGCTTGCGCGCCGAGTACCGGAGGCTCTCGGCGGTGCAGCGGAGGAGCGCGGCGAGGAGCAGGTGCTCGGCGGACCAGCGGCCGATCTCGTCGATGCCCTTGTCCGTGTCGGTGCGGAGACCCCCGTCGGAATCGAGGACGACCGTGTAGCGGAGCTCCTTCTCCGTCGGCGCCACGGGCGCATGATGCCGTCCGGGCGCCCTCGTACGCTGGGCCTCGTGCGACGGCTGCGGTCGCTGTCGGAGGACGAGTGCTACGCCCGCTGCTATCGCGGCTGGGAGCCGACCGTGACCGTCGTGAAGCTCGAGCCTCGGCGTCCCCGCTACGAGACGTCCGTCTCCGGAGAGGCGCTGCGGCGGTTCTTCGAGGAGCGGATCAACGCACGCGTGGACGACGAGCTCGACGACGCTGCGTAGCGAGGTCCCAGATGTACTGGCGCCCGGCCTGCGGGTGGTGTTCTGCGGGATCAATCCCGGGCGCGTCTCGGCCGCCGCGCACGCGCATTTCGCCAACCCGCGCAACGACTTCTGGCGGCTGCTGCACGCCGCCGGACTCACGTCACGGCTGTACGAGCCGGCCGAGCAGTTCGAGCTGCTGAAGGAGGGAATCGGCGTGACGAACGCGGCGCCCCGCACGACGCCGGGCTCGAGCGACCTCCGCCGGTCCGACTTCGCCGGCGCAGCGGGCCGGCTCGAGGGGATCGCGCGCGAGCTGCGTCCGGGCTGGATCGCGTTCGTCGGCAAGGAGGCCTACCGCGGGACGTTCGGCGAGCGGCCCGAGCTGGGCGTGCAGGAGCGCAGGTTCGACGACTCACGTCTCTTCGTCCTGCCGTCGACATCGCCTGCGAACGCCGCGGTGCCGTGGGACGAGCGGCTGCGCTGGTTCCGTCAGCTGGCCGGCTTGGCCGTCTGAGTCGTCCAGCCGAAGCCGTTCCAGTAGCGGAGCATCGCGTCGTCGTTCGGGTCGCGGTACCAGCCCGCCGGCACGACGGGCGCTCCGGTCGTGACCGGCGCGGCTGCAGCCCGCTTGCGCCACTCGTCCGCCTCGTCGGTGACGAAGAGGAACCACGCGACGCCGGAGAGGAGCAGGCTGACCGAGCCGGCGAGCGTCGCGTTCAGGCCCCACCCGATGTGCACGAAGGCGGACCCGATCGGGCCGGCGCTGTGCAGGAGCGACGACAGGTGGTGGCGGTCGTAGAGGCTGAGGGCTCCCGCCGCGACGCCGACGAGCATCGCGCCGACGCCGGCGACATTGGTCGCGCGCCGCACCCAGACGAACGCCGCGCCGATCAGGCCGAGCCCGGCGAGGATGTACGGGTGCTTGCTGACGGTCGTGCCCGAGATGGACACGACGCCGAGCGCCGTCACCCATGGGCCGAAGGCGCCGATCACGACGACGGTCGCGCTCACGAGTGCCCACGCGAGGATCCCCTGCCGGCTCATCGCATTCGTCACTATCGGCGGAGCCGCGTGGATGCTTGAGGTTGAGGTCTTCGCTAGCTGCGCCAGCGGTTCGTGATCGGCGTCCGACGGTCGCGGCCGAATGCCTTCGGGCGCAGGCGCACGCCGGGCGGCGCCTGCCGCCGCTTGTACTCGGCGCGGTCGATCATCGCCACCGCGCGCTCGACGACATCGGGGTCGAAGCCGTCGGACGAGAGCTCCTCGAGCGAGCGGTCCTGCTCGACGTACGCCTCGAGCACCTGGTCGAGCGCGGAGTACGGCGGCAGCGAGTCCTCGTCGAGCTGGTCGGCGCGGAGCTCCGCGCTCGGCGCCCGGTCGATGATCGACTCGGGGATCGTCCCCAGGTGCCTCGACAGTCGGAAGACGTCGGTCTTGAAGACGTCCTTCAGCAGGGCGAAGCCGCCGGCCATGTCGCCGTACAGCGTCGCGTAGCCGACGGAGAGCTCCGACTTGTTGCCGGTGGCGACGAGCAGCCAGCCGAACTTGTTCGAGAGCGCCATCAGCAGCGTGCCGCGGATACGCGCCTGCAGGTTCTCCTCGGTGAGATCGGGATCGCGACCGGCGAAGACGGGAGCGAGCACGCCGAGGAACGCCTCGAACACCTGCTCGATCTCGATCTCGCGGAAGTCGCAGCCGAGGCTCTCGGCGAGGCGTCGTGCGTCCATCCGCGTCGCTTCCGACGAGTACCGCGACGGCATCGAGACGCAGTGCACCGCTTCCGGCCCCAGCGCCTCGACCGCGATCGCAGCTGTGAGCGCCGAGTCGATGCCGCCGGAGACGCCGACGAGCACCTGCTCGAAGCCGTTCTTGCCCACGTAGTCGCGCAGCCCGAGCACGAGCGCCTGCTGCATCTGGTCCAGCTCGCCCGCGAACAGGACGATCGGCGGGCGCCGCTCGCCCTGTCGTGCGCGCGGCGCACCGACGTGGATGGTCGGCACCTCGCCGATGTCGCCGCGGTCCTTGGCGAGCGCACGCCGGCGCGCGTCCGTCAGCCGGCGCGCGACCACGGAGGAGAGATCGACGTCGACGACGAGCAGCGCCTCCTCGAACCCGGGTGCGCGCGTGATCACCTCGCCCTCGTCGTCGATGACCACGGAGTGGCCGTCGAAGATGAGCTCGTCCTGACCGCCGACCGTGTTGCAGAACGCGACGTAGGCGTTGTTGTCGCGCGCGCGAGTGCGGAACATCTCCTCGCGCTCGCGATCCTTTCCGACGTGGAACGGCGAGGCCGAGACGTTGATCAGCAGCTGGGCGCCGGCGAGCGCGAGGTCGGTCGCGGGCGGGCCGGGCTGCCACATGTCCTCGCAGACGGTAACGCCGACGAGCGCATCGCCGTGCTCGAAGAGGTAGAGGTCGTGTCCGGGCGCGAAGTAGCGGAACTCGTCGAAGACGCCGTAGTTGGGGAGGAACCGCTTCTTCACGAGCGCCTTCACCTCGCCGCCGCTGCACACGGCGCAGGCGTTGTAGAGGTCGCGGTCGAGGTACGGCGTGCCGACGAGGAGCGTGACGCCGCGCGCGGCACGTGCGATTTGCTCGAGCGAGCTCTCCGCGGCGCGGATGAAGCCGGGGCGCAGGAGAAGATCCTCCGGCGGATACCCGGTGACCGCGAGCTCGGGAAAGACGACGACGTCGGAACCGGCGTCGAGCGCCTCCGCCAGGCGGTCGAGGACGAGCGCGCGGTTGCCCTCGAGGTCGCCGACGGTCGGGTTGATCTGGGCTAGGGCGAGGCGCATAGTTTTCGCCTCCGAGTCTAGAACATTGCTGCGATCCGGCGCGCGACCGCCCTGCCGACCGCCAGATGTCCGCCCTCGTCGAGGTGGAACCCGTCGCCGTCGGCATACGCCGCGATCTCGTGCAGCTCGAGGAGCTCGACGCCTGCGAGCCCCGGCTCCGCCCGCAGGGCATCCGGCAGGCGGTCGGCCTTCTCGGTCACCCCGTCGTAGGCGTCGCCGGCCTCGAAGCGGCCGAGCCGTGGAAGACCGAGCACGAGGATGCGCGGCACACCGCCGGCGCGGTACGGCGTGTCCGTCGCGATGCGAACGAGCGTGGCCAGGCCGCGAGCGATCTCGCCGGCCGTTCGCGTGTAGCGCGGGGAGAGATCGTTCGTCCCGAGGAAGAGGACGAGCACGTCGATGGGATCGTGTGAGAGCAGGCACGGCTCGAGGTATGGACGGCCGTTACGGGGAGGATCGAAGGGGTCGTCGAACACCGTCGTGCGGCCGGGGAGCCCCTCGTCGAGGATGCGCCAGTCGTCGCCGAGCTCGGAGGCGAGCACGGTCGGCCACCGGACGTCACGCGGGAAGCGTCCTCCCACGATCGGCTTCGAGCCCCACGTATTCGAGTCGCCATAGCAGAGGACCACTCGTTCGCTCATCGCCGCAGGCGTATCGCGTTCAGGTCGTCGGCGAGGATCGCGTCGATCCGCTCGCGCAGCTTCTCCGGCGGGTCGTGCTCGGCGTGCAGGTAGCGCCCCGCGAGCGCGTCGAACTCGCCGGTCGCGAGCGCGTGCACGAGCCGGGGCGCGCACTCGGGCGGCGTCCACGGCGCGTCGTCGCCGAAGCCCGACGTCATCGCCGTCTTCACGAGGCCGGGTGAGATGGAGAACACGAACACGTTCCGATCCGCGAGCGACGAGGCGAGGATCTCGGAGAAGCGGTGTACCGCTGCCTTGCTCGCCGGGTACGCGGTGGCGCTCGGCTGCTGTCGCGGCGGCAGATACGCGGAGCCGGATGCGACGTTGACGATGCGTCCGCCGCGCTCGACCATCAGCGGCGCGAACGCGCGGCAGCACATGAAGACGCCGAGGACGTTCACCTCGAAGGTGTGCCACCACTCGTCGACGTCCGCGAGTGGATCCTCGGGCCCGGAGATGCCGGCGTTGTTCACGAGCAGGTCGACGCCGCCGACGTCTCCGCACCAGCGTGCGACGTCATCGCGCTTCGACACGTCGCCGACGAGGGCGCGCCCTCCGATCTCCTCCGCGACGGCGCGCACCTCGGCCGCGGTGCGGCCCGTGACCGCGACCTCCATCCCGGCGCGCGCGAGCTCGCGCGCGATGTTCGCGCCGATCCCGCGCCCGCCGCCGGTGACGAGCGCAGTGCCGCGCAGCTCAGCGGACAGCATGGGCGATCTCCTCCAGTGACTCGGGGTTCTCGAGCGTCGACAGGTCTCCGGGATCCTCGCCGAGCGCGCGTGCTCGCACCGCGCGCCGCACGATCTTCGCCGAGCGCGTCTTCGGCAGGGCGGTGACCCAGACGATGCGGTCCGGCTTGAACGCCTTCCCCAGCGCGTCCGTGACGGCGGTCGCGACTCGGTCGCCGTCGCGCTCGTCGCCGCTCGCGACGCAGAAGATCCAGGCGACCTCGCCCTTCACCTCGTGCGGGACGCCGACCGCGGCCGCCTCGGCGACGATGCCGCTCGCGATCGCCGCCGACTCGAGCTCGGCGGGACCGATGCGCTTGCCGGCGATGTTGAGCGTGTCGTCGCTCCGCCCGTGCAGGAACCAGTAGCCGTCCTCGTCCACTGAGGCCCAGTCGCCGTGCGTCCAGACGCCGGGGAAGCGCCGCCAGTACGTGTCGAGGTAGCGCTCGGGGTCGCCCCAGACGCCGCGCGTCATCCCCGGCCACGGCCGCTTGCAGACGAGCTCACCGACCTCGCCGCGGAGGGAGTTGCCCTCGGCGCCGAAGACGTCCATGTCCTGTCCGAGTGCGGGGAAGCCCAGCGCGACCGGCTTGATCGGTTCGGTGATCGCGGTCGTCAGGAAGCACGCGCCGACCTCCGTGCCGCCGGAGATGTTCACGATCGGCACGCGGGAGCTGCCGACCTTCTCGAAGAGCCAGATGTACGGGTCCGGGTTCCACGGCTCGCCCGTCGTGCAGATCGCGCGCAGCGACGAAAGGTCCGCGCGCGGCTCGCCCTTCGGAATGAGCGCGCGCACGAGCGTGGGAGAGCAGCCGAGCATCGTCACGCGCTCCGACTCGATCAGACGCCACAGGCGGTCGTCGGGCCAGTCGGGCGCGCCCTCCGCGAAGACGATGGTCGCGCCGACCGCGCCGCCGCCGACCACCGTCCACGGGCCCATGATCCAGCCCATGTCGGTGGCGAAGTGGATGCGCTCGCCTGCGTTCACGTCGGTCTGGTACGCCGTCTCGCGTGCGATCGAGACGAGGAAGCCGCCCTGCACGTGCAGCGCGCCCTTCGGCCTGCCGGTCGTGCCGGACGTATAGGCGAGGAGATACGGCGCCTCGCTGTCGACCTCGGCCGGCGCGAGCGTCCCGGGCTGTCTCGTCACGAGGTCCGGCCAGGAGCGCGTCTCGCGGTTCCACTCGACGACCGTGCGCCTTCCGGTCTCGTCGAGGATCGCCCGCATGTCGACCCGCTTGCCGCGGCGCAGCGACCAGTCGGCGCAGATGACGACCTTCGCCTGCGAGTCCTCGAGCCGCGACGCGATCGCAGGCGCCGCGAAGCCGGAGAAGATCGGCACCTGCACCGCGCCGACGTGTGCGCACGCATGCGAGGCGACTGCGACCGCTGGACACATCGGCATGAAGATGGCGACGCGGTCGCCCGCCTCGACGCCGAGCTCGACGAGGGCCTCCGCCAGCTGCGTCGCCTCCCGCGAGGCTTCGGCCCACGTGAGCGAGTCCCGCGCGCCGTCCTCGTACAACCCGACGAGCGCCTCAGCGTCGGAGGCGTGCCGGTGGAGGCAGATGCGCGCCACGTTCAGCGTGCCGCCGGCGAACCACCGCGCCCACTCCGGCCCGCGGGATGCGTCGACGACCGTATCCCACGGGCGGGAGAACTCGAGCCCGAGGTCGTCGATCACCTCCGGCCAGAACCGTTCCGGCTCCTCGACCGAGATGCGGTGCAGGTCGGCGTAGCCGGCGGCGCCCAGCCGGCGGGCCAGCCGGGTCACGTTCGCCCGGTCGACGAGCGCGGGCGGTGGCGTCCAGATGAAGTCGCTCTTGCTAGTCTGCACTAACTTAGTGGACGCTAACAGAGGAGGCATCGGGCGTGAAGGCTCGCATATTCGCGGAGGAGAACAAGAAGTGGTGGACGCTGGCGGCCGTTTCGTTCGGCCTGTTCATGATCATGCTCGACAACACGATCGTGAACGTGGCGCTGCCGACGATCCAGAGCTCGCTCCATCTCAAGGTCTCCGAGCTCGAGTGGGTGGTCACGGGCTACGCGCTGACCTTCGGCGCGCTCATGCTCACGGGCGGCAAGCTGGCCGACCTGTTCGGGCGGCGCCTCATCTTCGTCGTCGGGCTCGTCATCTTCACGTTCTCGTCGCTCGCCTGCGGCCTCGCGGGTAGTGCGACCGTCCTCATCGCTGCGCGCGTCGTTCAGGGAGTCGGCGCCGCGCTGATGAACCCCTCGACGCTCTCGATCATCACCGTCACCTTCCCGCCGAAGCAGCGCGGGACGGCGATCGGCATCTGGGCCGGCGTGTCCGCCCTCGCGCTCGCGATCGGCCCGCTCGCCGGTGGGCTCATCACCGAGCACATCAACTGGAACTGGATCTTCTACATCAACGTCCCGATCGGCGCGCTCGCGATCGCGGCCGCCTACGCGTTCATCGAGGAGTCGCGCGACACCTCGCACGAACAGCGTCCCGACGTCCCCGGCCTCTTCACGTCGGCGCTCTCACTGTTCACGCTCAGCTATGCACTCATCGAGGCGAACACGTACGGCTGGACGTCCGGGCGGATCGTCGCCGCGTTCGCCGTCGCCGCGGTGGCGATGGTCGCGTTCGTCCTGCTCGAGATGCATCAGCGGCTGCCGATGCTCGAGCTCGGGCTCTTCCGCAACCGCGGCTTCGCGGGCGCGAACAGCGTCATGCTCCTCGTCGGCCTCGCGATGTTCGGCGTGTTCTTCTACGTCTCGCTGTACGTCCAGCAGATCCTCGGATACTCGCCGGTGCAGGCGGGCGCGTCGTTCCTGCCCTGGACGCTGCTGATCATCCTGCTGGCGCCGCAGGCGGGGCGGCTCTCCGACCGCTACGGCCCCAGGCCGTTCGTCACCTCGGGGATGATCATCGTCGCGGGCTCGCTCTTCCTGTTCTCGCGCCTCGGCGCGCACGAGACGTTCTGGCACCTGCTGCCGGCGATGCTCCTCGGCGGCGTCGGCATGTCGGCTGCGATGGCGCCGACGACCGCCGCCGCGATGGCGTCGGTGCGGCCGGACAAGGCGGGCGTCGGCTCCGCGGTTCTGAACAGCATGCGCCAGGTGGGCGGCTCGCTCGGCATCGCCATCATGGGCGCGATCGTCGCCTCCGGGATCTCGAGCTCGCTCGCGGCCGGTCACTCCCGCGTGGACGCGTTCGTCTCCGGCTATCAGCACGCGACCGTCGTGGCCGCGCTGATCGCCGTCGTGGGCGCGATCGTCGCCGCGACGACGCTCCAGCACGCGCGTCACCGCGAGCCGGCGGCCGAGCCGGCCTTCCCGGAGACGGCATGACTGTCGCCCCGGTCCGGATGACGGCGGCCGAACGCCGCCGGGACCTGATCGAGACCGCGCTCCGCGTCTTCTCGGAGGGCAGCTACCGCGGGACGACAACGGCGGAGATCGCACGCGCGGCCGGGGTGTCCGAGCCGATCCTCTACCGGCACTTCGCGTCCAAGCGCGAGCTCTACCTCGCCGCGCTCGACCACGTGTGGGCGAAGGCCCGTGTCGTCTGGGAAGCGGCCCTCGTCGGCTCCTCCACCGTCGCCGGCGGGCTCGAGGACCTCGGGAAGGGGCACTTCTCGGTCACCGACTGCAAGTTCCAGCTCGCCGAGCTGTGGGTGCAGGCGCTCGGCGAGGCGGCGGAGGATGCCGAGCTGCAGGATCACCTGCGTACGCACATGCGCGAGGTGCACGACTTCCTCGTCGACGCGATCCGCCGTGGCCAGGCGGAGGGCTCGCTCCACCCGGATCGCGATCCCGAGGCGGAGGCCTGGGTCTTCATGGCCGGCGGCCTCTTCGGGATGGTCGGCAGGCGGGTCGGGCTCCTCGGCGACGACGAGGTCGCGCGGATCCGCAAGGCGCGCTTGGATTGGATGAGGGCCTGAAGGCTTGGCCGTAAGCCTTTTGCCCGAAGGAACGACAGAAGCCGGAGCGTAAGGCGAAGCCTTACGCGGAGGCGGACCCAGCGGGCCGTGATGGGCGAAGCCCGCCGCGGCCCGCGCAGAACCACCGATCCGCCCATAGCCGCAAGAGCTCGCGGGCTCAGCCCGCGAGCGCTCCCGCGAAGCGGGAACCTCGCCCGAGAAAAGAAAGAGGCCCCGGCTGCGGCTCCGGGGCCTTTTTCCGTTAGAGGCGCGTACTCCCTGCGTTCCGGGCCCCGGCTCTGCGGCTCAGCCGGGCTCCCCGTAGTCGCTGGGCTGCGGCGACGCGCCCCCTGCAAACCCGCCTGGCGTCCGGCTCGGTTGCAAGGTGAGCCGCACTATAGGCCTGGTCGGGGGCTGAGTCAAGTGCCTCGGTCAAGTGATTTCGCAATCCCGCTAGTTCACCGGCTATTCCGCTTGCTTATGCCCTTTTTGGGGGATGGCCAGAGAGGACAACTTGCGTTTTTGTGAAGCGTAGGGTTCACTTCACTTCCCTTCCGCATGGCGAGAGACACCGCACTCCGCAGCCAGGCCACGTCGGCCGCCCTCCGTCTCGGAGAGCGCCTACGGCAGCTTCGCGTTGCCTCCGGGCTGACCCAGAGCGAGCTCGCCGGCGAGCGCTTCT
>Ga0066705_10000236_pt1 | contig 13525 bp, 17 predicted proteins | sample GraSoiAngelo_154_FD_66506 | JGI IMG/M metagenome (GOLD analysis project Ga0066705, IMG submission 66506) | Grasslands soil microbial communities from the Angelo Coastal Reserve, California, USA - 14_1009_13_20cm | ecosystem: Environmental > Terrestrial > Soil > Grasslands | place: USA... | reverse complement strand
GGCCGCGCGCATGGGCGCCACGATCAAGCTCCTCATCTACACCATGGCCGGCTCGCTGATCATGCTCGCGGCGATCATCGTGTACGGCCTGCACGCAGGGACGTTCGACCTCGTCGACGGGCCGATCAGCACGAGCCGCTGGTTGTTCCTCGGCTTCATGCTGGCCTTCGCGATCAAGGCGCCGCTGTTCCCGTTCCACGGCTGGCTGCCGGACGCGTATCGCGAGGCGCCGCCGGAGGTGACGGCGGTGCTTTCCGGCGTCATCGCGAAGGCAGGAACCTACGGGATGCTGCGCATCGCGCTGACGAAGTTCCCCGAGCCGTCGAGCTACTACCGCACGGTCATCCTCGCGCTCGGCGCAGCCGCGCTCGTGTACGGCTCCGTGCTCGCGTTCCGCTCGCCGGACCTGCGCGGCGTCGTCGCGTACTCGTCGATGGCCCAGTCGGGGCTCATCACCATCGGCCTCTTCTCCGGCACGAACCTCGGCTACGACGGCGCCGTGCTGCAGATGGTCGCGCATGGTCTCATCTCGGCATCGCTCTTCCTCATCGGCGGGATGGTCGAGCGGCGGACGACGACGGGGCAGTTCTCGCTGCTCGGCGGGATGGCGAAAGGCCGGCCCGCGCTCGCGACCGTGCTCATGACCGTCGGCGTCATCTCGCTGGCCGTCCCGGGATCTGCCGCGTTTGCCGGGGAATTCCTCATCCTCGCCGGCGCGTATCAGCGCGCGTGGTGGTGGGCGGCGATCGGCGCCGGCGCGATCGTGCTGGCGGCGATGTACGTCCTGCGGCTCATCTCCGCCGTCCTGCATGACGCGCGCGGCACGCTCGTCCACGACGAGGCGCTCGACCTCCGCCCCGGCGAGCTCGCGCTCGTCGTCCCACTCGTCGCCGGCCTGCTCGTCCTCTCGGCATGGCCTGCGGGAATCTCGCACCACTCGTTCGCAGGCGACGCACCCGTCAACGCCGTCTACGAGCAGTTCAGATGATCCACACACCGCACGTCGACTGGTTCTCGATCACGCCGATCCTGATCCTGGTCGGCGGGTCGTTCGTGACGCTTCTGTGCGCAGTCCTCGTTCCGGCTGCGTGGCGCCGTCCGGCGTCGGTCGCGGCAGCCGTTGCGACCGCAACCGGGGCGATCGTCACATCCGTGTGGCTGTATGTCGACAGCGGCAGCGGCCACCGCGTCATCGCGGACAGCTTCTACCGCGATCGCTGGACCGCGCTGTCGCAGGTGATCATCTGCACGATCGCGCTCGCTACGGTCCTCGTCGGAGCCGAGCGAGTGCGGGAGCACGAGGCCGAGTTCTACGCACTCCTCCTCGCGTCGACCGCGGGCATGGCGTTCTTCGTCGGAGCGGCGAACCTGATGACGATGTTCCTCTCCCTCGAGTGGTTCTCGATCGCGCTGTATGTCATGTGCGCGATCGACTACGACCTCGAAGGCTCGCTCGAAGCGGGCCTCAAGTACCTGATCGTCGGCTCGTTCGGATCGGCTTCCCTCCTGTTCGGCTCGGCACTCGTCTACGGCGCGACGAACCACATCGGCTTCGTCGAGATCGCCGACGCGGCGCGCTCGCACGATCTGCTGCTCGTCCTCGGCCTTGCGATGATCATCGCGGGGCTCGCCTTCAAGTCGTCGTCGGCCCCGTTCCACATGTGGACGCCCGACGTCTACCAGGGCGCACCGACGACGGTGACCGCGTTCATGTCGTCGGCGACGAAGGTGGCCGCATTCGCACTCACGTTCCGCGTCATGCGGACGGCGTTCCCCCAGGAGGCACACTTGTGGACGTGGGCGTTCGCAGGGATCGCGGTCGCCTCGCTCGTCATCGGGAACTTCGCGGCGCTCGTGCAGACGGACGTGAAGCGGATGCTGGCCTACTCGTCCATCTCGCACGCGGGCTTCATCCTCATCGGCCTCTCGGCGGGAACGGCGCTCGGCGGGCGCGCGCTCATGTACTACCTCATCCCGTACTCGGCGATGGCATTCGGATCGTTCGCAATCGTCGCTGCACGCGAGCGCGAGCTCGGCGCGTCGGTGACGCTCGACAACCTCGCCGGCTTCGGCTGGGAGCGCCCGTTCCTCGGCGTCGCCATGTGGTTCTTCATGTTCGGCTTCGCCGGGCTGCCGCTCGGCGGCGGCTTCGTCGGGAAGTTCTACGTCCTCTCCGCCGCGTACGACCACGGGTGGACGTGGCTCGTGATCGTCGGCGTGCTGGCGACCCTCGTCAGCCTCTACTACTACCTCGGCGTCGTCCGCGCGATCTACATGCGACCCTCGGCCGAGCTTGCCGTCGCCGGAGGCTCACCGCCCCGGGAGAGGCTCCTCCACCTCGCGATCGGCGCCTGCTTCGTCGTGTCGGTGGGCTCGCTCTTCTTCGTCGCGCCGCTGATCACCCTCGCGAAGCACGCAACTTCGGCCTTGCCGTTCTAGGCGGTCGTCGCGTGCGCGAGCACGTCCGATGCCAGCGTCCTCAGCACGTTCAGATCGAGCTTCTTCTGAATGAGTTGGATCCAGACGGCGTACTGATCCTGGACCACCTGGAAGAGCGGATATGTCCCGCCGCCGGCGAGGCCGGGCTGGTAGCAGGCGGAATCGGCCCCGACGAACGTCACGGGCCGACATCCGGGCTTCTCCTGCGCCGTGTAGCCGGCGAACCAGGCAGAGGCGTCGTCGGCGCTGCCGAAGATGAAAAGCGAGGCACGACCACTGCCGACGCCGACGTGGCCCGCCGTGCGATCACGGCCAGAGCACCGAAGAAACGGGCGCCTGCCAGCCCCTTCATGGCGAATGAGACTAATTCGGTCTGCGGGCGAAGTCCAGCGGGGCGATGCGGATGCGTGGCCGCGACACGAGTGGCTCGAGCACCCAGAGCAGTCCCGGGATCGCGTAGCAGAGCAACGCCATGACGATCGCGCTGATCGCGAGCGCGGGCACCGAGCCCCCGCGCGGCGCGCCCTCCCGGACGGCCGAGCCAAGCACGAGCAGGGCGAGCGCGAGGGAAGCGGTGGCCGCTCGCATGGCGCCGAGGCCCTCGAGCGCGTCGCTGACACCGACGAACGCAGCCGCGGCGGCAGCAGGTAGCGCGAGCAGGACGAGCCAGGCGGCGAGACCGTGGACCCCGCCGGCGTCGGCGAGGAGCGCTGCGAGCGCGATGCCGGGCGCGAGCAGGCGGGAGCCCATCACAAGGAAGGTTCGCGCCGGCACCGGACGGTCCTTCATGAAGGTTCGCCCGTACCAGGTAAGGGATGCAAGGGCTGGACGACTGGAACCTGGTACGGACTGCATTGTTAGCCTCCGGGCATGGAACTCACATGGTTGGGCCACGCCTCGTTCCGGCTCGACGCCGGGGGGAAACGCATCTACATCGACCCGTTCCTCAACGGGAATCCGAAGTGCCCGGAGAGCGAGCAGACGCCGGAGCGCGTCGACATCATCGCCCTCACGCATGCACACGGCGACCATCTCGGCGACACCGTCGAGCTCGCGAAGAAGCACGGCGCCACCGTCGTCGCCCCGGTTGAGCTCGCCGACTGGCTGCAGATCAAGCACGAGCTGAAGAACGTTCGCGACCCGAACAAGGGCGGCACCGTCGACGTCGACGGGATCACGTTCACCCTGACGAACGCGCATCACTCGTCCTCGAACAACGACCTCGAGTACATGGGCGAGCCCGTCGGCATCGTCGTCGGCGGCGACGGCAAGAAGGTCTATTTCGCCGGCGACACGTGCGTCTTCGGCGACATGCAGCTCATCGCCCGCCTGTACGAGCCGGATCTCGCCGTCCTCCCGATCGGCGACCACTACACGATGGGGCCACGCGAGGCGGCGCTCGCTCTCGAGCTGCTCGGCGTGAAGCGGTGCGTACCGTGCCATTACGGAACGTTTCCCGCGCTGACCGGCACGCCGGAGGAGCTGCGAAAGCTCGCGCCGGCCGGAGTGACCGTCGACGAGATGGAGCCGGGCGGCTCGATCACCGTATGAGGGAGCGCTGGTTCGGCGCGACCGGCAGGCGCGTGCCCGAGCTCGCGCGCGAAGGAGAGGTCGACGTCGGGGGCGCCCTCGTGCTCGACGCGGTCGACGTGGACGCGGCGCGGCGCGCATTCGACGCGGGGACGCCCGTCGTCGTGCGCGCCGCGTCGGCCGAGGCGGTCAAGGCCGCCCTCGCCCGGCCGGAGGTGTCGTGCGTCCTCGTCCCGCCGGATCGGGACGACCTGCTCGTGCTCGATCTCACCGAGCTCACCTACGGATGACGTACTCACTCGTGGCGCGCGACGGCGGGCAGTGGGGCGTCGCCGTGCAATCGAGGTTCCTCGCCGTCGGCTCCGTCGTCTCGTGGGCGGAGCCGGACGTCGGCGCGATCGCGACGCAGGCGTACGCGAACCCACGGTACGGGCCGGAGGGTCTGGCGCTCCTGCGGGAGGGCCTGAGCGCTCCCGAGGTGGTGGAGCGGCTCGTTGCCGCCGACGACGACCGCGCCGAGCGCCAGCTCGGCATCGTCGACGCGGCCGGCGTCGCGGCGGCCTGGACCGGCCCCGAGTGCATGGAATGGGCCGGCCACCGCACGGGCGACGACTACTCCGCGCAGGGGAACATCCTCGTTGGGCCCGAGACCGTGGACGCGCTCGCGGAGACGTTCGAGGCGACCGAAGACCGCCCGCTGGCGGGGCGGCTGATCGATTGCCTCTCCGCGGCACAGGCGGCGGGCGGCGACCGCCGCGGACAGCAGTCGGCCGCGCTCCTCGTCGTCGAGCGGAACGGCGGCTACGCGCAGCTGTCCGACGTCCTCGTCGACCTGCGTGTCGACGACCACGCGGCGCCGATCGAGGAGCTTCGGCGGCTGTACGGCCTGCACGACCGCCTGTTCGGGAGGACACCGCGGGAACAATGGCTCCCCCTCGAGGGCGCCCTCGCCGGCGAGGTGCGCGAACGGCTGGCGCAGCTCGGCCACGACTCGCTCGACGAGTGGGCCGGCGTCGCCAACCTCGAGGAGCGAGTCGACGGGAACGAGGCCATCGACCCGGTCGTCCTGACGGCGTTGCGCGAGGAGAGCTCGTGAAGTCGCTGCGGATCGACGACGTCGAAGGACTACCCGTCCTCGGAACGCTCGTGTGGAAGCCCATCCGCAGGACGCTCGGGATCACGGCCTTCGGCATCAACGCGTACACCGCCGGCAAGGCCGGCGACGAGGTCGTCGAGGACCACACCGAGCAGACGCACGAGGAGGCGTACGTCGTCGTCCGCGGGCACGCGACATTCACCGTCGATGGCGAAGAGGTGGATGCTCCAGCCGGGACGATCGTCTTTCTCGACGACCCGGAGCAGCGCCGTCATGCGGTCGCGACGGAGGCGGGAACGACCGTACTCGCGATCGGCGGCCAGCCGGGCACGCACACGATCTCGTCGTGGGAATACATCTTCCCGTCGCTCCCCGCGCGCAACGAGGGCGACTGGGATGCGGCGCGGAACATCCTCGAGGGCGCGCTCGCCGAGCACGACATCCCGGCGATCCGCTACCACCTCGCCCAGGTGGAGGCGCGGGCAGGCAACGCGGACCGCGCGCTCGAGCAGCTGCGCATCGCGGTCGCGGCCCGACCGGACTACGCGGCCTCGGCCGCGACGGAAGACGACTTCGCCTCGATCAGGGACGACCCGCGCTTTCCGACGTAGGTTCGGACGAAAGGCGATCAGTCGTCGCCGGGCAGCCGGATCGCCGTCGCACGTAGCGCGGGCACGGGATCGGACTCCGGCTGCGCGACGAGCAGCACCGCGCCGTAGCCCTCCTCGCGACGCAGCGCGTCGACGAAGAGCTGCAGCCCGAGCGCGAGTGCGAGCGCCTTGTGCCACTGCTCGCCGCCGAAGGGCACGAGCTGCTCCGGTGTCGCCAGCCCGGCGATGACGTCACCGTGGGTCACGGCGCCCATCGACACGTCGACGACGACCGGCTCGCCGTCAGAGCTGGGGATGCCGATCGCGAGCGGATTCGTCCCAGCCACGTTCGGGCCGCCGGGTGGGCCGAGGCGCGGCGGGGAGGTCGCCGTCAGCACGGCGACGAGGCCGCCCTCCGCGAGCCTGCGCACCCAGCCGCCGAGCATGCCGGTGGGGAACGTCTGCTCGCACACGACGAGGCGCGTGCGCTCCGGCGGGTCGGCGAGCTGCGTGCGCACGACTGCGTCGAGGACGAGGTACCCGAGCGCGCCGCGCCCGTGCCAGCGTTCGAACGAGCCCTCCGCCTCGAGCGTCTCGGGCTCCGCGGACGGGTCGACCTCGAGCGTCTCGAGCCATTCGACGCGCGAGAAGCCGTGCCCGAGCTTGCCGCGCGCTTCCGCCTCGGAGAAGTGCGCAAACAGTCGCTGCGCGTCGGCGTCGGAGAAGCCGCGCGCCCGCAGGCGCGCGAGCGCCTCGTCAGGCTCCACGCCGCCTGCTTCGGGCCAGCACTCCGAGACCGAAGAGGGCGCCCACACCCCAGACGCCGGGCGGCACGCGACGGCGCGCGTGCGGATATGCCGCTGCGCTGAATTCGAGCACGGGCCAGCCGCGCTCCACCGCGATCCGGCGCAGCTCCCGGTCGGGGTTCACCACCACCGGATGGCCGACCGCCTCGAGGAAGGGGAGATCGGTATGGCTGTCCGAGTAGGCCGTGCACTCGGCGAGGTCGAATCCGCGCGATGCGGCCAGGTCGCGAACGCACTCCGCCTTGTTCTCGGCGTGCAGCGCCCGGATCGCCTTCCCGGTGTAGACGCCGTCCTTCACCTCGCACTGCGTCCCGAGCGCGCCGTCGAAGCCGAGCTCCTCCGCGATCGCCTCGACGATCTCCTGCAGCGTCGCCGACACGATGAACACGGGCTCTTCGCGCTCGCGATGCTGCTCGACGAGGTTGAGCGGCTCCGCGTACACGAGCGGCTGCAGCACCGGCTCCATCGCGTCGGCGACGAGATCGCGTAGCTCGTCCGGGGAGAAGCCGCGCAGGATGACGAGCCCGTCCTCTGCCGCCTTGCGCACGGCATCGTGGCTCGCGCCGCGGAGGACGAAGAGCAGCTGCCAGGCCGCGGCCTTCGCGAGCTGAGACCGCGAGATCATGCCGCGCTCCCGGAACGGGCCCGCGAGCGCGAGCGCCGACGAGCGGCGGAGAAGCGTGCGGTCGAGGTCGAAGAACGCGGCTGCCGCCATTACGTGTTCAGACCGGCGGCTGCGTACGCGGCCGCGCGCGTCGGGTAGTCCTGGATGCTCGCCACCTTGCCGTCGCGCAAGTCGACGATCTGGAAGAGCTTCGGGAAGAGCAGCCCCTTCGCTCCGAGCCGCTGGACGGCGCGGCCGCGCACCTGCAGCACGACGCGGTCGCCGAGGTCGATGAAGTCCGACGGGCGCATGCGGTTCACACCCGCTCGCCACAGGATCGTGCGCAAGACGTCATCGGCGTTCGTACAGGGCTTCCACGCTCCCTCGCGCGCCGGATGCCAGGTCGCGTCGTCGCGCAGCAGCGCGCGGACCTCGTCGCGCTTGCCGCGGCGCGCGAGGTCGTACACGTGCTGAACCGCGTCGATGTTCGCGGACTGCAAGGCGCCTAGCCGACGAGCGGGAGCGACTTGACGATGCCTCCCGCTTCGCGAAGCGCGTCGATCGTCTCCGCGATCGCGAGGATCGCACGCGCTGATTCCGCATCGGGCTCGGCAGCGACGATGGGAACGCCGGCGTCACCGTGCTCGCGCAGCACCGGGTCGAGCGGGATCGTCCCGAGCAGCGGGATTCCGAGCTCGGCGGCGAGATCCTCGCCGCCGCCGGCACCGAAGACGTCGCCGCTCATGTTCTCGATCACGCCGAGGAGCCGCATGTTCGTCTTCTGCGCCATCGCCGCCGCGCGCGACGCGACATCCTGGGCGAGCTTCTGGGGCGTCGTCACGACGACGACCTCCGCCCGCGGAAGCAGCTGGCCCAGCGAGATGGAGACGTCGCCGGTGCCGGGAGGCATGTCGACGACGAGGACGTCGAGGTCGCCCCAGTGCACGTCCGTCAGGAACTGCTCGAGCGCACGGTGCAACATCGGGCCGCGCCACATCACCGGCTCGTTCCCGTCGAGGAAGAAGCCGATCGACATCAGCTTCAGGCCGTCCTTCACCGGCGGCACGATCATCTGGTCGACGGCCACAGGCTTCTGGTGGATCCCGAGGATGTGCGGGATGGAGTGGCCGTAGATGTCGGCGTCGAGGATGCCCGTACGGCGGCCGAGCTGGGAGAAGGCGACCGCGAGATTGGCGGACAGCGAAGACTTGCCGACACCGCCCTTGCCGCTCGCCACCGCGATCACGCGCGTGTCGCGCGAGAGCTTGACGACGCTGTCGCGCTCGACGCCGCCGCGCAGCTTCGTCGTCAGCGCCTGACGCTCCTCGGGCGACATCACGCCGAAGGAAAGCGCGACGCCGCGCACGCCGGGAATCCCCGAGAGCGCCTGCTCGACCTGCTGCTCGAACGACTGCCGCAGCGGGCAGCCGGCGATCGTCAGCACGATCGTCAAGGAGACGACCCCGTCCGCGATCTCGACGCCTCGGACCATGTCGAGCTCGGTGACCGGCCGCTGGAGCTCCGGGTCGATGACCTGCTCGAGGGCTTTCAGGACCGCGTTGCGATCGACCTGCATCGGTCCCCCACCGTAGCGAAGATAGTGCTCATCACCTGGTTCGATCTCATCCGGAAGAACCTCCTACGGCGCCCGGTGAGGACGCTCCTCACGTCGACCGGCGTCGCCCTGGGCGTCGGCCTCATCGTCGCCTTGCTCTCCATCGCAGCGGGGACGAAACGAACGGCGGGCGACCTCATCCACATCGGGCGCGCCGACTTCGGGCTCTTCCAGAGCGGCGTCTCCGACGCGACCAAGTCGCTGCTGCCCATGTCTCTCGAGTCGCGCATCGCGCACGACCCGGGCGTCGCCCGAACCGCGGTCGTCTTCCTCCACGTGACCACCGTGGACAGGGAGGCCGCCTCGCTCGTGATCGGGCTCGAGCCGCACGAGTTCGCAGCACAGCGCCTGACGCTCGTCACCGGGACGCGAGCGGGCGCGCTCGTCGGCGATCACGTCGGCGCCCACCTCGGCGAGACGCTGCGCGTCGGCAAGCGCGCGTTCCGCGTCACCGGCGTCTTCCACAGCGGGGACCGCTTCGAAGACAGCGCCGTCGTCCTTCCACTCTCGACGGTGCAGAGGCTCGCAAACCGGCCCGGAGAGGTGACGAGCATCGGCGTCGTCGTCGATCCGGGCCGCCGGCCGCAGGCGGTTGCCACCCAGCTCGAGCAGCGCTACGGCATCACCGCCGTCGTCGAGCCCGGCCAGGCGGTGAACGTCGACACGTCGTCGCGTCTCATCATCGACGTCGGCTGGGTGATCTCGGTGCTCGCGCTCATCGTCGGCGGCATCGGCGTCACGAACACGATGGCGATGTCGGTGTTCGAGCGCGTGCGCGAGATCGGGATCCTGCGCGCCGTCGGATGGCCCGGCCGCCGCATCGCCGCGCTCATCGTCAGCGAGGCGATCGGGATCTCGCTCGTCGCGCTCGCCATCGGCCTCGGGCTCGGATTCCTCGCGGCGAATCTCTTCACCACGCAGACAGGGCTTTCGGCGCTCGTCTCCCCGGACTTCACCGCCGGCGTCTTCGGCTGGGGGCTCGCGTTCGCGCTCGGTGTCGGCGTCATCGGCGCCGTCTACCCGGCGTGGTGGGCGCTGCGACTCAGTCCGATCGAGGCGCTGCGGCGGGAATAGCCGCGTCGAGCACGCCGTCGCGGATCCGCAGGACGCGGTCGGCCTGTGCGGCGACGTCGTCGTCGTTCGTGACCATGAGGATTGTGGTGCCGTGCTCCGCGCGAACCCCGCGCAGCAGATCGAGGATCTGGGCACCCGTTGCAGAGTCGAGCGCGCCCGTCGGCTCGTCCGCGAGCAAGAGGCGCGGCTCGTTCGCGAGCGCGCGCGCGACGGCGACGCGCTGGCGCTCGCCGCCCGAGAGGGTCGGCGGATAGCTGCGGGCGCGCGCGCCGAGCCCGACCTCCTCGAGCAGCTCGTGTGCGCGCCGCACGCGCTCGGCGCGCGGGCGGGTACCGAGCATCGGGATCTGGACGTTCTCGACGGCATTCAGGGTCGTGATCAGGTTGTGGAACTGGAAGACGAAGGCGACCGTCAGTGCGCGATAACGCGCTGGATCCGCGAGGCGCGCGACGTCGAGCCCGTCGACGACGACCGTGCCCGCATCGGGCCGGTCGAGCGCGCCGATGAGATTGAGGAGCGTGCTCTTGCCGCCGCCGGAGGGGCCGGTGAGCGCAACGAGCTCGCCCGCGCCGACGTGCAAGGAGACATCGACGAGCGCCTGGATGCGGCCGCCTTCGAAGCTCTTGCGGACGTGCTCGACCTCGATCACTTGACGACGCTGATGGGCCAGACGCCGACGCCCGTCGCGTAGCCCTTCTTCGTCGCGGTCGCATGCCACACGACGTGCTGCCCGACGGAGGCGGGCGGGAACGCATCGACGCCTTTCGCCGGGATCGTCTCCCGCCACACACCGCTCGTCACCACGTGCGTGCCGACCTCACCGACGGAGAAGCCGTTGAAGAACACCTGCACGTGGATCTTGCACGCGACCGGCTTGCCGTTCGCGGTCACCGTGACCTTGTACCACCACGTGCGATGAAGGACGGGATGGTGACTCTGCGCGATGACGACGACGCGCAGCTTCGGGCCGGCGGCCGCAGCCGGCGAGGCGCCGATCGCTGCGAGGAGCACCAGGAGGACGAGGCCGCGCCGCACGGGCAAAGGTTACGGGACGAGACGGGTGAGCTTCTTCGCGGCGGCGCCGAGCGGGCGCGCGTCCTCGAGCACGGGTGCGAACAGGTCGCCGTGGCGCGCGACGCGCTCGAGGACGACCTCCATGCCGTAGTCGCGCGGCCGCACGTCCTTCGTCAGCTCGTCCCACCGAAGCGGCGTCGACACCGGCGCACCCGGCTTCGGCCGCACCGAATACACCGACGCGATCGTCTTTCCCCAGCCGTTCTGACGATGATCGACGAGCACGCCGGTGCGTTTCTTCTTCAGCCACTCGGTCGTGACGAGCCCTGGGTGCCGCTGCTCGAGGAGCCGCGACGCCGCCTCCGCGAACGCGTACGTGTCGTCGAAGTCGGCCCGGCGCTGGATGGGGGCGAGCACGTGGATCCCGTCGGCGCCGCTCGTCTTCACGTAGCCCGGGAGCTCGACCTCGTCCAGCAGCCCGCGGATGAGCTGCGCGACCTCGATCGCCAGCTCGTAGCCGTTCGGCTCGTCCGGCGGGTCGAGGTCGAAGACGACGAAGTCCGGGCGGCCGGGCTTGTCGACCCGCGAATACCACGCGTTCATGTCCACGCAGTTCATCTGCACCATCCACAGCACCGCGTCGCGCGAGTTGACGAGCGCGAAGTCCACCTGGCGGGAGCCGCCCTCGCGGGGATGCGTCGTAAACTCCCGCGTCGGGATCCATTCGGGAGCTCCGCGCGGCACCTGCTTCTGGAAGTAGACCTCGCCCGTGATGCCGTGGGGGTAGCGCTTCAGCGTGAAGGGCCGGTCGCGAAGGTGCGGGACGAGGACGTCCGCCACGCGCCCGTAGTAGTCGAAGAGGTCGCCCTTCGTGACCCCGTCGTCGGGGAAGAGGACGCGGTCGGCGTGACTGAGCTTTACACGGCTCACCTTCCGGACTTGTAACAATCCCGGCGTGCACGAGGTGGGGTTCGTGCACGTCGTCAGGCAGGCAGCCTGGGCGGCGTCGGCGTACGGCTCTACCGCCGTACGCGTAGCCGTGCGCGGAACCAAGACCCGGCTCCGCGGCCCGCTGGAGGATCGTCTCGTCTTCGTCGTCGGCTCGCCGCGCTCGGGAACGAGCTTCACCGCCGGCGCGATCGGCGACCTGGAGGCGTTCGTCGACCTCGGCGAGGTGCCGATCCTGAAGGCGGCGATCCCCGATCTCGTCGAGCTCACGGAGGCGGAGCAGGCGCACGCGATCCGGGACGTGCTCCAGCGCGTGCGCAGGCTCGCGTTCGTCCGGCGCCTGCGCGGTGTCGAGCAGACGCCGGAGACGGGCTTCGTGCTCCCCGCCGCTTTGAGCGCGTTCCCGAGCGCGACCGCCGTCCACGTGCTTCGGGACGGCAGGGACGTGGTCTGCTCGCTCCTCGAGCGCGGCTGGCTGAGCGCGCGACGGAGCAGCGAGACCGACGACGCGAACCTCTCGTACGGCGTCCATCCGCGCTTCTGGGTCGAGCCCGAGCGCCGAGACGAGTTCGTCCAGGTCAGCGATGCGCGGCGTGCCGCCTGGGCCTGGCGCCGCTACGTCACGGCGGCGCGCGCCGTGCCCGAGCGCACCGTCCAGCTGCGATACGAGGATCTCGTCGTCGATCCCGAGCGCGCGACGCACCCGCTCGCGAGCGCACTCGGGGTCGGAAGCGGCGACCTCTCGGCGGCCTTCTCAGGCGCGCATGCGAACTCCGTGGGCCGCTGGCAGCGCGACCTGACGCCCGAACAGCTCGCCGACGTCGAGGCCGAGGCAGGCCCGCTCCTCGCCGAGCTCGGCTACGTGTAGACGAGCTCCTCGAGGCGCAGCGCGTTCTTCACCGCGAACGCCTCCCAGTCGTTGTTGAAGTAGACGTAGGCCTCGACGTCCCATCCGCGGATGCGTTCCGCCCACTCCCGCAGCTCCGACTCGCTGTAGTTCCCGCGGCGGCCGCGCTTGCCGTGGTGGAGGCGCACGTACGTCCACGGCGCGGTGAACACGTCCGGGCCGTCGGTGATGACGAGTGCTGCTCCGTGCTCGCGGAGCAGCGCGTACACCTCGGCGTCGAACCAGCTGGGATGCCGGAACTCGAACGCGTGCCGCCCGGGCGGAAGCGCGGCGAGCGCGGACGCGAGCCGCTCGTCGTCGCGCGGGAAGTTCGGCGGCAGCTGCCACAGGAGCGGGCCGAGCTTGCGAAGCGGCTCGATGCGCTCGAGGAAGCGCCCGAGCCCCGGCTCAAGCTCGCGCAGCCGCTTGATGTGGGTGATGTAGCGCGAGACCTTGACCGCGAAGCAGAAGCTGTCGGGTGCGGTCCGCTCCCAGCGCTCGACCGCACTCCGGTTCGGTAGGCGGTAGAACGTGTTGTTCACCTCGACCGTGTCGAAGCGGCGGGCATAGAGTTCGAGCCACTCGCGGGCCGGCCGGCCGCCGTAGACCTCGTCCTTCCAGCTCTTGTAGTTCCAGCCGGAGCAGCCTATGCGGATAGCGCGGCGGCGACCTGTCGGCACACGTCGGCGGTTCCCGCTGCCGCGACGCGCGAACGTCCCTCGAGGTCGAGCTCCGCCTCGCCGAACGGGCGCGGGTCGTCGAAGAGCTCGATCGCGAGCCCGAGCTCGCGGCAGAGCAGCTGCGCCGCGGCGATGTCGACCGAGCGCGCCGCCTTGAGCGAGCACACCGCGTCGACGCGACCCGCGGCGAGGTGGCAGAGCGAGAGCGCCAGCGAGCCCATGATCCGCAGGCGGTAGGCGAGG